>VFQN01000608.1_pt1 | contig 65448 bp, 82 predicted proteins | sample 3512371 | NCBI WGS metagenome assembly VFQN01 (sample SAMN10412370, study PRJNA504923) | tailings metagenome | isolation source: Replicate 2 from Balatoc abandoned mine | place: Philippines: Itogon, Benguet | collected 2017-08-28 | reverse complement strand
GCTGGCCTGTCCCTTCCCGTCTCCTTACCTGTAAACCTTTCCACAGAAAAAAAACCAGCCACTGCGTGAACCACAGCTAGGTTGGTGTGCTGCATGGCGGCGCACTGCGGACTGCAGAGCACGCTCCTGCATGGAGCTGCCGTGGTTGCGCAGCCACCGCAGCCGGTCCAGGTCTGCTGTGCGCGCCCTGCTTCAGGCGGCAGCTGGCCCTGCCCTCGGACAACACGCACCGCAGTTTGCGTCATCGGTGGACGAGCCCGCTGCAGTGCCCAGCACCTGTCGAAGTTACGGCTGGGACTGTCGCCACCTCAGTTCATGCTGCCGCCGCTGCCATCTCCGCCAGTGCTGTCGTCACGGCTGCTGCTGTCGCACATGGTAGCATGCAGTCCCTCCATGCTCGCTTGGAAGGTGGCCAGGCTGGCCGCCGCTAGCCGCCACCGCTTGCCGCCGCCGCCACCGCCGCCAGCTGCTGGTCGACAGCCACCAGGGGCCACACGCCTACCCCAGGGCGGCGGCTTCTGCCGTACAGTGGGGCTGTACGGAAAAGCGCGCCACGCTGAGACTGCCGGACGCTACCACAAGGAATGGATGGGAAAATAGGGGACGGGTGTGTGGGCTGTGGGGGCATGCCTGCATGCATGGGGGCCAGCCGCTCAGGTGGGGTCTGAACATGCAATGATAGGCCCTGAACAGGGTAGGCGAAAAGTGCTGTCAGCCCGTCTGGATCAACGACGCCGTATGGTAGCTGAGCGCATGCCTTTGAGGCTTTGACGGCGCTGGTGCGCTGGGTTCCCTGCATCCCTGGTTAACTCTGAGGACAGCACACAGCAGGATGGTGGCGGCTCACAGGAGTCACAGGCGACGTGTAAAAGGCCAAACGAGACTGCAGCCGTTGCGCTGGCGTGGCGTACAAAAGCCGTTCCTTGCCAAGATGCCAACAGCACACAGCTAACGTGGAAGGGACCGAAGGTCCAACACATTACCCGTGTGCTGACTTTGGCATAGCCTCACCTTACGGAAGCGGCGCGGGGAAAGGGCTCTGCCGCTGCGCCACACGCACGGCAACCTTGGTCTGGCGCCGTGTCTGGCGCAGCCTGTCTGGCGACTGGTTTACCGGTACAGCTTCACAAACATAGCACAAGCAGCTAACGGGTCACTCTGAACCAAGTCAGCTGTAGGGCGGCCCAGGAACTCGGTGCTTGTCTTATCCCAGGAAAGGCAGAGTCCAGACGGAGTCCAGAGGGTCCAACCTGGGCACGTGCCGTTGTCGTGCACGATCGTGTGGGATTGCACAGCATGTGCCTTTGGAGCAGGCAACCGCCCTGTCGTTGTGAAGATTTACCTAGCACCAAGAATGCCAAAGCCCTTGGAATCCGCCTCGGCCACAACAATAGCACCCGTCCGCACATTTGACCGAGTCCTGGACTCTTGCGGTATGCCTCACGCTGAAGCAGATTAAGAGCTAAACTGCTGATTATAGCTCTGGGGAGCAAGTTGCGTTAGATTGAGCGCCAATCGCAATTTGCGACAGTTCCGGGTGTTGGCGATACCTGCAACCTCAGCGTGGCTACTTGTACGCTTACGCCTACGTGCGCTCAAGAGAGATGCCATATATGCAACAAATACGAAGGCAGCGGCCTACGGCGGTCACAGCAAGAGTTCAGCATGCTGGACGATACGAGCATCTTGCTATACTTGTTTTCCAGGCCATTAGCGTAGTTATATCCTACTGCACACTGATACAAGACTTCTGCGACGGGGGCCAACGTGAAACGCTACCTGACAGCGCTCTGCGGCGACACTACCCATGCTCCGGCAGCAGGGCTCAGAGGGCAGCCTACATACTCCTTCACATACCTGAGACGCTATGGGACCTCGTAAGCCTTCAGCATCCCGACACATGGGTTTCGTGCGTGAACTTGGCAATGCTGGTGCGCCTGCCCATGGCACTGCTGCTCCCCCACGCCATCTATGAGCGCCTCACCGTCGCCATCCTCTTTGGCGTCCGGCTAATGCCCATGACGGTGCACATCTCCCGCTGGCTCAACCCGCCTCCAAGCCAATCGGCGTTGTGGTTCCTGACCATCAGCCCTGCAACGGAGCTCCTCACGTTCTACGTTGCCAACCCGGTGAGATGCCTTTCCATGCCACCCTGGACACACAACCTGCCAGTACGTTGGCAGACAGCATACCTGCCTCTTTGCAACACGGCCGCCCGTAATAACTAGCTTCCCGAGCTCCTAGCTCGCTTGTGTGCCAGCAATCCTCACACCTGCTGTGTTCCCCTCGGCTTTTGCACTGCGCAGTGCCCCAACCCCTTGCACGAGGGCCTCTATGGGATCGTCAGCGTCGCCAGCTACTGGGTCATGGCAAGCGTGCTTTACAGTGACCGGTTTAACCAGATGGGCATCCACCCCTCCATGGTGGTGGTCCGCCAAGCCCTAGCAGTGTGCCTCACCACTTACCTGGCCCTGGGGTGGCAGCGGCGGCAGAGGAGGGCCAGGGCGGGAGGTGCGGGCAGCCGTGGCGGGGGCAGCGGCGCCGCTGTAGGGCCCATGCACGACAGCACCAGCAGCACAACAGGTGTGGGGACAGAAGAGATGCACAGCGCGGGGAAGGGGCAGAAAGCCAAGGTCCTGGCCACCAGCAGTGGCGCGTCAGGTGCTGCTGGGGTGTGCGCTGATGCCAGCCCACCTCTGGACGAACCATGTGGGCCAGACCGCCGCTCTCATCAGCCTCTCGACCCAGTCACTGCAGCGACCGCACTGCCGGCGTCCACAGCCAGCACCGATGGCGCGATAGGCCTAGCCCGCCGCCTCTCCCAGCTTGGCCCCGGCCCAGGTGGCCCCGACCTGCCGCCGTACCGTTCCTTCCTCCAGTTTCGCACCACCCACATCAAGATCCCCAACGCGCACCCCAGCGACCTCCCGCCCGACTTCCAGCAGCGCCTGCAGCAGCTGCTGGCCAGGGGCGGGCAGGAGGGGGCCGGCAGGCCCACCGGCCAGCCAGGCTCCTGGGTCCCTGGCATCGCCTCGCACCCCCTCTTGCACGCAGTGTACGTGCGTGAGGGCTGCATAGAGCTGGTCCTGCGTACAGAGGACTGGGGCGGCGTGGCGCTGGCACGTGGCGGACGTGCAGACTACACCCGGGGTCCCAGCGGCGGAAGCAGCAGCAGCAGGAGCTCAGCGGCGGTGGTGGCGGCTGCAGCGGAAGGGCACGGCGTGCTGGACACAGGTGCGGGGCCGCTGTGGGATGCAGGGGAGGTCCTCCGGGCGCTGCAGCTGCCAGCGGCTAGCGCCGGGCAGCCGCCTGGGCAGCAGGAGCAGGAGGTAGAGGGCGCCCCACTGCGGGTGCTCAGCGTTAACCCGCGGGTGTTCTACGTGGGGACGTGGGGGGCTGGAGGCGGTGGGCCGGCGGGAAGCAGTGCTGGCCCTGTCCTTTCCCTGAATGTGGAGGTGCAGCTGGGCGCGGCGGAGGTTGGCAGCGGGCTCGAGGTCAACCTGCTGCATGGCGCCCGCCGACTGCCCGCCCGAATGACCTGGCAGCAGCCGGCGCCTGACCGAGACGGGGCGCAGCAGCGAACGGAATGGAGCTTGAGTGGACAGGGCCTATGCAGCGTTCGAGGGGCAGGCGGCCGCGCGGCGCTCGTGGTTGAGGTAGTGCTGCCGGACGGCACGGATGGCGATGCGGAAGCTGCGCTGGTGGGTGCATGGGAGGACGGTGGTAAGGGGGGTATGTGCGGCAACACAAGAGTTGGAGACACGCATGCTGCAGTGAGTTGTCGCGATGGAATGGTAAGGTGGTGGAAACGAGTAGCATGGTGTTGGTAAGGGGCTGCTTGCCTGGCGCTTGCGTCTGGCTGCCCCTGGCGCCCCTCCTCCCCTGCGCAGGTGGAGTTCCGCTGCGGCGGCCGGCCCGTGTGCGTGCTGCCGGTGCTGCTCACGCGGCAGCAGGGGGTGGCGGAGGAGGTGGGGCCGGCGGCACGGGCCTGGCAGCAGCAGCAGCAGCAGGAACAGGAGCAGGAGCAGCACTGCCAGCGTTCCGACGGGCAGGCAATCATCCATGAACTCCACGTACCTAACGACCTGGACGCACTGCTGATGGACCTGAGTTCGTGGGAGCACCATTTGCACGCCCACCTGCAAGGCGGCAGCAGACGCCAACACGACAGGCACGGCTTTTCTTCCCGCCCCTCCGCTGCCCAGCTGTCGGCCCTTGGGGCCCACCTGCTGCAGTACGCCGAGTCTTGCGGGTTGTCCCGCACGGCGGGGTGGATCAGGGATGGGCTGGGCGTGCTGGAGGAGCAGCAGGAGCGGGAGGAGGAGCAGGGGAAGGCGCAGGGGCAGGGGCAGCAGCGGCAGCACGCAGGGTGCAGCTCAACTGGCCGCGACGCCGATGCGGCTGTGAGGAGCGGTGGTGCGCATACCGCTGCGGGAGCGGCTGCAGCCTCCGGTATGGAGGTATCGGTGCTGGCCCGAGTCCTGGCGGGCTTGCGGTGGTGGTGGCGGGGCGTCGCACCTGCGAGCGTGGTGGAGCAAGGCTTGTGAGTGGGGTCACAGGGGAGCGGCTGGATTGCTTGGGTACAAGGTTATTTTGCGGCAATGTTGCTGCAAGGTATTAGGCGTTTTGGTCCCTTGCGTTCATGCTCTGATTGCTTTGATTACCTGATTCAACGGATTGTTGAAACTTCAGCACATGCATACGCGTGTTTGCGCAGTGCTGCAGCGTTCCTTACATCCACATCGGCGCATGCCATCTTGCTCAGTGCATCCACTGTCCTTCCCATGCCCGTGATTGCAGCCAAGTGTTCGAGTCGCTGTGCCTCGTCCTTCTGGCGCTACGGGGAGAGACTGGTAGCGCCTGCATTCTCATCGCCGGAGGCATGGGAACGCTGGTGCTGCTGTCGCGCGCCTTCCTGACCCATGGGTCGTGGGCCCGCCTGCTGGCGGCGTTCCGCGCGCCCAGGTACATGGCGTACGCCCTGCACAAGCTCACAGGCGCAGCGGGCTGGCCCATGGTCCGACCGGAGCTGCTGTGGGGGCTGTCGGAGGCTATCTACGATGGGGTGCTGCTGCCCCTGTGCTGCCCGGTGAGCTTCTTCTGTTTCCTTCATTCCATTTACCTTGAAGGCGGTTGGCTGGACACTGTTCCACCGGGCCCTGACATGCGGAGTTTGGCGACCAGCTTACCGGTACTCCCGACGGCGCACATCAACTTCGCTCCTTTGTATGCTGACGGGTCCTTACCTCTCCCTTGCAGCTGCCCCCTCGCCTGGCGGTGCCGCTGCTGGTCGCCAACGCGGCGGCGCTGACGGCGGCGCTGTCCGCCACGGGGCCGCCACCGCCGGGGGTACTGGGCGCAGGGCTGGGCGCCGGCGTGAGCAGTGCCAGCGGCGGCGGCAGCAGCAGCAGCAGCAGCAGCAGCGGCGAGAGCAGCCCCCTGCCTGCGGCCCTGGCGGGTCTGCGGCTGGTGGTGCTGGGGCTGGCCACGCTGGCGATCGTGCACTCCAGGAGGGGGCACGGGCAGGGACAGGGGCGGGGTCATGGCGGACAGGGCATCGGGCGGAGGATTGCGGCTGCGTGTGGGCGTGAGGCGGCCTCTCAAGGCGGTGGGCGTGGGAGGCCGGCACCCGCTGTGCCAAAAGAGTTGTTCGTGAAGCTGGGGAGTGCGGCAGCGGACCGTCGTGGTGTCATGGGGGCAGGTAGGAAGGTTAAGGTTGTGTAGGACGTCTGGAAACGCGGACTGGCTAGGGGATGGAGTTTGGCCACATGCTGCGCTGGTGCATCACTAAGTGTGCTTTTATTGCAGACAGGCAAACACAGTTTTCACGAGGTATGAACGTGGTTGTCTGGTGAAGCCGTGGCAAACTTGCCGTACGGTCCGTGGGTGCACGGAGGCGAGCACGTGTGTTCCTTGGGTATCGTTGGCGTGCGGCCTTTGCTGCACCTTGCAGGGACCTAAGGATCAGTGTACGGTAGAACAAATCAACTTGCCTATCACGGTCCTTAAAGCACGAGCTGGCTCACTGCAGTCAAGCGGTATTAGTGCTGGGTACTAGTGATCCAGAGTGGTCAAAGGTCGTGCGCCAAGACTTGACCGGTGCGTATATGCTGTCATGCTTCGGGGACCCCTTCTTGTCGGGCCTACATGAAGAAGCCACCACCGCTGCACACAACCTCTCGCCCTCCCCCAAGCACAAAGCAGAGGTACGCTGCCGCTCCTCGCACGCTCGTACCGGCATATGCCTGTTCAGCCGGTCTGCCATTCTTCTTGAGTGAGATGACGCTCGCTCCCAGCAATTTTTTGTCTGACACGTTCCCGCCGTATCGGCGCAAGATCTGGCCCGTCGCATTCGAAGAGACGTGCTGACTTGAAATATGTTATGTTGCGTTCCCCTATAATTTTCTATAAGATGGAACATTTATGCGCACCCCTTTCTCACCGTGCGTGCAAAGTTTTGCTTGGCTTGTAAACTCCCAGACGGCTTATGGCAAGGAGTTATTCCGTACCTACGCGTTGTGATAGCTGCTGTACTACATGGAGGACATCCCTCGCTAAGGAAGCCTCCGCTACGTCTGCCGCACTGCTTTTAGCCTGCGCCAAGTCCCGGACACCATGGCAGCCTAACCACATAGGCACATCATGTATACCTCGCGGACGCTGGCAGCGCTAGGTCACGCTGGTGTACCAGGCCGGCATGCCGTTCAGCCGGAACACTTGGCCATTCTAGTTCTACAGTTCGTAGGCACCGTCTTTTCATATGGTACCTTAATACAGGACTTCTGCGACGGGGCCAGCCACACAACACTCCCCGACAGCACCCTACGCAGTGATTACCCATGCTCAGCCAACAGGGTGCAAAAGGCTTTATATATCATGATCCACGCGCCACAAGTCTTGCGAGACCTCGTTACCATACAGCATCCCGACTCGTGGGTGTCGTGCGTCAACCTGGCGACGTTGCTGCGCCTTCCCTTGGTGCTGCTGCTCCCCTACTCCATCTACGAGCGGTTGACAGTCGCCATCCTCTTCTTCGCCCGGATAATGCCCATGGCGGTGCACCTTGTTCGCTGGCGGAACCCACCCCCGAGCTACGCTGCGGTGTGGTTCCTCGTCATCAACCCCGCAACCGAGCTGTTCACCTACTCCGGCAACCCGGTACGATCCTAACCCGTGCACGCAAACCCAGTCCTCTGCACTGTCCACTCCCCTAAGCCGCGCTCTAAGCCATGCTCTCTCCCGTTGCCTATGTACCGCAGTGCCCCAACCCCTTGCACGAGGGTACATACGGCGTGGTCAGCGTCGTCGGGTATTGGGTATTGTCGCAGTACCTGTGCAGAGACGTGCTCCTCCAAATGGGCGCCCAGCCCGCCATGGTGGTGCTCCGTCACGCCCTGGCAGTGTGTCTTACCACCTACCTGTCCCTGGCGTGGCGGAGGAGGGCCAGGGCGGGAGGTGCGGGCGGGCGCGGAGGCGGCGGCGGCGCAGCTGCGGGGCCTATGCACAACAGCAGCAGCAGCAACAGCAGCCATGGGTGCTTCTCAGGCGTAGCTGCCGGGGACGATAAGGGGAAGACTGAAGGCGCGGTGAGCATCCCGGAAAGTCCTTTGGACAGCAACGCCCGAGAGCTTCGTCCCGCAACGGCGCCGTACCGCCCCTCCCAGCAGCTGCAGACGGGTACAGCCCCACTGTCGGGGTCGGAGCCCACCGCGGCGAGTGCAGCGCCCCGGACCGTTTCCGCCCCAAACGGCTCTTCCGCCCCTAACAGCAGCGTCAGTCCTCGTTTGTCACCCCACAGCGACGTCGCCCACGACTCCGCTGCTACCTTGCCCTCCAGCTGTCCTCCTGACCAGCCTACCCTGTCAGCCAACCAGGCATTCCTGCGGAACAGCTCGTCCATCATGCCCACCTACCGTTCCTTCCTCCAGTTTCGCACCACCCACATCAAGATCCCCAACGCGCACCCCAGCGACCTCCCGCCCGACTTCCAGCAGCGCCTGCAGCAGCTGCTGGCCAGGGGCGGGCAGGAGGGGGCCGCAGGGCCCACCAGCCAACCAGGCTCCGCGGCCCCGGGCCCCGCCCCGCACCCCAGGTTGCACACAGTGTACATACGTGAGGGCTGCATAGAGCTGCTGCTTTGCACAGACGACTGGGGCGGAGCGGCACCGACACGTGGGGAGTCAGCGGAAGCCGCCGGCAGCGTAGGCCTGCTGCCAGCTGCACACGGGGCAGGGGACGGCGGGGGCGACAGCACAGCCCACGGCGATAGGCCCTCAACCTTGGGTTGCTGGGTTGCTGGGCCCGACAGCTCCTTTGTACCAGCGAGCCTGTACGACGGCACTGATTCCGGAACCGGGCCGCTGTGGGATTTGGAGGGGGTCCGGGACGCGCTGCAGCTGCCCGGAGCCAGCAGCGGGGAGGCCCATGCACCGCAGGAGGCGCCCCACAGCACGCCACCGCTCCGCGTGCTCAGCGTCAGCCCGAGAGTGCTGTTCCATGGCGCATTAGCAGGTGGCGTGGAGGGGGCGGACAGCCCCACTGTCCACGCGCTCTCCCTGGCTGTGGAGGTGCTTGTAGACGGCTCCTCAGCAGGCGCTGAATTGGAGGTGAACCTGCTGCACCAGGGCCGTGTGCTAGGGGCCAATGTGGCCTCGTTCGCCGCCGCAGTCCGTGGGGCCTACGGTGGGCAGGAGGAGGAGCAGCACGGGCCGGAGTGGGCTGCGCAGCCGGAGGTGGCTCAGGAGTCGCAAAGCACGGGGCATACCGGACGTGGTGGCAACCGGCCAAGGGAGCTCGGACTGGACATCCCCATCCCAGAGGGCATGGGACTTGAGCCAGGCGCGGCAATGGTGAGGCATGCACACGCAAGGAAAGGGAGCCGTGTAGAGTGACGCGTCGTATGAGAAAGGCAGCAGGAACGTGAACACGTGTGTAGGCGTACCTCATTGTACGCGATATGCAGCTTTGCAAGCTGCGAGAGGCCTGTGCTAAGAGCACCATGCGGGACCGTGGGCCTGCCCTGTTTCGTCCACGGCCATCTGCTCCCTTCGGTGCCCCTGTGCAGGTGGAGTTCCGCTGCGGCGGCCGGCCCGTGTGCGTGCTGTCGGTGCTGCTGACGCAGCAGCAGGTGGTGGCGGAGGAGGTGGGGACGGCAGCGCGAGCCTGGCAGCAGCAGCAGCAGCAGCAAGAGCAGGGACATCCGGTGGCGCATGGCGAGCTAGCCTCCCGTGCTGGCGCACCCGGCCATGGCCAGCTGGATGCCCTGCTGGTGGACCTGGGCACATGGGAATGCCACGTGTTGTCGTACACGCAGCAGGGGGGCAGCCCTGAGGAGCAGCAGCATGCCGGAAGCCCCTTGTATCGTCCCTCCACCGCCGAGCTTGCCGCCCTGGGCGCCCACCTGCTGCCGTACGCTGAGTCCCGCGGGTGGTGCCGCACGGCGGGGTGGATCAGGGAGGGGCTGGACAGGTTGGGAGACCAGCAGCAGCAGCAGCAGGAGGAGGAGGAGGAGGAGGAGGTGCAGGCGCCGGGGCGGGGTCAGAACCTGTCGGTTGGCAAGGAAGGAGGAGACGCCACGGGGGCTGAGGTGGCAGCACATACGCCGCCCTCCTCGCTGGGTGCCAGCCAGGCAGCTGCTCCGGCTGACAGTAAAGAGCTGCCGTCTGAGGCGGTAGCGGCGTGCATCGCCACGGTGTCGGTGGACTGCGGAGGGGAGGGGAGAGAAGGTTGTGGGCGTGGCATCCGCGCTCTTAACAGCAAGGAGCGGCCGGCCTGTGCTGTGGCTGGTCCCGCGGGGGCCCTGGGGCGTTGGCTGGACGTGACGCCCGCTAGCGTCGTGGAGCAAGGCTAGTAAGTGGCTCGCTTTAGTTCGTGCTGCGTGCTGCACCTTGCGGGGCAGTGCTGTCCATTGATTGAATGTGGGGGGCACAGGCCCAGTCACCATGTTAGTGGCGCCTTCCGTGCTGTGAGCTCGGAACCAACCGGTGTTTGTTGGTTCGGACCGGGTACCTGTCGTGAGTACCTCTGGTATGGCCGGCAAGTCCGCGGCGGGAACCTGTCAACCCACGCCGTTGATCAGTTAAGCCACTGCGGTTCGGATGAGTGCAGGCCTCACCTGGCGATGCTCTTGCGGCCTGCACCCGCCTCGTGTCTAATCGCACAGCCAGGCTAGCAGCTGGACCCTACCCTATCTCCCCTTGCCCAAAACCAAGTGTTCAAGACGCATCTGAAAAGCACACCTGTGTGAGCGGCAACCCAGGCTGTACAACTTTGTTTCAAGCTCTATGCTGTTTGCTCTTACCCGCAGCCAGGTGTTCGAAACGCTGTGCCTGATTCTTCTGGTCACAACGGGGGGCTCCGGTGTCTCCACCACCATGCTCGCCATGGGCCCGGGGGCGCTGGTACTCCTGTCCCGCGCCTTCCTGACCCATGGGTCGTGGGCCCGCCTGCTGGCGGCGTTCCGCACGCCCAGGTACCTGTGCCATATTGCCTACAAGGTGGCAGCCACGGCGGGATGGGCGCTGGACCGGCCCGAGCTGCTGTGGGGACTCCCGGAGGCGGTGTATGACGGCATGCTGCTGCCGCTGTGCTGCCCGGTGAGGCTATCTTGTCTTTTGAAAGCCTCCAGAAAGGGGCTGTCGAATGGGTACGGAGGCGGTGTGTACCGGTATGGTGGCATGCTGCTACCGTACTTCAGCCCGGTAAGCGCACAGCGATGCGGATGTGGAGTAGCGATAGCATATCGGTATCGCAGACGGGTTCTAGTAAAAGGCGAAACCGGAAGCCCGGTGAGTGCATACCTTGTTCCAACTGCAGGGCCCCTGGTAGTGGCAGCTCGAGTGTGCGAGGAGCCGTATGGGGGGGGGGGCGCGCTGCGCCTGTGATTAGATGTGCTAAGATGTGCTGTGATGTGCACGGCATCTGCGCGTAGTCCTATCACGGTGGAGAGATGTTGTCCGGCATGGCAGCAGTTACTCGGTTTGCAGGAGCCTGCTCCATGGGACATTGCAGACCAAGCGCACCTGTCATTCGCCTTTCCACGCCTCTTTCGGGGCCGTACCAAGGCAAGTGCCCTTTAAATGCCCTTGCTAAACACCGTTCTCGCCCGCTCTCCCCCGCAGCTGCCCCCTCGCCTGGCGGTGCCGCTGCTGGTCGCCAACGCGGCGGCGCTGACGGCGGTGCTCAGCGCCACGGGGCCGCCACCGCCGGGGCTACTGGGAGCAGGGCTGGGCAGCAGCAGCAGCCCCCTGCCTGCGGCCCTGGCGGGTCTGCGGCTGGTGGTGCTGGGGCTGGCCACGCTGACGATGGTGCACTCCAGGAGGGGGCGCGGGCAGGGACACGGTCGGGCATACGGTCACGGACATGACAGACAGGGCATGACCGGGCGGAGGATTGCGGCTGCGCGGGGGCTTGAGGCAGCTGCTCCAAGCCGTGCACGTGGGGTGAAGCCAAACGCTGCACCGAAGGAGTCGCTTGGGAAGCTGGCGAGTGCGGCAGCGGAGGGTGGTAATGTCACGAGAGCAACAGGGAAGGATAAGGACGTGTAGGAACGTCGACTACTGGACCAGCTAGGTGGCAGAGTTTGGCCACAGAATGCGCTGTCGCACTGTTGAGTGGGCTTGTGCCACAGGCGAGACGGACACAGTCATTACGAGGTGTTTGGCCAGGTGTTTTGACGTGACGTATGTACACCGGTAAAGGCTGTGTGTTGAGCCAATAAGAGTGCGTTATGCCCGAAGAGTTCATGTACTGTGTATGGCTGCCGTACTGTTGTTCGTTGTTGTTAATAAAGTGCCCCACGGCCTGTGAGCGTGCGGCGGCAAGCGCGCGTGCGCTCCTTTGCCCTTTGGTACCGGTACCCTTGGCGTGCAGCCTGCACAGCACCATGCGCAGGTGTTGGGGGAGGAGCTGGCGGCCCTGGAAGGGACGTGGATATCTTGAAGAATAACCTTGCTTTTTGACACGAGCTGGCGCACTAAGGTCGCCTGGTAACAACGCTGGGTACCGGTACTGGTGGTCACAGGGTCGAGCATTGAAACACAAACGCTTGGACGCTTGCCCTCCCGGTGTTGCGGCAGGTGTTGTCTCGTCCTTCTGGTTCACTGATGGCTGGCACTGTGTGCACGGGCAGCACCAGGGCAGGGGCTCTCCTGGATGGCACGCAGCAAAGGCACACATGATACCGGTGTAGGATGCTTCATAAGGTCTGCGGTCTGGTTTTGGTTAGGCACATTCCTGTTGTCGGTTTCGACGCAAGATCTGGCCCTGGCCCCTTTCAGGCGACATACTAACTAAGCCTTCATTCGTGTCATGTAGGAATCTCCTGTGTGATCAACCCTAAAGCGCGTTCCTCTTTTCCACGATGCCATGCCAAGCTCAAAGTAGCTTTAGACATCCAGACGGCTTTTAAGCAGGACTGCATCTGTGCCTAAGCTTTCATTTTCTGCTGTTGCACCGCGTCGAGGGCATACAAGGACGAACCCAGCCTTCGGAACGTTTCTCGCTACTTTTCACCTGCTTCAACCTCCAGCCGTCATTGTAACGTAAACATAATGTCTACATTTTGGACGCTGGCAGCGTTAGGTCACGCTGGTGTACCAGGCCGGCATGCCCTTCAGCCGGAACACTTGGCCATTCTAGTGCTGCAGTTCGTGTGCACCTTTCTTTCATATGGTACCTTGATACAGGACTTCTGCGACGGTGCCAGCCACACGACACTCCCCGACAGCACCCTGCGCAGTGATTACCCATGTTCAGCCAACAGGGTGCAAAAGGCTTTGTACATCATTTTCCACGCGCCGGAAGTCTTGCGAGACCTCGTTACCATACAGCATCCCGACTCGTGGGTGTCCTGCGTCAACCTGGCGTCGCTGCTGCGCCTGCCCTTGGCGCTGCTGCTCCCCTACTCCATTTACGAGCGGTTGACAGTCGCCATTCTCTACGGCGCCCGACTAACCCCGATGGCGGTGCACCTCATCCGCTGGAGGAACCCACCCCCGAGCTACGCTGCGGTGTGGTTTCTAGTCATCAACCCCGCCACCGAGCTGTTCGCCTACGCCGCAAACCCGGTACGATCCTTAACCCTTGCACGCAAGGCCCAGTCCCGTGGTCTGGCCACTCCTCTAAGCCGCGGTCTTTCCTGTTTCCTATGTATCGCAGTGTCCCAACCCCTTGCACGAGGGCCTCTACGGTATTGTTGGCGTCGCATCGTACTGGGCCATGTCGCAGTACCTGTGCAGAGACGTGCTCCTCCAAATGGGCGCCCAGCCCGCCATGGTGGTGCTCCGTCACGCCCTGGCAGTGTGTCTTACCACCTACCTGTCCCTGGCGTGGCGGAGGAGGGCCAGGGCGGGAGGTGCGGGCGGGCGCGGAGGCGGCAGCGGCGCAGCTGCAGGGGCCATGCACAACAACAGCAGCAGCAGCAGCCATGAGTGCTTCGCAGGAGCAGAGCAGGGTGGCATGCCTGCCGGGGACGGTAAGGTGAAGATGGAAGGCGCAGTGAGCAGCCCGGTAGGTCCCTTGGACAACAACTCCCAAAAGCCTCACGCGAGGGCGCCGTATCAACCCTCAGGCAGTGTTCCTGACCAGCCTACCCTTTCAGTCAACCAGGCCGCCCTGCGAGACAGCTCGTCCATCATGCTCACTTACCAACCCATGATCCAGCTGCGCACCACCCGCATCAAGATCCCCAACGCGCACCCCAGCGACCTCCCGCCCGACTTCCAGCAGCGCCTGCAGCAGCTGCTGGCCAGGGGCGGGCAGGAGGGGGCCGGCAGGCCAACCGGCCAGCCAGGCTCCTCGGCCCCTGGCCCAACGCCGCACCCCAGGTTGCGCGCGGTGTACGTGCGCGAGGGCTGCATAGAGCTGCTGCTACGCACAGAGGACTGGGGTGGAGTGGCGCCAGCGCGTGGGGAGTCGGCGGAAGCCGCCGGCAGCGTAGGTCTGCTGCGAGCTGCACAGGGGACAGGGGACGGCGGGGGCGACAGCACAGCCCACGGCGATAGGCCCTCAGCCTTGGGTTGCTGGGTTGCGGGCCCGACAGCTACTTTGTACCAGCGAGCCTGTACGACAGCACGAGTTCTGGAGCCGGGCTGCTGTGGGATGCAGAGAAGGTCCGGGACGCGCTGCAGCTGCCCGGAGCGAGCAGCGGGGAGGCCCATGCACCGCAAGAGGAGGTGCAAGAGGCGTCCCACAGCACGCCACCGCTCCGCGTGCTCAGCATGAGCCAGCAGGTGCTGTACATTGGGGCGTCGGGGGATGGCATGGGTGTTGCGGGGAGCAGCCCCGCTGTCCACGCGCTCTCCCTGGCTGTGGAGGTGCTTGTAGACGGCTCCTCAGCAGGCGCTGAATTGGAGGTGAACCTGCTGCACCAGGGCCGTGTGCTAGGGGCCAATGTGGCTTCCATCCCTGAGCGGGACCAGGAGCCGCAGGGTGCTGGGCACGTCAGCCGTGGTGGCAACTGGCCAAGGGAGCTCGGGCTGGACATCCCCATCCCAGAGGGCATGGGACTTGAGCCAGGCGCGGCAATGGTGAGGCCTGCATCAGCAGGGAAAGGGAGCACGCGTAGAGTGAATTTGGAGCACATGTCGGGCGCCACGCGTCATACGGCATTTTGTAGGAAACGGGTGACATGTATACCTGTACCTTGCGTGCGTGGCGTCTAGCTTTGCACCTAGAGCGAGACGTGTACTGGAGGCCCCGCCCTTTTCCAGTCACGGCCCTCTGCCTTCCCCTGGCGCCCCTCCTCCCCTGTGCAGATGGAGTTCCGCTGCGGCGGCCGGCCCGTGTGCGTGCTGCCGGTGCTGCTCACGCGGCAGCAGGGGGTGGCGGAGGAGGTGGGGGCGGCGGCGGGGGCCTGGCAGGAGCAGCAGCTAGCGCAGGAGCAGCAGCAGGCGCCGGAGCAACGGGAGGAGCATGGCGATTTGGCCGTTTCTAGCGGGCTCGGCCAGGACCTGCTGGACGGCCTGCTCGAAGACTTGGGCACGTGGGAATGCCACGTGTGCTCCTACACACAGCAGGGCGGTACCTCGGAGCAGCAGCATGCCGGTGGCACCTTACATCGTCCCTCCGTTGCCCAGCTGTCGGTCCTTGGTGCCCACCTGCTGCAGTACGCCGAGTCGTGCGGGTTGTCCCGTACGGCGGAGTGGATCAGGGAGGGGCTGGGCGTGCTGGGGGAGCAGCAGGAGCGGCAGGAGGCGCAGGGGAAGGCGCAGGGGCAGGGGCGGGGTCAGGACTTGTCGGCTTGCAATGGCGGAGGAGACGGCACGGGGGCAGGTCTGGTACCGCAGAAGCTACTGCCTGGGGCGGCAGCGGGGTCCGGTGCAGCGGTATTAAGGCAGCGCGGAGGGGAGGGAAGGGATGCTAGCGGACGCGGCACCCGCGTTGCCGACGGCAGGGAGGGGCCGGTCGGCGGTCTGGGGCGCGGTGCTGCAGCAGCTGGTTTCGCGGGAGCCCGGTGGCGGTGGATGGACGTGGCACCTGCCGGCGTCGTGGAGCAGGGATTGTAAGCAAGCCACTAGTGTACCGGTCCTACTTTGCACGCTGCTCCTTGTGGCAGGCAGCACTGTCCCTGAGGCGTGGCCAGGCAAGCGTGAGGCCAGCCAGGCCTGTGCTCACCATTGTGATGTTCTTCGTTGTGCCGTTTCAGCAGTCGTGCAAGTGTGGGCTGGCCATGCGTGCTCCTTCCCCCCGTGTCTCGCCGGCAGTAGCACCGTCATACAAACAGCTCGACCCCTCCTCTCTACCCGCCCGCACCCAGTCATGGCGGCACGTTCTTGGAACACATCAGCTTCCGACATAGCACGCCGTACGAGTGTACCGCCACCAAGGCTTCACCATATTTTTTACTTGCATCTTGCTTACCCTTTGCCGCAGTCACGTGGTCGAGACGCTGTGCCTCGTCCTGCTGGTCGCTACGGGGGGCACGATTTACGTCCCCACAGCCGTGGTCGCCTGCAGCCCGGGCGCGCTGGTGCTGCTGTCCCGCGCCTTCCTGACCCATGGGTCGTGGGCCCGCCTGCTGGCGGCGTTCCGCACGCCCAGGTACCTGTGCTACATCGCCTACAGGGCGGCGGGCGCGGCGGGCTGGGCCCTGGCCCGGCCCGAGCTGCTGTGGGGCCTCCCGGAGGCTATCTACGCTGGGGTATTGCTGCCGCTGTGCTGCCCGGTGAGTCTGTCTTTCCTATTTAAACCTCCAGGAAAGGGCTGTTGATTGGGGTACTTAAGCGGTGTGTATGGTGGCGTGCTGCTGCCCCACTTCGGCCTGGTGTGTGCGTGACTGGCCCTGCCAGGGAGGTCTCAGCCGCCATGACAGCTGGGTTGGAAGGGGTGCCATTCCGAGGGGTGCTGCATTAGGTTTCAGCTCTCCTTCCCGGCGGGCGTGTAAGCGTGCCAAGTGGCATGAGGTGGCTTGCATGCTGATTATAGGACCCGAAACGAGGGTCTCCTTCAGCAGCAGTTGTGTTGTTGCTGGAGCCCAGTTCACAGGCCAACCCGGAACTAAAGCACGCGTCTCTTGCCCTTGGGCAGTTCTTCTCCATCCTCGCCGAGGTTAACACCTCTGGCGCCGCCCTTCCTGTGCACCACTGGCGCGCCCTCGTCCCCGCAGCTTCCCCCTCGCCTGGCGGTGCCGCTGCTGGTCGCCAACGCGGCGGCACTGACGGCGGCGCTCACCGCCACAGGGCCACCGCCACCAGGGGTGCTGGGCGCCGGCGTGAGCAGCGCCAGCGGCGGCGGCGGCGACGACGGCAGCGGCGGCAGCAGCAGCAGCAGCAGCAGCAGCGGCAATAGCAGCCCCCTGCCTGCGGCCCTGGCGGGTGTGCGGCTGGTGGTGCTGGGGCTGGCCACGCTGGCGATCGTGCACTCCAGGAGGGGGCGCCGACAGGGACACGGACATGGCGGACAGGCGACGGCTGGGCATAGGGGTGCTGCTATGGCCGCTGGGCTGGCGGCCACGGTTGGGGCATCAAGCGGTGCTGCTGCTGCTGGCGTGGCGAGCCGCAGGGGGCCTTGCTGCGGGCAGAGCGTGCTCAAGGGCGCACAGCTCAAGGGCTTCGAGGGGGGCAACGGGGCCGTGGGCCTTAGCTGCTGCAGGTGCAGCTCGGGCCGGGCCGCGGAGGGCGGGAAGGCCAAGTCCGCTTGAGGCGCGAGAGTTGTGGAGGAGCGTGTGGGGGTGGGTTGTGTTGGTGTGGGTTAGTAAGCTATTTCAAGTAGCAAGCAATGCAATAATGCGTGCATCAAGCTGTTCACGGTCGTTTGCTGTTGCTGTGTTGCATCGCAAAATGGTTGTACCGGCATATATACAATGGTTGCATTTCGGCCGCCGCGGACCTCGGCTTGTTGTGATGGATAATAGCAGGCAGGCGGGAATGGCTATTGGCGTAATCAACCGTGGGCTAACGGGCAAAGGCTCACGCCGGATCCGGGTGGGGCAGCTGGCTGCGACCTGCTCTTGTGCACTACGGCGACAAGGCGGGAATGGCTTTAGGGCAAATAGCCGTGGACGAACGGACAAAGAGTTTCGCGCAGGTTCCGAGTGGGGTAGCTGGCCGCGGCCTGCTTACGGTACATGCAAGCAAAACGGCTTTGTGTTTAGACGGGTTCAAATGCATGCAAGGCACATCGACACCGCTGTTGGCACATTGGTGGCCATTGGGTGCCCACCGCACCGCTTCCAAGAAACTAAATTTTTTACACGTCCTTTGTCAAAAATAAAATGTAAAAAGGCCCCTCCAAGCCCCTCTGAGGCCTCACAGAGGCCTCCTTTGGGGCCCCAAAGGGTAACTATGAAGTCCCTTGAGTCCCTTTTCAGGAACACAGTCTGGCGTCCTTCAAGGACACGCGGTAGGGCAGCGCCCCTGCAGCGCAGCACGGTGCGAACGACACGCCCGGAGCCCACACAGCATGCACGGCGCGTGCCCCCTGGTTGCGTGTGATTCAGGTGCTGCGTGTGGCTCGAATCCTAGGCCATTCCTGCGCAGCTTGATTCGCCCTGTTTGCTGCCTTGGTGTTAATCCCTGTGGCCTGTCCCTCGTGGGTGTCTTGTGCATGCAGGATGTGTATAGGTCCCGGTCCCTTGGATGGCTGCTTCTGTTGTACGAGGTGTCTTGAGCGGCTGCTGTGTGCCCCAAGTGGATAGATCCCGTGTGTGTGTCCTTTTCCCTGTGCTGCCAGGCCCATCCAGCTCACGCCTAAAGCGTAAGAGGCCGTCGCTGTGTCTTGGTATGTACCAGTCTAAGACCTGAGCCGTGACGTTGTAGGACGGAACCTGGTCTTGGAGGACATGTCCATGTGTCTTGGTATGAACCTAGATCCCTGGCACGTGCCCACATGGTGTGTTTGGATCACAGGGCTAACGTCCGACCGTCGGGATGGACAGACCTATATCCTGCACGTTGTTGATGTATGCATGGCATATCCACATTCTTCCTACCGGTATCTTTTCACGTTGGTCTGTTCAAGGTTACGGCGCACCTGGGGAAATCCCATCCAATGAAGTTGTACGCAGCCTATGTAGTGCAGTGCAGTGCCGTGCAGTGCAGTACAAGGCTCGGACGCCACCAGTCCCGTCTCGGCAACCCCACGAAGCAACACAGCAAGGACGTGCCAGGACTCGTGCCCCCATGGATCGGCTGCAGGGGGGCGATCGCTTTAGCAAGTTTGAGCAAGCACTACAACCGTGCATACTGCATAGTAAATGCGTCACTGGTGCTCCCTGGCGGCATTTTACAGCTGCCAGCCCTTGGCGCTTGCGGCGTGCCAAGCAGGCAGTAATAGCCATGGGAGCTGCTCTGCGTCCTGGTGGACCGCTTGCTGTCGGCGCCGTGGTCGGCGCCAGCCGGTGGTTTCGGAACAGCAGCTCGGGTCCTCCCCTGACCCCAACACCCGACGCGGCCTCAGTAAGTTGGGTTTACGTGGACGCAGCTTGCGGTCAGCATGTGCTGATAAAAAGGCAGGTTTCTTACTCGGGACCACGAGCGGACCACGCTCCGTCCGTCCGGTTGTCGTAGTGACCACGGCGCCAAGCTCTTCATCGACGACCGTTTGCAACACACAGCAGTTTGCTTATTAATTAGGCAGAATAAATCGCATTGCACATTGGATGCATTTTAACCCTTACGCCTGAAGCAACGCCTACGAGAATACAACAAGCGAGACGACAGATGCAACGTGCTGCATCTGCACAGAGTTTTGCACCTGGTTGCCCTGCAGAAGTATACGGGTTACCCCCACAGAGTCACTTCTTACCTGGCGCCTCCGGGTGTGACTCTGGGGCTCCCGGAGACAGACATGCGTGGCGACGACGGACCTACGCTTAGCCTACCTTATTTTAACCTGAAAAATACACTATAATGAGCCCTCACTAGCTCTAGGGTCCAAACATTACACGCGCCGCTCCCGTCGTCGAAACAGCTCAAGGGCCAGCGGTATGGCGCGACGGGGCTTTCTGCCCAACAGAGGTGTCGCGTCGACCCAGAAATGTGCGCTTGTGACTATGCTATCACTCGCAGGTAGGCTGCTCTTAAATCATGCTCGCTCAAGCGTTCCGTATATGCTGCGCACGGCCCTCCGCGTAATGACCTGTCACCAATTGGGTCGGCTATGATACTCGCACAGCGCAACAAGGCCGCAATGCTTGCAAGCAGTGTTGCCTTGTTGCGCGAAGCCACCGCCGGCTGCGTGGCTCGAGCATCCACTTTAACCACACCCGGCATGTCGGGGGGTAGTCCTGCGTGTTGCCCTGGCGCGCTGCTGTCGTCGTTGCCCTCGCAAGCTAACAATCCGTTGCCATTGAACCCAATACCAACAACCTTTCCCTGATGCCTTTGCTCCTGTGTCACCGACTCCCAAAGCGGTGGCCTGCGCCGCTGCCCAACAACAAGTCACGCTCCAGGTGCGAGAGGGCAGCCGCACAGCAATCATGCGGCGCCAAACCTGCGTGGTTATACTGCCATCCGAGTGACCCTGTTACCTTTTTCACATCGAGTATCACCCCACACTGGGAGCTCAACCGCTGTATCATCAGGCAACGTATGAGTGCACACATCCACAGCCTGTGGCCAGGGGATCTCCCCTGCCTGTGGCCTTGTCTTCGTGCTTCCGTGCATCACTGCACCACTGTGTGTTAACTACGCACGGGGCCAGCCGCACCTGTCAACCCAACGCAACCCCGGTAACACTGACCGTCAACATACAGCCCCGCCCCTGCCCATCACTCCCGTCACTTCAACGCCCAACCTCCACTGTCGCTCACAATGCCCAGGGCCGCCTGCGCTTCACGGACGCCCCCAGCTGCCCCTCCGGAACAGCTATGCAAACCTGCCTCCTTACCCCCATGCCCGCCGGCCTTCTGCCCGCCTTCCCCAAATACCCCTTATACGCCCCGCTCACCATGGTCCCCTGCGCAGCAACACTGTTGCTAAATTCCGCTACTGGTACTTTGACGCTCTGCAGCTATACTTTCCCCTCCCCCTCTCCAGGGCCGACTACGCAGTACGGATGACCACGCTAACGGCGTCACGTGGGCGCTGCAGCACTCCATCACAGGGGAGGTGTGGGTGCTGGCGACGGGGCAGCCCACAGACATGTTCAGCGGGCGGCTGGTGCCGCTGGGCAGCACCGTGGCGCTGGTGGGTGCGGGGCGTGTGGTGCTACACACGTGTGTGAGGTGTTCCTGTGTTGTACGGCACATGCACGTGCCGCTGGGCACCTCAGTGGCGCTGGGAGGCACAGCGTGCTGGTGCATGGGTGCTGTTTGTCGGGCAAGTGCACGGTCCTGTTGTGCTGCTGCACGGGGTGATCAGTGTTACACACTGCGGAAAAGCCGGGCGTCCATGACCGGACCGAGGCACAGTGATGGCCTCATGGTCCGCAGGCACGAGCCGACAAGGCTCGAAACACGGGGCAAGACCCGACAGCGCACGCGGGGGGTGCACGGCACCTGTGCGTGTTGCGTACCGTGCAGTTACCAATGCACCAGGGCACCAATGCGCACCGTGCCTCTGCTCATTCTATCCTTCTTGATCATGCTTGAGGCTGACTGCCGACATGACGTGCACTTACTTGCAAGCCGTCGTTAGTTGCCGCCGGCTTCCGTACCCGAATGGGCTCAAACCCCTTGCAGTTGCGTCTCATCTCATCTCATCTGCACCTGGCCAACAAAGCCTTGCACCTCCACACCCTGCCCCTCATGCCCTGCACCCACAGACCTGCACGCTGGACCCCGGCGCCACCTCGCGCGTGGGCGACCACGTGTGCTCCGCCGTCAGCAGCGTGCTGTTCCTTGGCGCCAACGCGCCCATGCCATCCGTCAACCTGGCCATGTGAGGGAGAAGCCCGCACGCATTGACACTTTATACGCGCCGATGCTGCGCTTCCATACCCCCAATCCGAAGTTCAGGGCTTGGAGGAAAACGTTTGGTCGATGGCTTGGTCTTGCCAAGTCGCCTCTGCGCGCCGTACAAGACCGTCACCTGGGCCCCGCCCCCGCAGTAACTGGCTGTTTTTGCTGGCCAGCACGCGCTAATGCACGCATGATCCGGCCTTCGTGTATGCAGGAACTGGCTGGTGCTGCTGGTGAACGTGAACCGCGGCAGCTGCACCAACGCTACCGTAGTGCCGAACGTCAGCGTGCAGCAGGTGGGGTGTGGGGCTCGGGGGCAACGGCTGATGATAATCATGTGGTGCGGTGAGCGGGTGTTGGGTGGGGTGTGGAGCGGCGTGGGGGTGCTTGGGACGTGGGGCAAGGAGGACATGCCGGCAGAGTGGAGCCATGCTTAGCTGCAAAGCGGTATCGCTGAGCAATGCCAGACGTCATCTTGGAACAGGTGGGGTGTGGGGGGTAAGGGATAGGGATGTGGGGCCGGGCGTCAGGGGGCATGGTGCCTGGGTCTCTGCGGTTACTTGACAAGGAAAGTGGCACGTTACAGCTAGAAGGGGGTTGGGGGGCAGGGGTTACTTGTTAAGCACTCCCGCACGTTGTACTCACCGGTCCCATACACGGCCCCGTTTCTCCACTACCGTATCGCACGTGTGGCATGCACAGGTCAACACGCTAATCTGGAAGGCCAACGACGGTTACGCCTCGTACTGGAGCAACTGCTCGTTCGGCAAGTACCGCATCAACGCCGCCACGACGCGCATCCTGAGGTACGTACGGCACCTCGTACGGTGTGCGTGCTGCAAAGTACGGCATTCCCTGCGCGCGCGCGTGCACGACGTCAATTGAAGGACACATGGGAATACGCACGTGCAGTTTGCCTCGCACGCGTGCTTGTCGCCATTAGCACCTGCCATTGATGACAACGCCACTGGCAATGATACCGCGAGCACGACCCTTGCACGCCTGCCAGCAGCTCTTGGCTTTGTCGGAGGGCCACACAATTCAAGCACCAGGTAGGGATGCTGCTGCGCTGCTGCCAAGGCAAGCTGCAGAGGGAGTCAACCGAAGCCCAGAGATTGTACCAAGTGTTCAGCTGACACCAGAGGCATTTGCGGTTAGTCCGAATGCTGTGTGCCAAGTAAGCTGCCGTCTATGGATTCAACACAGCTGACCTGGGACCAACTCCATGCTTCAGCTGGTGGGACCATAGTCCAGGTCAGCTGTGTTGAGTCCGTAGACGGCAGCTTAATTGGCACACAGCATTCGGACTAACCGCAAATGCCTCTGGTGTCAGCTGAAGCATGGAGTTGGTCCCAACACCGAACCCCGCCCAACCCCCCAGCGTCAACGTCAACTGCTCCGAAGTCCGGCCCCCCCCCCCAACCCAGCGCCCACGCATCAGCAGCCGCACTGCCTTTTCCTGCTGCCCTATCTTAGTAGTGCACAGGTGTCTTCGCTCGCCGCCCGGCCCCCAGCGTCAACATCAACTGCTCCACGCCCACAGCAACCACCACACTACCTTAATCGACTCTATGTATCCTGCTAACTCACAACAGCGTCAACATCAACTGCTCCACGCCCACCATGGTCAGCAAGTGCGAGTGGGCAACAATCGGCAGGCTGGCGGACCAGCAGGCCAAGGCGCGGCTAGGAGGTGGGCGGGGCAGGGGGACAGGGGCGGGGAAGGTATTGCAGGGCGTTAGCAGTGCATCGCAAGCATGCGACGCCTGTACACTGGCCAGTGATTGTCCTGCCAGCGCCTGCTCCTACATACTACATATGCATACTGCTTCTGGTTGACTTGGGTTATGCGTGACGGTGTGCTGTTTCCCTGCTGCAGCCTTGTACGCCACGACCTATGATGACGGAACACGTGGACGACGCACGTAAGTGCATGGACTGGACGTGCGAATCAGGGAGTTAGGTGTTTTACGAGGTTCAGGGTGTTTCCGGGCTGCGACTGGTCCGCGGCTGCGACAGAGCCATTGGGGCGGGGCTCGGGCTTCATTGGGCGCCTCGTCAGCAGCAAGCCCTTGGGCATATCCAGGTCCCCGTTTGGCTGCGAGCATCTGCAAACCTTTTGTCATTTCTACCGGTATGCATCCGCTGGTTGATTGGTTATGGCCGCCTACTACCCTCCGACACGTGCCGTATCCACGCGCCTGATGCCGCACACCCGTGCCCCACACCTGTGCACATCCCCTCCCCTCCCCTGGCTCTGGTGCCCGCAGGTACATCCTACCGAAGGGCATGGTAAGTCGTGTGAACGGAGCTGTGTAGCCCCACGCATTGGCCTTTGCTTGCTGCACACGTACTCTACAGTTGTTTTGGCCTCTTACGCCCTGGCTCATGCGTCTCCCCACATCCCCAGACGTGTCACGGATCAGGTCGTCACGCATGCACGCACAACATACGCATTGTCACGCTCGTGTCCACGTGAACCGTGTCAACATACCCGACGCGCGCGTGCGACACGTGCCAACGGCTCACACCCTGCTGCGCGTGTGTCGCAGATCTCCAGCTGCGGCTTTGGCGGGCTGGCCTGGATGCCCGGCACGCAGACGTGGCTGCTGTCCGACCCATGGAACGGCATCAACGACAGACGAGGTGGGCGTCGTTCTAAACAGCAATTGTGCAGCCAGGAATACGGACAGGAGGCACGGAAAGTAAACATAATAGGGCATGCAAGCTCCGCGCAAGCTGGACGTTTGCCTCCGGATTCAGAACAGTACCTGTAACACGCACGCTTTGGCATTTGGCGTCCATGTTCCCTTGTACCAACACAGGTTGCAGGGTGATTGCTAGCCGCCCCGCAACTCGCCTGCTGGCTGTTGAGGTCTTGTCGGGTTCCCACCATTTGCCTTGTCCCTTGCTGCGAGCACCCGGCCCGCTGACCTGATTGCGGGTGCCGTACGGTGGCTTTGCCCACGCCTTACGTCGGCAGTACGGTGTACGGCTGCATGCAACACACGTGTCAAACGTTGTGTTTACCTTAAGCTCCATGAGCTTCTATGCCTTATCGACAATATACTCACTTCCTGCCTCGTGCTTGCTCCATTGTTGCAGCCCCCTTCCACGAGAACCTCCACAACCTGGGCCTAGGCCACGCGTGAGTAGTAGCGCAACCCGTGTTCCATAGAGTTGCACATGCATAGATGTTATACATGATAATGGCAAGACGATCGCTCTTATACTGAACTTGTAGAGGGCCGCAACCGTGGCAGTTTGCAAAGCTCCTGGATGCAGGAATGTTGATGCAGTACGTGTGTGGGGCTGTGTAACTTGCCTTCTCGCTCCAACTCCTGCTCCTGTCCGCCGCGCACCCCACAGCACCTACAACGGCAACGAGTACGGAGGTAAGGCAACACGCACAGTTTGCTCTTTACTTTGCGAGGAGATTACATGTAGCCGTGTGGAGCACTGTTTCGCTCGTGTCAATGGCTCAGAGCTGCATGTGTTTGGATGGTATGACTGTTTCGCCGTCGGTAGGCGCCTGAAATGTCTGCGCCACCTTCCCCTTGTCACCCTTCACCCGCCGCAGACTTCACCTCTCCACTGGGCTCTGGTAACGGGTGAGTGTGGGGCGCAGGAGCAGCAGCACGCCGCGTCACCGCACCAACCTGCGCACAGCACCTTGCCCTGATTCCCGCCAACAAGCAAGCCATCAGCATGTGCGCTTGGGGCTAGGGGCTAGGGGCTAGGGGCACCCCTGCGCGGCGCTTCGACGGATCCACACACGGAGCAGGGACAAATCGAGCTGTCCTGGCTGGCAGCGGGTTTGTTACAAGCTAGTTGCGCCATGCGCCCCTTGCCACGAGCATACCCCGTGCACCGGTAGGTGCCGATGCCACGTGTTCGTGTCTACTTGCCACGTGTCGCGCGTGTCAGTCGTCCTACCTCGTCTGTACAGATGCCCCAACGCGCCCAAGATGCAACGCCTAACTGTATCATCGCCCCTGCTTGCGTGCATCTAGTCCTTTGGCCTCCACGTGCCCACTGCCACGTGTGCGTGTCCCGACACGTGCCGGACGCGTCGGTCTCGTCTGCCCTTGCAGGTGCCCCAACGCGCCCGAGATGCGGCGGCTGAACTGGACCACGGCCTTGGCCAACCTGGAAGCCACCAACATGATAACGGACAGGTGGCTGAGGTACACCATCAACTCGCAGTCCGCCGTCGCGTCGGGAACCTACATACGCATACGGTGGGTAGCGATGCAGTTGCGGAGACACAATTGCTTACTCACAAGCAGGTACTAGTAGAGGGCGAATCAAATGACATACGGTGGGTGTACATCAGAACGACAGAGCCGGACATGCCCAATCGCTTGGGCTGGTAACATGGCGAAAGTCTAGCTTTCAATGGACCGGGCCACTAGCTACCGTACATCTCCTCTTGTGTGCGCTGTGGATTAATGTTGGGGCTCGGTGGTCCATGGCAGGACCGGAAGCCAGCGACGGTCTCTGGGCAAGGCATCTACCGTACCCAAGACACGCGGTGCTGTATGCTGTATCGGATGTGGATTACAGCATCCGTCAGGGGATTCCCTGGCATCCGCTGACTGGCGGCCGACTGCCCCACGACTGACGCATTGACGTCCACACGGCAGCACGTGCCGCACATAACCCCGGCGGCCACTTCTGATGACTACTGCCGTACAACCTTACCCGTTCCACGATCTTGCCGTACGTACAGGCCCACATGGATGGCCAACTACAGCTCCAACGTGTACGTGTCGTACCGCGTGAGGGTCAGGGGAGACCTCGGCCTGAGGGCAGACATGCACCAAAAGGTACGTGCCCGTAGTGCTGCTGCTGTTGCTCCCGCTGGTAGCAACCGCGCGCGATGGCGAGGTGACACCCTGGCTCTCCGGACGTACCCCCTTGGGGTCCCTTTTTTGGGGTCTGTGACTGTAACTCTCAACTGCAACTTATCGCACCTGTTACAATGCATGCCAGTCCTGCACACCAACACACGCCCGCCGGGTCGCGCGCGCCTCATGACATCCGCAAAAACGAGAGCGCGCTCGTTCATTCCTTGCTTGTGTGTTACCGGTATGCAGGTTGTGGTGCACAAGGTGACTAATCTGGCTGTGGATAATGACGCCTCGCTAAGGGCGTGGGGCGACGCGTGGCCCACGCTGCTTGCCTGGGGCGGCGTGGGTCAGGACCTGGACCTACGGGAGTACAAGATGGTGGTGCGCGTAGCAAGTGAGTTAAATGCGCCACAGTTTCCGTATACGGTATCCTATGTTGCTCACTCATTTGTTAAGTGCCTCGATCAAAGTATGCGTATGGGGTGGGACAGGGCCTGAACCTTCAGGGAGCACAAGGTGGCGACGTGCGTTGCGAGTGAGTAACAACAAAAACGCTGCCGTTGCTCGTTTCTTCGTGTGACGCACGGACGCAGCCGACTGGCCACGCATACCATGCTGGCCCTCGGCCCGCTGAGAACCTGTTGCCCACCAACGTGCGCCCCCCTACCCCCTGTCCGCCCCCCACAGGCCTCTTCAACGCCGGCAACTCCATCATCGTCAACGTGTGCCGGTGGGTTCACAGGCCCACGGTCCTCCAGCTGCACCTGTACGCCTGCCGTCTTCCAGGCACGCCTGCCTCTATTCACACGGTGCACCAATACAGTTGCGTGCTCGTGCGCTTCCGCTCCGTTCAGCTCCTTTAACCTCTGCCATCCTCAGCCCTCCGCCCGACCCACAGCTACTCGCAGTCCGCAGTCAGCTGCATGTCCTAACCGCCCTCCCTCCCTCCTTGCCTCACCCGTTCCCACCCGCTGCTCCTTGGCTGTCCTCGGCCTTGCCCATCCCGACCCCCACCACTGCGCCGCCTACACGCAAGTACGCAAAGTCCTTCTCCAGCCGTACCTTCCAACCTTACCATCCTTTTCTCCTGCTTGCCTGCTTCCCCCACGCTGCCCTTTGACTGCTCATTTCCCCTCCCGATTGCGCCACGGCACCTATCCGCAGCTACTCGCAGTCTGTGGCCAGCTGCAGCTTCCCCAACGCCGCCGTGTCGCCGCCGCCCTCCCCTCCTCGCTCGCCGCCGCCGCCCGCCCCCGTAACGCCCCCAGGTAAGCTTTAATAATTATATTATTGGTACGCGGGCAGGACCCTGCGTGGGATTAAGTAGGTAGGGCGTTTGTACGAGTCTACCACCGTCAGGTAAGCTTTAGAGCATCCGCCGCCGCTGGTCCATTGCTACCCTCCGCTCCCGCAAGCGCTTACTCGCCTTTCCGGAATTGGTGCCCTGACCTGCACACCTACCTGCATACGAGCGCACGCCTGCCGCTGTTGCTCCTTGCATACTACAGTGTCCTGCCGTGATGTGGTGGCGGTACGGCGGATGTGGCTTCAGTGCCTATGCTTTGGGTGCCCAAAGGCCCACTGCCCTGCCTGCGTGCTCCTGTCCGAATCATAGCCCAAGCAGCTAGCTCCCTTCTATCTGCACGCTCTCCGCCTCCTTTCCGTCACCACTCCCCTTGAAACCACAATTGCCGTACTCCCATCCTGTCGTACTGCCTGCCGTACGCAGTCACGTTTACGTACATGGGGTGCTACAAGGACAACAGCACGCGCGCGGTGCCGCTGCAGCTGGGCAACGCGTCGGCCGCCATGACCATCCCCATGTGCGCCGCCAGGGCTCAGGCGGCGGGCATGGTGGTGTTTGCCGTGCAGGGAGGCAACCTGGTGGGTCGGCGGTTAGAGTAAGGGGTTCAGGGCAGCAACGGCCAATGGCGGGTCGGTGGGTTGGGTAGGGTGCAGGGAGGCAACCTGGTGGGTCGGCGGTTAGAGTAAGGGGTTCAGGGCAGCAACGGCCAATGGCGGGTCGGTGGGTTGGGTAGGGTGCAGGGAGGCAACCTGGTGGGTCGGCGGTTAGAGTAAGGGGTTCAGGGCAGCAACGGCCAATGGCGGGTCGGTGGGTTGGGTAGGGTGCAGTTAGGCAACCTGGTGGGTCGGTGGGTCGCAGGGCCAGTGCGCCTGCGTTTGGGTGGCGAGATGCACGTGCTTGCTGGTACGGCACGTGCTTGCTGGTACGGCACGGCGCGGTGTGCTGTGGGGACACATAGACAGGTGCTGCCGCCGGCTGTTTGGTGGAGATGAATGCCTAAAGCCCGTAACCCCGGACCTCTACCTGTCGCAGTGCTTTGGCGGCAACAGCGTGCAGGACGCCGCGACACTAGGCTTTTCCACCACCTGCAACATGAAGTGCACCGGTGACAACAACACCATCTGCGGAGGTGAGGGTACCCTGGATTCCCATGCTGCGCAAGGTGCATGCATGAGCGTGCTGCTGGGTTAGCTGCGACCGTCCCGTGCGACGCTCTGATTGTGGATGTGTTCCGGTCGGTGCTCCGGCCATCACCGGCGGGGTACTGTGTATTAGGCGTTGCAGGTGGCAGCATGCAGGCTGCTGCTGCTGCTGCAAGTGCCTCTGACGCCAGCACTCCTGCACCTTGGTCAGGCACGTCCTGCTGATGGCGCCATGACTTTGTTGCCTTTTACGTGTACGTATTGCTTTGCAGGTGTGCTGTCCAACAGCGTGTACGTCCTTGACGGCATGTGCGGTAAGTGGGTACCGTGCGCGGTGCCGCCTGTACTAGAGCGAGTGTCGCATGCGGCAGACCCTTTAATGGCAGGCAGCAGGGACGGATTAGCCTAGTAACTCTAGTCCGGAAATGCGGAGTGCATGTGCGTTCGCATAGGACCGCCACCGCCACAGAAGCCGAACAGTGCTTGCTTGTGTGCATGGTAGAAGTTAACCCGGCAAAAAACGGCCCCATGCATGGATGCCGTGGGTGCGCGCGTGCGTGCATGGCACACAGGGGTGCCTATGGTTAACTGCTTGGCTGGCATGCACCCATAGGCTGGCACGCGCGGTTGGCGTATATGTGCTGCATGGGGCCCTGTGCACGTGCCTGCTGATACGTTCCATCGTGCTGCCCGTGCTGGCCGTGCTGCCTCCCCAGCTGGCGGCTACTACGGCTGTTTCGGCGACTGGTACTACGACTTCGCAATGACCTGGGGGCTGGACCAGGGAGGAGGTGAGGTCACCCTAACCCGGGATAGCGTAAGGGGGCCACTTTGAAGTGGACAGTGGGGCAGTGAGGGGGCATGGGGTTTGTGGCCATGACCTGGGGGCTGGACCAGGGAGGAGGTGGGGCCGCAATGAAACCCTATATAAAGTGTTTTACGGCTCAGTCTGATTGCGATTAGCGATATTGCGATGACGCTGTGATGTTGGACAAAGCAGTTGGACAGGTGGGGCAGTGGCGCCCCGGGCAGTGGCGTGGAGGGCTGGACGGGAAGGCGGGAGGGGCCGCAGCGGAAGCAGTAGGAAAGGGCGAGGTAGCATCACGTGCTCTGTCTAAAGATGGTACAGATCATGTCGGGATAGCGGTGAAGCTGGCGTACTGGTGTGGGACAGTACGGTGGCGCACTGGAAAGCGAATGCATGGGCCGTGGCCAAGGGGGTTGACCCGGCCCATGATGAGCAGTATCTGGACAGCCTGTCCTAGCGGGAATTGCGCAGTGGCCCATTGTACGCAGCCCTGAATCCCTAAACCCATGTGCCGCTTTGTTCCTCTCCTTGCTCCCTCGCTCGCTGCAATCCCGGATGCGCAACCCATGAGCCACCCAGACTTCAACATGACCTGGGAAAGGTGGGTTAAGCGTTACCCCACACAGGCTCAGTCTCCCATGTGGGCCGGCTGTGTGCCCATGGTTTGCATCGTACGCAGGGTGTCTACGGGCTGCACCGAGTGTGTGGCCCGTTGTTCGACGGTTGTCCAGCTACACCGTTTCCTTACCCACATGTGTGTGCTGGGGTCCTCTGCCCTCCCAGTTCCCATCCCGCATGAGGCTCACGTGCGCCAGCGCCTTTTTCGTGTGCGTGCCCTGCTGCAGGTGCCAGGAGCAGGCCCGGCTCCAGGGGTGGCCCTACTTCGGCCTCGTCAATGTAGGTTTCCGCCAGGCGGGACCTGGGATGTGGTGGTGGCGTATGGGAAGCGAATGCGCTGTGTGCACGTAGTAGTCCTTGTGCAGTGGTATCAGGGGTGGCCCTGCTTCGGGCTTGTCAATGTAGCTTCAGGGGACAAGTGTGGCAGGGTGAGGACAAGCAGGGCAGGGTGGGAGGAAAGGGGCCGGGGAAGGAGAAGCACGCATCACTGTAGCTGTGTCGCAATTCGAGGCAAGGCCCGCTTGCATGGCGGTAAGGTTCAAGCGTTGCAATGTTCCTTGCACCCCCGGGCCCCCACACGCAGGGCAACCTGTGCTGGTTCTCCGAGGAGCTGCAGAACGTCGTCAAGTACGGCGTGCAGACGGGGTGCAACAAGCCGTGCAGCGGTAACCCCGCGCAGATCTGCGGCGGCGAGGGCGAGTACATGTTCAGCCTGTACCGCACGGACCGCTGCGGCGCGCTGCGTAAGTCCCCTACGCCCGTACACCACCCGTACTGTGCCGTACCGCAGTCTCACACGGAGCGGGGTACAGGCAGCTGCCGTGCCTTCCCGTACGCGTTGTACGCTGTCCAGGTCCTAGCGTCCCGCATGCACCCAGACACCATGCGCCTCCAAGCCAACATGCACGGGTACCCTTCCACCGTTCCGCCACACCCTCATCCTTACCTCTTCCCCCAGCCAGCCCAGTTCACCTGTCTCCCTTCCCACGCCTTCCTCCCCGCAGCCCAGGTCAAGTGCCGGCCCGGCGCCTGCGGCTCCTTCCCCGGCAAGCCCGAATGCGTGTCCGTACCGCAGTACCAGCGTACGGCATGGGGCACTTGGTCCGGACAGTGCGAGTCGCGCCTCGCCAACTTCTCCGACCACAGGGGAGGAGCCCCCGGCTCCGTCAGCAACAGCACCGCCTTCCTGCCGCCCAGCTTCGAAGGCGTTACGGTCAAGCCGGAGAGCGGAATCGCGTCCCAGCGGCGGCCGGGGCAGCAGGGGGGCAAGAACGCGCCCCCCAGGTCGCCGTGGCGGCCACCGATGGCTCCGCTGCCGCCGTCACCGCCGTCGCCGTCGCGCCGCAGGCGGCGGCCGCCGCCGTCGCCGCAGCCACCATCGCCGCCACCGCCGCCAAAGCGGCGGCGTGCGGCGAAGAAGACGGTTGTGCCCAAGCCGTGAAGCTCGGCGCCGCCGCGATTTACGTAAAACAATAAATGTGGTGTTCTGCTTGCTTACGATACGCTGGAGTGGCTGTCTTGAGCTAGCCTGTTTGGAGCGTTGGGCACCAAGCGGTGCGGCTGTGGTGTTGCAAATTCATGCGAGTGCTTGCAGGGATGCGTGCATCTGATGTGCCATGCAGTCTGGCACTGGGCCATGACCCCAACCCGCGGGAACGGGCACCTTGTGTGAGGCGCAGGATGCGACGTGCGTACTATTGCAAGTGTCCTGCCACTATGCACAGTCACAATAAGAAGCAAGCCGCGTTCTTTTCTCGTGAGCTTTTGTTTGGGTAGTTTATTTAGCGTAGTCCTCCACACGAACAATTTCAAGTTTATTGGTGCCATGCTGCCCGCACGCACGTGTTTTCATCGCGCACAAGTGTTCCAACAGCCAGGGGTGCCCCGGTGACATCTCCGCACGCGTGAAGTTAGCGTACGACTAGCTCGTGATGTAGCACAAATGCACGAGTTCTGCGCAGGCGCACGTCTATTGCATTATTCATGTCCAGTGTGATTATTACTTCATGCACGAGGCGGTCAAAGTGCCGTACAGCATTTCCATTATGTGCGAGCGAGCTGGCGTGCGTGGCATCGCGTGCGGCTGTTCCGCACCGATTTGCAGCAAGGTATCAAGGTATCGTCGTTGCGCTTTGCCGATGACTGCGTGATGCGTCCGGGTCGGCGCAAGCCGGTGTGCGTGTGACACGTAGGCGCTGAGGCACGTGGGCACTGTGACGTGTAGGTGCTGTGGCGCGTGCCACTATGACGCGTGGGTGCTGTGACACGTGGCACTTGTGACGCGTAGCTGGCCCTGGAGGTGGCGGTACCTGATGCCCTGGAGGTGGCAGTACGTGTTGCATATTCAGTTGCGCTGCAAACTTGCGCAGAAGGGTTGTTGTTAGCAAGCTTCCAGCACCTAGCGTGTTCTTAGGGTGCTGTCAGGGCCCGTCGGCCAGTCATACTCAGGCTGCCGGCTTCCCTTGTTGGAATAGGTGTTGCCGACTTGCCGTACGGCACGCAGTAATCCTATATCTCAACTGGTACCAAGGGCGTTCCTTGCGACCTTGGGAGACCTCCTGACCTGTCGACATAGCACTGTAAGGTCCCGGAAACGGGGCAGAGGTCCCCCACTTACCAGCACCCATTACACCAACAGCACATACCTTGCAGTGCTCAAAGGCAAGCCAACGCCATGTACCGCACCGCGCCCTGTAAGCTCAGGCACACGCACCACGAGGCGGGATGCGCCATGTCACGAGGGCAGCACCCTTGGCTTCAGTCGACCAGTGACGGATAGGGCCAGGCGCCTTCTCCTGAAAAAAAAAAAAAAAAAAAAGGCGCAGGGCCCTGGGCAGGCGCTAACAGGGACCTGCTCCAGTGCCGTGGCTGGGGACTCCCTTGGGCCTTGCTTGATGCTTGAAGGCCACGTTCGCGATGGTCACTTAAGGTCTAATGCCATGTATGTGCTTTACTGGTAGGCACATAGAAAGATACCGCGTTGTGTCTCCACAGTGGAGGTTTCGACAAGTAGCCCACTGGATTCGCGGAAACACGCACGATTATAGACACCCTAGTGCGTACAAGAGTACATTGACACACAACCGACTTGGAGCAGAAGCTGTCGCGGCGGGTGAAGTGCCATGCTTCGCACGAGTCAAGTGACCGGACCGGTCGCCTCCTCGCGTCAAGGCGCATCATCCATTCCTCGCCGATGTGAGAAAGCATTACATCGCCAGGGCCCAAAACATGCAAAGATCTATGTCGGGGCTTTGGCCGCCAACGATTGTGGGCATGCTTGCCGCTGTGCTGCTAGTGCAGCGTTGCAAAGGCATGCAACTAATCGCTACATACACAAGCATCGCATCTAGCCTGATGTACCGGCTTGACACCTCTCCTTGATACCCACATGGCTTGGCCCTCCCCAGGTCCCTTCCCTAGCGGCGCCTCCCCTCGCGCAGCCCCCTGCACTGCCACCGCACGGCCAGCTGCATCCAGCTCCCTAGACTGCAACAATCCTCTCCCACACACAACAGCACCCGTGCCGGCTCTAGCCTGCCTCCCAGCTCGCTATGGCCCAGCCCCACACCTCCGACACGTCCGCACAGCGGCAGCGGCAGCAACAGCAGCAGCCCCCTCCAGCCCCCAAGCGGACCCCTCCTCATCCTCCCCTCCCCCCTTCTCGGGACACGTGTCGGATGAGGACAAGGCGATTGGGTGTCTCATCGGAGCCATGTGCGGCAACGTGCTGGCGGCGCCGTACCAGGTGCGTCGCCCACACCCTGCCTTACTGTACGGCTGAACGGAACGGCCAGTATAGCAAAAGTGTACAAAACCCACGGCAGAAGGGTGCCAGGCCCTCCCGGTCGTTAAGGGCGCTAACGACAAAGGGCATGCTGGGCGGGGGCGGGGGCGGGGCGGGGGCGGGGCGGGGAGCAAGGGGTCCAGTGTCTTCGTGAGACCCCAGCGCGGTCACCCCAGGGTGGTACCTGACCTGTGACCGCGACAGCTGTGCGGGCGGGTAGGTGCTGGGGATCGCTAAAGGCACATGCCTACGTCGCACGGCGGGACTGAAGCGGGGTGAGCCCTACTGGCGTGGCCGTGCCGGAACCGCACGTGCCAGCACAAGTGTTGCAGCAGGGCCAGCGGCGGAGCATGGTCGGGCCCGGGGGTGGCGCTGCGGGTGGTGCGTAGGCTACGGTTCGTTACCGTAGGGTTTTCGCGGTCATCCCGCGATTGCCGCAGCTGACGCAGCCCTGCCGCGGCCGTCGGCGCTATCCGCACCGCATGCCCATTCAAGGGTGTTGGTGGCGCTATCCGCACCGCATGCCCATGTGATGATGTTGGTGGCGTGGTGCAGATGCATGGAGCATGGTGCCGCCGAGGCGTGGGCCACCGTCCCAACCCTGCATGAGAACACCCACCCCCTGTTGCGGCATACCTGCAAGCAGCCTTCTGGTTGCCGCTGTACGGCAACGCTCGGCTCGACAACACCCACCCCCAGTGCAACTTGTTGCGTCGTCTTCATACCGCTGAACCCCCGCCCCCTCCGCAGGACGACCGGCCGTACCAGGTGATACGGTACCGCCCCAACGGCGTTACGGACTTCTGGCGGTACGACATCGGCCCTGAGGCGGCGGAGTACGGGCATTACACGGGTGGGTACGGGATTTGCCGGGCGGGCGGTTGACATGGGTGGTTGGCGTGGTGCAATCCACAGCCCCCCGCTGCGTCTGTGCAGCTGTCCGTGTCGTCGTTCCTGTCGGTGGCTACGGAGAGCAGTGTCCCCCGTGAATATCCCTGGACGTGGAAGGGGGGTGCAGGTGATGCAGGACGCACGGACGCTTGGGGCGGGGAGCGGAACGCACGACTACATATCGTGGTGCAACAGGCGGCAGCGAGGTGCTACATTTTGCAACCAGGAACGACAGCTTCCCTGCTGCTGCTGGCCCATAGCTGGCTGCAAAAGGCGAACAATTCGCTCAAGCCATGTTGGCCCAGCACATGCACGCCCAACTCCCCTGCCGCCCAGGTGACTTCTCCCTGCTGCTGGCGGTTGCGAAGTCGGTGGTGGGCGTCGGCGGCGTAGACGGGCCCGCCCTGTTGGGCTCCCTGCTGCAGTCGTACATCGACGGCAGCTCGTCCAACCGTCGCTTCGGGCCGTACGACAGGGTGGTGCTGGATGCCGTACTGGGGGGCAGCGAGCCGCTGCAGGTGCGGGCGGGCGAGTGGGGACGGGGCAGTTTGAGGCGCATGGCTTACAAGCTCATCCCCCATGCAGCCACATCAGACCACCTGTCAAGTAAACGAGCATCAGTGTATGCTGTCTTCCGTGCGCTGACAAGCTCTGTTCACCGGGCTGTCAGAGCGGTATCTGACTAAATGTTGCCAGCCGTTCGGTATCAACATCTAAGAGGCCATACAACGGTGTCCACGAAAGTACTGGATCAAGGCAAACTGTACTGCGCAGTGGGGCGTTACCTGGCCAATGCACGGACATCGGTGCTTTAACGCATCAAAGTGTCCACGCAAGTGCATTGATTTATCTATACATGGTATCACAGATTTTCATCTCGCTGCCACTGCAGCTTCCCGAGCTGGCTGAGCGCTACCTGGCCGACTCCACGCGCCGCCACGCATCTACCTCCTCCGACCGCCCAGAGCGGGAGCCCTTCGGCCCATCGGACTACGCAGCAGCCGCGCGCGTGGCGCCAGTGGGCTTCGCGTACAGGTACGGTATGGGTACATTGTCGTGTAGCCAAGTTTTGATGTGTGAAAATGAATTGACTGTACCAGTTGTCAAACCTGTGAGGCTGCGCGCGCGTAGCGCCCGTCAGCTCAACATACAGGTGGGCTTTGGCACCCACGTGTATAAAGAAGGTGCTAGGGCGAGTGTCATGCGACTCTCAACTACAGGTTGGCGGCGGCAGCAGGAGCAGCAGGACTAATCGTGGGGCTCTTGGGCCCTGCGTAACAGGGCACCCCGCCTGCGCACCTCCTCGCCACTGACTCCGGGTTGGATGTCAACACCTCCCGACCACCTCTCATTGCATCCCACACCCAAGCGCAAACTACCTTTCAACCGCACCTCACACCACCTCCCCCAGGCACTCTGGCCCCGGCCTGCTGCTGCCCTCGGTCCGCTCCTCCCTGGAGTTCTCCCACCCCACGCCGCTGGGGCTGGACGCAGCACACGTGGTGGCGGCAGCAACAGCCTGGTGCGCCCGGCAGCAGCCGTCGGACACAGTGGGCTGCAGGTGCGCATTATTTTAAATTATATTATCATATGCGGACAAAGTTCCGTGTGATAGGGTCATGTGCGTCCCTTTCTTGTTACGTGTTGGCAGCAGCGATGGCCTGGTGTGCAGCCATCGGACGCAGTGGGCTGCAGGTGAGCATGCACCACGCATCGGGGATGCATGCTGTATGACATACATGTGGTGTAGCGTGCTGTGCGCTGGTATGCACGCGGTGTAGAGGTGTGCAATTGGCACATGATGGGGCCAGCCACTGCAAGCAGCTACCGTACACAGCGGCACCCACCCGATACTGTTGGCTGCAAGGGAGGAGTGGCAAGGCCGGGCTGAGTGCGAGTAGACGCCGTTTATGTGCTGTTGCTCGCACGGCAGGTGCAGTGATGGGTTGGCAGTCCAGGTCATACCAGCACCTGAGCCATGCGTGCTGTGTCTGCTGTTACCATTGCGTCCCGTCAGGCCCGAGGCGCTGCTGCTGCACCTGCTGCACGACGTGGCGGTGACGCAACACTTTTATACACCCTAATACACACCTTACCTCTCTCCCTGCCCCGCCCAGGCCCGAGGCGCTGCTGCTGCACCTGCTCAACGACGTAGCGGTGACACAGGACATGTGCGACAAGCTGCGGCTGCTGCGGGACAGCCTACAGCAGGTGAGCTGTTGCTCTCTCCAAGGCACAGGTCCACTGCACAAAGTACGCTTACTTTTGAGCGTGGAAATGAAAAATATCAACACCGGCTTCAAGGTCTTTCCTTCCCTTGACGAATGCCCCTCACATCCCGCCCAATGCACAGCTCCCTCACATCACCAGCTGGCGCGAGTTCTACGCCGGCCCCCACTGGCACGCCGTGGCACGTGTCCACGCGCTGCTGTCGTACCACGGCTTCGCCACGGCTGGCAGCGAGGCGGCGGCCGTCGCGCTGTGGGCCCTGATCACCAGCTGGGGCCGCCCCGAGCAGGCCCTGGCGGTGGCGGCTTCGTTCGGCGGGCACGCGCCCGCCACCACGCAGATGGTGGGCGCCATGGCGGGCGCGTTGTACGGCAGGGAGTGGATCCCGGAGCGGTGGTGGGTGGCGCTGGAGAACGGGGAGGAGGGCGGGCGGGATGCGGTGGTGGAGGTGGGGAGGCGGCTGGCGGCGGTGCGGGTGGGGGAGCAGGGCGGGCAGGAGGGGCAGGAAGTGAAGGCGTGAGGTGCGGGATGTGAGGAAAGGCGCGTCGGGCGGCAGATGCATTCTGGAAGTGGCAGTGGCCTTGCCGGTGTGACCTAACCTGGGTGAGGCCACTGGCTCAACTGGCATTAACGTATGCGATACGTACCGGTACGCGCAACGTTGTGGATGAAGGGATCCCCGTATGGGATTGCCCTGTCCTGTGGCAGAGCTGCAACCAGGTGTGGCCTGGGAGGGCCTGGGGTGGCGTGGCAATCCGCCGGTGCCGGAAACGTGTGATCCAAAGCGGTCTTGCATGGAGGCCCTCCGGGCTGACATCAGCTGCATGCTTGACCTGCGTGATATGGGTGCCCCCAACTGCCGTGGGGCCAGCGGACGGTGCGCCTTGGAAGCTCCGGGCGGTGGGGGCAGGGAAGGAAAGCAGGTGTATTGCAACGCACGGTAGTGCGTGCTTGCCCGTGCCTGGCCCCTCCCCCTTGACCGCTGCGCTCGGATGCATCAGCCATGGTAATGAAATCCTTATACACAGAAGACCCGTGGGTTCGTGTGGTACAGCCAATGAGGCGTTGTGTTGCGTGACTGCTGGCGAGTAACCTGAGGACCTGGGCTACCGTATGCTCCATGAACATGGCACGCACGTGGCGCACTGCAGCTGGACTGTATTGTCCCTGAAGGAGCGCAGTTTACCACTCACCCTAGTCCTATAGCCAATGCCTTCATACCTGAATAAATGGCAGACGGCCTAAAATAGCAAACCGGTTGCAGCCATGGGTAAGTCGTCAAGGCAGCCGGTTCCCGGTGTCCTCGACCATACGGCTGACCAAATGGAAGGACTGTTGCTGAAACTTGGAGATGCTGATCAGGTTGCATGGGCGCAAAGTCTAGCGCGTTCAGACAGATCGTCGACCCAGACAGCTGGCGACGCTATCAGGACAGCAGCCACCTCTTTAAGCAAACTACTCCTTTTGCAACGGCATGACGCGGATGCCCGGATTGCCGAGGGTGCCCTACGCCACGGCCGGTTCCGCAGCGGTTCCGTTCAGCTGCTGGTCCTCATGGTGCGCTGGGAGCAATTCACAAGGCAAACAGCACAGCAACCTGCCGCACCTCCCAGAAACGAGCAGCTGCAGCGCAAGTCGACGGCCGAGGAGCAATACAGCCTGCAACGAGTCGTTGGCGCAGCATGCGGCAGTGCATTGTCTTGTAGGTTCTTCCTACTGGGCATCCTGTCGGATATGCTGAAGACGGGTGCTGAGCAGCTGACCAACTCCAACTTGGAGCGGAGCGACGCTGGCAGCAGGGCCCTGGGCCGACGCCGGGCCGGGGCCGGCTCTGCCAGCAACCTGGAGCCAGGCGGGCCCCCAGCCTCCGACGGACCTCCCCTGTCGCTGCTGGCTCTGGATCTCGGGTGCGCGCTGCTGCGCATGCACACGCTGCAGTGCTGCAGCCGGCAGCTGGCGGCCGTGTGCACGTGGATGGGCGGGGACGGCGAGGAGCAGCAGGAGGAGCAGCAGGAGGAGCAGGAGCAGCAGGAGGAGCAGGTCTGTGATCGGGATGTGCGTCGTTTGTGACCGCCATGCACGTACCTGGGGATCATTTGACGCCACCAACGCCACCCAGTGGCTCGGCAACCTACTACCATGTACAGGAACCACCCGGCTACACGCTTTCTTTCATCTTTGGGGGTGGTTGCACTGCACCGCACAGCGACAGCAACAGCAACAGCAACGGAAACATGGCGCTGACATGACCTCTTGCGGCGTTGGCAGGGCCGAAACGCGTCTTGACAGCCTTTGCGTGTGCCTGCATGCCTGCCCTTGCTTGCTTGTCGCACGCAGGAGCACAGCCCTTGCACGGGTTGGTGCTGTCGCCTTCACAGTTGCGGCACGACTGCTGTACAATCCAGTTCAAGGGTGCCCCTTAAGTCCGACCCATGGCATTTGGTTTCTGCCCTGTCCCCAGTGCCCCCCATTATTACTGAACCTGCCGTACCCCTTCGCGTCACTGCGATTTGCTACAGGAGGGGGGCGAGCAGCAGCAGCATGAGCAACAGCAGCAGCGGCGGCCGAGTCTCCAGCCGGACCAGGGGAATCCGCAAGGGACGGAGGCAGGAGCAGGGCAGGGACAGGCGAGCGAGGAGGCGGTCGAAGTAGTTGGGTTACTGGATATGGTGTGGTCGTCGGTGGGGCTGGTCGACGGGTTGCTAGCTCTGGCAGAGGCTGCTGTGGGCGTGCTAAGCAGCGGCGAGGGGCGGGCACCTGCACTGGGAGCGGCGGCGGCGGCAGAGGCGGCACAGCGTGCGGAGGTGCGACGCCTGTCCCGTCGCTTCCTGCTGCTGTTTGCCTCACACCTGCGCGACAGCCACGTGCTGGAGCACTGCGCCAGGTCTGCAGTGATGGCGGCGGTGGGTGGTCGAGTGGTGGGTGCTGCGGACGGCTGCAGCGCAAGGCGGGAGGCGGCCGAGGAGCCGGGCCAGGGGCAGGCGCAGGCGCAGCGGCAGGGGCAGGGCTTGGAACGGGTGCCTTCGGATCGTGGCTCAGTCTTTCTGCGCTCACTGCTGAGCGATCTCACACACTTTCGGATTCACGCGAAGGCGCTGGTTGAGGATTGCATGCGGGCCCCAGCCCCCGCCAGCACCCTGATCGGCCCCGCCGTCAACCAAGCCCTCAACGGCCCCGCCTTTGTGCACCTGGAGCTGGTGCTGGGCCTGCACGCCCTATGTACGGCAGACGGCGGGCCCGAGTACGGCATGCCGGTGTCGTACAGGGCTCTGCCGGCGGCTTGGAAGCCCAGGCGGACCGTCGAATGGGAGAAGCAGCTTACCGCTGACGTGCACGTCCAATATATGGTGGATGCGCTGAGCCGGCTTGAGTTGCGGGAGCGGTGCATGGAGCTTCTTGGCGGTGTGGGGCCGATGCTGACACTGCAGCTGCGCGCGTGTGAGCTGGCCGCGTGGTCGGCTGAGGTGCACGGGGAGGGGGAGGGGGAGGAGCAGTGGCGCAGCGGGCAGGAGGAGCGCGGTGGGGCGGGCAGGACGCTGCGTCACGTGATGACTCCCAAAGCGGCAGTGCACATTGGCTTCGACGCCCACTATGCCGCACACTGTCTGCTGGAGGAGTGCTGGGATCAGCAGCAGCGGCGGAGGGCGGCAGCGCAGGGCACAGGCGGGTGCGGAGAGCGTGAGGCAGAGAGCAGCAGCCGCCTGTCGGGGTTGCAGGGTGGCAATGCGTCTGAAGCAGGGGAGGCAGCGGGCCGGGAAGAGGGAGGGGCAGCCGGAGAGCGTGGCGGGGCGCAGCGGAGGACGAGCGGAGAACCGGAGGCCGCAGGGGTCAGGTCGGGCGGCGGCGCGGGACGGGAGGGGCCGGACGCCACCGCTGTGAACGCGAGCGTGCCGCCTGACGGCCCGGGTGATACCGCCGAGGCGGCGTCAAACGGGGACGTTGCAGCCGGTTTGGGTGCAGGGGAGGCGGGAGGGACGGCCGGGGCAGCAGACCCTTCTCCTGCTGTCCAGGCGGCAGGGGCTTTGTCGCGAGGGTGTGGGCGGGCGGCAGGGCCAGGGTGGGGCGGCAGGCGCCCGCTGTCCCCGGCGGCCCTGCAGGCGTTCCAGGTGCGGTGGTGGCGCAGCGTGTGCAGGGCAGCGGAGCACATGGTGACGCTGAGGCTGGGCCCCGAAGAGCGCACGTCAGTTGAGGCGCTGGGTCACGGCCTGGCGGGATGGCTGCGGCTGGACGAGCTGCGGCTGCCGGATCTGGCGACAGGTCGGTACCCGGGCTTATGTTGCAGCAGATGGTGGGCACCAGCCTAATGTTGCCAGGTTGCAGCAGCTGTTTTTCTTGGGCATCAACGTCTTGATGATGCAGTGCGCTGTACGCGGCATCGTGACACAGCTGCACTGCGGACAGCCTAGGGTTTCCACAAGGCCGTGCCGGCACACCTTTTGCTGGTATGCCGCAGAGACACACACATGTCCTTACCCCAAGTACCTTAGATTCCGCAACTACCTCACTGGTCCCACACGACGCCCCGTCTCCTTTTTTGTTGGAGCAGGTCCCCTGCCGCCCACGCCGCCTCCCCGCCTGGCCGCCGCCCTGGACGGCGGCCTCCTACCCTGTCTGGAGCGCCTCATGCGGAGGGCGGCAAAGGACCCGGAGGGCAACGTCAGCAAGCTGGTGCAGGATGTGCTGTCCTCCACTGAGGCAGGAAATGGCTTTGATGAGATGCCAGACATCCTGTGGCTGGTTGCGTACGGGGAGGCGGCGCAGAGCGTGGGCTTCCTATCTGCGCTAGCCTCGCTGCTACCTCAGCCCGGGCGGGGTGGCGGCAGCGGCGGCGGCGGCGGCGGCGGCAACACATCGCGGCATGGGTCCAAGGCGGGGCCTAAGGAAGGCGAGATGGGCCTCCTGGCCGTGCACGCACTGACCGCGGCGTCTGGGCTCCTTGGCAGCGGGTTTGGGCTGTGGGGGGCAAGTGCCCCGCTGGGGGGCGGCAGCGGCGACGGCGGCGGCGGCTGCCGCGGCAGCGGCAGCGGTGGAGGTTGTGACGGCGGCGGCGGCAGCGGAGGCGGCAGCCCTCGTGCGACCTGCCCATCTGGACTGCCGCCCCCGGGGCGCTGCAGGCTGCAGCACATGTTGGCACACGCCGCTCAGTTGCTGCTGCCGCTGCTCGCGCGCTTCGTCTGTTGCTGCTCTGGCGGCGCGGACCCTGGACCTGCGCCGCCCGGCCGAGCCACGTCGACCGCTTCCGGCGTGCAGCAAGATGTGGCAACGCTGGCGCGGCACATGGCGGGGGCTATAACGGGGCCGTTGCTTGTCTGGGTTCAGACCCTGTGTGTTCTTGGCCTGGACGACGGCAGTGGGTTGAGCGGGAGCGGTGGCGGCAGCTGCGATGGTGGCGAGAACGGCAGCAACAGGGGCAGCAACGGCAGCAGCGGCAGCGGCGGCAATCGCGACGGCTGTGCCATCGGGGACAACGATGACGCGGGGTGCGGCGCTGGTAGCAGCGGCAGTACCGGGGGCAGGGCAACCCACATCGGGGGACACGCTCTCGGTGATGCTGGGGACGGGCGTGCACTTGCTGCAACCCAGGAGCAGCAGCAGCAGCAGCAGCGGCAGCAGCAGGAGACGAGCGCCCTGCAGTCTGTGCATGGCGCTGTGCTGCGGCGTTTCCTGTTCGAGGAAGTGCAGGCGGTGGAGCTGCTGGGGACTGTGCTGCGCCACCTTCACAGCCTGCCTGCATTCACGTCCAAGGGCCCTGCGTTGGTCAGGGCGCTATGCATGCTGGCCCTCGCTTATCCTCAAGAAGTGATGCACCGGGTACAGAAGGGACGCTGCAGCAGCAGCGACAGCAGCAGCAGCAGCAGCGGCAGGGGCGGTGGAGGGGCGAGGAAGCAGCGCGGGGTGTCCGGTGGGGGAGCGGGCTACTCCTCGGAGCACGGCTCCGTGTGGCCTGTGGATCTGCTCCGTGGGCTGCGGGCACACGCGAAGGAGGAGGACGGGGGCCGTGTTGCAGTAACGGAGACCTTGGCCAATCTGCTGGAGGGGTGGAGGGAACGTGGTGCGGGCGACGGGGAGGGCGAGGGGCAATGGGTGACAGCAGCAGGAGAGGGACTGAAAGACAGCGAAGTGAGCGAGCTGCTGCGGCTGGGGGTTAAGCGGGTGGAGGAGGCGGGGTATGTGTCGGCTGGCATGAAGCGTGTGCTGTGTGAGGTGCTGAGCGCTCCTGCTGCTCCGCTGGTCGCTTGACCGACGGCTGATGAGGCGGTGATAGCTGCCTTGCTTTGTGCGCCGCGTGCGCAGCGGCCCAGGGCCGTAATATTCCCGTGCCAAGCTGGTGGGTGGTGATGGTGACATGCAAGAGGCGGCCTTCAGTTCCAGCACGGATACAGGTGATATGAAGCTTTGCTGACGAAGCGGAAGTGAAGTCCGGTGGCGGTACTGGTGGCCGGGCCGGTGACGGGGCAGGTGGCGGGACGGCCTTGGCCCACACCCCTCAGGAAACACCGTTGGCACGCCACGTGACGACCACAGGCTTGCACGTGCTTACATATTAGCCAGTCTGGATCAAAGCCATGCCGTTGCCGAACGGAGTGCATGTGCCTGCATGTGCGGTGCAAACGCGTGTGCGAGGGTGTTGGGTATGCGGAAGGGGGCTCCTGGCTAGGATGTGAAGGCCTTCTGGCTAGGATCTACCGAGGCCGTACGAGCCGATTGGCCCTGGGCCCTGCTAGTGCCCGGTTGGCGTTTGGCGGTTGCCAGCTAACGGTCTTGGCCCAACCCACGGTAGGGCAACCAGCGATGACGGTCTCACGCATGCAAGTTCTCTGGTTGGATATACGGTACGTCAAATTGTTAGTTTTGGTGTGGCTGGAGATGCCCATGCCACCGGACGGTTGCGCCAGTTGCGCTCTGTACGTGAGGCATAGGGTGCCTGGAGCCTGGGGAGCCTTCGCTATGTGGAACGCGGTAAAGCAGGCCCATAGCTGACTGGACAAACGGCCAGCGCACCCTTTTACATAGTGCTGCGGCTTGCCTATCCGCAGAGGAAGGCCAAGCACAATGCTTCAAACCGTTCGCGTCAGGCCGGACTGAGCTCTGTGTTTCAACACTTGTCCTGATTCCCTTCCAACCCAGCCCGGGGGTTCATGGCCCCCGCCAATGGCAGCGTGCAGTTTCACACCCCCTCACTTTTACATGCCAGAGGGTATATGCTGGTAAGCCCTTGACCTGCAGCGACCCAGCCTTGGGACCAGCCTTGCGACCCTCGTCCACGCCGATGCCTATACCGTTCCGCAACTCCTCGTTCTCACAGGCAGGAGGCCATGGCCTGTGTCGACCGCACGACCTCAAACTGAGCAAGGTTTGCTTACTTACGACCGGAAGGTGTGCTTACTACCTGCAGCCTCAGCCAGCCACCTCACGTCTCCACACCGACACGTGCATAGCTGCGCACAACCACCAAGCAGTCCCGCCGCAGTGGCATTTACGCACCCTTTATTCTCAAAGTCAACGCAAAGCAAAAACAGCTGTATGGGTGAGGTTTGCCAAACGAGGGCCTCGATACCGTAGAATGTGACTCAGGCCTCTGCCATGCAGTATCTCAACGGCCCTCCACTAGCACCGGCCCCGCTCTCCCACACAGGCACCTCCCGCACTGCGTCTACCCACAACACTTGGCCAGAAATGAAAGGACAAAAAGCTTAGCGTGCTCAAGAGCTGCTTACGCGAAGTAAAACGGTGAGACGCATCCTGGAAGCCAACACATGCCAAGCCAGGGCAGAAGGGCTAAGCAGCGCACAACTGCCAGATAACAATTAGCACTGTACGACACACACAGGGGTACGGCATCGGACACGCTGCATACGGGCCTGTATAATGTCTCGAATTATAACTGGCATGCTGTGATACATGCGCCAAGTGCAGAAGCCGTTTACCCTCTGAGCTGCAGGGCCGCTGTGCGACACCGCAACCTAGATCCGAACCCTATCTGCACGGCCCTTGCCAACTGCAAGCGGCACACAGATCACGACCATCATCACCAGCCAGTGATCAAGCCAACCGGCGGAGCAGCAATTGCCCCGAGCACCTCTTGCAGCACACGCCCCATGCCGGCCAACGCCTCCCCCGCGTCCTCCCTGCCATCCATCCGCTTCAGCGCCGGCCACAGCACCTCGAGCCCTCCGGCGGCTCCACGCCCCTCTCCTTCTGCTGCTACCCCCCGCTCCTCCCCCTCCCCCTTGCCCACACCACGTCGCCTCCATCCCTCCAGCAAACCCGCCAAGCTCTCCATCGCCGCAACCAGGTCGTCCACCTCGTTCTTGTCCGCGTCTTCCCGCAGCAAAGGACCCAGCCCACGGATCAGCTCCACAGGCCACAGGGAGCCAGGCTGGGAGGAGCAGCCCGCTCCCGCACCGGACACCCCGCGCTGCTTCTTCGCCCCTCCACCGCCCCTCGTGCAGCCGCTGCCGCTCCTGCTGCCGCCACCCTGGCAGCCCTCAGCAGCTGCCGCAACGCGGCGCCGTACCTCTTCCGGGTAAGCGGCCGTCAGCAAGCAGAGCGCCCTGACCAAGGCACGTCTCCAGGCGGTGAAGGTGTTCAGGCTGGGCAGATGGAGCAGCACAGTCCCCAGCAACTCTACTGCCTGCACTTCCTCAAACAGGAAACGCCGCAGCGCAATGCTAGGCACATCGTGCAGCGCGCTCGTTACCTCCTGCTCCTGCTGCTGCTGTTGCTGCTTTTCCTCCTCCCGCCGCCGCTGCAACTGTTGCTGCTGTTGCTGCTGCTGCTCCTGGCCTGCAGCAAGCGCACGCCCGTCCCCACCGTCACCGAGGGCGTGTCCCCTGATGTGGGTTGCCCTGGCCCCGGTGCTGCCGCTGCTGCTGCTGCCAGCGCTGCAGTCTGCGTCCTCGCTGTCCCGGCTTCCGCCGCCGCCGCGGCTGAGGCCACCACAGCTGCCATCTAGGCGCATAAGAGCCACGCCCATAATCCATTTAAGCAGCGGGTCCAGCGCAACCGTGGCATAATCCCGCGCCATAGTCTTGGGCGTGTCCCGGCCAGGCGGCACACGGTCTGCGCCGCCACAGTGGCAGCATACAAAGTGCGCGAGCGGCGGCAGCAGCAGCCGAGCGGCATGCGCATTCACGTGATGCAGCCTGCAGGGCCCAGGGGGCGGAACTCCAGGTGGCCAGGTCGCACAAGCGGCGCTGCCTCCGGTGCCTTCGCTCCCTCCCCTGCCTCCACCGCCGCCCTCGGGAGAGTAGCTTGGCGTCCGAAGCTCGAACCCGCTACTCAGGAACCCAATCGCCGCGCTGGTTACGCGCAGCGATAGGAAGTCCGGATCGCCTTCATTGGGGCCGCCCTTGGGCCCGCGCCGCGACATGTTGCCGCCGCCGCCGCCGCCCCGCGCCCGCTGGGGCAGCAGAGAGGCTAGCGCCGACATGAAGCCCATGCTCTGCCCCGCCTCTCCATATGCCAGCGGCCACAGCAGGGCGGGCCACTTTGCAACACCACGCGCTGTTTGGGGGGAGCACAGCACATCCTGCACCAGCTTGCTGATCCTGCCCTCGGGGTCCCTGGCCGCCCTCCGCGTGAGGCGCTCCAGGCAGGGCAGCAGGCCGCCGTCCAGGGCAGCGGCCACGCGGGGAGGCGGCGTGGGCGGCCAGGTTCCTGCGCAAACCAGGAAAGATACGGGGCGTTGGGAGGTGGGACAGTTGAGGTGGTTGGGGTAACGGTACTGTCTGCCGAGGCGGTGGTGGCAAAACCACTGCGCCGTGAAGCTACACAATGGTAAATCACACCTCAGGTGTACTGCCAACCGTACACTGACAAACGTGAAATAAAACCGGTTGCACCGCTCTAGGGCTAATCCCGTAAGAAGAGGCTGAGGCTGGGTGCCCATCTCAGCTACTAGAACCTGGAACCGCCTGGCAGCTGGTACTACACCCCGCATCTTTGATCGGATCCGGCAGCCCCAGCTCATCCAGCCTTAGCCATCCCGCCAGGCTGCGCTCGAGCGGCGTCGCCGCCTCGCGCTCCCCCGGGCCCAGCCTCAGCGACACCACGTGCTCCGCCGCCCTGCACACGCACCGCCACCACCGCACCTGGAACGCCTGCAGGGCCCTCAGGGACAGCGCGCGCCTGCTACCAAGCCCAGGCCCGGTCACGCGCTTGTCCGCTGCCAACTGGTCCAGTCGCGGCATGGCCCCAGCTGCCTGAACAGCAGCAGGCGGCTCTGCTGCCCCTCCTGCCCCTCCTGGCTCCCGTGAACACAGTTCGGCTGTGACGCCCCCCTCGGAAGCCCCATCCGCCGTGGCTGCCAGTGCCGCGGCACCTGCCGTACCGCCAGGCAACAGACTCGCATCAACCGCCGTACCGACGGGGCCCTCATCCGCCGTGGGTGCCCCTGGACGCCCCCCTGAACGTAAACCGGTTGCCTGGTCGATGACTGGCTCCCCTGCTTCAAGCGCCTCGCCACCCTGCAGCCCCGGCAGGCTGCTTCCCCCCGCCCCAGCCGCCTCACGCCCACCGGCCCCGCCCGTGTCGTGTACAGCCGCCCGACGCTGCAGCTGCTGCTCCTGATGCTGCTGCTGCTCCCAGCACTCCTTCAGCAGACAGTGCGCGGCAAGGTGGGAGTCGTAGCCAATGTCCACCGCCGCTTTAGGGGGCATCACGTGACGCAGCGTCCTGGCCCCGCCGCGTTCCCCCTGGCCCCTGCCCCGCTCTTCCTCCTCCTGCTGCCCGTGCACCTCAACCGACCGCGTGAGCAGCTCACACACGCGCAGCAGCAGCGCCAGCATCGGCCCCGCACCGCCCAGCACATCGAACAATGGCTCGCGCAGTTCATGCCACCTCAATGCATCCACCATGCCCATGACCTGCAAGTCCGCGGCAAAGGTATTGACACCGTCGACGGTCCGCTCGACCTTCCAACCCGCTGGCAGTGCCCTGTACGACACCGGCATGCCGTACTCGGGCCCGCCGTCTGCCGTACACAGGGTGTGCAGTCCCAGCACCAGGTTCAGGTGCACGACGGCGGGGCCGCTTAGAGCTTGTAGTACGGCGGGACCAACGAGGGTGCTGGCGGGGGCTGGGGCTTGCATGCAGTCCTGCGCTAGCCCCTTCGCGTCGTTCTTCAGGAACATGAGATCGTGTACGAGCACGTGCAGAATGCCGGGGCCCGAACCCGAAGGCACCCTCTCCAAGCCCTCCACCTGCGCCTGCCCTTGGCCCGGCCCCTCTGCCGCCTCCCCGCTCGCGCTGCTGCCACCGGCAGCACCCACCGCCCGGCCCCCCACCGCCGCCATCACTGCAGCCCGGGCGCAGTGCTCCAGCAGGTGGCTGTCACGCAGGTGTGAGGCAAGCAGCAGCAGGAAGCGACGCGACAGGCGCCGCACGTCCGCCTGCTGTGCCGCCTCTGCCGCCGTCGCTCCCATTGCGGGCGTCAGCCCCTCACCCCTGCCCAGCACACCCACAGCGGCCTGAGCCAGAGCCAGCAGTCTGTTGAGTAGCAATATCGATGACTGTACGACCCCCAGAAACCCGCCTGCTTCAAAGCTCTCTTCGAGGCCCTGCTCCTGCCCCGCCCCTGCGCCTGTCCTTTGGTGCTCATCCTCCTTTTCCCGCTTGCTGAATTCGCTGCTGCTGCGGCCGCTGCTGCTGTTGCTCCTGATCGTCCCCCTGCAGATAGCAAGGGTGGTGCGAAGAGGCGCGGCAGGGTTCAGAGAGCAATAAGCATGAACCAAACCCCATGGACAAAAGACTGAGGCACACTATCAAAGCGTGTAGCAGTTAAAGCGGCGACAGCTATCATACAGTAGTAGGGGTGGGCTCGTGCCCCTGACAGGCAAACAAGGACAAGCACTGGGTCGCGTTGGTCAGTGGTAAGCACGGGATATCCCCTAGGCACGTGTGTGACGATGTTTAATGGGACGGCAAAGCAACTTCCGCGAACATACCTGGGAGCGCTGCTGCTCCTCCTGCTGCTCCTCCTGCTGCTGCTCCTGCTCCTCGCCGTCCCCGCCCATCCACGCGCACACGGCCGCCAGCTGCCGGCTGCAGCACTGCAGCGTGTGCATGCGCAGCAGCGTGCACCCAAGATCCAGAGCCAGCAGCGACAGGGGAGGTCTGTCGGAGGCCGTCGCCAAAGAACCGGCAACCGCGGCTCCCGCCCGGCGTCCGCCCCATCCCTGCGCGGCTTCGCGGCCGGCGCCACTCCGCGCCGAGTTGGGGTCGGTCAGCTGCTCAGCACCCGTCTTCAACATAGACGACAGGATGCCGAGCAGGAAGAACCTACACGACATAAGACTGCCGCATGCCGGGCCAGCAATGCATTGCCGGCCGTTTTCTTCCCCCGCCGTCGATGTGAGTGGCTGCAGCTGCTCCATCTCGGAGGCTGTAATCGGTTGCTGTGATGTCTGCTGTGTGAGCAGCTCCCAGCGCACTGTGAAGACCAGCAGCTGCAGCAGAGCGCTGCGGAGCCGGCCATGACGGAGGACGCTGTCGACGACTTGGCTGTCCGCTTGATCCGTATGCATACCTAATATGTCCTTCAGAGACGTCACAACTTCCTTTGTAGCATCGTCAGCTGTCCCACTTGACGCTATGGAGCTGCTGCCCATCTCGAACTCGTCCGAAAGCTCCGCCGGAACGGCGTTTGCGCAAACGGCCTGGTGTAGCCCTCCAAGTTGCGACATAAAAGCCTCGATTTGGTCAGCTGTATGGTCGAGGACGCCTGGGATCGCGGCCATGAGCCGTTGCCTGGAAGGGTTCGCCATGGCTGCAACCGGCTGCCGACGGTGTTGCTGACGGAACCTGTCTGCTATGTTGTTTTACAGCAATGAACCGGCCGTCAACCTACGAGGGCGGTAAGCCGCGAGGCGCACCTGACGAGTGACGCCACTCCATGCGTCATGGCGGCATGGGTCCCCTGGTGCACAGGCTACCGATTCGCGATGGCTGCAACCGGCTGCCGGAGTTGCTGTTGTAACCTGTCTGCTATGTCATTTCACAGCAGTAAACTGGCCGTCAACCTACGGAGGGCGATAAGCCGCGAGGCGCTCCTGACGACACTCCATGGGTCCCTTGGTGCACAGCTACCGTACAGCAACCGTACATGGCGAACCAGGTCACAGCCACGAGACCTCCTGTGCAGAAGGGTTTGGGGTTCGCGCTACATGGGCCGGGCGAGCAGCGTGGCCCTGGCCTTTGCAACTACTGCCGGTATGGGGGCCTGGTGTTTGGCAGGTGACAACCTATGGTGTTGCGAGTAGTAAGGGATACGGTCCCATTCACGCATACAGCTGCTCTGGGTCAATCAGGGTCAATAGTACCCGTACGTTGGTAATTCCACCTGTCGAAGGACGCCCACACCCATCACTTGCGCTCTGAGTGTCAAGGCACAGGGTGCCTGGGGCCCGGACAGCTGCTGCTGCGTGGAACGCGGCAAACCGGGTCCATAGACTCACTGTAAAGTCAGTCAAACAAACAAGGCTGTCCAGCGTACGCGCTGCTGCTTGCCTGTCCTGCAGGGGAGGGCCATGTACATTGCTGCAGGACTTACGCCTATCGCATGACACCGGAGACCGGACTGCACAAGGTAAAGCTTTATAACTACATTCTGGCGGGTTCAGGTCTGGTTCCTCTCTTTTCGAGAGACCCAGCCCCGTGGCCATGGTCCGGGTCAACAACACTCGGGTACACACCTCCTCATCTGCACAGGCAGGGGCCCTTGACCTACGTTTCCAACGCCGGCACGATCGCACGGCCCCAAAACATTAAACGGACGAGGTTTGCCAACTACGGCAGCCCCAGCACCGCTAGCCCACGTCTCCACACAGGCAGTACATGGCTGCACACAACCACCAAGCAGCCCCGCCACAGTGGCCCCCATACACCTGTATTCGAGGCAACGCAATTCCAAACAGCTATGTGGGGAAGTTTGCGGCCCCCGATATGAATACTGCTCAGGCGGCTGTACCACAGTTTCCTAGCAGCCCTCCGCTAGCAACAGCCCCACTCGCCCAGACAGGCACTCCGCGCTGCGCGCCTCCCTCACAACGCCTGGCAGGAAACATCAGGACCAGGGGTCCCCTGATCAGGACCAAGGCATAGAATGCGAAGGTAACGCTTATGTAACGTGCAACCCTGCTCAATGGAGACCTATCCTAAAAGCCAACTAGCCAGGGAAGGCGGGCAAACCAGCACGTGACTGGCAGCCAGCACTGTACGACAACGGGGCACGGCAATGACGACCCTGCATACGGGGCCACGTTCACCGTACTCAATGGTGAGTACGGTAACCGGCATGCTGTGGCTAGGCCACGTGCGACAACTGCAAGAGCTGTCGGCCCCCTGAATTCACTATGCGACTCGCTAGAATGTTTTTTGAACCCTGTCTGCAGCCCCTACCAACACGTAGATAGCTCCCACCGCCTCACCAGGCGTCTATTAAGCAACCAGCGGAGTTGCAGGTGCGCTGAGCACCTCATACAGCGCACGCGCCATGCTAGCTGTCGTCGCAGCAACGCCGTCCATCCGCCCAATCGCCACCCGCAGCTGCTCGAACCGCCCAGAGCCTCCCTTCTCGCCCTCCCCGTTCCCCGTTCCCTCCTGCCCCTCCCCCGCACTACCATCCCTCCATGCCTCCAGCAGCCCTGCCAACGTGTCCGAAGCTGCAGCAATGGCCCTCAACCGGTTCTCCTCCTCCCCGGCGCCTCCCTCCTCCGTCTCTGCCCGCAGCACGGGACCCAGCCCGCGGACCCGCTCCACAGGCCACACAGAGCCAGGCTGGGAGGAACAGCCCGCTCCCGCACCGGACGCCCCTCGCTGCTTCCTCGCCCCTCCACCGCCCCTCGCGCTGCTGCCCTCGCTCCTGCTGCCGCCGCCCTTGCAGCCTTGAGCAGCACCCGTAACCCTGCGCCATACCTCATCCGGGTACGCTGCCGTCAGGAAACAGAGCGCCCTGACCAAGGCAGGGACGCTGATGCCGGTCAGGCTGGGCAGGTGGCGCAGCACGGTCCCCAGCACCTCCACCGCCTGCACTTCCTCAAACAGGAAACGCCGCAGCGCACTGCCATGCACAGACTGCAAAGCGCCCTTCCTTTCCTCCACCTGATGCCGCTGCTGCTGCTCAAGACCCTGGCTTGCAGCACGTTCTCCTCCGCCCCCAGCGTCACCGAGAGCGCTCGTCCCGTTGTGGATTGCCCTGCCCCCGGTGCTGCCGCTGCAGCCAGCGCCGCACGCCGCATCATTGTTGTCCCAGATGGCACAGCCGCTGCGGCTGCCGGCGCTGCCTCCGCCAACGCTGCTGTTGCCGCCACCGCTGCCATCTAGGCCCACCAGAGACAGGCCCATTATCCATCTAAGCAACGGGTCGAACGTAACAGCCACCAAGTCCCGCACAAGAGTGCTGGACGCAGCCCGGCTGTGCTTATCCACGCTGCCATGGTAGATACTCTGGCAGCACGCGAAACGCGCGAGCAGCGGCAGCAGCAGCCGAGCGGCATGCGCCAACATGTGCTGCAGCCTCCAGCGCCCCGGGGGCGGCACTCCAGGTGGGCAGGTTGCACGAGGGGTGTTGCCTCCGCTGCCTTCGCTGCCTTCGCTGCCGCCGTCGCTTTGCGTCCGAAGCTCAAACCCGCTGCCAATGAACGCACACGACGCGGTCATTGCGCGCACCGATAGATAGCTTACCTCACCGTCTTTGGGGCCCCCCTTGGGCCCTCGCCGCGACATGTTGCCACCACCGCCGCTGCGGCCGCCGCCGCCGCCGCCCCACGCCGGCTGGGGCAGCAGCGAGGTTAGCGCAGACAGGAAGCCCATGCTCTGCCCCGACTCTCCATACGCCAGCAGCCACAGCAGGTCGCCCCACTTCCGAACACCACGCGATGTTTGCGTGGAGTACAGCACGTCCTGCACCATATCGCTGACGTTGCCCTCCGGGTCTTTCGCCGCCCTCCGCGTGAGGCGCTCCAGGCAGGGCAGCAGGCCGCCGTCCAGGGCGGCGGCCAGGCGGGGAGGCGCCGCGGGCGGCCAGGGGCCTGCGCAAACCAGGAAAGATAGGGGGCGGTGGGAGTTGGGACCGTTGGAGTGGTTGGGGCAACGGTACTGTGTGCCGAGGTGGTTGTGGCAACACCAATGTGCGCCGTGAAGCTACACAACGGTAAACACGTATTGCAGGTCTACTACACTGGGAATGAATGCTGCGCCGCTGCAGGAGGATCCCATATGAACAGGCTGGTGCCCGCCCTTGTCCAACTACAACCTGGTGCCAACTGGTACTACACCCCGTGGTCGCCACATACCTCCAACCGCATCAGGTAGCCCCAGCTCCTCCAGCCTTAGCCAGCCTACCAGGCTGCTATGCAGCGCCTCCTCCGCCTCGCGCTCCTCGACGCCCAGCCTCAGGGTCACCACGTGCTCCGCCGCCCTGCACACGCACCGCCACCACCGCACCTGGAACGCCTGCAGGGCCGCCGGGGACAGCGGGCGCCTGCTGCCCCGCCCAGGCCCGGACACCCGCTGGCCCAGGTGCGGCAAGGCCCCTGCCGCCTGGACAGCAGCAGGCGGCTCTGCTGCCCCTCCTGCCCCGGCCGCCCCTGGCGGCTCCCCTGAACCTACCCCGGCTGCGACGCCCCCATCGGAAGCCCCATCCGCCGTCGCTGCCAGTGCCGCCGCACCTGCCGTACCGCCAGGCGGCACCCTCGCATTGACCGCCGCTGCGCCCGGACCCTCACGCTCCTCGCCGCCGCCCGCCGAGCCAACCGCAGCGGCCCCAGGCGCTGCACCCGCGGCCCGCTCCTCCCCATCACGCTCCCCGGCCGCTGGGGCCCCTGCCAGCCCTGCTGGCTCCTCTGCGCTGGACGCCTCGTGACCCTGCACCCCCAACTGGCTGCTGCGCCCAGCCCCCGCCGCCTCATGCCCTCCACTCCCGCGTGCACCCTGCGCTGCCGCCCGCCGATCCAGCTGCTGCTCCTGCTGCTCCTCCCAGCACTCCACCAGCAGCTGGTGCGCGGCAAGGTGGGCTTGGTGGCCAATGTCCACCGCCGCTTTGGGGTCCATGGCGTAACGCAGCGTCCTGCCCGCCTCCTCGCCGCGCTCCCCCTGCCCCCTGCCCCGCTGCTCCTCCTCCTGCTGCACGTGCACCTCCACCGACCCTGCGGCCAGCTCGCACGCGCGCAGCAGCAGCGCCAGCATCGGCCCCACACCGCCCAGCAGATCCAGACACCGCTCCCGCAACTCGGGCTGCCTCAGCATTTGCACCATGAGAATCACCTCCAGGTCCGCGGTAAAACGCTTCACACCGTTGATGGTCCGCCCGACCTTCCAAGCCACTGGCAGCGCCCTGTACGACACCGGCATGCCGTACTCGGGCCCGCCGTCTGCCGTACACAGGGCGTGCAACCCTAGCACCAAGTTCAGGTGTACAAAGGCGGGGCCGGTCAGCGCCTGGCGCACGGCGGGGCCGATGAGGGTGCTGGCGGGGGCTGGGGCCTGCATGCAGTCCTTCACTAGCCCCTTCGCGTCGTTCCTCAGGAACATGAGGTCGTGTACGAGCACGTGCAGAATGTCGGGGCCCGAACCCGAAGGCACCCTTTCCAAGCCCTGCCCCTGCCCCTGCGCCTGCGCCTGCCCCTGGCCGGGCCCCTCTGCCGCCTCCCCACTCGCGCTGCTGCCACCAGCAGCACCCACCGCCCGGCGCCCCACCGCCGCCATCACTGCAGCCCTGGCGCAGTGCTCCAGCAGGTGGCTGTCACGCAGGTGTGAGGCAAACAGCAGCAGGAAGCGACGCGACAGGCGCCGCAGGTCCGCATGCTGTGCCGCCGCCGTCGCTCCTTGTGTGGGCACGAGCCCCTCGCCCCTGCCCAGCACGCCCACAGCGGCCTGTGCCAGAGTCAGCAACCCGTCTATCAGCAATGTTGACGACTGTACCACCCCCAGAAACTCGCCTGCTCCGTCCCGCCTCTCGAGGTCCTGCTCCTGCCCCGCCCCTGCGCCTGTCCTTTGCTGCTCGTCCTCCTCTTCCCGCTGTCGACTCGGCTGCTGTTGTTGCTGCTGCTGCTGCTGCTGCTCCTCTCCCTGCGGAACACAATGGTGATGCGAAGAGGTGCAGCAAATTAAAAAGGGTGTTGGAGAGCAATCGCCGGGATTAGCAATCCAAGGGTCCAAAATCTAGAGGCACACCGTAAAAGCGTGCAGCAAGTGAAGTTGCAATTTCGAGCCCTTTTCCCCTTACAAGAGTTGTGGTTCGTGCGTGTGACAGGCAAACTGAACCTAGCAATGGGTCGCACTGGTTAGTGGTATACAAGGGAGATCCCCTAGGCACACGTGTAATGATGTTGAGTGAAAGGCAAGGCAGTCTCCGCAAACGGACCTGGGCGCGCTGCTGCTCCTCCTCCTGCTGCTGCTGCTCCTGCTGCAGCTGCTCCTCACCGTCCCCGCCCATCCACGCGCACACGGCCGCCACCTGCCGGCTGCAGCACTGCAGCGTGTGCATGCGCAGCAGCGCGCACCCGAGATCCAGAGCCAGCAGCGACAGGGGAGGTCCGTCGGAGGCTGACGGCCCGCCTGGCTCTAGGGTTGTGGCAGCAGCGGCCCCGAACCGACGGCGACTGCCCAAACGCTGCACGACCCCGCTGCCGGCGCCAGTCCGCGCCGAGTTGGGGTCGGTCAGCTGCTCAGCACCCGTCTTCAACATAGACGACAGGATGCCGAGCAGGAAGAACCTACATGACAGTACACTGCCGCATGCCGGGCCAGCAGTGCATTGCCGGCCGTTTTCTTCTTCCGCCGTCGATGTGAGTGGCTGCAGCTGCTCCACGTCGGAGGCTGTAATCGGTTGCTGTGATGTCTGCTGTGTGAGTCGCTCCCAGCGCACTGTGAAGACCAGCAGCTGCAGCAGAGCGCTGCGGAGCCGGCCATGACGGAGGACGCTGTCGACGACTTGGCTGTCCGCTTGATCCGTATGCATACCTAATATGTCCTTCAGAGACGTCACAACTTCCTTTGTAGCATCGTCAGCTGTCCCACTTGACGCTATGGAGCTGCTGCCCATCTCGAACTCGTCCGAAAGCTCCGCCGGAACGGCGTTTGCGCAAACGGCCTGGTGTAGCCCTCCAAGTTGCGACATAAAAGCCTCGATTTGGTCAGCTGTATGGTCGAGGACGCCTGGGATCGCGGCCATGAGCCGTTGCCTGAAAGGGTTCGCCATGGCTGCAACCGGCTGTCGGAGTTGCTAACGTAAACCTGTCTGCTATGTTGTTTTACAGCAATGAACCGGCCGTCAATGTACGGAGGGCTGTAACGCGCGAGGCGCACATGACGACACTCCATGGCCCATGGCATGGCATGGGTCCCCTGGTGCACAGGCTACCGTACAGCAACCAACAATGGAGCAACCAGGTCACTAGCCTTGCAGCAATCATGTAACGTCGCAATGCCTCTTTGGCAATACTACGGCAGCCGTGGGACCTGCTGTGCGTCAGGGTTTTGGGTGCGCAGCAGGGCCCGCTACATGGAACTCGGGCCGAGCGAGCTACCTGGCCGGCTGGCCCTGGCCGTTTGCGACTGCTGCCGGTATGCGGGGCTGGTGTTTGGCGGTCGTCACCTACGGTGTTGCTTTGCTGCAAGTAATGAGGGAGTACGGTCTCGTTAACGCACACAGCTGCTCTGGATCGATGGACGTACCTGTTACGCTCCGAAAGTCAAGCCACAGGGTGCCTGGGGCCTGGACAGCCTTCGCTGCGTGGAACGCGGTAAAGCAGGTCCACCGTGTACCGATGAAAGGCCCCAAACACGAACTTGGCCGGCTATGGCAGCCCCAGCCCCGCTGCCTCACGGCTCCACACAGGCAGTACACGGCTGCACACAACCACCAAGCAGCCCCGCCACAGAGGCCTCCATCCAACCTGTACTCGACGCAACGCAAGATTCAAGCAGCTGTATGGGGGGGGGTCTGCGGCCCCCGCTATGAGTGTTGCTCAGCCGCTGTCCTACAGTTTCTTCGCAGCCCTCCACGCACCGTCCCCATCTGGGCACATGGGCACCCCCTGCAAAGCGCCTGCCCACAACGCCCGGCAGGAAACAAGGACATAGGCGTAGCATGCTCGCCAAATGACTAATGTGAACCCTCTTAAGGGGCGAACCATCTGGGGAGCCGACATCATAGCACGAAGCACCGGTCAAGCAACGGATAGCGGAGCAGCAGGTGCGCTCAGCACCTCACACAGCACACGCGTCATGCTGCCGGCGGACGCTTCACCGACATTCTCCATCTGCCTCACCGCTGGCCACAATATCCCGAGCCCTCCAGCGCCTCCCTCCTTCCCCTCCTCCCCCTTCGCCTCCTCCCCCTTCAGCTCACTACCTTCCCTCCAGTTCTCCAACTGCCCCGCCAACAGCTCCATCCCGTCAACAAACGACCCCGCGCGGCCCCCCTTCACCTGTGCCCGAAGCACGGGACCCAACCCTCGAACCAGCTCCACAGGCCACAAGAAGTCAGGCTCGGGAGGCCAGCCCGCTCCCGCACCGGAAGTCCCGCGCTGCTTCCTCGCCCCTCCCCCACCCCTCGCGCTGCTGCTGCCGCTCCTGCCGCCGGCGCCCTTGCAGCCCTCAGCAGCTCCCACCACCCTGCGCCGTACCTCGTCCGGGTACGCGGCCGTCAGGAAACAGAGCGCCCTGACCAAGGCAGGGCCGCTGGTGCCGGTCAGGCTGGGCAGGTGGCGCAGCACGGTCCCCAGCAACTCCACCGCCTGCACTTCCTCAAACAGGAAACGCCGCAGCGCAGTGCTAGGCACATCGTGCAGCGCGCTCGTTGCCTCCTTTTCCTCCTGCTGCTGCTGTTGCTGCATTTCCCCCTCCCGCCGCTGCTGCTGCTGCTCTTGGCTTGCAGCACGTTCACTTCCGTCCCCAGCATCACCGAGGGCGTGTCCCCCGATGTGGGTTGCCCTGGCCCCAGTGCTGCCGCTGCTGCTGCCTGCGCCGCACCCCGCGTCGTCGTTGTCCCTGATGGCACAGCCGTCGCCGCTTCCGCTGCTGCTGCTGCTGTCGCCACCGCTTCCTCCGGTGCCGCTGCCATTGTGGGCCATGCGAGACAGGCCCGTAATCCAGCTGAGCATCGGCCCCAATGCAGTTGCCACACACTTCCGCGCCAGCTTTGCCACCTTCTGCTGCTGCGCGCTAATAGCGCTTGACATGGCTGGGCCATGCTGCCTGTTACACGTGCCGTCACAGTGGCAGCACACAAGGCGTGCGATCGGCGGCAGTAGCAGCCGAGCGGCATGCGCCAACATGTGCTGCAGCCTGCAGTGCCCCGGTGGCGGCACTCCAGGCGGGCAGGTCGCACGGGGGCAGCTGCAGTCGCTGCCGCCGCTGCCACCTGCCGGCGGGTCGCTACGCGCCCAAAGCTGTAACCCGCCGCCAAGGAACGCATACGCAGCGGTCATTGCACCGACCGCAAGGTTGCTGAGCTCGCCTGTGTTGGGGCCGCCCTTGGGGCCGCGCCGCGACGTGTTGCCGCCGCCGCCCCACGCCGGCTGGGGCAGCAGCGAGGCTAGCGCTGACAGGAAGCCCATGCTCTGCCCCGCCTCTCCATATGCCAGGAGCCACAGCAGGTCGGGCCACCTCGCAACACGCGCTGTTTGGGTGGTGTACACAATATCCTGAACCAGATCGCTGATGCTGCCCTCCGGGTCCCTGGCCGCCCGGCGCATGAGGCGCTCCAGGCAGGGTAGGAGGCCGCCATCCAGGGCCGCGGCCAGGCGGGGAGGCGGCGCGGGCGGCCAGGGGCCTGCGCCAACAAGTAAACGTACAGGCGTTGGGAGGTGGGATCATTGAGGTGGTTGGGGTAACGGTACTGTGTGCCAAGGTGGTTCTGGCAACACCACTGTGCGCCGTGACGCTACACAACGGCAAACTGTATTCAGGTGCTGCCAACTGTACAAAAAATAGGTGTTGCACCGTCGTAGGGCAATCCCATATGAACGGGTTGGTGCGCGCCATAAGCTACTACACCCTGGTATCTGGACTGGGGAATATACCCTGGTACCCACCTTGAGGCGATTCCGGGAGCCCCAAGTCATTTAGCTGCAGCCATCCTACCATAACTATCCAAGCTCTTCGCTGTCCCCAGTGCAGCAATGTCTGAATGCTAGTGCATCGCATAGCGCACTCTATCGTCAAGGCGTTCGTACTCTACCTCCGCTGCTGCATCACACCAGGCTGGTGCCCACCATACCATGGTTGCCACCCACCTGTCGCCGGATCCGGCAGCTGCAGCTCATCCAGCCGTAGCCATCCCGCCAGGCTGGGCCTCAGCGCCTCCCCCGCCTCTCGCTCATCTGGTCCCAGCCGCAGCGTCAGCATGTGCTCCGCGGCCTTGCACACGCTGCGCCACCACCGCACCTGGAACGCCTGCAGGGCCGCCGGGGACAGCGGGCGCCTGCTGCCCTGCCCCGGCCCTGACGCCTGGCGGCCCGGTCGCGGCAAGGCGCCCGTCGCCAGGACAGCAGCAGACGGCTCTGCTGCCCCTCCTGGCCCAGCCGCCCCTTCCGGCTCCCCTAAACACGACCCGGCTGCAACGTCCCCGACGGAAGCCACCTCAGCCAAATCTTCCCGGCCGCCAGGCGGCACGCTCGCGTTCACAGCGGTGGCGTCCGGCCCCTCGCGTTCTGCGCCGTCGCGTGACCCGACCCCAGCAGCCTCCAACGCTGCAACCCCCGCCGGCTCCGCCCCGCCACGTGACCCAGCAGCTTGGCCCTCTGCAACGTCCACTGCTGGCTCCCCTGCTTCAAGCGCTTCGCCACCCTGCAGCCCCGCCAGGCTGCTTCCCCCCGCTCCAGCCGCCTCACGCCCTCCACCTCCGCCTGTGCCCTGCACTGCCGCCCGCCGCTCCAGCTGCTGCTCCTGCTGCTCCTCCCAGCACTCCTCCAGAAGCCGTTGCGCAAAAAGGTGGGCTTGGTGGCCGATGCCTATGGCCGCTTTGGGGTCCATTACGTGACGCAGCGTCCTGCCCGCCCCGCCGCGTTCCCCCTGGCCCCTGCCCCGCTGCTCCTCGTCCTGCTGCCCGTGCACCTCAGCCGACCCTGCGGCCAGCTCGCACACGCGCAGCTGCAGCGCCAGCATCGGCCCCACACCGCCCAGCAGGTCCAGACACCGCTTCCGCAACTCGGGCCACCTCAGCGTTTCCACCATGAGAATTACCTGCAAGTCCGCGGTAAAGAACTTCACACCGTCGACGGTCCGGCCGGGCTTCCAACCCCCTGGCAGCACCCTGTACGACACCGGCATGCCGTACTCGGGCCCGCCGTCTGCCGTACACAGGGCGTGCAGCCCTAGCACCAGGTCCAGGTGCACGACGGCGGGGCCGCTTAGAGCTTGTAGTACGGCGGGACCGACGAGGGTGCTGGCGGGGGCTGGGGCCTGCATGCAGTCCTTTACTAGCCCCTTCGCGTCGTTCTTAGCCAGCATGATGTCGCGGAGGAGCACGTGCAGAATATCGGAGCCCGAACCCGAAGGCACCCTCTCCAAGCCCTCCCTCTGCCCCTGCGCCTGCGCCTGCCCCTGGCCCGGCCCCTCGGCCGCCTCCCCACTCGCGCTGCCGCCACCAGCAGCACCCACCGCCCGGCCCCCCACCGCCGCCATCACTGCAGCCCTGGCGCAGTGCTCCAGCAGGTGGCTGTCACGCAGGTGTGAGGCAAACAGCAGCAGGAAGCGACGCGACAGGCGCCGCAGGTCCGCATGCTGTGCCGCCGCCGTCGCTCCTTGTGTGGGCACGAGCCCCTCGCCCCTGCCCAGCACGCCCACAGCGGCCTGTGCCAGAGTCAGCAACCCGTCTATCAGCAATGTTGACGACTGTACCACCCCCAGAAACTCGCCTGCTCCGTCCCGCCTCTCGAGGTCCTGCTCCTGCCCCGCCCCTGCGCCTGTCCTTTGCTGCTCGTCCTCCTCTTCCCGCTGTTGACTCCGCTGCTGCGGCCGCTGCTGCTGCTGCTGCTGCTGCTCCTCCCCCTGCGGAACACAAGGGTGATACGAAGAGGTGCGGTAAATCAAAAACGGTTTTGGAGAGCAGTCGCCAGGATTTGCAATCCAAGGGTCAAAATCTAGAGGCACACCATAAGAGAGTGAAGCAAATGAAGTGGCAGTATCGAGCCCTTTTCCCCTGACGAGAGTTGTGGTTCGTGCGTGTGACAGGCGTACTAACCTAGCACTGGGTCGCGCTGGTTCGTGTTTACAGGGAACATCCCCTAGGCACATGTGTAATGATGTTGAATGAAAGGCAAGTCAGTCTCCGCAAACAGACCTGGGAGGGCTGTTGTTGCTGCTGCTCCTCGCCGTCCCCGCCCATCCACGCGCACAAGGCCGCCAGCTGCCGGCTGCAGCACTGCAGCGTGTGCATGCGCAGCAGCGCGCACCCAAGATCCAGAGCCAGCAGCGACAGGGGAGGTCCGTTGGAGGCTGAGGGCCCGCCTGGCTCTAGGGTTGTGCCAGCAGCGGCCCCGAACCGACGGCGTCTGCCCAACCGCTGCACAACCCCGCTGTCGGCACCAGTCCGCTCCGAGTTGGTGTCGGTCAACTCCTCAGCACCGGTCTCCAACATAGACGACAGGATGCCGAGCAGGAAGAACCTACATGACAGTACACTGCCGCACGCCGGGGCACCGCATTGCGGGCCGTTTTCCTCCTCGGCCGTCGACTCGGCCTGCAGCTGCTCCTTATCTGACGCTGTGGTACATTGCTGTGCTCTCTGCTCTGCGAGTCGCTCCCAGCGCACCATGAAGACCAGCAGCTGGAGCAGAGCGCTGCGGAGCCGGCCACGACGCAGAACGCTCGCCGCAACTTCGGCGTCCGCGATTTTCCCGTGAACATAAAACATTTCCCTCAAAGCATTGGCAGCTATCCTGATAGCGTCGTCAACTTCCCCGGTCGACGGTGTGGTGCTGCCCTCACTGTCGATCCCTTCCGAAAGCTCCGCCGGAACGGCGTTTGCGCAAACGGCATGGCGAAGCGCTCCTAGATGCAGCACAGCAACTTCAATTTGGTCAGCTGCACGGTCGAGGGCGCCTGGGATCTGGGCTCTTTGCCGCTGTATGGGAGAGGTGGCCATGGCTCGACAACCTGCTGCCGACTTTGCTGCTCTAGCCTGTCTGCCTTGCTTTCTTACAACAATTTACTGGCCGTCAGCTAGCGTGGGTGGTGAGCCGCAAGGCGCACCTAACAGAAACCTCCTGGGCAGTGCAAGAGCTACAGCTATCGTACATCGACAGCCTTGAACGTGTAGAGCATTTGCGGATTACTAGCCTACAACCATGCGCTGCCCCTATGTGGCTCTACTACAGCAGCCACGGGATACCTCTCGTGCATATGGGTTGATGACTCACAGCGATCGCCACCTGTGTCGCATGCAATCTGGTGCACAGCTCAGCAGTGTGCGTACGCAGAAAGTTCAATGAGCTCTGGTGCAAACACCACTAACACGTGTCGGAAATGCTGCGAACCTTCATTGCACACGGCGCACGAGTCCTCGTCGACTGCTGAGTGCCCGGGAACGAACGTCACAGCTGCCCGCTGCCCGCCTCATCCTCAACACCTAGAGCACCACTGCTAACCATGCTACAAAAGAATATCGCACGCTGCCATCCTGTTTGCCTATAATACACCGCCATCCTGCATGCTTATCGTACGCCCTGGTGTGGCACCCCTCCCTGCTGCTCCCCGCATGTGCTCCGGCATCCTCACGGCAGCCCTTGAGCACCCCACGGCTACGTCGCACAAGTCCAAGCCGTGTGGGGGTTGAGCGCAAAGCTGCCTTCTTCCCCTCACACCCTGAACCTTGTCCTGAACGGCTAAAGCGCCACGGCTGACCATGCTCAAGTACAGAAGCTATCCTGAGCTATCCTATATTGCCGGCCTGCTTGCTTGGCTTACGCCCTGACATGCCATCATATCCCCGCGGCAGCCTTTGGCCCCCTTGAGCCTTGAACCACAGCAGCCCTTAGGCATACCCCCTCAGGCTGCACAGGTCCAAGCCGTGTGGGGCAGTGCAACCTTCCGGTCCCTAGCCTGTGGAGTCCAGCAACAGGTGCCGCCTCGCTGTTCAATCGCACCTGTCATGCACACGGCGCGCGTTTCCAGGGCAGCTAGGGCACCTGCCCTAGCTCCCAGCAGCTGCTTGTGCTCCCCTCGTCCTAAACGCCTATACCATCACTGCTAACCATGCTACTTGAAAATGACATACACTGCCATCCTGCACGCTTGGCGTACGCCCTGATGTGGCACCCCGTCCTGCATGCTGCGTCCTCGCGGCAGCCCTGAGGCCCAAGCCGTGTGGGGGCGGGGAGTGCGCCCTGCCGGCCCCTAGCCCGTGGAGTCCAGCACCACAAGTACGGTATCTCCACTCTCACCGCTCCTTTGCTGTCGGGGCTTCCTGCGACGGCTCTTGGGCTTCTTTGTCCGGGAGGTGGTGGGGGCAGGGGATGAGGACGCTTGGGCGGTGGGAGTAGAGTCTGGCGTGGCCGCTGTTTCGCCGGTGGTGGTGGTGGTGGATGTCAGGGAAGGGCTGGACTGTGAGGAGATCTCTGGACTGGGCCGCGGGTCCGGTCTTGGACTGAGCGACGGAGTTGGGTTGAGGGAAGGGGACGGGTGGCGGCTACGTTTCGGGGTGGGGCTGAGCCGAGGCCTTGGTGTTGTAGGGGAGGGGTCAGGGAGGGGACTTGGGGAAAGGTTGGAGTACGGGCCGGGGGCGGGGCTTGGAGATGAGCCAAGCGGTGGGCTGAGGCCAGGGCTCGCAAGGGATTGGGGAGGCAGGGGCCCGGGGTTCGGGCTCGGGGTTGGGCTGGGTAGCGGCCTGGGTGGGGTTGAGGCAGAGGATGTGCTGTTCACTGTCGATTTGGCGGTGATGGAGGGGACGACGCTGTCTGTGGTGCTGTTGCCAGCGAGCTCGGCCAGCACCTGCGCGGGGTAGGTGGGTGGCACTTACGTACTAGTGTGGTGGGGAAGAGGGGCGGCGGGGGTGCACGGGTGACCGCACCGCAGGGAGGCGGGAGGGGAGCGGGTGGCCAGTGCGGGTTGAGCGTAGGTGACAGCATGCAGTGTACAGCGTGTGGCTTGCTGCGTCCTGATGCCTCAGGGCATACCAGTGCGGGTGGGCAGTTTGAAGGACTGAGATCCACATGGCAAGGACTCGTGGGGAGCTGGGGGCAGAATCGCAACCGCACAAACAAGTGGTAACCCGCGTGACCTCTCACCCCACCCATCCATGAACCCATCCACTTATCCTGTACCAAGGTATCGTTGTCGCTGGCTTACAGCATGCCAAACTACTCCCTGTTCGCGTGCAGGAGAACGCGCTTCCCAGACACCTTAACGCTGGTACGGCACCTGGCGCATCACCACCCGCAACGCCCACCTGCAGCAGCCACGCGTAGGTGATTGGCGTGATGGCCACGGCGCCGTTCTTGCCGGGCAGGTAGCTGTACGACAGCGTGAAGCGGGCTATACGGCAGGGGGATGTAGCAGGGGAGGCGGGGGCTCGGGTCAGTGGGGGAGACGTGTTGTGACTACACACGCGCTGAGGTCGGGTGGAATTGTATGTGCATTGACATGGAGTTGCGATGTGGGGAGGGGGGCAGCGGGGAGGGGGACATTGTTACCGCGCACGTGGTGGGGCATACCGTACGGGTCTGCGGTCTAGGTCAGGTGAGTGGTCTTCGTAGCTGGTTCCAGGGGCAGGGCATAGGGCCGCACCAGGGGGAGCACTGCACAGCATGTACCGTACGGACCGGCAGGGCCTGCTGGACCCGACGCACCTAGGGTCAACACCAATACGGTACGGCACAGCTTGTACGGGGTGTGTACGGCTCCTAAGGCCAACGCACCTCTGTACTGGCCGTCCTCGTCCCTCGTCCAGAAGGCGCTGCCGGACTGGCCGCTGGCCACGTCAAAGCCTGAGGATTGGTCACAGTCACAGAGCGGAAACATTTCAGCGCAAAATGGTGTGTTCTCGGGGGTGAACAAGAGCTACGGGAAATGCGAGGGGAGCACAGCAGCGAACGCAAGTATGGCCAAAGCAGGAGCGGCCGCAGCATTGCACCAGGGGGGCTTCCCTAAAACGCTGCATCAGCTGGGCTTGGTGTGGTCATAGGCCTTACCGCTGCATTGCCACTTTGGTGCAGCCACACACCCACTTGCCGCGTTGCCGGTGCACCTGCCGCCTTCCACCCCGGCTTTGGCCTCTCTAGCCCACGAATTGTGTCCATGACTTCCCGCCCCGCCCCGCAATCCTCGCCGCCTTTCTTGCTGCATGCGACCATCCCAGCCCAGCAACCTCACCCCCACAACTTCTGCTTTCGGCTTCCTTTGCTGCTCCCTAGTTCTCCCCCCACCCACACCCACACCCACACCCACACCCACACCAGGCACCCTAACCCACCGCCTCACCCCCCCCCCCCCCCCCCCCCCCCCCCCCCCCCCCCCCCCCCCCCGCCCCCCC
>VFQN01000607.1_pt1 | contig 65610 bp, 114 predicted proteins | sample 3512371 | NCBI WGS metagenome assembly VFQN01 (sample SAMN10412370, study PRJNA504923) | tailings metagenome | isolation source: Replicate 2 from Balatoc abandoned mine | place: Philippines: Itogon, Benguet | collected 2017-08-28 | reverse complement strand
GGGGGGGGGGGGGGGGGGGGGGGGGGGGGGGGGGGGGGGGGGGGGGGTAACCGCAAGCAGAGAAGCAAGGTAGCAGGGACGGAGTGCGGTAGGCCTGCGGAGACTAAGGTTGGCGGCATGCGACCAAGGTGTGTGGGAGGATGTAGTGGTGCAGAGATGTACGAAGCTTGAATTGAGGCACACTCGGCTAGGTTGATAGTGAGATTAGCAACCAAGGTGTGAAGCAGGATGCGGTGCGGTAAGGTACAACGCAGGTGAGTGTAGGGAGGGCGGCCATCGTGTGTGGGGAGTACGACGCGGTGCAGGGATGACAGAGCGCGTATCAAGATCAGTTTCGGGAAGCAAGAAAGCGACATCGCTGGCATTTACTAGCGAGGTTAGCGGTCGGTGGTGTGGGAAACGGGGAAAAAAGGGGGAGAGGGCTGGGTGCCTCCAGCTCCACCCCATCCATGCCACTTTCAACGGCATTCCAAGTATGTACGACGGGCCCGTGTCGCTGTCATTCCTCCTTGCAGTTCACGGCGGACGTGATGAAGCCGCTCAACATCGAGGCGCTGATGGACCAGGAGGTGCAGAACCTGTCGGGCGGCGAGCTGCAGCGCGTGGCCATCACGCTGTGCCTGGGCCAGCCGGCAGACATCTACCTCATCGACGAGCCGTCCGCCTACCTGGACAGCGAGCAGCGCATCATCGCCGCCAAGGTGCGGGCGGGGGGAGGGGTGTGCAAGGAAGTGGTTGTGCTGGGCCTCTGTTGGAAGGCTGGTGTGGCTGGTGGGGCGGGCGTGGGGGCCAGAAGGAAACGAGCGGCGCGAGATTGCCGCCAGTGTGAGGGCGGCGGGGGCGAGGGCGGCGGGGGCGAGGGCGGTTGAGGAAAGGCGCACGGGGACGGAGTGTCAAGGGGCACGGGGTGTGCGGGGGATAGCAGGAGCTTGCACGTAGGTTGCGGGGCGTGGGTTCAAAGAGCGTTTAGGTGGCTGGGTTTTGGGAAGGGCATGAATAAAACAATCGGGCTGCCTTTTGATGCCGCTCAAGAGGCGGGGGCCACTGGGAACGGGCCGCCAGTGCAATGTGGTACTCCGACGGGATGTGAAGGGTCCGAGATTGCGTGGAGAGCTCGGAGGGGCGCCATGGGAACAAGGCAGTGGTCGGTTGCTGTGTGCCAGGGGCAGGGCAAGCAGGTCAGTCGAGGACGGCACTATCAAGGCCGGTATTTAACGCCGGCAGTCTCCCCTCCTCCACCCCTTCCCTTATCCCCCACCTTCACAATCAGGTCATCAAGCGCTTCATCATGCACGCCAAGAAGACGGCGTTCATCGTGGAGCACGACTTCATCATGGCCACCTACATGGCCGACCGCGTCATCGTGTACGAGGGAGAGCCCTCCAAGCACGCCTTCGCGCGCACGCCGCAGACCCTGCAGAGCGGTGAGCGCCGCACCAGCGCCTTACCTGTAACACACATGCTGCGAGCTTGACAATTAAGATCGACAGCCTGCCAGTGGTTCCGTGACGCCCTGACGCCGTGCGCGGCTCCCGCGTGCCGTTCCACGCGTGCCCCTCCCCCTGCAGGCATGAACCAGTTCCTTCACAACCTGGACATCACCTTCCGCCGCGACCCCACCAACTACCGCCCCCGCATCAACAAGTGGGGGTCCACCAAGGACCGCGAGCAGAAGGAGGCAGGAACCTTCTACTACATCGGGGACGACTAAGCGGCCAGCCGCCGTGCAGGGGCCGTCCAGACCTCCCGGGAAGGGGACGCGCCTCCCCGAGAATGCAAGGCCGTGTGATGTGCCCTAGCAAACGGGCGTCCATGCTGCTGGTAGGGCGTGGCGGCAGGGCCTGAGTTCGGTGGGCGCTGGGCGCCTCGGGGACGTTCACGCGAGTGGCTGAGGCGGAAGGGGCGGATTGGGTTGCAGGGGCAGGGACAGGGGCAGGCCTGTGATTGGGGAGGCAATCATGAGTGCGCCAAGGGTGCTCATGGCCGGGGAAGTGTCTTACACAGGTGAAGTAGGGAGGGGAAGAGGTGGGAGTCGGGTGTAGTATGACTGGTCTGTGTTTGGGGTCGGTTGTGGCGGGGTCTTAAGAGGAGGCGTAAGTGGCGTGCTCTGGCGTCGTGAGGAGCAGCAAGGGGGGCCCCACATCGTTCTCCGGTAGTCATACCGGACATTGGCGCAAGGGCGGCCGGAAAGGAGCATGATAAAGAGTGGTTGGACGGTTGGTTGCTTAGTTCTAAAACGTTGGCGGCCGTGGAATGGAGCGCGGATTGGGACATGCTTGGCATTGTGCATGTGTAGCGTTGACGAGGCTTGTGCGGAGAGTGGCGAGAGCGTTTGTGTGCAAAGTTCAGAGTCTCCCGTAGGCAAAGGGCGGGGCAGCAGCCACCCTGCCGCCGTTAGTAGCTGGGGAGGAGTTCCCTTGCTCCGCTGTGATGCCGCACAGTGCACAGTGCACACTGTCTGTTGGCGTAGGGGGCAGTGTAAGCCTAGGACCCTTGGGGCAACGTGTTGCAAGCGCTGCACAAGTTGGCGGAGGGACATAGGAGGAGCGTGACGGCATGGCGTAGCTTCTGTGCGGGCTGCAGATACCGTGAAGTGCGCTGCGACGCGAGGACCTCGCACACAGCGGGTATCGTATGTTGCATCGAGGCAGGTGGATAGCGTGTGCCCTTGCCGGGCCTGCCTGGCGCCTCCGAGCCTGCGGCCGTTTGTGAGTTGCACGGCTGGGGGGCAGCAGGAGCACACTGTGCGTGGGTCTGGGCCCTTGGGACCTGCAGACCTAATGGTTTTTGAACACCGTGTGGTGGTCCGTTGAAGTAAAGGGGCTGGTTCCTTGTGCTGGTGTCCTGGATAGGTTGCGCTGGGCTGTAGGTGCGTTTCGTAGGCCTGGACCCCTCTCATCCTGTATTGCAGTGGCAGCAGGTGGCAGTCACCCCATAAGGCAGCCTACCCGTATCCTTTGTCAGTATCCATGAATTCTTGAACGACCTGCTGCATCGCAACCAGGATTGGGTCTCACGGGAGGTTGCATGCCGTACGCGATGGCCAGGTTCACGAAATGTGGTCTCGGCATTTTCAGGCGCTTACCGATAAGCTCTTTCCAACCTGTCACCATGCAAAGGCAGGACGTGAGTTTAACCTCCTGGGCGCCTGCTATCGTTTGACATGGCGGTGTCATGACAAAGCAGTACCCAGGGGTGATGACGGGGGTGTGGCCCCACACCCGTGCCCGGACCTGCAGGCCGCGACCCATTGGTCGCTCGTGGAACGTAGGATGTCCCGGCAACTAAGGCCCTACTTAGCACGATATCTATCGAATAATCGCCTATAGTGTACATTATAAACGAGGCATACGCCTGCGCAGTCCATGGAGGACGATGGACGATGAAGGAATACGGAGTGCGATCGAACCCTGACACATTTTATGCAGGTTAATCCGGAGCAATTGTAACCGATAGACTTGGAAAATAGGACGTAGGGGGAGGGCTCACAAAGTGACGCACGAATGAGTTCGAAACGCTCAACGAAAGGATAGCGACGGCGCCAGCGCAAACTCTTTCGCACGCAGTTGTACACATGGAGCTGTGTACGAGTCAATTACAGTATTAATTATCAAGGAGCGGGACTGGGGAGCTTTGCTGCCGCTCGTCGCTCGCGTACTTGTGTGGCATGCTTCAGGCGACAACCCCGTTCCTAGCGGCAAACGACTAGAGTTCATCGTATTATTGCATCCTCACTCAACCAGGTCAGGCCGGCTAGGGCTAGGGTTGACGTGCACTCACGCGGCAGCTCCACCAGCTGTCTACCTCCTGCACACAGCCTGCCAACCAGCCCCCATTCCCCGCCTACCCCTCTGTACCCACCACACTATATAGCCTTCCTGACATATAAAGAACATAATTTGATTCTGCCCACGGCCCGCTACTTGCTACTTGTTACAGATCTAGCTAGCCATGCCACGCGTGGACGTGTGGGATGTCGCGCCAGAGCCGGTGGCGGAGGAGCCGCTTTGGTGCGGCTTCCCGAAAGCGAAGCTGGAGGACAAATATGAACTGGGCCGACAGCTGGGGTCTGGCGGCTTCGGCAGCGTGCGTATGGTGGTGGACCGGGGCAGCGGCAAGGAGCTGGCCGCCAAGTCCATCGCCAAGCGGCTCAACGTGCCCAACGTCAGCCCAAAAAAGCAGGAGCAGCACCTGGAGAACATTAGGTAGGACGCTATGTACATAGCAACTCCACTGTGCCGGGGGAAGGGGCTATGGGACGCATACATAGCAACCCCACTGTGCCAGGGGAAGGGGCTATGGGACGCATGCACAGGGCTCCTCGTCGCACGCTGCGTGTGGATGTGGGGCTCTTGGGGCTGTCGCTGGTCCCGAAGTGCACCGCCGGCCGGGGTACACGCCAGGGCGGGTTGGCGGCCACCGAGGCTACGGGAGGAGCGCGCTGGATAGCATGCATAGTTTACCGCACGTGGGTGGAGGGGCGAAGGTGCATCCCCACTGGACCCCCCATCAGCCGGCAGCCCTCTAGGGCCACCCTGGGGCCTGGACTCACCACAGCCGAACCCTCGCACCGGGCACTCCTCCTGCCGTTGTACTGGCCCCCCGGACCACTGGTGCGCTGGTCAACATGTCCACTCTCCGCTCGCCCCCAGGCGCGAGGCGCTGATCCTGCGCAAGCTGCGCGGCACGCTCAATGTGGTGCACCTGGAGGACGTGTTCGAGGACGAGGAGGAGGTGCACCTGGTGCAGGTGGGTGCATGTGTGTTAAGAGGCAGGTGCAGGTGCAGGGCGGGGGTGCGCCTGGAGGATGTGGTCGAGGACGAGGCGGGGGTGCGCGTGGTGCAGGCAGGGTGTGTAGAGGACGATGCAGGCGTACGGCGGGGTGCACCTGGTGCGGCTGGGCAGGTGTACTACAATGCAGGGGCGGGGGTGCATCGTGTGCGGTTGGGGCCCTGGGAGTTTGCGCAGTGGGTGCACGGGGTGCATTCACTTGCTGTAGGTTGGGCAGTGGCCGGCACGGGGCTGCTTCGGTTCTGCGCGCTGCGTTGCCCGCGGTGTTTTACCTCTGAACTCATGCCACGCTATCCTCTTGTGCACGGCGGTTGTGCCCACGTGTGGCTTGTGTAATCACGCAGGAGCTGTGCAAGGGCGGTGAGCTGGTTCACCGCATTAAGAGCAAGCACTACAGTGAGCGCACGGTGAGTGGGTGTTGCTGGATGCGTGTTGGGTGTGAGTTAGTGGGACTGATGGGCGGTTGGATGGATTGGCTGTGGGTCACGTGGCGTGGGTGCGCATGTGTGAGGAGGAAGGCGGCTGGGAAAGCACACCTGGGCCCATGCAGTGATCGCAAGTGCAGATACTTGGCAGGATCGCAACCCTGGGGTCACAGGCATGTTGGCAGGCCTGGGGTATGGGCAAGGAACTCTACCTCGACCGGACGCTGGTGCATCAGCACGCCTGCCCCTCCCATGTACGCCACAACTCGTGCCGTCCTTTGGTCAACCCGAACCCGGCCCCACTCCTTTCCCCCAGGCCGCCAGTTACATGCGTGCGGTGCTGCGCACCCTGGCGCAGTGCCACCACCTGCGCGTCCTGCACCGCGACATCAAGCCAGGTGGGGTGGGATGGGGTGGGATGGGGAGGGGAGGGCAGGGATTTGAGAGGTGGGTTGGGCATTTGAGGGTGGAGGGTTGGGGATTGAGGTGGCAGCTGCACCACTGCACACCGCATCAACCTGCCTGCCACTTTGGGTTGGTGGAACTGAGCCGGGGCTACCACTCGTGACACGTTGCGCCCGCCCACTCTCCGCCCCAGGCAACTTCATGCTCCTGACGGAGGCGGACAACGCCCCCGTGAAAGCCATTGGTGAGTGATGGAATTCACATTTGCTCCCCTACAGTGCAGTCGCCCAGCTGGGATGCGCGAGCAGAGTCCGGAGAGCACAGCGTCATAGCATGGCGGTCCTTTTCAGATGGATCGGGTCCTTGCAGCTACCTTGAGGCGTGCCGCATGCCGCCACGTGCGGTCGGTGCGTTGACGTGCTTTGGAAATGCAGCCGGGTATGTGCCGGCTCGCGAACCGGGTAGACCTTTGACTCATACACCATCGTGCCTCGCCCTGCGCCCCCTCCCCCAGATTTCGGCCTGGCTGTGTTCTTCGACCCCAAGAAGCTCCCGCGGACAGACCTGGGCCTGGAGGGCACGTGAGTACCTGTTGTGTCGCCGCCTGTGCATCGCATTCACCGCTCTTCGCCTCGTCTACGCGCGACTGCATGACGTGCTTTTGGGGCAACGACGCGACCACCTGCTGCTGGTGGCAGCGGGGCCGGCTCGCAACTCCATAACCCCGTGGGGCCAACACGCGAAGGAAAGCAGTTGCATGTGCAGGCGAAGCGCCGACAACTGATCTTTTGTGCATCCCAACAACTCGCTGACGCCACTCGTGCCTCGCCCTCCGCTCTCCCTCAGGCCGCACTTCATGGCCCCCGAGCAGCTGTCCGGCAAGACAGAGCCCGCCTCCGACATCTGGGCTGCGGGCGTCATGGCGCACCAGCTGCTGTCCGGCAACATGCCCTTCGAGGACTGGAAGAACCCAAAGGCGCCCTCCCTGTCGCTTGTGTGGTGAGCTGAGCGTGTATTACGTGTACCAGCACTCCATGCGGTGCCGGCGGGCGCTGTCCGCGCGCCGCGCTGCTGCGGCCCCGTACCCCATCCTACAAAGCACACGGGTGCTTGGTGGCTTTCACACCCGCGCATGGCTCTCTTTCCAGTGCATCGTGGACCGTATGGGGGGCTCCGCTTCCTGAAAGCTGCCGCACGGGTCCTATGCCCAACGTGTTGATGATACTGCGTACGTCCTAAGCACTTGTTCCCAATTCCCCCAGGCGCTCCATCCTGACGGAGGAGCCCAAGATGAGCGGCCGCAGCTGGGAGGGCATCTCGGAGCAGGCCAAGGACTTCGTGCGGTCGCTGCTGGTCAAGTGAGCCGGGCAGGGGGAGGGGGCGGGAAAGGGGCGGCACATGCATCGTTTCAATGTGTTGTAGCCGCAATCACACAATGCAGGTAGTGTCACAACAGAGCCGTGCCAGTGTGCGGGCACTGGCATTGGCAGTGCTCCTCCTGTTCGTTCTTGACGGACTAGGGCTATCTCTCTGAACCTGACTTGACACATGTCACAATCTCTGCCCGTGCAGGGACCCCAAGGAACGGCCCACAGCCAAGCAGGCGCTCAGCCACCCCTGGCTGCAGGTGCGGGGGACACAGGGTTTTCCCCAGGAGGATTGCACGTTCGTTTATGACCCCAGCGTATCGCACATGCGCATACAGCGCTTGCAATGGTACATCCCCTCTGGGCGATTGCCCGCAGCGCAGCGCCCCTTTTGTGCACAGCCTGGCCGACCACTACGATGGATCCTATGATAAAGAACCACTGACCCGTTTACACTGCGCTCCCACTAACCCGTCATCCCGCAGGGCAAGTCCGTGGAGCGCAACCTGGGCAAGCCCCTGGCCCGCACCGTGGTGCAGCGTCTGCAGAAGTTCGGCGTGGAATCGCTGCTCAAGCGCACCGTGCTGGACATGATTGCCAACGACCTCATCAACCGCCACATGGAGCAGCTACGGACACAGAAGGCCGTGACGGCGGCGGGCGCGGGGCCCGGCGGCGGCGGTGCAGCAGCGGCGTCGGCGGCGGGCGAAACTGGCGAGGCGACGCCGGAGGGCGCCGCCGCCGCCGCGACGCACCGGACGCCGCCGGCGGCGTCGGCTGACGCCGTTGCGGTGGCGGGAGGTGGCAGCGGCGGCGCGGCGGCGGCGGCGGCGTTCGCGGCCAACAGCGCTCAGCGGTGGCGGCAGCTGGCGGCGCAGGACTTGCTGATGCAAACTGCGCACAAGGCGGCGACGGTGCATGCCGGCGGTGAGGCGCTGGCGGCATTGAGGCGGTTGGGACACGGCGCCGGCGGGGGCGCTGGAGGGGGCGCCGCCAACCGCGAGGGCAGCGCCCACGCGCCTGGCAGCCAGCGGCGGTCGCACGACGTCACGCCGAGCGGCGCCGTGAGGCCGTTCGCGCTGACGCGGGCGACTACGTTTGGCACCTTGTCGTGCACGCAGGGCCAGGCGGAACTAGCCCCTGCCAGCCCAGCGGAGCAGATGCAGGCGCGGCAAAGGCATAACGACCCGATCGCAATGGAGACAGGGCTGGCGGGCGGCAGCCCGCCGCTTCCACTGCCGCTGCTGCGGTCGTCGTCAGGCCGCCTCGGCGGCGGCAGCATCCCACCCGCCAACATCCTGTCTCCGCCCGTCCCTGGCGTCCCCGGCCTCCGGTCCACATCATACCAACGGCTGACAGCGGCCGCCGCCGCCGCCTACGCTGGCAGCAACGGCAGCATTCACGGCGGCGGCAGCGGCAGCATCGCCGCCGCCGCTGGGGGCGGCAGCGCGCATGGCGGCGGGCTGAGCCCCCTGGCCCCTGCCGGCGGCAGCGGCGGGCGGCTGGGGACGGTGGCGGCGGCTGCCGCTGCCGCCGCTGGCAGCGGCTACAAGGGCCCTGTGAAGGACACGGCGGCCGCCGCTGCGTGGGACATGAACTTCATGGCCAGCAAGCTGGCGGCGGAGGGGTCGGGCCACGCGCTGCAGCACTACGCATGGTAAGGGCCGCCTCCCGCGCTTGTGCCCCTGCCCCCCGCGGTTGCGATACTTGAAAACGCATTCTGAGCCAGGAGTGCACATGTATAGGATGAGGCAGGCTCCATCCGTCCGCCGCAGCCGCGCACCGAACGGCCGGCCTGCTTTCGCCCAGGAAAGTGCCTTGCGTGAGCAACTCGCGCCCTCCGTAACCCTCACACCCCAGGCTGCTCAACATGGGCGAGCGCTCCCTGCACGGCGTCATTGAGCGCTCCTACCACGGGGGGCGCCACCACACGCCCGCAGCGGAGCCCGTCCTGGCACCCGCCGGCGGCTCCGAACCCCACCCCGCCTTCGCCTCCTCCGAGCGCCACAGCAACCACGCCGGCGCGGTGCCCATCCCCGGCTCCGCCGCCCGGCGGCACGCGCCCGGCTCCGCAGTCGTGGGCTCTCTTGGCGCCGCAGGGCCGCTGGGCGCCGCCCCCCGCAGCCTAGGCGTGGGCTCCGTGCCGGGCTTCCTGGGTATGGGGCTGGCCAGCGGTGGCTCCCCAGGGCCCGCGGATGCACCCCACGGTGAGACACCGCACACCCGTGCTTGGAACCTGTCCCCGGCTCCCCGACACAGCCTGACGCCTGGCCTGCTGCGTGTTAGCCGTGTGGCCGCAAGGTGCATTCCACTGCCCTCTGCAACGTTCCTCAACATCCGCCGAACTTATCTAGGTGTCTGGGCTATGGGAGTTTGCCTGTCTCATTGCCCCTTGAACAACCCCCATGAGGTTTCCTTGCGCTACATGCTCCCTTCCCACCCCCAACAGGCGAGGGCGACGGCTACCTGCGCATGCTGTCGCTGGTGGCGCGGCAGCGGGCCGAGCACCGCAAGGTGCAGCGTCTGGCGCTGGACACCAGCGGCCACCGGCAGACGCACTACCAGGAGCTGCTGCGGAAGGAGCGGGGGGAGGCGGCCATGGACACGCCAGAGGTGGGCTACGGGATGGGGCGCGCGGGTGTGGGGTGTGGGGCGCGGGAGTGGGCTTCGGAGGCGTGGGCGGGCTGCAGGGCCCGCCGCTCGTGTTCTGGAAATCGCAAAACAGCCATTCCTTGCTCGCGGACGTATCCCCTCATTTCGCCCTACCTTGACCGTCACGGCCCGCAGGAGGGGGACGAGGCGGCGGAGGACGACGGCGCCAGCTCCGCCGCGCCCTCCACCGGCACCACCGGCACGTGGTCCGCGCACGTGACGCAGCACAACTCCGCCGCCGCCCTGCCCTCGCCGCGCGAGCTGCAGCAGCAACAGCAACAACAAGACAAGTCGCCCCCGCAGCAGCAGCACCAGCAACAGCAACCAACTGCCGTGCGCTCGACGCCCTTCGCCGCTTCCGCGCCCGCCGCCGCCACGCCAGCTGCCTCCAGCGGCGGCGGTGCGCCCGGCGGCGGCAGCATCTCCCGCAACGATACCCCCAGCCTCATCGACATTGCCAACGCCGCCGCCGCCTCCCTCGCCAACCCGCTGTTCGCCTCGCCGTACGCCCACCCGCTCCTGCCAACACCAACGTCCACTCCCCCGCAGCCGCAGCTGCTGCCGCCTTCCACCGGACACCCGCTCCTCCCCACGCCCAACTCCACACCACCACAGCCGCAACTCCAGCAGCAGCCGCAACCCCAGTCCCAACCCCAGCAGAAGCCTGCGAGCGTGGGCATTCCTGGGCTGAGGGAGGTGGAGGAGCAGGAGGGCAAGGCGGTGGAGGGGCCGGTGGGGGTCGGGCGGCGGGCCAGCGAGGGCGGGAGGTCGTGCAGCAGTGGCGGCGGCGTGGGGTCGCACGGAGCGGAGGAGCACCACTACCAGCATGAGCACGAGTCGTTGCTGGCGTTGGCGGAGGCGGAGCTGGAGGGGCGGGAGGGAGCGGAGGCGGCGGACGGGGCTGGGCAGGCGGAGGAGGGGCGCAGAGGGTCGTTGCTCAACAAGGTGCGAGTCAGATGGGGAAAGAGGCAGCGCGAGTTATGTCTGCGGCCTCCTCCTAGCCCGCGCAGAGCCGTGGCCCTGCCGCGCATGCCTTGCACAGGCCGGCGCACGGTTTACTTGCCCGCCGCCTGACCTGCCGTGCCCCACACGTGCCTCCCCTGGTGTCCCTCCATTGCGTGTGCCCCGGGCACGGGGCTGAGCGCGTGCACAGTATGGTCTTCAAAATTTTCGCATTTCCATAACCCTAGGTCCGCTTACTAGGTTTTCCCAACTTCAGTATCGTGAACCACCTTGTCGCACACCCCTAGGTCCGCAAGGCGCTGATGAAGCCCGTCAAGAACCTGCTGTCCAACGCAGCTGGGAACTCCACCACCAGCAGCAGCAAGTCCCTGGCCACCTCCTCCACTGCGCCCGGCTCGCGCACCCCCGGTGGCCTCAGCCGCCGCTCGCTGGGCCCTGCCGCGGCCCTGCTGCAGGAGGGCGGCGAGGGCGGCGGCGGCGGCAGCCTGGCACGTGCCTCCCTGGCCGCGCTGCCTGTGACGGAGGAGCGGGGCCGGGGACGGGGCGCATACGCCGCGTTCCTGCAGCAGTCGGGCACAGGTGTGTCTTGTTGATGAAGTGCCCGTGCCGAGTTACCGGAGCTACAATGTACCTTTGTCTCTACACTCTCATGTTGGCCGGTTGTTCCACCGTACCCTGCAGGCACCAACACCCCCCAAGACCGTAGCGGGCACGGCGGGCAGGAGGCCACTGCCGGGGGCGCCAATGCGTCCTCGACAGCGCCAGGGGCAGCGCCAGGCGCCGCTGCGGCCCCCGCAGAGAAGGCCGCGCTGCCCTTCCCCGCCGGCTTTGCCATCCACACGGTCAAGGCCCACAAGCAGCAGGACCAGGAGGCACAGGACAGGGACGCCGCGGCGGACGCGGGCGGCAGGAGCGCCATCGCCTTGGAGACGGAGCGCGGGCCGACCACGCCAACGCACGAGGCACCCCCTGCTGCTCCCGTCCTGGTGCTCCCGCGTGACGACGCACCCGCAGGGCCGGGAGCAGGCCCCATCGCCGCGGCAGCTACAGGGCCATCGGCGCTTGCCGCCGGGGGTCCGTTCGCCCTGGCGTCGCGGCTGCCGGACTCGTCCGCCTCCCCCAGCGCCGGCCAGGGTGTGCAGAACCCCACCAACCACGGCAAGCTGAAGCAGGGCGAGCTGGTGAGACATGTGTCTGTTGTCTACTGTCTACTGTCTGCTGCATACCTTCAGTTCTCAATCCCCTTGTTCAGTTCTCAATCCCCTTGTTCCGTATGAAGAATCTGAGAATCTGAGGATCTGATACTGGGCGTTGCCATGCTGCCGAGTGGTAGCTTGCAAGTCCTCTCCATGTAAGCCGCACTGCTGATCACCCTACCCTCGTCTTAGCCCACGTATTACCCGGCACCCCTGCCACCCCCAGGTGTCCGTGCTGGGCATGCTGCTGGGCGACAACACGTGCCAGGGCGCCGAGCTGCACGACGTGCTGCGGCGGCTGCAGTTCGACGCGGCGGACAGCGAGGAGGAGGTCACGTTCGAGCAGCTCAGCGAGGGGCTGCAGAGGCTGGGTGAGACGGGCCGGCTGGAGAATGGGGGACAACGGAAAGCGGTGAAGTGGTTGTCGGGAGGGAGCGCGTGGGGCGGTCATAGTGGGGTCGTGGACAACTCCCGCGGCATGGGTTGCCAGCACGCTGCGGATGCTGGTAGGCGTTAGGTGACTGCAGTCTGTACTAGCGCCCATACGGCATGTTGTAACAGTCTAGGTCAAAGCCGTGTCGGTGTTGGACGGAATCTGGTCTTAGTTAAGTTGATGACAGTGCATCTCGTAACACGGCATGTGGTGCTGCCGCAGGCTACCGGCTGGAGCCCGGCGAGCTGGAGGACCTGCTGCGGCAGGTGGGGGTGGGCTCCAGCGAGGGCCTCACCGCCAGCCAGTTCATCGCCAGCCAGGTGCGTGGGGCAGGGGCCGCGGGAGGAGGAAAGCGCAGCCGGGGTTCCGGCCTTCCGGGGACCTGGGAATGGCAACTGGAGTTGCCTGATGGACAGCGAACGGAGGTCCTAAGGCCGCCGATTTGCACGGCGCGTTTGTGGCGCAACAGGCCGCCGAAAACTTCATGCGCGTGCACACCGCAGCGGCACGTGCCCTCGCTCTGGGTGCCCTGTTGCCCTCCAAAAGCCCGCCTGCCATGCTACAGTTCCCAAGAGGTGGCAAGAGGGCAAAGATACAAGACGAGACCCCCTTACCCATGCCTCCACCCACACGTGCCCCCCATCCTCATTCTCCCACCCCCAGGTTGACTGGCGGGCCTTCTCCGTGAACCACCGCGCCGAGTGGCTGCACTGCCTGCGCAAGGCGTTCGAGGAGCTGGGCGGCGGCGCGGGGCCCGACGGCCGCGTGTCGCTGGACACGCTGCTGGGCAGCCTCACGGACAAGCTGCCGGAGGAGGAGGTGGGGACGCAGGGGCACATACCCATAATGGGGCCTGCACCTGCAGCCATGCACGCACCCCCGTTTGGCAGCTGGCAGGGTTGGTGTCCACGGCCTGGTACATGGCGGGAAATCCTGGCCAGTCAGGAAGTATCAGCTCCGGCCCATGAACTGGAGTGGGAGAGCTCTTGTACTCACACGCCGGCACCTTGGCCGTTACGGTTCATGCCAGGAGTTGCGTTGCGCTGGGACGCGCGCCCAATACAAAACCATATGGCAAAGACACACATCCCGCTAGGGACGCCTGTCACTATTTCTTTCACTCCATGTGACGCCCCGCCCCACGCTCCCTGCTGCCTTCCCCCCAGGTCAACCTTGCCGTGCAGGAGAGCCTCATGGATGCAGCCGTGGAGGCGGACGCAGTGGACTTCGAGTCCTTCGTGCGCCTCATGCGCTGCAACAGCAACGACTCGCTGCAGAGCATGGGCAGCAGCGAGCTGTCGTACGACCTGTACGACCCGCGCATCAAGGACCCGTCCGTGCACGGGCCGGGCCACGGGGAGGGGCTGCACGCGTACCACCCAGCGTTGGAAACAGTGCCCGACTCAGACGCGGCGGACGACTAACAGCAGGGCACGCGTGTTGGTTGCGTGTGTATAGGGGGGTTTGGCGGATGGGGGTTTTGGGTGTGGAAGATGATGCAAATCGGGGCATTGGAAGATTATGGGGTGTGTGGGGCAGGCGTGGGCTGCGGGGGGAGGAGGGGGTGTCAGGCGCGTAGAATGGGGGTTGAACGCGGGCTGGCGGTGAGTTGTGGGGGGCTCGTGGTTGTCCTTGTACTGTGTTGCAGGTTTGCTCGTGCAGGGGGTTGTTGAGGATGCGGACGGGTGGGTCCCATGGTGCTCCCGTGCTCGTGGCACGTGCCAATCGGAGGGGTTGCAAGCAGGGCCTAGCAGGGCTTGCATTTGGTGCTGTCAGGTTGCTGCCCCGTGGGGCTGGCCCTGTGCTTGACAGGCTCAGCCATTTACATGCGCTAAGCACTAACGTGTCCTGCGTTGGTATGTTCCGACAGTGAATGTCTGAGGGACAAGGGCAGATCTATCAAGGTCTGAGCACCCTTGCCCTTGGCCTTGTGCACCTGTCTTTGGGTGACGGCCGGGGAGGCGGTGTGGACGACCTGTTGTAACCAGTGCTGCTCTTGGAAAATAGACGCTGCGTTAGATAGCAAGTACGCAATAGGTACATACCGCATCCTGGAGCGGTAGGGCCTCGGGCATGTGGGGTACAGGGCCGCACGGGGGCCCCTTGCTCAGGTGGACACCCCAGGACGGTCTCAGCGGCCATACTGGAGATACAGCTCCCTTCGCAGGCAGGCCGGAGATACCAAGTCACAGTGCGCGTCTATGACTCCCTACTGCTGCGCACAGCGAGTTTGGGGGTGCATGGCCTGGATGGCCATGTGCCCAGCCATGTTCTGTTAGAGTTATGTTGCGTCGGAGGCATCCTGTAAGATGCGCGTCGTGAGTCTCATGTAATATGGAGACTGTCTCTATTGTAGCAGCATTCGCACCCTAATGTCGTTGGGTGTGCCGTATACTCCGCCCGAGTTCATTGTGACTTGCTGAGCCGAGCACTCATACTTCCTTCTGACCACCATCGCATAGCCAAGCTCCTCGGCATGCTTTGCGTTTGAGACCTTGTGCAAGACCAGAAGCGCAAGCAAGTACTGGCCGAATGTTGTGCTGCAAAACGTATGTGACCGCTCTGGCTCGCCCTTATCGAATAACAAGCATTATGCCTGGATGCTATTTCTGCAGTGGGCTGTGGCAGCTCTGTCCCGGCCGACGCGGGCGAGGACCAGCGGCAAGAACAAAAGCAGCAACAAGGGGGGCCAGCGGCCGGAGCGAAGCAAGGTGCGTCTCTTGCAACTGCACAGGGGCAATGGGAGCTCGTGTCTGGGCTCCGCTGAACGTGGACATGCTACGCAGGTGGAAATGCTCAGAGTGACGAGGCTGCCAAGTCGAAAACAACACGAGCTCGTCGTCTAAGTTACATCTCTAATGATGCAAATGGGGCAGCGGTAAGCACTGGGTTGTATCAGGGCTCTGGGTTTTTCGGTGGTGCACATCAACACCATGAACATCGCCTTCGTAGGTGAACGCGCCGCCCGGAGCTCCCGCTCCTGCCGCTGCCGCACCGGGAGCACGCTCTGGGAACACAAGAGCTCGTCGACTGTCATATGTCACGAACGACGTAAGTGCTGCCCCTTTCTATTGCCCGGCCAAGCTCCCTTGCCAGCCCCCCTGACATGCCTCTCTGGACGTGCAGCCTAACGCCGCGCCAGGCAACCTCAAGTACTCGGGAGACGGGGAGGGCAACGAGGAGCTTGACCCGGAGGCTGCGGGAGACGAGCCCACGGTGCAGGGGCAGCTCGCGCCTGAGGTGGGTGTCCCTGAGGTTGCGCATGTCGTTGACAGTCCTTCGGGTTGACCCTAACAGCTAGCCTCCTTGCTTTACAGGAGCAAGAGCGGAGGACATTGCGCGTTAACGTTGCGTGTATGTCGCGGGCTGGACGGGAGCCTGGCTTCAAGAAGACCAACCAGGACAACTGCTTCGCGTTTGAGAAGTACATTACGGAGGATCAATCCTTATTTGGAGCGATGGATGGCCACGGGCCACACGGTACGTGCGAGACAGTCAGCTGAAAGCCCTGCCTGCCAAATTGAAGCCTTTCGCCATTCTCATAAACGCCGCAACGCGCAGGCCACCTGGTGTCGGGCTATGTCAAGCAACACTTGCCAATCATACTGGTGAATCACCTTACTTTGGAAAAGGACGTCAAGAAGGCGCTCACGCAAGGCTTCTGCGAGGTCGACCGTTCCCTAGCGAACAGCAGGATAGACTGCGAGTTCAGCGGGAGCACGGGTGTGGTTAGCTACCTGAAGGTGGGGCTGGGGAACCAGGGCTGCTTCAGGTGCTATGCTGTATGAATGTGCCTTCTGTAGCCGTCACCTGGGTAGGCCTTAGCCTGCTACGTTAGGCCCGGGGTATGGCCACAGTCGGCAGGGGCTGGGGGTGTTGTGGGCAAGCCAGCACTGCGTTGCAGGATGTACCAGTTCCTTACTGTCGGCCATGTCGTCCACAGGGGAAGACGCTGACGACCGCGTGGGTTGGGGACTCGAGAGGTGTGCTCGGCAGGGAGGGCAAGAAGGGTTGGGAGGCCATCGACCTTACTACCGACCACAAGCCCACGGCACCGGAGGAGAAGGCCCGCATCCTCAAAGCTAACGGGCGCGTGGAGAGGTGCGCGATGCACGTGCTACAGCATTGGGGGCTTTGGTGCGCACGCATCCAGGGGCCAAGCACTGGGTGCTGGCATGCTGTGCTCGCCGCTAGGGGGCGTCCGGCAGGCAACCCATATCAGCAGCAGCACAATGCCCTCAGGGTCATGGAGTTTGCAGGGCCTTGCCGCGCAGCAACCTGGCACATCTCTCTCGCCCTCTCTCTTCGGTAACGGTACGTGTGACATCAAGCTGTACCGTGCGTGCCTGCAGGCTGGTGGACGAGATGGGGCAGCCCATGGGGCCGTTCCGCGTGTGGCTGCAGTACGCGTGGATCCCGGGGCTGGCCATGAGCAGGGCGCTGGGAGACGTGCTGGCGCACCAGTGAGTGGGGCGGGCTGGTGCAGGGGAAGGGGCAGGGGCAGTTTCAACCGTCGCTCTAATGCATGTCCCCGCTGTCATGCCCTCCCGGACGGGATGCGCCGAGATGCCCGCTCCTGCTGTGTCTATCGGGGCTGCCAGCTTGACCGGACACTGGCATTAGCCTATCGGCGCTGTGGCCCTTGCTGTCCCGCTTGGCCGCATGCACGCTTCATGACGCCGCGTCGCCGCTCCCGCCTGCTCCAGGGTGGGCGTCACGTCGGAGCCGGATCACACGGTGATGGAGCTGACGCCGCAGGACAAGTTCATCGTGCTGGCCAGCGACGGCGTGTGGGAGTTCATCTCCAGCAAGGAGGCGGTGGACATCATCGCGCAGTACGACAGCGCGGAGGAGGCGTGCCGCCAGGTGCGATGTGCGCGGTCGCTGCAGTACTTGCCGAACCATACCGTGCCGTGAACGGTGTACAAAAGAGCGGATGTTGGAAGGCCAAGCGAGAGCGTGCGGCATGCGGGGGCGGGGCGGCGCGTGTGAGGCGTTGCGGGAAGGGATGTGGGGGTCATGCGGGCCAAAAGGGGCACCGGCAAACAATAGGTTTCCGAGATGCGGACCTGTGCAGGGTGACTTGGTACTTGCTATGGAGCTGCCTGCCGGGAGTGAGTATGCCACGTGTCCGCACATCCAAGGTCGTAGCCTTTTTCGTTCGCCTGTTGACTTCGACCGGGTGACATGCTACGGCTGACACAACCACTCAACCACTCAACCCCACAGCTGGTGGACGAGGCGTACCAGCGCTGGCTGACGGAGGAGGAGGGCGTGGTGGATGACATCACGGCCGTGGTGGTGCGCTTTGTCCACCCCTCGTAAACGCACAGCAGCAGCAGCCTCCCGGGGCACGAAGCGTAGCAGCAGCAGGCAGGGAGCAGCAGCAACAGCAGCTGGCGCGTGGAGCACGCGAGGTGACGTTGAGTTGCATGCCGGACGGCTTGGCTGGCTGCCAGGCTAGTAGGGGCCGCGGTTGCGGGTACGGCGGCGGGGTTTGGAGGGGTTGGGCTGGTCGTGACACTGGCAAAGTGTACTGCAGCTTTTACTCGCCTGCGAATGGCGAGAGGTGATTCTCATATGGTGCCGCTTGGTCGGCTAGTTACCTCGGACCGTTGTATGGTTTGGTGGTGCGATGTGGTGAGCGCCTGGCAACATACGGCGCATGCTTGAGGGAAGGTTGCACAAGTGGGACGGGGCCCCTGACATACCGGTATGCGCGTTGCACGTATGTCAATCTGCTAGCACGTGGGCATGGGCATGGGTGCTTCTCCCTTCCCCCGGCTCCCCTCCTGTGACCACGGACGGGCCGGGCCTGGTTTGTAGTGGCGCGCGTGTGTGCGTTTGTGGTTCGGCAATGACAAGAGAGCACCGCAATGCCTTGGGCTGAGCGGCGCTGTGTGCGACGTCGTTGACCCCAGCAGTCTGGTGAGATGGTGCGTTGTGTTCTGTTGGTGTTTTGACGCTAGGTCAGGCAGTACGACGTGGACATGTACCGTGTGACGTGTAAGCGAGCTGGTGCCTAGCTCTGCGTGCGCTTAGGACAGACTGTGCGTGCCTCGCCTTAGCCCTTACGGACTTACTCGTCATGCCGCCTGGGGCCGCCACAAATCATCGCACAACCAGCTGCCTCTGGCAGCCGATCTGCTGTGGAACGATGCTGATGTATGGAGAGAAATGTACAAGTAGGGCACTCGGGCGTTGGTTGCTTGTTAGATTCGCCAGTATGGTGCGGGTGTTGAACAGTTTCCGGCTCGCGGGTGGAATAAGTTGTTGTGGTTGCTTGGGTTTCGTGCACGGCAGTTGTAGCAAAGGCAGGATGTGTCTTGTCTGACCTGGTACAAGTGGCGTGTTAACCGGACCGGAACGGCGGTTTGTGCACGTGGCCAGCAAACTCAAATGTGCGCGTATGGTGGTGGCACGGAAATGCTGTGGAAGGGGAGAGAGAAAGAGCGTGTAACACATGAAGCTCCAAGAGAAGGCACCACCCGTCATAGCAGCTCTGGCGGACACCTTGCTACGCTGAGGGCTACCCGTTAACACCTCGCTACAGCAATTGTCTAAGGGGGCTTACGCCACGGTTCAAACAACTACATGGCACAATCGTAGCAAACGAGCCGCCAAGAGATGCATCAGCACAACAGCAACATGGTCCCCCCTGACGCAGACAACAGAGAACAACTGCAGCTGCTCCGTATCTGTCTGTCCACGCTGGCAGGTGTTGCGCTGCAAGCTGCGCAGACAATGTTGGCTTCCGCGTCGTCAAGCACCCAATCCAGGTACGACACCGCCGACATACAGCCACCGGGGTACCAGTTGCCGCAGCACGTCCCGGCAAGCATAGCAGAGAGTCACTATCTAGCCAGCCGGGACCTGAAGCTTCACAGTCCTCGTGCCAACCTACTCCTTTCCGGCATCGCCCAGCGACTGCTGCCTGTGCTCAAACGCCTCCGGCCCAATGGTGGCCTCCGCCAGCTGCCCCGCCACCGCCTCCGCAGCCTGCGCTGCCTCCGCCGCCTCCAGAGATTCCAGGCCCTTCGCCCGCGGCCCCTGCTGCTGCTGCCCCCCGGCCGCAACGCCTGCCTCCCCACCCTTCTGCTCCTCCTGCCGCGGGTCAGGCGGCGCTGTGCCCGTGCCGCTGTCCCCCACGGCCGCCGGCGCCTGCCGCTCCTCCTCCGTCAGGTCCACACCCTGCCGCCGCACACCTCCCTGCCCTGGCTGCTTCCCTGCCCCTGCAGCAGCTCCCTCCTGCTTCCCAGCCTCCTCCCCGGCCTCCTCCTGGCCCTCGGCCCCCTTTGCCCCAGCCTCCTCCTCCTCCTGCTTCGCCTTTCCCTTGCCCCTAGCCGCCCTGCCCTTGCCACCTGCTGCTGCCTTCGCACCCGCCGCTCCCCTCGCCCCCTTCTTTGCCCCCGCAGCCCCTGCCTTGCCCCTGCCTCCGCCCTTCCCCCCAGCCGCCACAGGACCCTCCTCATCACCAGCCTGGCCCTCGCTGCCCTGCTCCTCCTCCCCCGCCTCCTCCTCCATCTCCACCGCAGCGGCCCCCTCGCCGTCCTCCTCGCCGCCCTCTACCGGGCTCCCGGTATCCCCACGCTCCTTCTCCCCCTGCTCAGCCATATCCTCATCCTTATCTCCTTGGTCATCGTCCGCAGCCTTCTTTCCCCTAGCACCGGCCCTGGCCTTCCTGCCCCCCGCGGCAGCCCCCGTCTTGGCCCGCTTGCCGCCATGCGGGGCAGCGGGCGACGCCGCCTTGCGCTTGCCTTTTGGTGCAGGGGACGACTTGGCCTGTGGGGTGGGAGGCAAGGCAAAGGTTAGGGTTGTGTACTCCTTTTTGCCCGGAGCAGCCTATACAGCCCGCTGACGGTGCATGCAGCCGCCCGGGGTCTGCGGCCTGTGGCACGGAAGAAACAGGCTGGTTGGGTCGTCGTGCCGGCATGTTTCACGCAGGGGTACCGATTCTAACCCATACAATCCGCACTATGGCACGCCTCCCGGCCGTCCTGGACTGGTCAGCGCACGTGTGGTAGAGCAACAGAGAAGGAACGACACGTAGGGTGCAAGCTGAGCAACACATGCATGCGGCCAATCTGACCCCGATGGAAGCAGCGTCCACCCACCGCGGCGGCCTTGGTGTCCTCCTTGAGCACCTGCCCGAAGGTCCGCTGCACGGCTTGGCGGTCCTTGGCGCTGAGCCCCTCGAAGCCCGGCAGGCCCTCCACGCTGCCGCCGTGCGCCGCCAGGGCGTTCTTAGCCACGCGGATGGTCACGCAGGACAGGTGCCTGGGGGCAGGTGAGGAGGGCAGCAGGGCAGAGGGACACAGGGGAGGGCCGGTGGGGTTACCGGGGGACAGAGGGGCTCGGTGGGCTCGGTGATAGCGCACGGTGGGCTGGGGGTGGATTCCATCAGTGGCAAAGGACCTGAGCGGGGATGTTGAATGAGGAAAGACCGCGTGCACCGCGCCGCGCGCATTAGCTGCACATGCCTGGCCTTGGTGCGAGACCACCTATACCGCAGGAGCCCAGAACTACTCTGCAGCAGAGCCTGCTGCGGCTGCATGCATGCCAGTACTGCTCCAAATTCCGCGACCGCCCACCTGTTCTGCACGTGGTGGCCAGAGCCGTGGGCACTGACGCGCAGGGTGTTGTCCTCGAAGGGCTCCTTGCAGGCTGTGGGAGGGCACACGGGGCAGCAGCGGAGAAACGCACGCAAGGCATGGAATGTACCTGGGCTGCCGTTACCGGTTGGCGTCACAGGCATTTCGGAGCTTGGAGAGGCAACTGCTCGCGCCTTGGCCAGACGCGTGGCTACAAGAAAGGTAACGCCGATTTACGCTTCAGTTGTTACAGCGGCTGCCGGTATGCAACTGAGGCTGTGTCTCGGCTCAGTCAGTGATGAGCTTCGCCGGAGGCGTGTCGGATTGGGCGGTTCACACGTGCCCGCGACCCACCGGCGCATTTGCCGCGGCTGCTGTGAGCGTACTCCAGCTGATAGGTGGACATGGTTTGGCCGGCGGTGCGGTGAATGAGACGGGGAGCAACCCTTCGGGTGCTGACGCAAGCCCCTTGAGGTGAATCAGGTACCAAGGCTAAGTGCACAGGCCAGGCAGGCTGCTGGCCCCGAGGCACGCTGGCAGCGATGCTAGATGTCAGGAAGCTCTGTCCTGGTGAGATACTGTAACGCACGAGGCGGCCGCTGTGTGACCTGGGCTCCCAGAGCCGACTGGCACGACCCGTGGGCACGCGGAGGATAGGTAGAGGCTTGAGCAAACCTCTGATTGTAAACTGCGATAACCTACCTATAAACCGCGACTTGCTGGGATTTACTATTGCGGATGTATCGGACTGGCAGTCAGTTGACTCGCAGGAGTGCTGCCATGGCGCAGCACGCCGATCGTGCATCAGGGGCGCTTTGCTTAACAGTCACAGTTTTGGCGCAGGTAAAGCACAACACAAGCTGCATCCCAGCTTTTTCAACGGCGAAATGAGGCACAAATAGACATATAAGTGTTGCCCAAGCCCGAGGGCTCAATCCGGTCAACGCACCAAGCCGCCCCAGGCACCACGCACCCAGCCAACGCTTCCAGGTTCCACCAGCGGCACCCCCTACGGCACCTCAGCCAATGCAACCCCAGCCAGGCCAGCAAGGTCACCAACACATCACTCCTCGCTGCCTTCGCCGTTCGTTTCCTCCTTCTCCTCCTGCTCCTTCTTCTTGCCCCTCCCCTTCCCCTGGCCCTTGGCCCTGGCTGCCGGCTTGGCAGCCGCAGCCTTTCCCTTACCCGCCGCTGCCTTTCCCTTACCCTTCCCCTTGGGCTTGGCCTCCTCCGCTTCCTCCTCCTGCTCCCCGCTCTCCTCCTCCTTGCCCTCCTCGTCTCCCTCCGCTTCCTCCTCTTCCTCCGCCTTCTTCTTGCCTTTACCTTTTGGCTTGGCTGCTGGCTTGGCCGCTGGTTTGGCCTTGGGGGCGGGCTTAGCGCTGGCCTTGGCTGCCTTCTTCGCAGGCCCCTCGCCCTCCTCACCCTCCTTCTCCTCCCCCGCCTTGGCTTTGGCCTTGCGCTTGGTGCCCTTGGCCTCGCCCTCGCCGTCACCCTGTGGACAGGTCGCGCGTTGTTACGGTATTAGCCGCAGAACGGTACAGCTCCTTGCGATTACGCGTTAGGACGTATGGTGTTTGAGTGCAACTTTCACCAACGGCGCATGCAACCAGCAACCTCTCGCACCGTGCCGGCCGCTTGCTTTGCCGCGCAGGCAGGGAAGCGCGTCATAGCCATCGTATTTGAAACAACACAAACTTGGGCAGCTTCTGCATGGCAGCTCTGCACTGCGCACGTGGCCCCTTCCAGACCCACTCACCCCCTCAGTGAACTGCTTGACCACCGCCGCCCTGTCCTCCTCCTTGAGCTCCTCGAAGCCCGGCAGGCCCTCCACGCTGCCGCCGTGCGTCGCCAGGGCGTTCTTGGCCACGCGGATCGTCACGCAGGACAGGTGCCTGGGGGCAGAGGAGCGGGGCAGGGCGGTGCGGGAAGGGTGAGCGATCAAGCCACCATGCAGTCGGTCCAGTGCACCTGCTGCAGAGGTCGGGTGCCTACACGCGATACCGAATAGGCATTGTTTGTCCTACGGGCCTCGGACCTGATGGGACCTACCCATGCCTAGGCTTTGTAGCCCCTTGTACATGGGGGCGCTCCCTAACTGGGCTGGTGGGACGGAGGGCCCTTCCGGAGGACCCTTCCGCTGAGCAGCACGGGGCAGCTCCTCGCAGGAGGTGCACGCTGACACGGCCGCAGCAACCGTGTCGTGCCTTGCTTGCGGCACCCGACCCCAATAGCCGCAGCCGTACGGCACGTTTGCCACCATTCGCCTGCAGCTCGCACACGACACTGCTCCCAGCTTGACCAACCCCCCGAGGCCCTCGTTGCCCCCGCGTCTTCTGTCCCTTTGAACTTTCCACCCTACGGTTTAGAACACTCGCCTGTTGGTGCTGTAGTGCCTGTCCTCCCCTGTGGACGACACGTTGAGGCGAATCTCCTTGTCCCCGATCAGCTCCTTGCAGGCTGCAAGCGAACGAGCATGTTGAGATCAAATAAGGTTGACTTTTGTCCTGAAATAGCAACGTGCAGAGGACGTCTGCCGGTCCGTTGCCTTTGTTTCCCCTTGGCCTAATGACCCATGGGTCAGTGGGTCAGGGCAAAAGGCCCACACGCGCGGTCCAGACCAAAGGCCCCGCATTTGGGACCCGTGTCGTATGAAAGTAAGCGTCGTACATGAGGTCTGAAAGGCCGAAAGGGCGATGGAGCCGGGCTGCGAAATCGCTTTCGACGTGGTCCCCGTTGACCGGTCGCACGCAGTCCCCGACCAGGTGCTCAGCAAAGGGACTCACCGGAGCACTTGCCCCGCCCACTCTTTGCATACTCCAGCTGATATTGAGAGGCCGACATCCTCCTTCGTCCTTCCTGTGCTAAGCCGCTCTTCTTCTCACGCAAGGTTGCAGCTAAAGCCCTCGCTTGAAGCAGTGGCAAGCACCAAGTGCACTGCGAATAAGTGACTTATATACTTGTATTAGAGAAGAAGCATGTGCTGCTACTCACTGATGCTAGCTAATGGTGTTCAAAGGAAGGCTTGGAGCGGGGCAAGGAGGGCTGGACGTCATCAGACCGAAGGGCAAGGAGCCATGGCCGCAAAGCCCAGAACGGGCTCCCTTGGTGTGACTACGCCACCTTGCCACAGGCCACCAGCACAGCGCTGATAAGCTGTACAACGAAGCACCGCTTATGTTCACCGGACTTCACGTCCATCACTCTTTTACACGCAGTGGTCTGCGCAAATGGCAGAGAGGCCGCGATTACCAGCCGTAGGCTGCACTCTCAGTGCCACGCTGTGATGCGCACATGTCACTCCACCAGTAAGGGTTGCCAAACTTGCCACCCAGCCGTACGGCCCCTGCGGCTTGCATGTGCTCAGTTCACGGTACTCCTCTATAAGAATTCCTCATTGCACCCCACCACCACCCCCAGTCGTTGCCCGAACCTTACTCATGTGTCTCTTACCACCGCCAGTCTTGCCACGCTCCGCAAACCCATATGGCCAGCTGTCTACACCAAACAGCATCTCATGCACATGCCAATCACACCTGTGGGTCACGCGCACGCCTACGTCACCCTCCTGACTCACACCCGTCCGTCCTTGCGCACCACCAGCATCCCTCCGCCCCGCTGCACGTACTTGCGGTACGCCAGCGCCGCCGCCACCAGCGCCACCAGCGTCAGCATCAGCAGCGACACGGTGGTGTGCAGCAGCGCGTTCACCTTGGGCGCGATGGCGGCAGCCTGGGGAGCAAAGGGAGCAAGGGGACGGGGCGCCCAGGGGTGTAAGGGGTAAGGAGCAGTACAGCAGTAGCGCCGTATTGTGAGCGCCGCAGTGCAGGCTGCTTTGTGTTGTCACATACGCCAGCAGCAAACAACATATGTTACCGGCTTTGTGTTTAGCCGGGTTGATATGTTCCCATGGGGTGAAAGGGTGCTGGTGCCACTTTGCACACGCACCTGCGCCGCCCACGCGCGCGCCACGCTGGCAGTGACCTTGGCCTCCGCCTCCGCCGTGGCGTTCTTGGCGGCCACCATGACGCCGCGGCTTATCTGGGCGGGTGCAGGGGAAGGAGCGGAGGTTACCATGTCATCACAAGCGACATGCGGGCGTGACTTGGATCGCACGCGCCGCTGACAAGCTGGCGGTCGCTGGTCTGGGTGTCCCAAGCCCACAGGTACCAACCTGCAGACAGGCAGACGAGCGGCTGGCGGTATCGACTGCGTAGCGTTTAGCTGCGGGTATGCGCCCAGCGGGGCCGGCTGAGGGTATCTCGCCGCCGTTGTGCTCACTGAGCCCGCCCCCGCGAGTCCCTATCCCTCGTTCACCCCATGCACCTGCTCGTGCACGGTGCTGTACAGCTTGGGCTCCAGCTCCCGCCGCACGTCCGCCGCCACCTTCTGCAGCACCTTCTCGTCCATGGCGCCCGCCACCCAGTGGCTGGTCTCGGCGGCGGCGGCGCGCCTGTACTGCCTGCGAGCCGGGAACGAGGTAGTACCAGCATTGTGCCAGTGCACAGCGACGTCGACACTCAAGCCACCAACACAAAAGCGAGGTTCATATAGTACTTGCTGCCAAGACCACGCGGCGTACTGTCAACCACAGCGATGTAGTGCACCCCTGCGCTACGGTGCCAATCCATGCAAGCCTAAAAGTCATCTTTTGGGGCTCTGCCCCAGCACCCCGGCCCCATGCCGCCCCGCCCCACCCGTCGTCCATGCTGGAGATGAGCTCCCAGCACGGCTTGTGCAGCTTGGCCGCGTGCTTGGCCAGGCAGCCCAGCACGTAGCCCGGCTCCACGAAGGGCGCGGCCAGCTTGTCCACGTTGCAGCGCGCCATGACGTCGCCGTCGCACTGCGCCGTCAGCGGCATGCCCACGCGGTAGCGGCTCAGGGACAGCTTCACAAGCGACTGCGGAGGGCGGGGGAAGGAGAGGACGACAGGCGTTAGGAAGGCGGAGCAAGGGGGTTACGGCGATGTAAAGTATACAGTTGCAGCGCCAGAAGGGCGTTGGATAGGGGGACTGGGTCTTGCTCGGAGGGTGTGGTGCGGCCTCGTAGGTTGCGGTTTGCCTCACCTGCAGCTCCGATTTGCAGGTAGGCGCCAGGTCGCTGCTCTGTCGCGCCAGGCAGGCCAGCACCGTCTCCTGGCGCGAGCCGCCCCCCGCGCCGCCCGTGCCCGCCATGGCCGCCGCCAAGCCGCCCGCCTCGTCCACCGCCTCAGAGCACAGCGTGTCCGTGTCTACGTCGCAGCGCAGGTGTGCCACAAACACAAGTACAATTAGGCAGGGTGGATGCTTCCCGACACGAACTGCAAGCCGGATAGCGTGCCCACGAAGAAGGTGTACGGGTTGCAAGGCGGCGCTCTGGCCAATGCAGCCGCAGTGGACCCCATCAGCGGCGAACACCTGGTCACGGCGCACCCACCGGCAGCACACTCCCGCCTTAGGCGCGGGTTGAGCGAGTACTTGGTGGCCGCGCGGTCGGTGAGCAGCTGCAGCGCGCTGCGGCATCCGGCTGGGAAGTGGCCCTTGTGCATGTTGGCCTGCAGGCAGCTGATGGCGCGCGCGTCGCCGGGCGGCACGTCGGAGCAGAAGCTGCGCAGCGCCAGGGGGCACTCCCTGCGGGCGGGAAGGCGAAAGTGAGGCAAGACCAGCTGTGCAAGGTGCTGAGAAGCGCGACTCCAGGTAGGTATCGGTGGGCTTTGTTTCTGCACGTACAAAGGAGACCAATAACTAGTCGATAGCGGTGGTTAACCCTCAGTAGCAGGGGTCGGTCTTGCGGCCACGGGCGCACCTCTGCAGCTTTGGGTTGAGTCGCACGTCCTCGTGCTCCAGGCGCTCCACCTCCTCCTCCGCGGCGCGGCACTCCGGCGACAGGTGGTCGGCGGAGCGGCGCAGGCAGTCGTGCACCTGGCCGTCGCCCGGCTCCACGCCGGCGCAGAACTTCTGCACGTCGGACGTGCACGCCTGCGGGAAGTGGGGAAGTTGCGAGGAGGTGATACGCAGGGTGGGGCCAACGGCAGGTGTACAAGGTGGGTAAGCCGGAAAGGGATAAAAGGTCTGGCATTGCATGGTTGAGGGTGTGCGGGAAGGCACGGCGTGGCAGGAGGGATGCAGCCATAGTGATGTCGGTAGACGCGCTCGTGGCCCGCCCCACGCCGCCCACCTCCACCAGTCGTGTGTCCATGCGGTGGTCCTCCACCATGAGCCCCAGCAGCCGCAGCAGCTGCCGCCGGCACAGCTCGCCAGTGATGTTGGCCCGCTGGTCGCGAAGGCAGCCGATCACGCGGCCGTCGCCGGGCAGCACGCCTGCGGACAGGAGGTGCGGCAGAAAAAGTGCTCAGTATCACAGCTATGCAACGTAGCCCAACTGCCCGGTGGGTAACGTGCATGTCCCGCACCCCACTTGCCTCAGGGCCCTTGCCCCGTCACATCGGCGTGCGCCTGCAGCCAGCATCACGCAGAGCCGCATCCTGCGCACAGGCAGAAGCCGTGCAGCTGATTCCCAGCCGAAGCCTTACCCGGTACTCCCGGCTGCTCACCCTTGCACATGGTGCTGATCTCCTCCTTGCAGTCCTGCTGCAGGCCCGCCATGGTGCGGATGTCGTGCGCCGCCTCCGCCAGGTACTCGGTGAGCGCGGTGGCGCAGCGGGAGGAGAAGTCGGGGTCGGTGCGGTAGTCGGACAGGCAGTCCAGCGCGCGCACGCCCTACGGGGTGAGAGGTAAAGCGGACGTGAGGCGGAGGAAAACACGCAGCATGTGGTACATCGGTTTGCCTGCATGGGAGTGTCGTTGAGCAGCAGAGGCTCGTGTGCAAAGTACGCCTGGCACGTGTGTTGTTGAAGAGTCTTACAGTGTGTAAGACATGCGTACGCGTGCCCAGATGCCCGGGCCACGAGGGACAGTCCGGCCCCACCTGCACTCCGGGCGCGGTGCAGAAGAGCGCGTGCTCGCGGGCGCAGGCGTGCATGAGGTCGGGCACGAAGGCGATGTCGGTGGCGGCCTGGAACTGCCGCTCGTACACGGTGTTCATGCACTGGTCGCTGATCTTGCCCTGGGGGTGGGGCAGGCAGGGGCCGGGCGCAGGCCCATGGCGAGGGCTTGCTAGGAGCCGGAGCGAAGGCGGAAAGCGCAATGACAGAGTGCAGCGTTAAAATGTTTTGCAGGTGCATGGCAATCCGCGCGGTTGCGAGGGCGACGCACCTTCAGCACGGCTGCGGAGTCCTCACGTGAGAACTTGTCGATCTTGTCCTGCATGCCAGGATACGAAAGGGCTTGTCAGGGTGACATGCTACTGACTACAGCAACAGACAAAGATAATGACCAGCTGCCTGCAAAAACCGTGACCTAACTGAGCAACAGCTCGCCAAGCGCCACGTCAACCCCTACATCCTACCCGAGGCGAGCACGCATGCCCCACAGCGGCCCGATGCCAAGTCGCTATCGCCATTAGCCGCCCGTCTTCGGCCTTCTAACTTGCCGTCTTCCCCTGTTACGCATACACACCGCATGCTGCTGGCACGGCCCAATTCCCCCGCCCACCTGCAGGCAGTCCAGCGCCCTGGCGGGGTGCTGCGCGCACAGCACCGCCACCTCGTTGTGGCAGTCGCGCATCAGCGCGGCATCCAGCCGGTTGTCGGCGTAGGCGCTGATCACGCCCTCGTACAGGTGGCTGTGGAAATGGTGATGCGTTAGGGGGTGGCGTGGGACAGCTGAGGCGGGAGTTGGGGGCACGCTGGCCACGTGGGTGCCCTGCCTAAGTAGAGGCCGCACCAAGCTTGCAGAATGCTGTACAGGTAGCCACATCACGTTTTGACGCATGGCTGAAGCGCAGTTCCTTTTTTGGATCAGGCGGCTAAGCTCCAACGCTCCTTTCATGCACGAGTCCCACCGGTTCCCGATCCCCTCTGACCCCAAGGCCCACGCACCGCCTGCACGTGGGGTCCCGCACTTGGTCCAGGTGCGACCGCAGGCAGTCGAAGGGCTCGCTGAGGCCGAAGGGCTCCACGTCGGGCCCCGCCAGCATGCTGTCGTACAGGTCCTCGTGGCACAGCGACCGCACGTCATCGTCGCAGTTGGCCACGAACGTGTGGTCCAGCCGCACGTCCAGCGAGCGCAGCTGCCGCCATGCGGCCACCGCGTCGCGGCACTCCTCTGGCAGCACGCATGAAGGTGCCGAGGATGGTCAGGGGTAGGGGGAAAAGCCAACACGGTGGTCAGGCAATGGCCATAAGACACATCCGGAACGCGCGCAGTACCGGAGCGACGCAGGTGGCTCACGCCGTGACGCCTAAGCGGCTGCACAAGGCCCTTGGGATCTCCGTCCTCCCCGCTCCTGCCCAGACCCCACCCTGCATGTCCGGGTGGTCGCTGTGGTCGTCCAGGCAGCGCAGCACGGCCGCGCTGCCGGGCCGCACGTCGCGGCAGAACAGCTGCTTGTCGGCGGCGCACGCGGAGGACAGCCTGGCGACGAAAGGGGCAGAGAGCAGAATAGTTCGCACAGCCGTTTATGTAATCGTGTTGTTGCCAGGGCACCCATATAAGCTGCTATGTAGGGCAGCACCCCAAAACCTAGGCTCATGGCCTCGGGTGCACAAGAAATACTGCACGGCTAAGGACCCGTCGCAACCCTCCGACTGCATTCGTTTCAGGTCTAGCATATGAGACTCCGGCGCAGTCAGGGCCATTGTACTCGAAGCGGGTTGCTGTACCCCTTTCCTTGTTCGTTTTGACACGCCGCCTGTCGTCCGCCCCACCTGTAGTTGAGGCGGATGTCCTCCCCCTCCTCTATCATGCGCTGCACCAGGGCCGTGGAGCAGGCGGGGCTGAGCTCCGTGACGTTGACCACCGCCCAGGGGTCGCCCGCCAGCGCGTCCGTGGTCTTCCCGGTGGCGGGGAACACGGCCAGCGAGAACACCTGCTTCATGGAGCCGCGCAGGTGGGCCATGAGGCACGCCTGGGCGGCGCCTGAGCCCCAGCTGCACGCATTGGACACGGGCCAAGAAGGGCAGCGGCCACAGCGCTCAGAGGCGATGGAAGAGGAGTGGACCTGGCAGCCCCTAGCCGAAAGCCGGAACTCGCACCACAAGCGCATTTCGTTGCAAGGGTACTAGCTGCCCACCAGCACCCACAAGCATCGCACCCTGGTTCCCTCACCCCGCCTCCAGGCACAGCTCGTCCCGCTCCTTGCCGCAGTCCCGCTGCAGGTCTGCGTCTAGGGACACGTCCTCGGCGGCCGCCGCCTGCCGTGAAGACACAGCCGCGCGGCACAGCGGACTCAGCTTGGGCTTGGCGGCCTTGAGGCAGCTGCGTGGCAACGTGAAAGAGGTTGGGGAAGGGAACATATGAGCAGAAGATCGGTCCTAGTGCGCCTGTCAGGTGTCTGGTGCAGTGTAATTTGGGTCACCTGTGAGTGCGCGCTGGCAGAGTGGAAATCCAAACCCGAATGGCGGGGCCTATGGTACGTGCTGATTTAGCGTGCGAGTACCGGTACGTCCATCCCCAGCTCGCACCCGAACACGCGGGTGGTGTCCTGCCCCACTTCCTCGCAGTAGGCCATGATGTCCCTCGCGCAGGCGGCCAGCAGCGGGGGGTCGTACCGCACATCGCTGGCGCGCTTGATGAGCACGGAGCGGACCTGTGCGGGACACGGCGAAACACAGGTAGGGCTGACGTTCGGCCTTTGCGCCAGGGTGCGGGAGGTGCGCGCTTCGCCCTGCCCTGGAACTGCGCTCGGCCGCCTAGCTGACCCCATCTAGCCAGGATAAGACCCAGGGAAACAAGCGGCGGACATCCGGGCATGCGCACCTCCGCCTTGCACTCGTCCGCCACATCCGGGATGTTGGGGTTGATGGACATTTCGGCAGCCAGCATGGCGCCGCGAAGGCACCTGGTTAAACAGATGGCGATAAGGCCTGGGTCAACGGGAGTTCCTGGTGAGTGACAGCTCATTGTTGTTGAAACCAGCAATCACAACGACAGCGTGCTGCCCACATCTCGTAGGGTAAAGGTTAGGGCGTGGCACAATCGTCAGCGCTCGGCGCCCGCCCTCTCCACTGGACCCCACGGCTGCCATTGTGCAGGGCCCACCTGGCGATAGGTGCTCCCGCCACAGCCATAACGGTGGACCCCATGCTGCTCGTCAGCCCCAGCGCCTCCAGCGCACGTGCCAGGTCGTCTGCTTGTGACCCAGCGTGGTTGAGCTCAGCGAGGGTGGCATGCGAGCCCAGCGCCACACCCTCCGAGCTGCTGCCCTCAGCAGCAGCCCCGACGCCTGCCACCTCCGTGCCGTCGGCTGTGCTGCTGCCCTTGGCATCGCCGCCACCTGACGTACTGGTCAGAGCGGCATCATCCTGCGCAGCCGCCTCAGTTTCAATTTGCAACAGCTGCCTCCGCTGCTGGCTATCAGCCGCCCCTTGCTGGCCAGCCGCAGCCGTGCCAGTGCTTCCTGCGCGGTCCTGCTGCTGCACGGCTTGCGACGTCGTGTCACTGCCCTCGGTGGTGTCATCGGAGGCGGTGGTTGTGGTAGCGGCGCCCGATGATGTGCCACTGGTATTACTGTCACCACGAGCTGCAGCAGTACCGGAGCCTGACGCAGCGCCGCCGCTGCTTGTTGTAGCCACGGCGCTTCCTGTCCCCCTCCTACTCGAACCTGAACCTTCTTGGAGGTCCGCACCGCCCGCCGAAGCTGCCCCGTCAGCCCCTGATGTGGATTCTTTTGTGGCCATGGTCGAGGCTGGCCTCTGCCCCGACTGGCTGCCGTCCACTGCCAGGGCCGCAGCGTCCTGCTTGCGTGCCGCATCCACGTGCTCCGCTGTCACCTTCTGCCCTGCTGCTGAACGTGCCCATCCTGTGCGTTTAATAGCCCCCGACCCAAGCTTCCCCTTTCGCTTGGCGACGGTGACAATGGACTTGGACAGCCCTGCAGCTTTCAGTGCAGCCTCACCAGCTCCCTGCCCCACAACAGACCCGGCAGGAGACGTGGGCAGACTGTCAAGCACTGGTACACGCATATTGCACTGTCGATCTGTACGTGCATTGGTGCTACGATAGTATGCCGTCTCCCAGGAATCGCATCCCCACCTTTGTCAACACATGTTGACAGTGCATTCTGATATCCGCCGCGCATGCTCCAGAGCTAGATACATCGGGAGACTCTACGTTTTGTAAACTTGCTTCGAGTAGCGCTCGGTGTAAGCCAGAGAAATCGTCGGTTTGAGTGGATCTCCCGCCGCTACAGCGGACAAGGGCGACGAGCGCTATATACACCAGGTATCCTTTATGAGTTCCTCGCATCTTTGTGTAACGCCCCGCCGTTGGGCTAGCAGCATATTAAGTAGGCATATGAAAGGGGTCGTGTAACCACGAGCGTGGTAGGTCGACGTCTGGAGCCGGGAAGCGTAAAACCTAACTCATGCCTGTATCGTTGTCGCTTTTGCAGGCGGCAAGAGCGTGGCAGACGGCACGTGGGGTGGTTGCATCAGGCAACCGGAGTACCGGACAATGTGTTGTGTGGGTGCTTCGGATAGCGAAGGTGGCTTAAGGAACTGCTTTCATTCATCTCAATGCAGGGCAGGGAACCAGTGCGCGGAAATCAGCCGTACAGAACAGTGACCGGCTGCCCGTTCAGCAAGGGCCTGCCTTCCTGGCGTGCTGGTTCACGAGGTCGTCAGCGGTGTCAGGTAGCTTCGCCACTCTGACCGTGGGAATGGCCTGGCTTTGCTTCCTATGCTAGGCTCAGGGAGACCGACGTGCGGCATACGGTAGGTCAAGGCCGAGGGTGCGAGCTGCCTCGGCGACTCGTGCCCTCACCTCCTGCCCTTGACGCGTGCATCCACCTTTCGTAGTCCCCCTGCGTCATATCCCCACCTGACACAGCGACAAGGGGGCCGCTGGGGGTGGGGATGACGGTGGGAATCAGGTCAGCCGCGGGAAACAACTAGGCAACCCTCCCCCGCGCCCAATGCTCCCCAGTCGCTTTGGGCCCCCCCTGTCCCGCAGCCTTACCCCACCGTACGAGCCCTCACATGCGCTGCCCTGCCCCATGTGTCTCACGTGCGCCCCACAACCGCTTCTTGTCGCCTCACGACCCTCTCAACCCTGCCCTCCACAGGTTCCACTTCATCTGGCAGTACGCTGGTCGCCGCCTCGTGCAAGCACGACGTACCACCAACCAAATACAAGCTCAAGGTGGTGACTTGTGGGTCGCAGAGGGACATCCTAGAGAGGTCAAGCATTGATGGTCTGGTACCGGTGTCGAAGCTGCCTGCTCTTGGCATGCCACTTGACGAGGTGGCACTTGCCACACTGGAGCTTGTGTCGCTGGGCGGCGGCGGCACGTACGTCAGGGCTCACCTGGTGGCACCATTAGAGTAGCATGCAGGTGCGAGCCTGAGGGGTGGACAGGGTCGAGTCAAGTGACCCAGGCGGGTACGGATTTGGGTGGGCACGAAGGCAGCATGAAAGGAAGGCAGCTGAGCGAGGTGGCGGGCGGTTGAAGGACGGCGGTCGTGCGGCCACTTGTGCTCCTGTGTGTGACAGAGCTGCTGCTCCTTCGATGCATGGCACATGCAGGTGGATGCCCTGCAAGGCTGGTATAACAACATGGTCCACGCCGACCGGGCGGCAGCGACCAAGCATGCAGGCACCTGGCTGGAGACGGCTGGCCACCCGGAGGCCGACATGCTGTGTGTCAAGTACCGTATCTGTGGGCCGCAGGCATGAAGGTGGGTTGGCCTGGGGTAATAAGGAGCTTGGCATGATGGCATCAGTGCTCTACGACGGCTGCCCGAGGGATGGGCGTCTGGAACTGTCATGGGAAGCTATGGGGCCGGGCACGTCAAGCGCATGTTGGCCCAACCGTCAACAGCCTGGGAGAACTGCCAGCAGTACTTATGCGCCACAATAACACTTTGATTCCATGTTCGCGCTGGTTGACGCCTGCTCGCATGCTGCCCAACCTGCTGATGCAGGTGGACGGCATCGTCCTGGCCAACGGCTGTGTGGCCATCGTGGAGGCCACGACTGGGGGGTCTGCCAGCTCGCTGGTGGTTGAGCTGGCCACGCACGATCAGGTGGTGCTGGCCAAGCTGGCCTGGTGTGCTGGAGTAAGGCCTGCGTACGCCGTGCCAGCACCTTGCCTTGGCTCAAGGGAGCAAACCGCTTGACTACTCGTGGCCGCAAGCTCGTTATGGAGGTGCCTTCTCTCCTGCGCTTCTCGCTCGCTCCCCGCAGGGCGATGTTGGAGTCAGCGGAGTCCTCTACTTCATCAGTTGGCGCAGAGCCGGCTCTGTGGCGCCCGCACCTGTGCCCACGTTTGCCTCACTCGCGGCCAGATTCCTGTTCCCGCGGTTCTTGCCGAAGGGGTGCACGTCGGGCGACTGGGCTGTAGCCGCGCGGTGGAAGGGAGCTGACAGGCGCCCGATGGCCCATGCAAGGCATCCAGGCAGGACTTTCTGGGTACTAGGTTGTGCACAGCGGCAAGTCGAAGGTAGGGTAGGCCGTACTTGTCGGTACTCAGCATACGGATGGCAGAACGACTGCTCGCGTGCGGTGCTACATTGTAATAGCGGGGCGCAGCAGGGGAGCTCCCCTGGCTGGGGCGGAGGTTGTGTAGTTGCATGCAGGCCGTCCGGGTGGAGGCGGGTTGCTGGCGGCCACACGCCTCCTTGTTTGCCGTACAGGGATCACGAGGCTGGCACGCCATGCATGCTACGCCTGTCCAGGCAGGAAGTTACCGGTATGTTATACCCTTGCCAACTGCTGCTGGTTGCGTGTCGTCTCCCCTGCTTGTCTCCTTGTTGTTGCCGCGTGCACGCGTGCGAGCCAATGATGGCCGTGTGTGAGTGTTGCCGCAGAACATTTCAGTGTCGACTGTCACCTATCTAATTGAGACGCATATTGCGTGTAATAACTGCTGTTGCAGAGACTGGGGCGCGCACAGGGCACACTGTGCCATGCGCTTGACGCGTGCTTGGCGCCGCCCTGTGAATGCCACAGTGCATCGCCGTTTTGCCGGTTTGGATGAGCACACGAAACTGGCCGTAGCATGGCGCACTGCCGCAAGTTGTGTGTTTGAAAGGCCACGTATGGCAGCACGGGCAGGAGGGAAGGGACGAGCCCCGGCCCCTGCAAGCTAACCTAGACAGCCAGCCCCAGCCTTAGGCAGGTGTTACGGACTTACGGTATGCTTTCCTTAGTAAGGGTCAGTACACACCGCCCCACACCCCCGCTGAACACCGGTAACGTACCTACGTACTCCCTTAGGCACATGCTCTGCAGGTCAGGTAAGGCAGTCGTGTGCGATCAGTACGGCGGTAAGGGCCCTAGGCACGAACTGGCCTAACTGTTGTCGTCATGCTGGAGTTGGCGGTTGGGAAAGGTTGACCACCGGCACGAATTTGAGACCGAATACCAGTATTCATTTGCATTTCCTTTCTTTACACCCTGAAGTACAAGTGCTTCTCACGGCTACCAGGAACCCCAGGGTAGTTGGTTGGGCCAGTGGCTGCATGCCTCGACGTTCGGGCGCCTCGGTACGGACCAACGCCGGTACGACCTCGACAATGGGGGGCCCTACAGAGTATGAAATTCGACGCTGGAGTACCCCCGACGCAACACAGGCAAGCCTTGCAAGTCCCATACAAAGATTGTAGTGAGCAGGCGGCCATTGCAGTGAGAGGGCGGCCATCCAACTTTGTGCACGCGCCCACATCAAGCGGTCTACGACGTCGTCGCTGCGTGCAAGCAGTGGCAGATACTCAGTAGGATGAAGGCTATGAAGATCATTGCTATCGGGGTGACGCTTCTGGTCTTTGCCTGCGCTACAACGGCACTGTAAGTAGGGGCATGTGTAGGCATCAATGCGTGCCAGTAATCGACCTGCCCCAGTGAGCTGCCCCCTTGGGCCAAATCAAATTCTCGTCATATTGTTGTAAGCGACGCTGTAGGAGACCTTTCAAAGGCCGTCTCCTGCAGTCTTTGTTCCTTAACCGCCGCATCATTTCACAGCATGAATAGGACGTTGGTTGTGTCACGCGCCCATTTCACGTTGTAATCTGTACATCATACTGTAAAGCACCTGATACATCAGCACCCTTGCGCCGTGCAGGCCGGTTGTGCGGAAGAAGCAGACGAACGTGCGGAAGGCACTCGCGGTTGCTCCGCTTGTGCGGAAGAAGCAGACGAACGTGCGGAAGGCACTCGCGGTTGGGGGCGTGTCGTCCATGACCGACCCGTGCGGATCATGCTTTGTGTGGGAGGTCAAAGGCCCCAGCAACAGCGGCAGCGCCCAGTTCGACCTGCGGAACCCAACCAGCTGCGACCGCTTTGGCACCTTGGCTGTGTCAGGGTTCGAGGACTGGAGGTGCGTCCCACAGCGTGTCCTAAACCCCATATATGCAACTTACATGCTGCACAGCATGCCTCCCCTCACTGGCACAAACCATGACCGGTACGCGTAACGTTACGTACGGCAGGGTGCTCACTTGGTTTCCGTCCTTTCCATTTAATGTTACTTGGTGCGTGAGAAGGTTACAGGGGGTAGTATGTAAGCTCGAGCTATACACTTTGCTAGCCCGCCACCACTGACACCGCCCCTCCATTTCCTTGTCCCGTGCACAGAGCTGCTGGACACGTCACCGGCTTCGGCAAGTACGCATGCACACGGACCAAGATCATGGTGGGTAGTGCAAATCGCTACCACCGCTGTTGCATCGCTACCCGCCCGCCCGCCTGCTGCGTCCCGGGCCCGTGCGTGCGTGGCCCCCTGCTGCCTGGTTACCAGCACGACCCCACGTCCGTCTACCTGTCACAAGCCGCAGTCACCAAGCACCCTTCCTACCAGCACACCGTCGCACACTATGCTGTGCGGCATTCAACCACTCCTGCACTATCTGACTATATGTGTAGGTGTGCGGTACCTTCAAGAGCCGTGCCCTTGCTCAGCGGCTGACCACCACCGACGATGGCAATGAGGCCGTGGCCGTCGGCTTCAACACCAACGACCTAGGGGCGTTCTTCGGCATCACAGACGTAAGGCACATCTCGCTCCAAGCACCAAGCAGCAGTTTTGCTGCGCTTGCTGACTGTGCACGCTCGCAATGCGGCACGCCTGCACGTTCTGTGCGTGTCAGCGGTCCCCCAAACACCTGGATCGTGTTATGATGCAAACCCTGCTCCCTTCCCCGTCAGCAACACAGCCCTACTCCCAATCTTCAACTGTACATTCTCCACCCACCTGCCTGCCTCAGAACCCACAAGCAATATGCACACCGCACCCGCACTGTAAACCATATAACCCCTGACCCCACACAGCTTCACCCAGAGTTGCGCACTGCATGCAGCAGGGTTTGTGCCCCGTACTGCACATATACACAGCACGGTCCTACCTGCCCACGGGAAGCCCCCACGCACCCACCTGCTTGTGAGGCACATTCGTACCTTAACCCCACACCCCACACTCCCACCCTGCAGGATTCGTGCCCCGTGTCGCTCATCAACGCCACGCTCCGCGCCTACACCGCCACGACCGCCGGCACCCTAACCGACAACCGCTGCACCAACCGTCTGTACGTGGAGAGGCCCGGATGCGTGCAGGCCGACAGCGAGGACTCGGTGGCCAACGACAAATGAGCTACCGCCGCCTGACGCGCAACCCACTGCATGCTGCGCGCAACCCCGCACAGACTTGAGTGTAGAAAGCTCATGCACATGCACCGACATGCCAAGCACCAGCGGTCCAGTGGTAGGTTCAGAGTTGCCGGCGGCATGTCCCGCCTGCGGCACGTGTCATGCGGAAATATGGTTAGTTGGTACCCGCTGGGTTAGGTAGTGTGCAGCTCTGGCATATGCATTCGCCAGTACCGTACGTAGTAGGTAGCGTACACCCCAGCAGCTGTGCGTACTGTTCTGCGCGCGAGTAACATACTGTGCGCATTTGCACTGCTCAGTACTGCTTCATCCTGGGCTGCCATCAGCGTGCGCGAGCGAAGCGAGCGAATGAAACGTTGTTTCTTTCTCCAGCGTCATTCACTCGTACGTGAAGCTTGGTGAGCTGTCGGAGTGCTTCTTCGTTCCTTCCTGAAGCAATGGACAACAAGATGTCAAAGTGTACCCACCAGGGGCCCCCCTGGTGCCCCCGGCGGGTGTGCCCCGGCTGATCCTCACAGTGCGGCTGGCTGTTGCCGTACTACACACAATGTAAGGAACTGCCGGAACAAGACCTTCTCCGTTAGCAATCCTCTCGCAGCGTGGATGGTCGTGCCGTAGCACAGTTACAGCGGTACGTACCCAGCAAGCCCCTACAGTCAGGGGATCCTTGTTCACCGCTGTTATGGAGAGCCGCACGTGCACTGTAAAGGCTGGCTGTACCGTTAGCAACCAACCGTTAACAATATGTACTGTCAAGCTAATGACAAGAGCCTGGCCAATATGTATGCAACACCGCAACACCTGCGGTGCCGCCTGTTCCCGTGCCTCTGGCGCAAGAGCCTGGCACAACTCTCCCGGGGCTAGAGCCTGAATGGCTGTATGGCGCTGCTGGGTTGGCCCACGTGTTGTGCTGGCTGGCCCACGCGTGCGTGATGAGAAAGGGGCGGGCATGATTGGGAGGTTTACAGTGCAAGGGAGGGTGGCCAGCCGACTCAGCTGGCACAGCGTTCGGGCTCAACCTAGTGCCCTTTGGAAGCACGCGCATGGCGGCCGATCGGGTTCCCTCACTATTGGGGTCGGTGGTCCCGCACTTTGCTGGCATGCTTCCCTCCTGTCATCATGCCACCCTGTGTGTGTAGGTAACCTGATGCCCCATTTATTGCTGCTCTTACCCACCCCAACACCTGCCCTCCCCGCCGCAACTGCAACATGCGCTGGCAGCGGGCTTGGGCTAGCTGGCGGATGGATCTCCTGCCGCAACGACTGAGGTAGCGCACCGGTGGCAGCAGGTCTTCGGGGGCGTTGTTCAGGCAGTGCCAGCAAGCAGGTTTGCGTGTGCGTACGTGGGAGAAGGCGTTCCGCCACCGTGTTACAGCACATGCGAGCCGTTAGAGGCCAGTTCTTGATGAGTGTGTGCGTGGAAAGGGCAGGAGAGTGCCAGGAGAGTGCCAGGAAGAGCGTCTTGTACCACAGCACCCGGGACCTGTTGCACCTTGCAGTGTACGGTATTTCCGGTCTAGCGCCTTTTTGTGCGCACGTGTATGGCTGTAAGGTGTATTGGATGCGCCTTGATTGAGAAATCCTCGGTCGGGGAGGAGCTGTGTGCACGCTGGGATGGCGCACGCGGCCCAGGCGCTGCTGGCGCCGCGGCTGGAGCATGCAGCTGGAGCGGGCGGCCGGACTCTGACTGCACCAGCGGGGGTGGAAGCGGGAGCCGTGGCGCTGTGAGCCGCGGAGGAGGCAGCCGCGGCATGGAGCGTGCTGGAGCTGGTGTGGAGGAGGAGGCGTGGAGGGACCTGGACCAGGAACGAGCCGCCGTACGGGAGCTGGTGGGAAGGCTACGGCAGGCTAAGGCGACCCAAGCGCCTACAGGGTGCAGGAGATGGGGCTGTGTGCATGGAGTGCCAGCATGGCTGGGCTGTCCGCCGGCGCAGGATGGAATGGACATAGAGTGAAGCATGGTGCACGGCAGGGCATACCACCCCGACACGCGGTCAACCTCCCCCTCCGCCAAGGGGCGCGGGGAGACGGCATCATGAGCACCAGCACCAGTGAGGATGATGCGGGGCCCAATTGCCCTTCAGTGGCACGGCGGCGGCTAGGATGTTGAGCGCGCCACGGGCTGTTGGGAACTACCGGTACTTGCGTTCTCAAGACGGTGCCGGTGCTTCAGCCGCCATGGTGAAAACCATGGTCTGTCCCGAAATGCACCCAGCGCCAAGGGCCCCTGCACGTGCTGCATCAGCTTCAGCGCCCCCACGTGGGCTCAGCCTGAGCAGGAGGCGTCCGCTGGTACGGTAATGAGAGCGCACCTTCGGTGGCCCAGGGTGGCCCATCCAGTCCCAGTCTCAGCCGTCCACTCCGCGCCAAAGTGCGCAGCCTGCCTTGCAACAGCTCGTCATGGGGCTGTTGGCATTGCATGGGGCTGTCGGCATTGCAACTGGACAGCTGGGAGGTCGCCAGCGGTAGCATGCGGCCGCAGCTGCGAACGGATGCGGGTACAGCAGGGCCGAAGGGGGTTGGTGCAAGCGCAATCAGTCGCCCTCCGGGCCGAAGGGGGCCGCCTTGTCGTTGCCCCTTTGGGGCAATCCTCGCTGCGCTTCTTTGTCTGAAAGCCGGAGGGGGGCAACGAGAGGCCCCTTTGGGCATGTATTGTGCTTTGCACCAACCTTTAGGCCCCGGAGGCCCAGGCACAGCTCTCCGGTGCCACACACGGCCGAGCTCACCACCCAGCCGTCAGGCCCAGTAGCACAGGGCCTTAGCGCCCAGTGGAGGGCCAGCAGGCCCGGTCAACAACACACAAAGCCAGCAGCTAGAAGCACAAGCCCTCCGAGCAACAGGTCAGCGATTATCCCTCACTGGGGTCGTAAGGCGGCACACAGAGCCAGGCGCATGGGGCATGGCGGATGGTGGTGGCATGCAAGGATACGAGCAGTGTACTGCGTGAATACGTGTCAATAGCTGTTACCATCGCGCTGTAGCATTGCTAAACAGCACATTGCATCAATTCATTGCTCATATTGCACATGCGCGCTCTGGGTTCGCGGCTGACGCGCCGCGAACGAGGAGTCTTGCCGCGCAGAGGCGCGACATCGCGCGCTATCATGCCAGTATGCGCGAGTATCAACTCGCTTGCAGTTACGTGGTACACGCGGTCTTGCCTCCGCGTAACGGACCACGAGCCGCTGCTGTCCGCGGTGCAACGTGGCGCGGATGCCCACCTCCCAGTCTTCGTGTTGGACACAAGGGAGCTGCTCCCCCGGAGGCAAAGGCCCGACGGCCTAGGGGTGCCCAAGCTGGGGCCGCACCGCCTCAGGTGTGGGTTAGCACCCTGGCCTGTCATGGCACTGCGTTGCCGTGCAGCGGATGCAGGCATGCAGCCAATTACGAGGGTTCAGCCTCACCCTCAAAGTTGCTCGCGGCAAGGCATGCCGCCATGCCCATATGACCTTAAGCACGCATGCTATCCGCTTGCATGGGCAGTGGAGTTGCTCTTTTGTGCTGACGAAATTTTCACAGGCTGGAGAGCTCAAGGGGTCATTGGGAGCTGCCAAACAACGGTGCCGTTCCCCCTCCTCGCCGCCGCAGATTCATGCTGGAGGGGCTGTCATCCCTGCACCGGGACCTGGCGGCCCTGCACAGCATACAGCAGGGCACAAACGAAATCCACCCGCACCAGGATCAACAGCAGCAGCAGGAGCAGCAGCAGCAGGCCCTGAGCACCTCGGTTGATGCTGGCGCGGGCCCCAGCGCGGGAGGGCTGGTGGTGCGTGTGGGTAAGCCGGAGGAGGAGCTGCCGCGGCTGCTGGAGTGTGTGGCGGAGCACAGCGGCCAGGTGTGGGGTTTGACACTGGGGCAGGTTGTTAGAACGCGTGGACGGTGACACGTGTATAAGGCATGCGGCTGCGGCAGGCCCCTGGTCAGGGTCAGCTAGCTAGGGGGTGCATGCGCGGGGAGCATGGAGGTCGCACTCATGGCGGCATGGGCCACACCCTCTTGGTGGTGAGTCCGCTGAGTCGCCATGTCTACGGAAGGACGGTAAGCGGGGTCAGGGTAATTACAGAGCGGCCGACCCTATGGGGCGTTGCAGGTACCCCGGCTGGGAGGACGTGAGCTGGGGGTGCGACTTGCCTCCAGATGAGGTGTATTCCCCGTGCGTCAGTGACACGTAGCAGACCGCACAGTCCAACACCGGTTTGCTTGTCCGCAACCGCAGGCTGCGTGGGGCCACCTGGCTTGCGTTCAGTAGGGCATATCCGTCCACGCCTCGACCTCATTCCGAGCGCACGCTGACGCGCGGGACCCCTGCACTGAGACCCTCACTCCCCGGAGCTACACACGATGCCGCTGTCCAGTCCCCATGCACAGGCTGATGACCCACATGCCACGTGCCAAGCGCCTCCATCATGAGTCACCTGCTGCTCACCCCTGCTTCACTCTTTCTCTCCCGGCGCACACGTGCCCTGCAGCTGCGGGAGGTGTCTGTGCATCACCACCTGCTGCCCGGGGCGGACTGTGTGGAGGTGGAGCGGCGTGTGTCGGAGGCGCTGGGGACGTGGGCGCGGAGGAGAGGTGGGTTAGGACCACAGTCGGCGTTGCGGGCGGGTGGGCCGACAGGTGCTTGTGGGTAGCAGGACAGGTTGGGAGCAGGTCAGGTGGGAAAGGGGCGTGGTGCATATGTCGGAGGAGCACGGCAGGCGCGAGGGAGAGGCGGAGCCAGGGGCTGAACCTTTGCGGTGCATGGACGAAGGTGCAACTGGCATGAGAGTTTGTTCGTAAGGCGTTGCCACTCAAAACGAAGGACAATAGTACATGTTTGCAACCTGTCAATACACATGCCCGCCTCAGGCGTGTCCCTCACCGTCCACACGTACTGGGACCGTACTCTGTACCACCCGGACGACCTGCCGTACCATGCGTACGGCGGTGGGACAGACAGGGCGGCACGGCGGCGGCGTGGCGGCGGCGGCGGCGGTGCATGGCCAGGTGGGCGGAGGGGGCGGTGGGGTGTGGTGGAGGGGTACAGAGCCCTTGGCGGATGGTCCCGTTCGCAATCGGCAGAGCAAGGCAACAGCACAGCACAGCGGCACCAGTGTGGAATCTTGGTACCGCCGCAAGAGGTCGAGCAAGTCGGTGGCGACTGCCAATAGGTTAGGTTCTAGGAGAGGGAAGTGGCATGGGCAGTTACCAGGAGCGGTTATCAAGGCACGCCGAGGCATTGTGCGTGCTACATCTGCCGCGTTGTCACGTGCCCTTTTGCTGCGCCCCGCGGCCGCCAGGTGAAGGTGAAGAGGCGGGACCCGCCCCTGCCGGCCCGCCCATCAACGCCGACCCGGACCGATTCCGCTCCATTCCCCCCGTCATGACCACCTTCAGAAAGGTACGGCACCGCAGGCGGCTTTGGAGTGTTCATACCAATCAGGAGGGACTGGAGCTGTGCGACTGCCGCAGCGTTCAGCCATGGCAAATGGGCACTCTTGACGGAGGCTGACCCTGCTGTTTCGCGGTAATCGCGTCTAGCTTTTGCCGCCACAGCTACCTGCCGTACTCGTCAGCTTACCGCCGCACACATACCGCCCCGCCACTGACACCCCCACGCAGGCCACCCAGGGCGCCTGCTCCGTGCGCGCGCCCTTGCCCGCGCCCGCTGCTCTCCCGCCGCTGCCGCCGCCATTCGCTCCCACCTCAACCACCACCACCACCTCCACCTCCAGCCTGTGGCCCGAGCAGCCCCTCACCGTGACAGGCCTGTACGACACGGCCGGTGCCACGTGCGCCCTTCAGCGGCTGCAGGAGCTGGTGGGCCTAGACTACCACACACTGCTCTCACCGCTGGAGCCGCACCCTAACCCACAAGCACTATGGCACCCAGACGCGCAACCGCATCCAGGTGAGCACGTGCAGGGCAGCACGGGGGCGGCGGCGTACCCCGACCCCCGCAGCGCGTTTCCGTTCCGCGCCGGGGAGCGGGAGGCGGCGCGGCGGCTGCGGCAGTACGTGTGGGGGCACCCGGACGGGGAGGAGGCGAGGGGCCGCGCGGCGCCGCCCTCCCTGCTGTACTTCACCAACACGCGGTGGGTGCAAAGGGGCTAGACGCCGGCGGTGTGTGCACGTATGCCAGCGCAAACCTGAGTCTCTGACATGCTATCTGTCAGGAGCCATTGCCATGAGCCTCATGGGGTGCTGTGGGGAAGCAGCCGGATAGGCCGCTGCATTGGGCATTACGTCTGTAAACATGGTCATGCGCCCTTTGGTCATCCACTGCCCCGCTCAGGGCCCGGGCTGTGGGCGTGCCTGTTGGACCGGCGGTTGCGTCAGGCACTGCATCCATACAATGAAGTGTCGCATTGCTTCTGTCTCACCCCCAGGGCCCAGGCTGTGGGTGTGGACAGCAGCACCAAGCTGTCGCCCTTCGTGGCGCTGGGCTGCACCACGCCGCGCCTAATACACGCCGAGGTGGAGGCGGTGCGGCGCAGGGCGGAGGAGCACAGGCAGCGGCAGGGGGAGGGGCAGGGGCAGGGGGGCGGGGCGGCGGCGGAGGACGACGTGCCTGCCCCCGCCGAGTGCGACTGGCTCGACATGCACCTGTGCATCAGGTGCGTGCCGCATGACCCGGCGTCAGGCCCGTTGAACCGGGGTAGTGGCTAGTGACAGTGCGTGCCGAGTAGCCCAGCGTCAGGCCTGTCCAGCCGAGGTAGTGGCTAGTGACGCTTCCTGTGACCCGTTTCTCGTACCTGGCGGGCGTTGAGGTGCCCTGTGCGGGGCAGCACGGCCTTTGCGGCGGGAAGTTGCATTACTACACACGAGCAGATGGTGGCCGCGCCGCGAGAGCCTTGACCGCTGGAACCCATGACTATGTGTAGTAAAGGAGGCCTGGACAGGCCCATCTGCCGTAGCTGTTACTGTGCACGTGGCTTGAGCACCCGCACCCTCACCCGCCCCGGGCCCCAGGGACTTCTTCATCGTGACTGCCCTCAAGGCGGGTGACAGCGTCATGCGGTCCGGGGGGCTGCAGGGGCAGGAGGTGGCGTGGAGGCACGACGAGGAGGCGTTCCGGAGGTGGGGCGGAAGGGGGGGAGGGCGGGCCGTGCAGCTGTTGGGTCCGCTCACGTGCGGTGCTGACGCTCGTAAACGCTGTACGACGGTGGTGCCGGTGCGCGCGGGCTCTCCTGGCCATAAGCAACCGTTCCGAAGTTGTCGCACACGGGGCCGTTGGTGGGGACGCGTGCACAGGCCACCACAGCCTTGGACGTACCGCACCGTCCGGCCCAGCTGCATCGCGGAATCGGGGCGCCTTACGCGTACCTCCAACGGTGTCTACTCCACTATTCTACACAACCCAGCCCTGGCCCCTGACCCATTCAACACCACCCAGGTGGTGCCGCGGCTACATTCCTCATGTACGTCATTTTGGCATGTGGGTCAGTGTATCTCACATGTACCTCAATGCATTAATATCCTATTGTTAGGTGGTGCCGCGGCTCCACGGGTCTGCCCTTCGTGGACGCCAACATGCGGGAGCTGGCGGCCACCGGCTGGATGAGCAACCGGGGGCGGCAGAACGTGGCCTCCTTCCTCACCAAGGACCTGGGCATAGACTGGCGCTGGGGTGGGTGCGGGGGAGCGGGGGTGCATGCTTATTGCCAACAGGGTGTGCGCTGCGTGTGTTTTGCGGCTCCCCTTGCATTAGGGGCCAGCGGATACCTCCGATCCTGCAAAACGCTAGCGTGGGACGCACAGCAGACCACCTGACTACAAAGCGGGAAGCGGGTTGTAGTGGCATGATCAGGCATCAGCCTCCTGTGAGATCGTAGTTTCCCGGGCAGCGACAAAGCCACCTTGCCAAGGACGGAGTCGTATTTGCATCTTCAGGGACGCCGCGCCCCCAGGCGGTCCCCGCCCGATGGCCTTCCCTCCCTGTGCCGTGGCTCCCTACGGTCGCTTCAGGCACCTAGCTCTCCGAGCGCCTCTTCAACGCACCATACCGTACATCAGCAGGCACGCTGTACGACACCTGACCTTATGCATTTAAAACTGTTGCTTCTCTTGCTTTTGTCCTTCGCTGCTTCAGGCGCCGAGCTGTTCGAGTGCCTGCTGCTTGACGCCGACGAGGCAGTCAACTACGTCAACTGGAACTACTTTGCGGGCGTGGGCAACGACCCACGCAACAGGCAGTTCAAGACGGTCACGCAGGTGGGCGGGTGCTGGCGGGTGCACACTGGGGGTGCGGGGTTGCGGAGGCTGCGGCCACGTACGACATATTGCAGCATGTGTACGCTGCAACAATGGTAGATACGATCGGTTGCTTTGAGGCCTGAGGGATGCTCAGCAGCGGCAATACCGTACTGCCCCGGCTGCCCGGCTTGTCCCCCGCTGCCACAGCATGACGCCGTGACCAGGGGCACATGGCATGCTGCCAACCGTGATCAGCATGGGCACGCACAGTGACGCCGTACGGCACGTCCTGGGGTATGTTGCCGTACAGGGCATCAAGTACGACGAGGACGCCGTGCTGGCCGCCACGTGGCTGCCGGAGCTGACGGCCCTGCCGCCCGCCCTGCGCCACCAGCCGTGGGCCATGACCCCCGAGGAAGAGCAGTCGTACGGTGTCGCACTGGGGCGTGACTACCCGCACGCCATGGTGGACTGGCAGGCGCACGTGGGGCAGCTGGTGCACGAGGGGAAGGGCAAGGGGGCGGGGAAGGGGAAGGGGAAGGGAAAGGGGGCGGGGAGTGCGGATGGGAGTGGGGAGGCCAAGGAGGAGCAGGGCAAGGGCGGGCGGCGGCGCAGGGGCAGCAGGGGGGCTTGAGGGAGCAACGCGTGGGGCTTGGGGGGTCGGGAAGGGGCATGAGCGGAGAGGAGCATTGTGCTTTGAAGGTGGACCAGTTGGGTGGCGTGCCCTGCCGCTGGGCTCAAGTGTCGGACGGCTGCGTGCGTACGAGGGGGATGAGGGAGCGCGGATGAACTATGTGCAAGGCAGTTGTGCAGTCGGTGGACAGCTCTTTGGAGCGGAAGAGGAGCGAAGGCGAGTCTCAAGCACCTGGCTGTGCTGACACGGCTGCAGCAAGCACTTGGCTGTGGGTATGCGTAGAACGCCAGAAAAGTGGCAGTGGCTGATGGCAAAGAACCGAAATGGCGCTCAGTGACAAGGACACCACCAGACTGCTCTTCTGTGAACAGCTGGTTTTACCAGTCTGGCGTCCCGGGACTATGCTGTGCGGTATGACGCCTGGTACCCCGCATCCTTAATTGCATCGTGATTGCGCGACCTGTGCTGTCCGCCCAGGTCCGCCTTGACTGTTGTGAGACCACGGCCCCCCATGCTCTCCAAACTGCCCCACGTTCCCGCCATAACCCCTCCCTCAGCTGCGCTCTTGCAGGGCTGGCAGGACAAACTGCGAACGGGGTGCTGGGCTGACCCATGAACCAGAACATGCCAGTACAAGACCCACCAGACGGGGCACCTCTGCTTTTAACACGTTACAGTAAGCAGACATCCTCGCCCTGTCGCACAACGCGAACCAGGACTTCGGTTCCAAATGATGCAGGACAACCCAAAACCCCGCCGACGTTCACCCTCCATCGTCCATGCCCACCTACACAGCCACAAGCCCATTATGCTCCGAGCACATGCCCGAGGGCCCGCCGCTGCAGGACGTACACTGCGGTGTGCGCGCGCTGAGCTGCCCGCTGGCCGGCGGGCAGTGGAGCCGCCATGGACTACCGGGTTCATTAGGCGCACAACCCCTGCCGCCCAGTGGTGGTTGACGCCTTCCACGGCTCCCTTCCCCCTTCCAGCTGCTCTCCGCCAATCCCTATCTATGTCAGTCACAAACGGGGCAGCAGCACCCCCCGCCTTTGCTGCGCTCCTCCGCCACGGTCGTGCCCAGGGAAAATCGAGGCGTGGGCGTACGGCAGTCAACACCCCCTGCCACCGCCCTGCCCCTGTTCGCACACGTGGACGGACTGCGCAGATGCGTCAGCTGTCGTCACAATGGCCGCTCTTCAGCTGCTTTACTTCTTGCCACCGCTCTTGCGCTCGCTGGCGGGGCACAGGACGTGACGCCCCCGAGCGCGGCGAGCCTTCAGCACCTTGCGGCCATTCTTGGTGGCCATGCGGGCCTTGAAGCCCGAGGTCCGCCGCCGCTTCCTGTAGGAGTATTCACCACCGATATTGCTTCAGTACCAGTTCAGGATGCTGCTGTGCCAAGCTGAACTCCGAGCAGTGGTCGGGGCCCATCGCGCACCTGTTGGTGCCCTCCTTCGTGCAGGCAATGGACTTCTTGGCGTTAGCCATCACGACGAGGCCACCGCGAGCGGGAGCCACGCGCACCAGGCTGCTGCCGGCGAAGGACCCTGCGTGGCCACGAGCAGAGAGAAGTCAGCCCAACGCGCCCTCGAGCCCTTTAGCATACTGTGTCAATTATTATGTGCTGTATATTTCTGTTGAGAGTCTCGTCGCTGGCTCAGCGTCAGGACCACGTCCACAAATGCTACTCCGACGGCTTGCACCCACCGCCCATGAACGAGCTGGTCTGGCCCATGCGAGGAACCACGGGCAGGATAGCGCGGCTCGCCACGGCGCTGCGCATAGAGGCGACGCACTTCACAGGGGCAGAGGCGCGGGCGGCGAACGCGCCGCGAGAGGCCATGATAGTGGCCTGCATCCTTCCTGGTCTGCTACAAGTCTTCTGGGTAAACAGAATGCCTAAAGGAAACCACTAGTGACCGAGTCGTGCCCCCGCCACTCCTGCTGGACCACGGCCCGATGTGCGGCCAGAGCCCCAATGGGCAGCCCTTCATTCGCACCTGGTGACTGAAGCAAACCCGCAGCCTTCTTAATATATACACACTTACTTACGTTGTCTGGCCATGTTAATCATATGGGAATTCGTCCACCATTCCCGTGAAGCTCCGCCGAGTGCCGACTAGCCCGTGCTCTCCGTTCCTTGCCAAGCAGATTCTTAGGACGCATTCCAGACGGCATATAGGCGCTAGCGCATCCCTCAAATTGTGGCCAAGTGGCAGTCGGCGTTGGGGAACAGCGTCTCAGCCTCCTGGCACGTGTTCCTCTCCTGAGGCTGGTGGCCTTGTGCACCACCTGCCCTTGTGATGCAGCAGGAGGCCTGCAAGTAGTCATCAGCAGATGTCTGGATACGTATGTTTGTGGCCTATGTATATGAGAGCTAAGCTCCTGAGCTGGGCATGGGGTGTGGGGAGTCGGAAGGCATTAGGGCTGGTGGGTGCCCTCGCTGCACAGAAGGGGCCCCCACGTCCCCACTGCGTGTTCCCAGCAAGCAACGCGGCTTCTACAAGGGTGTACAGGCAGGATTTGGACGCTGGGCACGGTCTGCATGGCCAGCGGGACCTGTGGCAACACCCTGCCTTGCTGTGGCACGCAGAGGGCCGGGGTGTTGGGTTCAGATTCTGGCCTTCTTCTGCCTTGAGCACCCGTGGGCTTACGCACTGGAAATCCCGTCGTACGAAGGTACCAGGCTGTGTTGCAGCACTACCACGGCGGTCATGGTTCAGACTTTGGGTGGAGCACGGAAAGCTGACTGAGAGTGGAGTGGAGGGGGTGGCGGGCCGGGGGCGGGGGGGGGGGGCCCACACACGGAGCAAGCGCGGCCTGGTGCGGCTCAGCCGGACCGGTCGTTACCGCCGCGGAGCTGCTTGTGACAGGGCGCAGTCTGCTCGTGTCTGCTGTACGCAACATGACCGCAGGTCGACCTCAGGCGCATGAGCATTTTGGCTGTGTTTTGGCCACTGTAGTTGTTCTTTCCTCGCAAAAGTGCCATTAGATTTGCTCAACGGCACCACGGCCTCAAGGGTCCAAGTGCAAGCCTACCTGGCCCAATCATACGACTGCAGTACCGCCTTGCTGCCCACCGCGTGTACCAACCTCTGCTAGGCGCACCGCTTTGTCACCTGAAACCACATCACCCAGTGTGCGTGTTCCCACCAGGGGGGTCCCCTGGTTCCCACCTCCCCTTCTGCATGCGTGCGCGACGTGCTCCATACCCGCTCCCGATGGGGGGATTGCAACCTGGTGCAATAGATGCAGGAGCAGCAGTTGTTGAAACAGCAACAGGATGGCAAGCCGACGTCGGCCGGTTGCGCATGGTAGGCTGTACAGCCTTGCCAACATGCAGACACGGAGTAACGGAGAACCGCAAGTGCCCCTTGGGCACCAGCTCTACTCCCTTGGCAGGCTCACCCTGAGTGCCGACACTCAGCCTACCTAACATACTGTGAGGCTGGTACATATACTGTGAGGCAGCAGGCCCTTCACCCAGCGCACCGAAGGCACCACCCCAACATAGGGCTCAGTATCACTACCAGTGCCACATACCGACACACTTACACCGCAACAGACGCAGTACCGAAATGCGTTCCACAGCTCAGTCCAGCCAGCACACACGTACGTGTTGTATGAGCGCAGCGGGACATGCATGGATGCTCTGACACCTGCCGTTCAACCCCGCAGCGCACATTTTGTGCCCCCAAACACGGGTCGTTGCAGCGCTGCCGCCCACCGGCAAGCAGCCTGCTGTCCTGGATGCACCTATGCATGCATGACTCCTGCCTTTGTGCCCCCACGCCTGGGCCCCGCCCTGCCCTTGTTCAGTATCAGCACCAGCGAGGCCCTTCTGTGAAGGTCATCCCCTGCAAACAAGTGCCGTCATCCACAAGCTGTTTACTCGGCTGCTTATTAAGTGCACACCTGCCAGTGCCGTATGCCCACCGCCACCCAGCCAAGAAGCCGCGCATTAGTGTAACGAATCCCACATCACACTGTCCCCACGTCCTCGCACGGGCACCATCCACTCCAGCTGCTTTCCCTTGATCTGTGCAACTGCCTAACCAGTATACATCTACCCCTCTGTCCAAGAACGTCGCGGCTTTGGTCTTAGACTGGCACGCCTACCCCTCACAGCACCTTCTGCCACCTGAACGCCATAACCAGGGTTAGAAAGGCTGAAACACAGAACGTGAGGGTTGCGCCGTTGACCGCGAAGAAGCCCCACAGGTCCTGCGCACGGGAGGGTCACACCGGGGATGGTGTTGGGGTGTTGGGTCGGCACTAACCGCACAAGCCGCGGGCGGCACAGCCCCCGGTGCGCGGTACGAGGACCGAGGTTCAGGTGCGGGGACGCAGGTGCAGCGGCGATCAAAAATTGGCGCTTGGGCGGCTTGGGCGCCCTGGTGTTCAATTGATAACTGACAATCAACCAGTAACAATGTGGCGGGCATGTTGCGGTGGTAACGAGTTGCAAACGCGTCTATGAACGCTCGCCATGCACCCACCTGTGTTATTGTGTCCGGGAGCACCAGGTTCTCGCCCAACATCCCCGTGACCTGCACACACACGCACACACACGCAATCAGCGAGAGCAGCCGGGCGGAGGTTCTAGGCGCCTGCTCAGCCCCATCGCCTCGGCAAGTCTTCTGCCTCCTGGGAATGGCAGTGAGTGACACTTTCCTATATGTCTGCTTGTAAGGGATTTTATATATCCCATTCCCGCACCGCATCCGCTACACGCAATCAGCCGCCCTGTTCCTGTCGAGGTGGCAACCTCGTATGCTAGTGGATGCGTGCTTGCGCACCAGTGGTTTGCAAAGCAAGCAAGGAGTGGACGTTTGGCAGGACGTTTATCCCACAGCTGTTCACTTGGAGCATCCGAACGCGTTGTGGCCCCACCGAAAGTCAGGCTGCACCCATACCGCGAACGCGAACTCTCGCCCCTCAAAAGCAGCAGCGCCCGGGGCTACTGCCCCCTCCCATCCACCCTCCACACCGGCATTGCTCAACCCTCTGCATCTCGTCTCAACAGTATCTCTGTTGCTGCTCATGCTTCACGCCACACCCAGCCAGGCCCTCACCATGTTGAAGAATGTCAGCGCGAACGTGCCGGTGGTGAGCAGCAGCTCGAAGCGGATGAGCTTGTTCCGCGAGTAGTCCAGCTGGATGTTGATGAGGTCCTCCGTGTCGTCAATGTACTCGCCTGCACAAAGTGAATGCCCAACACAATCGCCGCACCGCAGTGCAAACAGTGCGCGCCGCACACACCAGCACAGCACCGGCAAGTCGCACACAAGCTTAGTCCTGGGCATAAGGGCAGGGGTCTCCAGGGACGCAAGGGTTTAACATGCACGCAACAGCACCGGACCAATCCCAGCAACGCCGCGTGCGGTTACACTGCAACCACGATGCCACGAATGACTGCCACCCTCCCGCCCCTAAGAAAGCCACACCCCCGCCAACCCTCAACACACGGCTCCCCCCTCCACCAACCCTGCCGCACCTATGGACAGCAGCGTCTGGTACGTGGTGTCCACAATGATGGCGTACGACTCCAGCAGGTTCTCCACATCCAAAAAGTCGTGCTCCATGATGTCCGGCGCATGCCCATGTCCATTCCCATGCGGCGACGCACCTCCGCCCCCTCCCCCGCCGCCCCCTCCCGCCTCCACCCCTCCCCCCGCCCCCGCAGCCCCTAGCGTCCCCGCCAGCCCTGTCCCGCCGCCAGCCACCCCCGCTCCAGGGGAGGAGACCACCACCGCTGCCGCCGCCGCCGCGGCAGCTTCCGCCAGCGCCTCCCCTAGCGACCCGCTCTTCTTCGCGATCTGGTGCCGTACAGCACGTGCCGCTAGGGAGGCGGGGCGTGTCAGGGACCCAGCCAGGCTGGACCCGAGCAGCAGCGCCATGTGGGAGTGGTGCGAATCGTGGGGAGGGGAGCCCCCGGGCGAGGGCGGGGAGCCGTTGCCGCCTCCCACCAGGCCGCCGCTGCTGCTGTGGTGGTGGTGGTGATGGTGGTTGTGGTTGTGGCTGTGGCTGTGTGTGTGGTGGTGGCCTGCTGCTGCTGCCTGCTGCTGTGCGGCTGCCGCTGCCATCGCCGCCAGCCGCATGTGGGCCTGCTGCGTGAGGCACATGCGCACCATGTCGTCGTCGTCCTCTGGGGAAGGGCGTGGGGTGCGAGGAGAACTTTTGAGGGATAGGGAGGCCAAACGCCGTACACTAGGGCTGAACATCTAAGTGTCACAGTTTCGCGAAGGGCTGATAGCTGACCAACCATGCGCCCACCATCCTTCCTAGCAGCGCCTCTCCCGCCCGCCTCACCTGGCCCCAAACCAACATCCGTTCCCTGCACTCCCTTGGCCCTGTGACACCCATGTGGTGTGCAACAAACGGCCACCCACCCATGAGCCCCTCCAGCGCCTCCTTGGCGGCCGTGACACGTGTCACCAGCCGCGCGTGCTGCGTCTTGATGCGCCGCACCGCCTCCAGGTTGGCCGTGTCGGCGGTCTTGGTCAGCGCCTCCAGCGCGGGGCCGCAGCTCACCTGCAGCGCGTCCACCTCCCGGGACAAGCTCGAGCAGATCTGGGCGCAAGTGGGGGCGGAGGGAGGAGAGCGGGCGTGGGGTAGGAGGGGAGGCAAGGCTAATGGCCATGGCATGGCGTGCAGGTGGAGCGGCTGAGGGTTGCAAAGCCCTGCCTCATCATGGTCTTGGGCCCAGAGCTGGGCAGGCGGCAAGCATAGGTCGTGTGGCTAGGCGCAGCGCCGCAGTCCCACACGCCTGTAGGCGAAGCCTACGACAGGGGTGCTACACCCTGTCCGTCTGCACCTGCTGCTACCGGCCCTCTCCCTTGATCCTGCCTCGCTTCGCACCGACTTCACCTCCCTCCACCTTACTCCGTCAACCCCCGCCCCACGCCAGAGAGTACGGCTCCAGCGCCATGATTTGCGAACCCATGTGCTGAAAATTACCAAACAGAGCACCCGTTTGTTGGCACGCCTGCGCCTTCGGGCTAGGGCATCTACAACCCCATGCCCGCTCCACCCTTTCCCTGCTCCTTCGCCAGCGGCACCAGTGCTTGCCCTGTCACCTGCAACTCCGCCCTGCTATGCTCTCCTCCGCTACCGCCTAGGCCCTCACCTCCGCCAGTGCCGCCTCCAGCACCAGCATCTCAAAGGGCTGGTACTCGGGATCGTAGCCTGTCTGAGACCCCGCGCCCGCCTCCGAACCCCCGCCTCCATGCGCCCCTCGCCCATGCCCGCTGCCCCCGCCCCCGCCCGCGCTGCTTGCCCCCGCTGCCTGCCCCCTGCCCAGCCCCTTGGCCCCCAGCTGCGCCTCTAGCGCCGCCGCAAGCGTCGCTGACCCCACCTGCCCCGGCGCCGCCCCCTGCCCCGGAGTGCACGTGCCCCCATATCCCGACCCCTGCTGCTGCTGCTGCTGGTACAGGGACGCGTTCAGGCTAGTGGTTCGCGCCAGCGGCTGTGGCCCTAGCGGCACGTTCGCCTGCGACGCCATCGCTTGCGTTATGCCGCCACCGCCGCCGCCGCTGAGGGCTATGGCGCCGGGCCCGCTGCCGAAGCTGGTCAGCATCCCGCCGCCGGCGGCGGCGGGCCCGTGTGTCGTACCGTGCACGGCCGCAGGGTGGTGCTGCAGCGCCCAGTCCATGACCACGGACTCCAGCTGCGTGAGGAATCGGTCCTTGAGCTCACTGCGCTCGCCGGGGGGCTGCTGCTGCTGCTGTTGGGCCTGGGCGCTCTGCTGCGCTCCGCTTGGGGAGTCGTCCAGGGGCACGATGACCTGGTGCAAAGTGGTTCGCGGGTGATGTTCGGGAATTTGAGCGGTAGACAGGAGCCAGTGTGGAGCTAGGGCCGGCCACGTGGCTGTGCGAACAGCCTTGCACCAACCGGCACGCGCCCTGTCCCTCCCCTTCACGCCTTCGTGGTCTCCCCAAGGCAGGCATTTCCCCTCCCGCAGGCGGCACACTGCTCCCTGACCCGCCCCTGACCCGCACCCCGCATTCCGTCCCCCACCTTGTCGCACATGATGATGAGGCGCACGTGCTCCATGCTGAACACCAGCGCGTTGTCGCGCACCAGCAGCTGCGCCAGCGTCTCCGTGCCCAGCGCGCCGTCCAGCACACGCATGTCGCGGATGGGCACCTCCAGGCGGCAGGTCTGAGGGTGAGCGGGCGAGGAAGGGGAGCAAAGGGGTAAGAGTGAGCAAGGGGGGAGGGGGCGTAAGGAAAGAGGGGCATAATAAGGGATTCATGCGGCAACGGAGGTGTGTTTGACAGATCTGGCGGCAAGTGCCTGGGTGATGGCATTTGCATCACAGCGGCAGGAGGTGCAATTGGGACGCGGGCGCTCACAAGCGCTGCGGTGCGCTGCCAGGGGCGCGTTGACTGTTGAGACATCCAGCAATGGGTGGTGCGCGTTGGGTCTTGATGCAGAGACGAGGGTTACGGTATTGAGGCGCACTCAATCCTCTACCTAACACATCCGCACTGAAGCAGGTGGGCGCCAGTACGCCCCCTTCGCTGCTGCCGCACCTGAATCAGCTGCCGCTTGTCTAGTGTGAAGTATTGCTTGTCTCCGTCCGAGCCTAGCACCAGCCACCGCATAGCCCTATGGGCAGCAGGTGGAGCGTGTGCGAGTGAGTGCGGGCGCGGGCGCACGGCAGCTGAGTTGCGGCGACAGCGAGAAGCATGATTGATTGCTACGTTGAGAGCGCGTCGTTGTATGGTTGCAGAAAGATGCGTGTCGCGGGTGGTTGGGCTGCCACCTGCGCGCCATCGCTATACACGTGACCTGGCTGGGTCGAGTGGGCGGACCTGGACTTCTTTGTTCGCTGCCGCCCTGCCATCGCGCGGATATCCCCAAAGCTTTTGGAGGACGTAAGAGTGCCTTTCGACGGCGCAGAGTAGTGCAGCGTTCCGGTTCCGTCATGGGAGAGCTCCGCTGGGGGAGAAGCGTAGGACATGTGGCTGTGTCCATCTCCACCAAGCGCACGATACCCGTGCGCTGTGGGACTGCCGTGAAGCCGCTGCAGCATCCTCCTTATCCTTGAGCTTGAGCGTCAGGCATGGAAAGAAAGCCCCAGACAGCACCAGACCGTTGCCGAATACACAGATTATGTGATTTCAAGTTATGTTTACTCAGATCCATAGGTGCAAACCTTGGTCGAGCCATACGCCACGCATGGGGCGGCAGCGTGAGCACCGTGCTCACATGCAGCCCTGCTGCCACTTCAGTACAGGATTTCCCTCCCACGCATACCCGCGCACGATACTTATGCATGTACCTCGGTGTAAATAGTTGACCCAAATTGTTCAACCAGCATCCCTCACTCACACACGCGGTTGACCCTAGGTGACGGAACTAGCGTTCCAGGAAGAATGCTCTCTTCACAATTGTCACGATCACGAGTAGTCCGTGTGGAGGCTAGAGGTGCTCCATCGCCCCTTACGGTCAACAAGCGCAGGCGCGACAGGGCACCACCCGCGCCATCGGACATCTCCGCCCCTCTCGCGCGAACATCCAGCACGGATCCAGCTCCAGCTATACTGGAGGCTTTCTTTTTTGGCAGAGCATTGGCCATCACCCTCAACCGGCGGTTAAGCGAGGCAGCTATTGATGTTGTGAGCGAGGTTAGCAAGGCCCTTGCCGAACGGCCTCAGCGGATCCTTGACTTTCAGGTCAGTTCTGCTCTGCATTGATCTGGTTCGATTGACAGCTACGTCCCAGGTGCAACTCCTTGGTGCGTCGCCTTGCAGCCACCCGTCTGTACGTGTGCTGTGCCTGCTTTGCATGTGCCCCATTTGCGGGCCCTTCCCATACGCGGTTCCCCACTCCTTGCGCTCTAAACGAACGGGTCGACACACACATGCGCCTGTAGGAGGAGGTGACAGCGCTGGCGCGGAAGGAGATGGCCAACAGCGGCTACGCCCTGCCGGAGACGACCTCCGGGTCAGCAGCCGCAGGCAGCTCCGGATCTGGCAGCAGCAGTAGCAGCAGCTCCTCATCCTCACAGCCCATGGACCCCCAGGCGGTTGTGGACGACCTGAGGGCGGAGATCGCGTACGCGCGGGCGGCGCTGCAGCAGATCCGGACAGAGCAGAAGGCACCGGCCCAAAAGGCCGGCTTGCAGTAGCTTGCACGCCCAGCCTCGGAGGCCGGCGGTTTATCCCCTGGGAGGTGAGGCCCTTGCAAGGCAGGGCCGCAGTGTTGTAACGCAACGGTGGCTGTGTGTGCCTGTGACGGTATCTGGGTTGCGGGCAGGGGGGCAGGACGAGCCCGTGGGGAGTTGCCGGATCAGTGCGTGGGCGTGCTACGTTGCTCAAGCCAGTGGCATGGTGGTGGTCCATGTCAGGCAGTGACAGCTGACCACGTTAAACGGCCCGATTGGGCTGTAGCAGTCGTCACACGGTGGTTAACAGCTGTCGTTGCAGCACCTGTCGTTGCAGCACCGTCCCCTTGCAGCTGCACCATCTGGCACCAACGTGGCAGCAGCGCAGCCTGTGTGTAACACACAAGAACGTCGACTCCTTAGCACTCACTTCAGTACTTGCTTTCCTGAAAAGGACAACCAGGAACCTGACCCAAATCGCAAAGCGTCCCAGCAATACCTTGCTACACCTGCTCTCCTCATTTCAAACAAACCTCTTCTTAATCCCTTGTCGCTCAACGCTGATGACCCCCACCCCCGCTCCCCTGCTACCCTGCAGTGCGTCTCATACAGCGTCAATGCCCTAGACCCCCTTACGTGGCACCGACCCTGGGCCCTGCTACGCAACCGCCACAGCTCAACGAATTATGTACGGACAGCGCCTAAACCTACGCCTATGCCTCGTGGCCCTCACGGCGTGGACAGCAGCCTCTTGGCGTACTCGCGTGCGCCGATCTGGCCGACCTTGTCGTTGGTGATGACGAACAGCGGCGTGTCCTTGAGGATGGCCACGAAGGGCGGGCGGCCCTTGCGCATGAGGAAGCCCTCCAGCAGGGAGCCGGCCTGGATGCGGGGCAGCAGCTTGGGCGTGATGCCGCCGGCGATGTACACACCGCCTGGGGGGCGGGTGCAGGGGGCGATGGGGCGGGGCAGGGGAGATGGGGAGGGGCCAGTGGGCAGGGCGGGGTGCAGGGGGCTTGCAGGGGGCGGGGGCGTGGTTTGGGAAAGCAGGGCAAGAGGCGTTGCAGCGGGGGTGTGGGGCGGGGATGTGGGTAAGGGGTGGGGGTGCGGGCGCGGATGAAATGTGTGGAGATGAAGAAGTGTGTCAGGCGGGCGTTCATGGCGTTGTGTGGGGCAGGTAGGATGCGAGGCAGGGGGCACTGAATGCCGGTATAAGCGCAAGGCACGTTTGGTGTTGGCACCCGTAGGCAGGGGCCCGGTCTCGCATGCGCGTGTATGAAGGCAGGTGTGGGGAAAGAGCCGAGTGAGGCTGCGCGCGGGTGTCAGGGCAACAAGCGCCAAAAGGCCTTTCAAGTCAACTGCGAGGCAGGCAGTGCTGTTACTCAACCGCGCTCATGCCAGGATACGGCCGCGTACACTTGTGCCCATGCGCTCCTACCCCCTGGCTGCGCACCTTTGGCCAGGCACCTCAGGGCCATGGCCCCCGCCTCCGCCCCCACGATGGCGTACATGAGGTCAACCGCCTCAACCGCCACCGGGTCGGTGCCCGCCAGCGCCGCAGCACTGATGTCGGAGGCCTTCTGGGTGTTGGGGAAGGAGGCGGCGGGCGTGGGTTCAGCAGGAGCGCATTGAGCAGAGACGTACGTGTGGTAGGAAGCTAGGGTGTGCGTTGGTGTTTGCTGGATAAGTGTTAGTTACAGTGGGGCCGGAGTGCGGGTCGGGGCTGAGCTGGCGAGGGTCGAAGTACTCGAGTGCTTGCGTGGGGGAGAGGGGAATCTGCGAGGTGTGAGGGTAAACCGAGTGGAGCGCGGCGAGAGACGGGACTCGGAACGGCGGTTTCCTGGTGTTGCCCCAAGTGCAACGGTGTTCTGGTACAGTGGTTGCAAGGGGACGCGCCATAACCCCGGAGGCCGCATGCAGCTACAGCCCACAGGTTGTGCTGTGGACGCAGGCCAGTGCCATCTGAGCACGAGGGAGAGTTGTAACTCGGAACGAGCCCGGAACATGCATGCCTGAAAGCGTGTGCGCCCTTTCCCAGCACTCCCCTGACGCTGTACACTAGCTCCTAGGGCCTCACTCGTACTTCTCTCATCCCGCCCGCACCTTTTTCCCCTTGGCCGCGTCCCCCTCCGCCGCGCCGACCACCTCGGGCCGGTTGGCCCGCTCGTCGCTGAGCAGGAACTCGTACACGAGCTCCAGCCCGCTGCCGCACGCAACCTGCAGCACGCATGTAACCCAACAGCATATGTAGGTACATATCACAAGGCAGGCAGTATTACCAAAGCCTCACAAGGCTGAAACAGCGGTGGCATTCCAGCAGCAGCATTGGCCCCCGTTGGCAGCAGTAGCAAGTGCGAGCGGCACCACCAGACTTCACTGATGGGGGCACCCGCTAGCGATCCAGCAAGGACCCGAGCTGCAGGGGCATCCAGCCCGCACAGCACGAGCTGCCGGCTCTGCGGTGCTTGGCCCCGGACAGGGCAGACCCTCCACCCTCAGTCCTTCCTCACTCCTGCCCTCCCACCGCTACTTTGCAGCCACGCAACCCCCCGGACTCCCATCCTTCGCTATCACCCCGTTCCAATACACATCGCATACAGCCCCACTGGCTCGCCTGTTCAATCTCGCAGTGGCCGTAGCGCGTGGTGACGAAGCGGGCCAGGGCCTTCTGCTTCCAGCCGCGAGGCGCAAAGGTGGCGTGCGAGCCCTCGCCTGGCGCAGAAAGTGCCGGAAGGTGGGGGCAGGTGTGTGTTAGCAAGGGCAACGGACGCGACAGCAGCCAGGACTGCGGGGTGGCGTGAGATAGCTCCCACGGTGGAAGGAATGGTGAGCGCGAGAAGCGAGGGGCAGGTTGGTAGCAAGTGGTGTAGGAAACCTGGCATATCAGCCAATAAGGGCCGAAAGGCTACCGCCGACGCATCACCCCAACAGCTGCTCAATAAACCGCGCCTGTGGTCCCGGCAACCACTCAAAAGCGGCCAAGACGCCTGGAACCTGGACGCTCTGACCTCGTGGACCAGCTGCTGCTTCCCTGCTGCTGCAGCTGCTCACACACCCACGCCCGCCCCCAGCCCTCGCTCTCCTGCTCACCTGGCCACACCTTGTACGCCTTCATGCCGGTGTCCCACATGAGCTGCGCCGCGCCCAGCCCCGTGCCCGGCCCCATGACCACCTTGGGCGCCTGAGGGCCACAGCCATGGACACAGCGCATGCAGTCTGGGCCACGCTCGTATCAGCTGTGGCAGGCCACAAGGTCCATGGAGGGATGGGCGGGGTACGGCAAGGTGCGGTCCCTGGGCCCGGTGGGCCTCAATTAGGGGGGCCGAGCCCCTGCGTTCTATCACCAGTATGGGAGGGTCAAAGGCGTAGCCTTATAAAGGATATGCCTGGCACTTTGTACACCTCGCAACGCGGACTTGCTCACAGGCCCCACCTTGTCCTGCACAGGCACGTCGTTGATCACGACGAGGTCCTCGGGCTGGAGAGCGGGGATGCCGTAGCCCACAGCCTCGAAGTCGTTCAGCAGGGCAACCCTGAGGGAAACCACAATCGTGATAAGTATCCCGGTTGTGCTCGTAAAAGAGCACGGCGTGGTCGGGAAAGTGGGACGGGCAGTTGCGGGCCCCTCGACCTGCGCCTGGCCCCCGCACCCCACGTGTCTCCTCACTTGAGTCCGAACTTTGACTGCAGCTCATCTCCGTCCACCAGCCACTTGACATTCGTCATTTCACATTTGTTGTTGTTGACTGCTCCCGCAATGGCGAGCGCAGCGGCGTGCGGGGCGGCCTCCCGCACCGCAGGCTCCGCAAGGAACTCCCCAAATACATCCGAGAACGTCGGATATCCAGACGTGGGATAGACCTGATAATTGTGCACAGTTGATTAACGTCAGCATGTAGGCGTGGCAATTGCGAGGTGGTTACCCGAACCATCGGCATCGCGACTGTTGAACTCTACACCTACGCACCTTAGCGAACACCTCCGTCGCGGACGTGCTTTCTAGGTCTGCTTTCCAAGCAGATAGACGCGCGTTGGTTCCTCCGATGTCACCGACCACCACAACGTCGGTCTGTGTGGGACGGTGTTGCAATTGGTGTCGGAAAGCTCAACAAGGCCATGCGCGTGGTCGAGCGCGGACGTTTCTCACTTTATGCTGCGCTCTAATGAGCAATGGGCGCCGGGCAGATGCTACACGATGAGCACTCCTCGTCCGCTGCCGCCCGAGCAGAGGCCCGCTACTCAGGCAGTGTCCCTTGAGAGAAGTGTTCATGACTTCCAGCGTTTTACAAATCAATAAAATCAGTCAGTGCCCAGTGTTCGAATGCTAGCGGTGAATAGTGAAGCACAGTATGTTCAGGCAGTGCGGCATAGCTGTCGTACGCCAACGGCCCCACGCATGACCCATGCAATGCCGCACAGCCCTCACCCCAAGTGTCAGGTGCCACGCCCCGCCCCAGACAGGAATCCCTAACGGAAACGCTCTCATAACGCCACATGCAGAGTCCTTCACCGCTTCACGTACCCGCCTGCGGCGTCGGGCCGTTGTGCAAGTGTGCGGCAGCGGCTACCGGCGACGGAGGCCTGAATCACGTACGTCCGCAGGGAACTAGTCCCGTACTTCCGTTATGGCCGCCCTTGACCGCCCACGTCTGCTCCATTCCATGCTGCAACGGGAGACGCAGCTTCCTGCACGAGAACCCATAGCGACATCTGTTGACATCCGCCGTCCGTACCACACGTGACCGCGGGCTGCGGAAGAGCATTTATATCCATTCATAGGTCTATCAGCTACGGTACCGCAGGCCAGAGCAAAATTTACCCAGGTGCATCAGGTAACGGGGCAGAGCGGCGTGTTCCCTGGGTTGGCCGTAAGGTGGACATATACCGGCCATGCGCACCACGTCCACAGCAGGCTTACATCCGCCACCAAGGGGTGCGTCCTCATGCCGGTCGGAGTCCGCGAATTCTCATTATTGTCGGGCCCAGATCGGTCTAAGGACATCCAGGGACATCCGATCGGCGGCTCAGACGGCCCACAAAGCAAGCCCGTGTGCAGGCATCGGTGCGCCTGTGGTCAAAGCCAGGTCAAGACTATTTACATGTACAGCCGCTATGCACCATGGTGCTCCATAAATTTTGCGCTGCCCCGTGGCACCGTAGCTCGCACGCTTTATAAAGGTGCTGCCTGCTGCCTACCTCATGATAGGCAAGGAGATGCACCAAAGCCGCCTCATCTCCACACACACCAGCGGTGCTCTGCGTCCTTGCCAACGAGCATGTACACTTCTGATGTGCACAGCCAGCCAACATGCCTCTCCAACCCGGCCCCGCATCCCAGGCCCCTCCACAGGCCCCGCATTCACCCACTCCAGACCGCATCGCCATCCTGGCTCCCAGTTCCCCAGCCCCTCGCCCCCTGCGACCCCACCACCCCGTCCGTTCCGTGCGACCCCACCGCGCCCTGCGCCCAGAGCTCCCCTCTTCAGCGTAGCCGCAGCCCTGCTCCCCCGATCCGCATCACGTCCTTAGCATACGACACCGATTTCCGTTCTAAACTGGCCACACCGCTACACTGCGTGTCACGACACGGGCAGCATGTTTTCCTGTGGGCACACCACCACCGCGTGGTCGTAGTTGCAGATGGTGCCCGGCGTGAGGCGGCGGGGGGCGCGTGGCTTCTCCACCACATCCACCACCAGCTGCACGCGCTTAACGGGGGAGCGGTTGAACACGCGGTGCTGCACGCGGTTATTAAGCTGCGAGCATGTATGAGCACAGAAGGAGGAATGGGTGTTAAGTTCTTACCCTTGTGCGATAGATACTCAGGTTGGATAGCCAGTGACGCTGCACCACGGTTCTGTAAGCTGAGCGTTGCGTACAAGGAGGAGCAGCAGGACGGCGAAGAGGCTTAGGAGCAGGGTACACCAACCAGGGTCCCCTGACACCAACACACAAGCCCACCTCGAACACCATGCCCTCCGCCATGGGAATGGCCACGCAGTCGTCGTCGCGGATGTCGTTGTCTCCGAAACCTAACCGCCGCCCGCCGCCGCGCCCGCCCCCGCGCCCGCCGCCTCCGCCCGCCTCCAGGCGGCGGCGCTCTAGGCCTGGGCACACCTCAAAGGTGACGTTGGGGTGCGTCACCACGGGCAGGTGGATGCGGTGTGCGAACTGCGTGGGAGGCAGGGACGGTGTGGGCAGTGGGTTGACGGTGTTGGCAGGAGAGCGGCGTGGAGCGCGAGGAAGCAGTGTAAGGAGTGGGGTGAGACCGTGGTCGGTAGCACGGGGTAGGGGTATTAGGGGCGTAACGGGGAGGTGCGGATCTGGAGGGGGATGCTGGTACAGGAGCTCCGTACTGGAGGTAACGTGGTGGGTTAACGGGGTGGGGTATGAGTACGAGTGTGAAGCCCGAGGCGAAAGCGTAAGGCTTCGCACAGTGCCGTGATGGGCTGGCAGTTCGCCCATGAGTGTGTGCGGGTTAGGGTTCCAAGGGGGCGACGGGAGGGTGAAGAATGCTGGTCCCGGCGGCAAGGTGGCAGGCAGGCGAGTGGAGAACGCGTGTGCCACATGACAGACCGAATGCCGGGCCTTGAAATGCTTGCCGTGGCACTTGCAAATACCATTGTGGGTTACGGTCGACCTTCCAGTGCTGCTACGTGCCATTTTCGCACAACTTGTGCGACCGACACTATGGGAACAAGCCCGCTAATTTCGTGACCGCAATCCCCTCCCCCACCCACCATGGCGTATCCGCCCATGTCCTTGTGCAGCTTGATCTCCGTGCCCGGCTTCATCCGAGCAAACTGCATCCGCACGATCTTGGTCATGTCATCACGGCCGATAATCTGCACGGGAAAGGCACTGTGGCGTGGGCTGAGGTTGCGGGCTGTGGGGCCAGGAGTAGGTGTGCTGGAGCCCGTCAAGGCGTACACTAAATGCAGGATGAGGTACCACACGCCCCTGTACATCCTGGCGGTTGTCATCCGCGCGGTGAAAGGTATTGGGCCCTGAGAAGGAAGGAAGGCCCACATCAGCATAGCGGAAGCGGCCACGTGTCTGTCCGAGGCCAGATGCCCCACGTGCAGCCCCCTCAACCTTAACCTATACCTTAACTCCGCACGCCGGCTGCGCCTCACCCCTGCGTGCTCCTCTATGCCCTTCCTGCCGGGAGAGTCCTGACTCGCTGACACTACAACGTGCACCCTCCCTGCCCTATCCAAGCAGGAAGTGTACTCCATTCAGCCGCACACTTCCTGCACCCCGCTTCCCTCACCCCTAGCCCCACGCCCACCTGCTCCAGCAGCGGGTCTATGGCGTCCTTGAAGTACTCGTAGTAGGGGAAGTGGTATACGTGCTCCGTGGACTGGTCCGAGAACACCATGTACAGAGCCTCCACGCCGGGCTTGAACCTGCACAGGGGGAACATTGCATCAAGCGAGGGGAGTTCGGACCTGCACGCTCCTGAGTACCCCCCTGTAGCCGCTCTGCCGTCACCCGAGTCCCCACAACAATGCTGGCAACCGGGACCATTCCTAAAGAGGCACCGCCTCCACGCAAGGCGCCCAACAGGCAGCCGTCGCCCAGTAGTACCCAAACCGGCCACCAATCCCCGACCCCACCCCGCTACTGCATCGGCTTCCCGCCGCCTGCTCACTTGGCCATGTTGTCCGCCCGGCCGTCGATGGCCGCGTTGTCCTTCCGCTGGCGCTCCTTCTCCCACATGTCGTCCGGCATGTTGAGCACACGGTCCTGTGAGCGGCCAACCAAACAAGGGGGGAGGGAGTGTTTAGCACACGCATGGTGTTGCACAAAGTGCATCGCGAAGATGCAGGAGGATGGCCATAGCACGGGTTTCTGTACGAATGCTCCACGAGGTAGTGCGTCTGCGTGTGCTTACAGCCAAGGAATGGGATGTGGCGGGGTGGGGTATAGTGCCTGCCCCAGCCCAGCCCCCTCCCTCCCTCACCCTCAGCTTGTCTATGTTGAGCTGCATGAGCGGCAGGCTGATGCCCGCCTCCCACCCCCGCGGGCCGTCCTTGACGCCCAGGTCCAGGTACGGCTGCCCGCTGGCCCACTTGCCGCCGGAGCGCGGCGTGTAGCCCAGCGCCTCCAACCTGGCGGTGGCGGCCCTGACCCGTGGGTCGTCGATGCCGCCCAGCACCAGGCTGTCCGTAACGCTCGTAACGCCCGCTTTCCGCCCTGTCGTACTGCTGCTGCTATCATCTCCACTGCCGCTACCGGAGGTGGTGCTACTACCGCCTTTACTGCTTGCACCATCATCTGAGATGGTGGTGGTGGCGGAGGACTTAGTGACCCGTGGGTCGTGGGCTATGGCCCGGTACGTGGACGCCTCCCCCAGCTGCGGCGCCGCCACGATGTTGAGCAGGCCGTGCGTGGGCACGCGGCGCCGCCACAGCAGCGCGCCGGAGGTCAGGTCCACGGCCGCCAGCTCGGCTGCGAGCAAAGAGGGGAGGGGCGGGTGATATAAAATTCCGTTCGGCAAGGGCACGGCTTTTTTTACATGGGTTACATTGTGAAGCGGAAGTTAGGGGATGGAGCAGTAGGGCATGGGGCATGCAAGTTGGGTTGGGGTATTGCACTTGGGACACACCGCCTTGAGGGGTCACAGGATCACGCAGGCTTGCGGGCAACCCTGTCCGTGAGGTGGTGGTGGCTGTGGCTGTAGACAGCAGCGCGCTTGCGAGTCGTAAAGGGCTATGGCGACACCTCAAGACCTGCAGGCGACGGTGCTCCATGAGGCGCAGCGCCCATGTAACGATGCATTGCCTGTACGACGTCCATGTATGCAAATGCCACGTGCCAAGAAGCACGCAGCCCCACCGTCATTACTCTCGCTGTCGCGGTTCTCCCTGCTGCCCCACACGTTGACGCCGAAGTAGGCCACGTCGTCCACAACGCACAGGCCCTTGAGGAACTTGGGCGGGTCCTCGTCCGCGGGGGTCTGCAGGGGCCAGCAGGAAGCGCCAGTGGGGCAGGGGCAGCCGGACGCGGGTGCGTTTCAGGTCCCGCACCCAGCCCCTACCGGTGCGTGGCAGCGCACGCCTGGAGGTGACACATGAGCACACACGTGGCTCACCAATGTTACGCCGCTGGGACTGGTCCGTTCCCTCGCTGCCGCATCGCAACAGCCAGCACCGTCCCAAACTGCCCTCCTCTCCCCCCCCCCCCCCCCCCCCCCCCCCCCCCCCCCCCCCCCCCCCCCCCCC
>VFQN01000606.1_pt1 | contig 65640 bp, 96 predicted proteins | sample 3512371 | NCBI WGS metagenome assembly VFQN01 (sample SAMN10412370, study PRJNA504923) | tailings metagenome | isolation source: Replicate 2 from Balatoc abandoned mine | place: Philippines: Itogon, Benguet | collected 2017-08-28 | reverse complement strand
GCCGTGTGACTTGCTGTGTCGCCCCTTCCACCTCGCACTCGCATACAGCAGCACTTAATTGCAGTTGCCTGTTGCTTCCTCCGCCATCTTCCTCGACTCCTCAGGCCGGGGGTGCTCCGGACGTGGCTGTCCCTGTTCTACTGTCGCACGACAGCTTTTGGGTACCCAGCCGACTTAATATAGACCTACATGCGAGGCCTCCGATGCAAAGAATTGCATGCATTAATATGATGTTGTTACAGAGTGGCCCTCTCCTTCGCCTGCAGCGTGTTGCCTGCGTGGCACCCCAGCAAGGGTTTCGTCCACGGAGCAGGGCCACCGTTGCTGCCGCCGTAGAAGATGGTATATACTCACAACTAAATCATCGCATGGCACTCTTGCTAATGCGTGACGGGCGCACTCCGCGGGTCTCGGGCCTTCAACATAACGATTCTGTTGTGCTGCAGGCGCGGCGTCCGCCTCCACGGCTTCGTCTCCAACATCCTCCAAAGATGAGGAGGACCGCAGGTTCACCCTTGGGCACTACTACGGCTCCACGAAGCCTGTGAACGGGGTGCAGCAGTTGGACCATGCTAAAAGACGCCGGGACCGCGTGGTCGCGGAAATCGTCGAGGTGCGTTCCCAAGCCCCAATGAACCACACACGATAACATGTACAATTGACATCTGCGAAAAGGAAGCTCGGCCCTGAGTTAGACGTTGGGGCTCCCGCCTGTCGGGGGCAGCTGGGGGCAGCCGGGGGCGTGCAGCAGGCGTCCGCAAGCGGGTGGGGACCAAGCGGCTAACGCGAGGAGCACCGTGAGGCCACAAACCGCAGCATGTCTTCGCGAATACGCTAATCCTGATCGCAACCTCACTTGATTGTCGCCTTTCTTTGTGTGTGTCAGGCTGGCCGCCGGCTGGGGCTCAAGGAGGACCTCCTGCGCACCAACCTGGACAAGATGGAGGCGCTGCTGCCGGAGCTCACGCCCGACGTCAACAAGATGCGGGCAGCAGACTGGGTGGGCGCGGGTGCGGGTGTTGGGCAGCAAGGCATATGGGTGCAGCTACAGGTGCAAGGTGGTTTCCTTGGATGAAGACTCCTGGATGGGGGGGGGGAGGGGGATGTTGCAACAGCGCCCACGCCCTTATTGTATTCGGCAGAACGACCTGGCCATGGATTGGGGCCGTGGATTGCATGGCTTTGTTGGCCACGGCTTGATGGCGTCTACGGTACGGTACACTGACCGCATGACAACCTTGTGCACGCAGGCGAAGCTGGCCAAGGACATTAACCAGGTGCGCCTGGGTAAGGGCGGTGCGCCACTGGAGCAACGTGCATGAGCGCTTGTCATCCGCACTCATGGGTGCTGTTGTGCGCGTATGTTTCCAGGAAGGCCCTCCATGCCAAATTCTCCTGTTCCTCTGGAAGGGGGCTTTGATGCTGCAGTCATCACACATCCTCTGACGCAGCCGTTATCACGTGTGCCCTGCAGGTGGCGATGATGCTTGTGGTGATCAAGACCAAGTACCCTGGTGCGTGGGGCTCGTGCTGTGCTCATACTGGTTGCAGCAGCAATGCACGATAGGCTGATGTGGTAAACAATCATGATCCGCTGGATGCGAGTTGGTTTTCTTCTTGCTCAACCAGCAGCGCACTTTGGCAACGACAAGAAGCGTATGCAACGTGCAATCCTATCCATGCCACATGCCGTTGCAGTGTACGGCATGCATTGCAACCCGCGTTCACTTCTCTCCTGTCACACAGGCGCGAACGTGGGCAAGATCGTGGGCAAGGCCCCCAAGCTGCTGCTGCAGTCGCCGGAGAAGATCGCGCAGGACGCAGACCTGGTGAGCGCCGCCACCGTGTATCGCTAAGCAGAGGGCAGCAGCGGGTAGCCACTACCACGTGGCGGTGCGCCTGGGTCGGTCACGTACCTCCACCACTTGCACGTGGCTGCTGCGCACCCCGCGCATGCTCCAACATGGCGTAACACTTGTTCCCATCCATAGCCTGCACACTTCCCTGTGCGCACACGCAAGTGGTTCCGTACCCCATGATCCGTACGCCCATGCATGCCACTGCCCCGCCGTCCTGCTGCTAATGCTGCTGCCGCTGCCTTGCCCAGGTGCGGCGCGTGCTGTCCTCCGGCCCCGTGGACACCATCATCGAGGAGGTGCCGTACCTCATGGACCCGCACGCCCTGGCGCAGAGCCTCTCCAACGTCAGCCGCTGGTGAGGCCGGGGCCTGGGCTACAGGATTGTCTTTCCGTGGCCGTGTGCCGACCTGGGCTATATGGCTTGGGACCGGGCTAAGCTGGCAATGGGTCCTGCAAGCGGGACGGTGTGCTGATGCATGTGCAGGCTCGTGTTTACGGCCAGCCCCGGCAGCCCGCGACCTTGTCAGAGTCACGTCCATTATTCAGAACCTGGCCTGTAGCACGTACAGTACCGATTGTCCCTCACGTGCCGCCAGGTACAACACCAAGGACCCGGTGTCCATGATCGCCAAGAACCCCAAGCTGCTGCTCAACGTGGAGGAGGCGGACCTGGAGGCGGACCCCCTGTACGGTGAGGTAAGCCGGAAAGACGTGTTCGCACTGTTTGAGGGTTGACTTTTTTTTCCTTTTGAGGCAGCCTTGACCGACACCAGCGTGGGTGAAACAAGCTCCTGCTGCTGCGGTTGTCATGGTGCCGACTTTACCTAAGGTCCCGCATGTTGTTGCCATGTTGTTCATAGGTGGGAAGTCGTCGTGCGCGTGAACTGCTGCTGTGCCTCTTAACCCTGTGTCCACCTCCCTACCTGCCGCTTGCCCTGCTGCGCAGCTCACAACCGCGGGCTAGGGCACCTTTTTTGGCCGCGTGCGTTGGGACCTGCGCTCATTGTGGCTACGGTGTACCTTCCTGGGCAGAGCCCGGCGGAGGGAGGTGCTTCAAATCCACACACAGAGACCAGGCTCGCGTGTGGAGTCGAGTTTGGAGTGTCTGAGAGCGAGCGTGTTGTGACAGTGGGCAAAGCTTTGTGGGTTGTGGAGCGCGTCTATGCTTGCGGTCGTGGGCTGCTCCGCTGCCGCCTCAACGGTGCACCGCTTGCCTGGTTGTAGGCCTCAGCCTCAACCTGAGCTGCATCGATGAGATCCCGGGCACCATGGCACAGCAGCTGGCGGCGCCGCCGCGGCCCGCCGCCTTCAGCACCGCGTGACACAACTGTGGGGGAGAGGTGGGGGCGTGCCTGGCGTTGGTGCAGTTCTGGCCATATCTGTACCTGTGTGAGCTAGGCTAGCGTGAGGAGGAGCTCCTGCGGGTGGCGATGCAAGAAGAGCTCGTGCATTTCAGGACCACTGCGGGAGGCTTGGGTGAGCTATATCGTCATTGCCTTGTATGTACACATGCATGTATGCATTTGCCTGTCCATCCGCTTGCCTGCCCGCGGCTCCCGCCGCCCGCCTTACGCCGCCAGGCGATGCCATCTATGAAGAGGCGGAGCTGCCCGGACTGGGCCTGCGGTGGGCGGGGCGGGGGCAGGCGGCGGCGGGCGGCAGCAGGAACTCAGCGGCGGCAGGACGCCTGGCCGCCGCTCTGGCGCATGTGGGTTGATTGGGTTGAAGAATCTCTGGTGGCTTGACGTGAGGAAGGTGAAATGATGTTAATGGTATCGTGTACGGCATGTGAGCTGAAGTCCGCCTCTATGCGCGTTGGTGCAAGCAGTATTGCGGGGCCAAAAGGCATTGCGCATTTTGAAAATCTGGAACTCAACGTACCGGTGCCTGCTGCTGGGTGCGGCACAATATTCTACGGTATGTGTGTGAGCTTGCAGTGGTCCTATGTGAGCGTTCTTGTATTACGCTTGTGCAGGCTGCAATCTGCACTGAAGCATGGCACCGATGTGCACATGATTGAACTGGTGTTTTTGGTGTCGGCTATCGCGGCTTTTTCCTGCTGCACGAAGATGTATGGTTTACCCAGTAACACACTGTGCTGCACACCGTCCTATGCAAGCTTACCAAGCATCGTTGTTTGTTACGCATGGAAGAGTTGTAGTACAGGGAATTGGTGGAGCCAGCTGGGGGCAGGATGCCTCCTGAGATGACGTTATCAGGGTGCCGTAGCGGTTGATTTGAGGAACCTTCACTCTCCTGCTGGTGGCCCAACGTGGGGCAACTTCTGTAATGGCATGCAACAGTGCCCAGATCGACTCAGATCGACTCCATCTGACCGTAGCATGAGACACCCGCAGCAATGAATGCCACAGACGTTGCAACCAATCTCGTGACGGGGAGCTACCCCGCCTTCGCCTCTGCGCTACCCAGGAAGGAGGCATCAGTGACGAGTAGCAGAAAGCAAGTCGAGGGACACCGGTCTACCTATCCCTCAATGACTGCGCTGGGAGCTGTGGGTCATAGGTGGCTTTGGCTTGAGCATTGTGCCATGGCGTGTCAGCTAGGTAGCCTAAGTACACATGCACAGGATGTCTTCTGGCCGTACAAAAACTCCTCAGAAGGGAGATGCAGATGCATACAGTACTTCAATGCATGCATTCACCATGCAGACGGCGCCATTTTATCCCCTCACGCCGTGCAGGACCCCTCTGCAGTTCCGCATTCCAGTACTGCCTTACATGGCACCGCACTTTCCCCATGTGCCTCCTCAAATTATAAAATGAATTTGGCAATGCGTCCACATCGTGCTGCCGCTTCTACACGTGCCAAGAGGACCCCTACGGTAGGTAGCCCTTCTGCCTAGCAGCTCTGAGCGACGCCGCCTGCCGCTCGTCCATGCTCGGCCGGCAACTGGCCCCGCCAGCGGGTGCACCCCCGGGCTGCTGCCAGCCCGGCGCCACGCCCGCCTCCATCACGGACGCAAACGAGGCCTGATCGTGGCCCTTCAGCATCCGCTGTACGTCATTGCTATGCTGACGGCTGCGCGCTGCGACGGGCGACGCGCTTACCCTACCGCCGGCCTCAAGCGTAACCCCTGGCCTAGCAGGGCTCCCTACGCCGGTCCCCGGGCCCCCCGCCCGCAGCAGCTGCTCGTCCCGCCCCATAGGTGTCCCCGCTTGGCGTCCAGACGCCAACCCCCCCGCGCGCCTGAGCCGCTCCTTGTACGGCTGGAGCGCAGCGGACAGGTCCCGCCGCGCCCCGCCACGCGCCCACGTGCCGGTGTGACCAGCAGCAAGCGCTGGCCCCCCTGCTGGGCGAGCCGCCAGCTGTTGCTGTTGCTGCTGCAGGCTCCGCTGCTGGCCGTACCGCCCTTCCGCCCCGCCAACCCCCGGCAGCCCGTCATGGCTGCTCGACAAGCTGGTTCTCCCGCTACCGCCGTCACCGCCCCACGCAACAGCAGACCCCCCCTCCTGCCAGCCTCCCATCCTGAGGCCACCAGGGATACTCTCCTCTCCAAACCGGCCGTGGGGAGCAGCTTCCTGCCCTGCCCCAGCGCCCCCTGCTCCCTGCGGCTGCCGCGACGCCGCTTGCGCCAACAGCCGCACATGCTCGTCCAGCTCCTCCTCGTACTGCGACAGCTGGATGGAGCCTTCTGACGCCTCGCGGTTTGAGCCCATGTCTGCAAGCCCACCCTCGCTGTGTTCCCAGTCCTCTGCACACTGCTGCGCTGCCGACGCCGCAACCGGACGCAGGTCCCCAGCTGCGTGCCGCTGCATCTTAGGGGCATCCAGGCGTTCGTGTTGCATGGATGGGCCTTCGGTGGCGGCACTGCGGAGACGCACGTGGGCAGCACCGTCCCAGCTGCGGCGCTGCCCCTCCTCAGGAAAGGGTTGCAGCGTGGGCTGGTGCATGTGTTGCGGCTGCGGGGGCAGCAGCTCGCTAGCTTCTGACAGGATGTCGCTGCCGAGGAAGCTGTCGGCAGTTGTACGGCGGGTGCCGGCCCACGGGTCGTGCGACTGGATGCCGTGGCCTGGCACCGCTCGGTGTGTCTGCATGCCATCGCCAGTGCGGCTACTAGCATGCAGCTGTACTGCCGGCGAGCTGGATGCAGCATGGGGCCCTATTATTAGCTGCTGTTGCTGGTAGCCGGTGAACGCAGGTGCAGTCGGGGTGCCATCGGCGCGGTCCGGCAGTTGCGCGGCGACCGGCCTTGCCCGGTTGGCTTGGCCTTGCTGCTGCACCTGATCCAGGATGGACCCTCCACCACCTCGCCCAGCTGCACCGCCTCCCGCCCCTGCCGCCGAGCCGCCCGCGACGCTTGGCGGGCCCCACGTCACGCGCTTGGCCGACCCCGCCGCGCTCCCTGCGCTGCCGGTCGATTCCATGCTGGCCCGCCGCAGGATGCCCCCAGAGGGCGTGCCCTGGAGCATGCTGGACGCAAGCGCGAGGCCAGCAGGCGTCAACGCCCCTCGGTAGCTCTGGTGCTGCTGCGATTGCTGCTGCCCTTGCTCCTGAGGATTCCGCACGCCCATCGGCGTGCCTACTTGTCCTCGCTCGGCCTCCTGTTGAGATAAGAGGCCGAGCTCGCCTGTCGGCCCGTGGCAGGCGGCGTCATGGGGCGCCTGTAGCCTGCTCCAGGTGGCATGGGGTTCCGTGGGGACGCTGGGCGGCTGGGAGGCGGGGGCGTCGCGGGGTCCCGGGGGCGCGCGGGCCATGGCTGTGAGCGGCAGCGACTGCATGCTGAGGTCCACGGGTGCGTCCTCATCATGATCCCACCCAAACGAGTGTGACGCACCTGCGGCGTGCTCTGCATCGCCGCACCCAGGCTGCTCCCGTTGCTGGCCGCCGCCATTTTCACAGGACGCCGAAGCGGTCTCCCGGCCGGCCGCATGGGCGTGAGGCTCAAGCGCGTCTGCTGAGGCGGAGCGTTGCAGCAGGTGCAAGGCCCTCCCTGGCGCCGTAGGCCCATCCTCCACGTCCACATCTGCCGCCCCGGTCCCGGCTGCCGTGGGCACGCCCTGCTGTGCGCCCCCCAGGCCCAAGTACACGCCCAGCAGGCTGCGCAGCTCCGTGGACGTGAGGGAGGTGGAGCTACCGGGGGAGGAGGCCTGCAGTAGCACAGTAAGCTGTTAACGCCGGTACGGCACACGGCACAAGGCGCAACTACAAGCAAGCTCCTTACAGGAAAGCGCGCGAGCACGAGGTAGGTTAGGTTGCAGGAGGTGGAGCAGCGTGCGGACGTAGTGCTCACCTCCATGGAGGCCAGGTGCGCTGACAGGGAGATGAGAGACTCCCGCAGCCGCACGTGCATGCGCGCCTCGCGCCGGGCGGCGCCCGCTTCGCTGGCGGCCAGCGCCGTCTCCAGCTGCCGCACCTGGGGCCGCCGGATGGTCATGCATCTTCAGAACGGTACAACGTCTGGTACCAACAATCAACAAATCACAGGCACAGCCACCCTCAGCCCCCTGCGTACTCCCAAATCCATCTAAACCCCACCGCCTACAGAAGCGGCCACGCTGGCGGCCCGGTGCCCCATTGCACAGATACCGCGGAGGTTCCCACCTGCGCCGCCCGCTGGCCCACCGCCTCCAGTGCCACCCCCAACGCCGCGCGCAGGGCAGGCGCGCCGTACCGCTGCCCCGCATCCTCCAGCTGCGACCGCCGCTGCTGCAGCTGCTCCAGCGCCGACCGCCTGTCCGCCACCTCGCCGTCGATGTACGACAGCTGTGTCTCCAGGTCGTCCAGCTGGTCGTCAAGGGAGTCCAAGACCTGACAGCAGGACACCGGAAAGAGGGGACGGAAGGGCGGCCCGCATCAGGTCATGATGTTACAGTACAGTTGGCAGCCTGGGGGTGTGGGACACAATATTATGCGATAGATTTGTCAGGGCAAGCGAGTAATGCCAGCCCGGTACCAGACGCACCTGCTGCTCTCCCTCGTCCAGCAGCCGCCCCGTTGCCAGCCGCTCCTCCAGCTTGGCCTTGGTGTGGCTCACGTCCGCGATGCGCTGCTGCAGCGCCACCCAGTCGTCCGTCAGCAGCGCCTTGCTGCCGCCGAACCCGCCCTTGACACCCCTTACCCCCCTGCCGCCCTTCCCGTCCCCAGCCTCGCCCCTGCCAGGTGCATCGCGGCCGGCAGCCCCAGGCGCTGCCCCTGCCACACTGCCGTCGCGAGGAGTCGCCGGTTGCGAGTGCGTCGGGGAGTCGAAGCGCGGCGAGGGGATCTTCATGACCAGTCCAGACAGCTCACTCTCGCATTGCGCGACGGCCTCCACCAGCTGCTCGCTGCGCCGCTGGGTCCGCAGCAGGAACTGCGACTGCTCGCGCATCAGCGCATCGCGCCGGCGCAGCAGCTCCTGCCTCCTGCCGTCCAGCACCGCCAGCCTCGCCGCCACCGCCGCGCCCTGCACCACAGCCTCCAGCAGCTGCTCGCCCCACAGCCGCTGCTCCTCCCGCTGCTCCTCCGTCATACACTCCTGCTGCTGCTGCTGCTGCTGCTGCTGCTGCTGCTGAGCCTCGGCAGACCTCCGCTGGCCTTGTGCGTCATCCGGCACAGGCAGTGGGCGTGCACCCAGCAGTGCTGCCTGCTTTTCCTCCTCCTCTGCAAGCATGGCCTCAGCGTCCGGCCTGTCCAGAAACCTGGCCCGGTCCTTGTCCCCCGGCCCCCGGGCGCCCCTCCCAGGCGACACCGACGCGCTCCGCTTCCTCCCCAGCGCAGCCATTCCCTCCCCACTGCCGCGGTTGTACCCCCGGCCCCCAGGGCTGACACTCCGTGCAGAGCTGGCAGAGTTGCGCACGCCGTCCCCTCCCCGCCGCTGCTCCTGCGCCAGGCGCTGCTGCGCCGCCGCCACCTCCTGCTGCTTCTGCCGCAGCAGCGCGCGCTGCGCCGCGTTCTCCTGCTCCAGCTGTGCGATGCGGCTGCGGGCGGCCTGTGCGGCGCGGCGCAGGCCGGCCAGCTCCTTGACACGTGACGCGCTGTCGCGCTCGAAGCGGGACACACGGTCCGCAAGCTGCTTGCGGAGGTCGCACTGCGGGTGGACGCAGGGGATGACCGCAGTGTAGTTGGCTGCAGCAAGTACTTACCTCAAGCATGTGTGCGGTTTTAGCATCCCACAGGGCACTGCCAGGCAGCACTTAGCGCTGAGAGTAGCGTAAAGCCAATCCTGCCAATGCCTTAATTGGGCACAACATTCACATGCTGTGCAACCCTGTGTTCCCGTCCGCATGCCGGATTTGCCCACACCTGCTGCGTGCGCATCCGCGCCAGCTCCGCCTCCATCGCCGCCGCCCGCTCCGCCGTCTGCTGCCTCTCGCGGCGGTCGCCCGCCGACGTGTGCTGCTGCAGCTGCCGCTGCAGGGCGCTGACCTGCGCAACCGCCGCCGCGATGCGCTGCTCGTAGTGCTTCCGCAGCGCCTGCCGTTCCTCGCTGCTGCGCGCCGCTGAGCCCTCCACAGCCGCCAGCTCACTGCGCAGGCCGCTCACAGCTGCCTCGCGCTGCGCAATGGCACCCTCCAGCTCCTCAGCACGCTCCTGAACATCCAAACAAAACAGAAAGTAGGATTGATGCCGTGTGCGAGCCGGGAGCCTTCGGTGGTGCCGGTTCCATGGGTGGCAGGGCTAGGAAGGATTTCTTCAGGCCGCACGCAGGGGCTGATGAGCTTTCATTGGGGCACGTCCGCACCTGCCACTTCGCCGCCAGATCCTTTGCCGCGCGCTCCGCCTCCTGCGCCGCCTCCAGCTGCTGCTGTTGCGCACTGATGGAGGCGGACAGCCGCTGCAGCTGCTCCTCCAACGCGACACGAGAGGCATCAAAGCTGCTGCGCTGCGCCAGAGCCGCACGCTCCAGAGCAGCCCGCTCGGCTTCGGCAGCGGCCTGCAGCCCACAAGGACGCGTTACGTTACTTCTGGCCATTCCGCCGCAAAACGTGCGTATCACCGAGATACAACGCATGCCTGCGGTGTGTTGTGCACAGCGTGGCAGTGCCTCTCCTACCCCCTTACCTTTTGTCGCAGCACCTCCGCGAGCTCCTCCCGCAGCACCGCGTCGCTCTCCAGCACCGCTGCAGCCGCCTCGCGCCGCCGCTGCTGCGTCTCCTCCAGGTAGTCCGTGTCACTGATGTACGACAGCAGCTCCTCGTCGTACAGCACCTCGTCCTCCTCGCCCCCGCCGCCTCCAGCAGCGGCAGCAGGGCCCTTGGTGCCCTCTTGTTCCCCGGGCCCAGAGCTGCCCTGCTGAGGCCTGCTGCGCGAGCGACTCCCGCTGGACAGGGCAGGTGAGCCCGGCTGCCGTGCCCTCCGTGTGGCGTCGGCGAGGGTAGACCTGATGGCCGCAAGCTGGCCCTTCAGCTCAGCGACCTGCACAGCAAGGAAGTGCACGCGTGAGCGTTCACAAGTGCTGTTGCAACCAAGGAATGTCGATAGCATGAGACGGAGGTGCGAGCACAGCGAAACCGCACCTCCTTCGCGTGCCGCTCCTCTGCCGCCTGCATCGCGCTGTGCGCCTCCGCGCTGGCCTTCTTGGCATCCTGCAGCCAAGGGGCGTCCCTCGCACAGCTCAGCCACAGCCTGAACACAAGCGCTATGGGTCACTGCGGCCTCTGGTACCAAAACGCAACTCCCTAGAACCTGCAGCGCTCAACCAACAGCCCTACCCACCGCCAGCTCCTTCATCTTGTCGGCGAAGATGACCTCGTCACGCTCCAGGTCCTCCCGGGCCTCCTGCAGCTGCCCTCGACACGCCGCAAGCTCAGACTCCAACGACCTGCAGGTTGTCAACAAGCAACTCACGGAATTACATTCTCCTGCATAGAACGCCGCACAAGCACCCTACAGCTATCCCTTCCTCCCTCCCGTCGAAACAACAGGACAGGAAGTAACACCACGCACCGGACGCGCTCCGCCATCTCCTGCACGTCTTGTGCCCCGGCCGCTGGCTTCTCCTGTTGTCCGGCTGCCGCGTCAAACGCCTGCGCCAGGCCCGCCCGGGCCCCCGCAGGAGCGGCGCCGTCTGGCCGCAGCGCCAGGGTCCGCATGGCCGGCAGCAGCCCCAGCGTTGAGCTGTCGAGAGACCGAAGGATGTGCTTCCTGCAGGGCGTGTTTCCAGCCAATATGCGGCAGTATCAGCAGCGTTGGCTTGACGCTGACACGCGTATCATGTGTCATGGGCTTTGGTTCTAACACCGTGTCTCTTCCTTCAACCTGCCGTTGCCAGATTCGAGCGAAGCAGCCTAACCGCACTCCGCCTCTGCCCCCGCCCCACCTGGCCTCCGGGTCCACGTGGCCCTGCGCCTCCATCTCCGCCACGCTGCGCAGGATGTTGCCGATGGCACGGCTGCACGACTCCACCAGCGCGTCCACGTCGCTGCCCCCTCTCCCCGCGGCCCCACCAAGCGCCCACGCGCTGAGGCTTGCCGCGGCGGCCGCAGCAGCATGCCCCGTGCCGCGGTCCGAGCCTGCGTTCGCCATGCCCACCGGCAACACCGCTGACATTGCACCCATCAGATGTGGCATCACCATGGACATGTAACGCTGTCAGAGCGCTTCCATCCGAACGAGCCCCAGGATACGCACCTGCACCCGCCGCTACGTCGTCGCCGGCGCTGCACTGCTCCGCCCCACCGACGGCCAGCAGCGCCGCCTTCATGCGGCTGAGCACATCCAGGCATGCGGCAGGGTCAGCCATGTCCAGCGCTGCCAGCTCCGCCAGCGGCAGCCCCTTCGACAGCGTGCTGCCGGGCAGCTGCGCCGCCAGCTGCTTGAGCACCTCTAGCTGCACCTCCTGCACCGCGCCGCGCAGGGGAGACAGCGACGGGGAGTTGGCCCTGTAGGGGCGACCAGGGGGGACTGTTACCAGTTAGCACCCGGCTCAAGTCGCCCTTGAAGGGCGCAACGGCGTACGGAAAGGTTACAAAGACTAGTGACATACCGGCATGAGCATGGTATGCGATACGGGGCATGTAGAGCTGCCTGTACCTGTTGACCACGGGCTTGTTGCGGATGTTCCTTGCGCGGTTGGCGTACTTGAGGGTGTTGAGCGTCTCCTCCAGCACGTCGTCGGCGCAGCTGACGCAGGCGATCATGGCGGTGCGGCTGTTGCCGCCCAGGGAGTCCTGCATGAGGCGCAAAGTTGAACAGCCGGCTCGCCGGGTGCAACCCACTATGCGGAATACCGGTACGCTGGTTCAAGCTCCTTCCTCTGACACTTTCCGCACAAGTGCCGTAAGACACATGCAAAGATGACTGTACCTGTAACAGCCGTGTCAGCTTGGACTCGCGGTAGGGCACGTGGCTGCCACGACGGCGCTCGTCCCCCAGTGCGCTGATCACGTTGCCCAGAGCCAAGAGACCCTGCACGCAGTTCCCCGGCACGGGCGGGTCAAGTGCTTAGCGCCTTTGCATACTGCCAGGGCTACACCTCACTGTGCGCAAGGCTACCACATGGCCAGGGCGTACCTGGTTGATGTTGACCGTCTCCCGGAAGCGCGGGCCCTGCTGCGAGGACCTCAGCTGCTTGGTCCGCTCGCTGCCCGCCAGGTCCTGCACGTCACAGGCCCCAACCAACACTAATGAGACAGAGCCAAACGTCACTATGCAGGATACGCACTGGGCTTAAAGGGAGACGCCACTATTCTCACCCCATTGTCAGTCCAACAAGCAGCACTTCCTTACGAAGCACCCACCACGAGGTGCAGCTTGGCTATGCGGACCTCCCCTGCCGCGGCGATGCTCAGCCGCTGGCTGTCCGACATGATGCTGCCGCTGGCGGTCTCCACCAGTTCGCCGTCAGCCGCAGCCGCGGCACCGCCGCCTACGCTGCCGTCGGACGAGGCGCTGAGCAGCATGTGCTGCTCCAGGATAATGGTCAGGATGGCGTGGGAGCGGCTGGACTGCTCGTTGATGTAGTTGCTGCTTGTGGCCCTGGATGCGCGTTTCCAAGCAGACAAGTGCGTTACGCGCGCGTGCCAAATCCTGGATGGTGCATGCTTGACGGGCAGCTGCTTGGTCCCATGTTCCACCACAGAGGAGCGCGGCTAGCGCACATTAGGGGTTTGATTTGGGTTTGGGCAGCGTCTAGATAGCCGCGGCATGTTACACGGCGTGCACCAGCGTCCGCTCCCCACCTGGCCGCCATGCCCCGCTCCAACAGCGCCAGCAGCTCGTCTGCGCACTCCGCCGGCTCCTCACGCGCACCGATGACCATGATGGATCCGTCCCCGCCATCACGGAGGCTAACAGTCTGCACGTGCCAGTTAAAGCATTGGTAAGCATGGCGGGCAGCAGGGATCGCAGCACACAGTAACGGATATCGTGCCCACGCCGCCCATGCCGTGGGAAGAGAGCATCAGTAGCCCTTCGAAGCGTTAGAACCTGCCGTGGCTACAACCGACAACGGTCTGTGCCCGGCCTACCCGCTGCTGGCCACCGCTGCCACCTGCTCCGCCGCCAGGCCCCGCGCAGAACTCGGACTGCTGCGGCGGCGCGGGCGGTGCCAACAGGTCCCTGACCTCCTCGTTGTAGATCTCCAAGAACTGAGCTCGCACATAGAAAGCAGCTGAGCGCTTTTTCGACTCGATGTTGTTGAAGACTTGCCTGCAGGACGACCGCAAATGCACAATGGTTGCTAACCAAGCTGTGGCGGTGACTGTTTGGTGTCCGTTGACGTGGGCCCTCGGCCATGAGGTTGACCTGCACCACCCTGCCCAGGAGTGTGCCTTTGCCCGCTTTGGCGCCCGTGGAGTCCTCAAACGTCCCACAGTAAGTAACACGCCGTCCCGATCGGAGTCCCCAGTATTGTCCCGAACGCACGAATGTAGCGACGCACCGGACGACCCGCGGTGCCACGCCCAGGTCGGGCGCCTCGCCGCACTCCCCCGTCCCCATGGTGAACGTCTTGCCGCTGCCCGTCTGCCCATACGCCAGCACCGTGACGTTGTACCCGTCGAAGCATGAGTCCACCAGCGGGCGCACCAGCTCCCGGTACACCTCCTCCTGCAGGGGGGCGTGTGTATTACGGCTGTAGTTGGTGGGGGCGTGAGGCACCGCAGCCTGCCGGTCTCCCGCGCGGCCTGAATAGCCGGTATACAGTTGAGTCAGGTGGTATTTATACTATGCTTGCACGGCTACCAGCAGTGGGTTATCTGTGGACCTGACCGGTAGGGCTGTTGGCAAGTGGCTGCTGCAGCCAGGTGGCAACGCCAGCACGCTGGGTGTGCCCCGTGCCATATGCCAACCTGTTTGGAGCTTGGCCCAAAAGCCAAATCGTACGTGAAGCGCCTGTCGCGCCCGACAGTGACGCAGGGCCCCTCCGTGGTGATGCATGGTCTGCTGCCCTGGAGCAGCTCCCGTGTTATGAGCGGCCGGACTCTGCACAGCAAAGGACCCGCTTCAGAGCGTGCCCAGAGCGGTGGTACGCCGTCAAGAAGCCATACAAACGCAGTCTGTTGTTGTACCTCACGGCCACACGGACTGGTACACCGTCGTCCGTCGGCTCCATGGCCGCGACGCTTTGACTCAGTGGTCAGGCAAGCCGGAGCATCCTAGTCCTGTCAGTCGCTTACATAGTACTATCATGTCGTGACCTAAATTACATGTGCGTCTTCCCTGTAAACCAAAGGGGCCCTGGGTAGATACAAAAAGTCAAGCTGTCTTCATGAGCTGCGATACCGTGATGCCTACTATAAATTACTGAATGTAATAACATACGGCGCTATGCTTTCACTCGCAAGCTAGCCCACATCGTTTCGTCTGCGATGCAATGTTGCCTGTGTATTACGACGCAACGCACACGCTAGCGTATCGGGGCGCAGCTGCCGCAGTGTATTATAATGTAGGCAAGCTTACTTGATATCGCATTTCTACACACCAACCGCGCGCACATCGGCAACAAGCTCACACTCAGGCGGGCGCACCGAGCGGCGCTGCCCGTCGTGCCCATGCTGAAGCACTTGAAACGAGTGTTTGTACAGTTTACACCCGGGGATCCAAAGGCAGCGTCGGCTCGCGAGCTCCTTGGTCGCGTCTCAAGTCCCTTCGCAAAGAAGTCCAACCCCGCCTGCGTAGTTGAGCACAAAGTCGACGACGCTGGTGGCCCACCTTTCGTGGACCTGACCTTTACTGATGATGAGCAGCGCAAGCTCGTTACCAAGGAGCTGAACGTTGGGGACATCAACCGCATCATACAGCAGAAGGCTGGCGAAATGGAGATGAAGGTGGGTTGTCGCGATCAACGCTCTGGTACTCTGTATGGGGGTGGGCGTGTTGCTTGGCAAGGGCGGCCTGCGTGGCGAAGGGATAATTGGGGGGGGGGGGGGGGGTCGGGTGTGGGGGCGGGGGGGCAAGGGGTGACCGGCGTGGTATCGCTGACTTCAATCTCTTCAACCTTGTGCCAACTTATCCAAACCTGGTTCTGGGTTTCGTTCAAGTGGAGCGCCCGCATATGCGCCTGTGAGCGTACAGGGCGTAACACGCCTTCGTACCCTATCATGGGGAGGGACACCACGGGGCATTGCAGCCCAGTCCACGCTCGGGTGCTGACACGGAGCCCCGCCGCACTCGGACATTGTCTCCCTGCAGGCTGTGATGAAGGAGGTGGGCTGGAATCCGTGGGCGTCTGAGAACAGGCTGCCAGCTCGGCTGGGATCGAGGTGACCCTGCAGCATTCTGGCTGGGCCACTCGCCCCGTCAACAAATGATGAAGCCCTGCAACGGGGCAGTGACAACGCCATCAGGCACCACCGCAAGCGTAGCCATCCAGACCACCTTGCCGTGTGAGCAGGTGGCGTAGCTGCGGTTTTGATGCATGGGCGCAGTGAGCAACTGGACGATCAGGTGACCGTGCTGTTGCAGTGATGTGCAAGGTGGTGGCGTAGATGGCTGGGTCTGGAAGGCGCAGGCATTACATTAGATGTGTGCGGACCTGCTGGTCCAGGCCTTTTTTCATTGCTGTATGGACGCACTACCTGACCAGAACCAACGCGTCCGAGCAGGTCCGAGCATGCACTTAGACATACTGCACGGAACCTCCGTATGCCATGCCTTGCATCGGGCGCCTTGTAAGTTCGTGCATTAGATTTCTGCCGCCAACGACTCATACCGCTGCCGCCTTGCCATACACACGCTCCGAGCTCACCCGCACAGCAATCATACTCTCCTCTCCGTCCTGACAGCTAGCCACAGCTGTCAGCGAAAGCATCACTGGCAACCTTCTCTGTGCTACTCCTCGGCCAAAAACCATCGCGCTGGCGAACAGCGCCCACACTCCGCTCGCCACGAGCAAAAACCTTAGTCACTCCGCCGCTGCTGCTGCAGTCCGCTCACGCCGCCACCATGGCCGCCTGCTTGACGGTGAGCAGGTCGGGCAGCTTGCCCAGCACGAAGTCGGGGATGACCTTGTTGTCTGGGGAGTTGAGCACCTCCTCCGTGGTGACGCCTGGGGAGGGAACGGGCGCCAAAGTCGGTCGGTGAGCGAGGCACAGCCACGAGGAGGACTTGCCTCCAGCAACCAGCCAGGTCAGCTAGGAGAAGGTGAAATATACCCAAAGGAGCGGGCCTCTTGCAGTGAGGCATGGCCAACAGGCCCTCCACAGTCAGCACTTGCGAACCAAGGAACAACACCACAGCCACTTGCACACGGCGGTGACCGACTGTTAGTGCATCACTGGGCGTGGGCCGGTGCCCGCCTGGTGCCTGCGCGCCCCGAGGCACAGCTTGCCCCACGGCTGGATCCCTGCCCGGCACACGTTGCCACGTGCCGGCCCCCACGCGCGCGCTCACCCGACAGCACCAGCGAGGTGGTCAGCCCGCCATTCTTGCCGAACATGATGTCCGTGTCCAGGCGGTCTCCCACCATGCAGATCTCGTCCGGCCGCAGCCCCAGCGTGGCGCTGATGTTCTTGAGCATGAAGTCCGAGGGCTTGCCCACCACGATGGGCTCGCGCTTGGTGGAGCCCACGATGGCGCCCACCATGGAGCCGTTGCCTGTGGGCGGCGGCGAGAGGTGGGCGACGACACCGAGTGCAGACGGGTTGACGGGTTGAGGATTTGGGGGAGATGGTGTGCGGGCTGTCAAGGTATGGCGTGGAGCACATAATTGCGCCTACACCATGGGAGCCAGGGCCAGGTGACATAGCACACAGGCAAGGTATATATAGTTGCCTGGCTGGTGCAGGCTTGACACGGAAGACGGTATACAAGGGGCCGTATGGCCGTGGGCCCTCTTGCCTTTCGAGGACTGTCTGCCAGCCTCAGCTGCTTGCGGTGCACAGGCGCGACATCACGACTGCAGCTGCGTTACGCCCCCCGGCCGTGTTGCACCCACCCGCCCACTCCTGCGCGTCCGTGAGGTGTGTCACGGCGTCCCGGTTGGTGGCGATGAACAGGCAGCCGGGGTTCTCCCGGATGCACAGCGTGGCGTACTGGATCTTGTAGTAGTTGACGTAGCGGTCAAAGCCAACCACCACGGCGCCGACCTGCGGTTACCAAGGCCGCGGTGCTCAGCTGCAGCCACGCCACCATGCCATGGAGTGGCGTACACGACACGGCGCAGACATAGCGAAGACGGCACAGGGCGGCACGACACCAGCCCTCCTTGCAGGACGAACCTGTCCTAAGGCTCAGCATCTGAAGGGGTGCGCCAAACAGGTGAGCATAGCAAATGCAGTAATGCTATACCAGACACTCAGCCGCTATCAACGCACCTGACACCCCCGCCAACCCGCCCCAGGCGACCCCCGCGCACATCCTAGGCCCAACCGTCTTGTGTCACCAGTTTTACCGAGGCCCCCAACCATATAGCAGTCCCGCCGCCCCGAGCATCCCAGCCTCCGCCTACGCGCATCTTGCCCCGCGGGTGGTCCACGCCCAGTCCCAAGCATGACACTCCTCACACGCAGCAGATCCCTCCCGCGGCCCCACTCACGTCGTGGTCGTGCTCCATGAACTCGCCGCTCTTGAGCGTCACCTTCTTGTCAGCGTCGCCTGGCCCCCCCAGGTGGCGGATGCCCTTGAGGTCCAGCTCCTCCAAGATGCCGGTCTCGCCGATCACGTACACCTAGCAACGGGTGGCAGGTGCCCGAAAGCCCGGTGGATGCGCAGGACGTAAGGAAAGGGAGCGGGGACGCAAATGCAGGGTAGCAGGCGGGGTGTGAAACGGCAAGCTGGCGACAGGGTGGACATGCAATGACCCTGCCTTCAGACACGCTGGCGCATTGTCCTGGGCTCCGCACGTGCTGGCATGCATGGGTGCATCTGGGCCCTCTCATCTGTACACCCATGGCTCATGGCCCAGAGTGCACCCAAGCTCTCAGCGCTACTTGAAGATATGTCGCGGGGTACTGTTCCCTATACATCGCCGCACCTTCTTGTTGAAGTTGATGGACTCCAGGTAGGCAGCAGCGGCGTACGACGACGAGTAGATCTCCTCCTGCAGGGGTGCATGCGAGACATTTGACCGTGATTGACAACCATGGTTGGCAAAAATGACGTTCGCTTGGCCTCATGAACGGATCCACAGCATCCTCCACGAGCTCCCCAGGCGCTGCCCCCTGCGCCGCCAGCCACCCCCAGGAAGGGTCCGTGGGGGACACCGCCCCTCGGCAGATGTGGGCATATCTGCTCACGCACAGAGCCCTTGTGGCCTCTATGTTAGGCTATTGTGCCAACTGCTTTCGCAGCTGCCGCTGCTGCTGCTGCTGCTGGGGCGCGCCGGGCAGCAATTCCTGCTGTCCCTGCCTCCGCCCCCGCCGCCGCTCCGGCTGCAGCAGCAGCCCACTGTTGCTGTTGCTGCTGCTGCCGCTGCAGCCACGCATGCCACTATGGGCCTCCGGGCACCGCACTTTGGCCCCGCCTTTAATGAGCACACCTCGTTCGGCGTATGGGTTCTGCTGTCATTACGGTACATGGTGGAACACAAGGCGCTCCTGCGGGCAGCTGTGCCGTGGCAATTCACATGCCACACATGCCACTGCAGGCACACGTGCCCCGTCCGCTCACCGCCTTAACGTCCAGACCCAGGGACTGGAACTTGGACATGTAACCCGCGCGCGACTTGGTGCTGTTGTTGGTCACGAAGAACACCTTCTTGCCCTGCGTGCCGTACACTGAAGGGTTCATGCAGGTCGCAATCATGCTGGTGACAGCGCTTGCAGTCCAGCAGGCACTACTCCGTACAATGTGGTATGGTGTAACAACAGGACTGCCTTAGGCGCAGCTCAAGGCTACTAGTTGAATGGAGTTGGCAGTGGCCGCCACGCTGGGAGCGGGGGCTGTGCAGGCAGTGATGTACCTCCCCTGGCGCGTGACCCCTGACCCCCTCCTCTGCTCGCGTACCATGCTACGGAGCATATCCAGCGTCTCGGGGACGCCATCGATGACCTTGTCGCCCAGCCAGATAACGCCTGGGAAGACAAACCAGCTGGCCTCAGTCGCGATGTTTGCAAGGATAAGACAGAACCGCGCCAATGCAGCCGTTAGTGTACACACCGTCGCAGTCGAAGATGAAGCACTTGGCGCGGTTAAGTAGGTTCAGCTTCTCCTCGTCGGTTGCGCGGGGAACTGCGCACGGCAGCAGGTGCGCACGAAGAAGGCGTTGAGCCGACGAGCTCACCCAACCAACTTTCCCTCGTCAATGGCATAGAACCTACTGGGGCGCGCAGCCGCTTTCACAGCAACCATCTTCCTAGACGCACGCACAGGCCGAGATGTGCCCCGGGTGCAGGGCAAGCGCTGAGCCTGGAGAGCGCGCATTCGTCCGGAGTAGGTTCTTGGGACAAAAGGCAGGAACCTGAAAAACCCTATATCGCCTGTTATTATCTGTTCCAGAGTTACCTGTCAATGCCTGGCATGTGCGCTCGAGTGCATGTGCGTGCCCATGCAACGGCAGGTGCTCCGGCCAAACTGGGGTTGTGCGTGCTGTCGGTATGTTTATACACAGCATAATATACTAGCCTAATGGTTAGTTTCCACTCGCTAATGCTGTTCAGCTCCACATCGCAAATGCTTCCCAGTAAGGCTTGAGAAAAGCTTCTGCCGGGACCTGCGTCCCGTTCTTGACCACCATGAATGTGGATCGCAACATACGAGAGGCGGAACTGGATGCCGATACGGAAGAAGACCTGCTCAGGCTCCAGGTGTGCCGACAGCGCTGCTGCCGCCGACAGCCTTTTGCGCGGGAGCCGCTCTGCTACCGCGTGCCCTTGCCACACCCCTTCTGGAGCTTATGGTGGACATATTGACGCACACAGGAAGAGTTCTTGGCCCAGAACAGCAAACCTGCTGCAAAGGTCACGCGCATCGGTGCCGGGGCTGTGCCGGAAGCTGCAGCTGGGCACCCAGCCCCAGCTCCACGGGCCCCCGTTCGCCCAACAGCCCCGATACATGTGACACATCAGAATGAAGATGAGGACATGTGGGATGACGTGCTTGATGGCAGCGTGACCGAGACTGTCCCTCCTGCTCGCGGGGGGGCGCTGGCTTCTAGAGGCGGTGTTGGCCCTGGGCTGCGGATAACACCTGGGGTGGGCCCACAGGGGCCCCGGGGTGACTCGGTGGGCGTGCCTGGAACGCCAGGGGCCCCAGGTTCAGGGTCGAAAGAGGCAGTAGGGGCAGCAGCAGCAGCAGCAGCAGCAGCGCGACCTGAGCACGAGGCTGAGGAGCATCCAGCAATCATAGGTGAGCTGCAATATGCAGGCGTGCATGCAGACAGGTCGCTGTGGATATGGGACTTGGCAGTAGACCGCAACCGGGGCTAACGGTATGTGCGGATAGCCCCTTGGGCTCCTGCTGGCCTGCCAGTGGGCGCGTACGTGTCCGCCACATGACCTTGGACACTGACACCCCACCGTTTCTGCGCTTGCTGTATATGCTTTGCGCATAATGCCGCTGCAGGCCGTATTGATGGGCTGCTCGGTGACATTGTGGAACGGTCAGGCGCCGTGCAGCCCAGCAGCAGCAGCAGCACCAGCGGCTCCGGCGGCAGCGGCGATGGCGACAGCAGGGAGCCGAACGGGCACGGGCTTCCGGCCCCGGGTGCGGCGCCAGCACCCTTTCCAGCGGCAACCCACCGGAAAATGTCAAAGGTAAGTGCATCAGGAAGCATCCTTCCATGCGCCAATGTGGGCGCTCTGGGGTCCGTAAGGGCCCGTACCAGTCCGCTTCCTCTGTCGGGAACTTAACCAGCTGCTCGCTGCGTCTGCTCTGCAGTTTGCCCTCAGCCGCAAGAAACCCGGCGCGCCGGGCGCGGCGGCTCCGCAGACCGCCCCGGCGGCTCAGGAGCCGCTACCCCACACGCAGCCGGGCCCAGCGCAGCCCCACACCTCCACCACAGCCGCTACCACCCGCCCCGCCGGCAAACGTCTGCAGATACCTCCCGCTGCCGGCCACACCACTACCACCGTCTCGGCAGCAGGCCCAACAGCTCCCGCAGGCGGTGATCCAAGAGCCGGTGGCGGGCTGTCGGGCCTCTCGGGCGCCTCCCCCTCAGAGGAGCTGTCCGCCATTGATGCCCTCAACCGCCAGGCTGTGCTGTCCATGCAGCCGGACCAGGTGGCGGCGGCGGTGGACGAGCTCGCGGGCCGTCTGGCCCCGGGGGCCCTGGAATTTCTGCGCCGCAGGGGCGCCCAGCGCCTGGCGCAGGGGACAGCAGCAGCAGCACAGCAGGAGGCCGGGGTGCAGCAGAGGCGGAACCACGGACAGGTGCAAGGGGAGTCGGCGGCTGTGGGCGCGCCAACCGTACGGATGGGCGGGGAGGCGGGGGCCGGGGAGGGGTTGCTGGGGCCCCGTGGGCCGCGGGGAGGGGGCCGGGTGAGGGACCTGTTGGCGGCGACGGGGCAGGGGGCGGCGGAGGCGGCGTCGTGTGCGTCGCAGGCGGACACGAACGCGCTGCTGGACGGCGCGTTGCGGGCCATAACCGAGGGCCGGGCGGGGGGCGTGTCGGCGGCGGCGGCAGCGCCGGACAGCGCCCTGGGCGCCACGCCTATTGAGGCCCTAGTCCGCCAGCAGCAGCAGCAGCAGCAGCAGCAGCAGGGTACGACGGGGGCAGGCAGTGCGCCTGTGGCGGCAGGCTCGGGGCAAGGGCCGGGGCCGGGGCAGCAGGGCGCGGGCGGCACGCCAGCGGACCCCCGCCTGGTGGCCCGGCTGCGGTTCGACATGGGCGGTGTGGTGGTGGGCGTGCAGGCGCCGGATGACACCTTCAGGGAGGAGGAGGTGGGGCGGGGCGTGTAACGGAGGCGTCCAGGGACGGCACGGGCGGGGGCAGCCATGCCAGGTGTGCCCATGGTCCCTTCCCTCTCCTACGTAGTCAGTTTATAGGTGCCCATTTGTTTTCTTTACACTAGGCACTGTGCGCTTCTGCCGGCAAAACTCCCCATGACATTCACTGCCACCGCTAATCCATCCGCCACCACACCTGGTGCCACTGTGCGGTACTCCCTCTCGGCCCCCGTTCCACGGTCCCCAGGTGCTCATGCGCGACCAGCTGCGGCGCGACGAGGGCTCTGCGCCGCTGGGCTACACGCTGGGCGAGCTGCTGGTGCTGTGCCGCAGCGCCGTGGCGGCGCAGCGCGTGGCGGGCCTCACGCTCATCGCGGAGCTGTGCTGCATGGCGCGGCCGCGGGCCGAGGACCTGCGCATGCACGCGCCGGCAGCGGCAGCGGGGGCCGGGAAGCAGGGGCAGCAGGACGGCGCAGGCTGGGGCCCGGGGCAGATGCTGTACCGCTTCGTGCCCATACCGGAGGAGCTGCGCGACAGGTGGGTAGCGGGCGAGCGACAGATGCCACCAGGCTGTGGGTGCTGTCCAGTGGCGAGTGCTTCGCCATAGTGCTGTAACATGGGCACGGGCGTTTCTGTTCCCGCTGCATCTGACCACCTGATGTTGTGGTTGACAGTGCAGCCTCGCACGCGGCCTGCCCATCCCCCGCAGCGCACCGGCATGCAGCGTGTCGTGGCAGGAGGTGTGGCAGTTCCTGGTGTCGGAGCTGGGCCTGGCGGCGCACCTGCGGCTGGCGCTGGACGACGACAGGCCCAACGTGCAGGCGGCGGCGGCGGCGGCGCTGGCGGCGCTGGTGAGCGGCGGTCCAGGCGGGTGCGGCTCGGCGCGCTAGGGGTACCGTAGATGACGGCCCCACGGCTGCCACGGCTGGTACCGGTATGCACCGCCGACAGCACGTAGTGTGCAGTGCAGTCTAGCGAGCCCTCGACGCACGGTCCGCCACCAAACACAAGGCGTGGTGCATGGATAGATCAGTGGATGTACCAGTTGCAATACCTCCACGCCATGCCGCACACGGCCCGCACCCCCTCCCCGCCCCCAGCTGGGCCGCAGTGAGTCTGAGCTGCTGGCGGCGGAGCTGGCGGACGCCTGCCCCGCCACCGGCTGGCCCTCGCCCGCGTACGGTTACCTCACGCGCGCGGGCGTGACGGCGCCGTGGGAGGCGCAGCCGCCCGCCTGCCCAGACCCGCATCCCCAGCAGCAGGGCGGCCCGGGCGACGAGGGCCCCGACGCGCCTGAGGACGTGGCGCTGGTGGACCCACTGGCAGGGGCGCTGCAGATGGGGCTGCTGCAGCGGATACGGTGCGCCTAGCGTAAACCGTGGGCTCAGGGTGCTACCAACAGGTGCTGACGTTGCCGTATGTAACTGCTGAGGGCCTTGCGTGCGGATGTCATGCCTGGCAACGAAAGCTGTGTGCACCCTGATCCGCGCCCAGCAAAAACCCTGTGCAAGCATGTCCTCCTACACCCTACCCTTTCCCCACTCGCTACCCTTGAGCAGCTACCTGCTGGTGGCCCGCAAGTCCCCCGGCGCGACGCTGCCGCTGCTGGCGGTGCTGTGCGCCGCAGCACGGGGCGGCGCGGACGTCGCCCTGTCCGTGTGCCGCGAGCGGGGGCTGCTGGCGGCCGTGGGGGAGCTGCTGGACCCCGCCGCCGCGCTGCTGCCGGAGCAGGGGGCGGACCGGGAGGCGGGGGAGGGCGCGGGCGGGGCGACAGGGCAGGGCGATGCGACAGGGGCAGGGGCAGCGGCGGAGGGCGCGGAGCGGAGGGCGGCTGCGGGGCGGTCAGGCACCGCGGCGAGTGTGGGCGCGGGTGCGGGCCTGGGCCTGGGTCCCGCCAGTGCAGCGCACGTGGCGGCGGTGATGCTGGTGCGGCTGCTGTGCTGTGCGTCGCCCGTGGCGGCGCAGCTGGTGCGGACGGCAGGTGCGGGGAGGGGACAGGGGACGTGTGCTGCTGCTGCTTGCCCATGCTCCCTGCTGTCTACATGTAAAACAAGGCGGCAGCGTCCTGCTGCAAGTCGCACGTGGCGCCGCTTGGGCCCGTCTCCATGGCAAAGCCAGACCGATACAAGTCTGCAACCTCAGCGGACCCTGCGACACCGAATTGAGCCCCTTCCTGCGTGGGGTACTGAACTACTGCCACAGGCCTGCTCGCCCCCATGACGGCCTACATCGCGCTGGCCGGCCCCCCCGGCGCCGCCGCCTCCCTGCACGCCCAGCTGCTGCGGCTGGAGGCGCTGCGCACCTGGCGCGCCTGCGCCCACCACTCCATCGCGCTGACCACCGTTGACGACATGTACGGCAACCTGTGCGACCTGCTGCTGCCGCCGGTACGGCAGTCGGGCTCCGAAGTCGCGGCCGGCTCCGCGGCCTCCGCTCTGACCACGCTCCGCCAGCTCAGCAGCGGGGAGGTGTACTGCCTGCTGTGCACACTGGTGAAGCACAGTGTGGCTGTGGAGCAGGGGGATGCGACGTTGGGTCGTAGCATGCTGGGCCCAGGGGCGGCGGCGGCGCTGGCTCAGGAGGCCCTGCAGTGGCTGGGGCCGGGGGCGCTACGGGCGGTGGCGGCGGCGGCGTTGTCGCGCTGCAGCCTGTCGCTGCCGCTGCTGGCGGCGCCGTCGGGCGGCGGTAGTGGCGGCGGCGGGCCCAGCGGCAGCCTACTGCGGGCGCTGCTGGGAGCGCACCCGGCGCTGCTTGTTCCGGAGGCGGTGGCGCACGTGGCGTGTCTGTCTGCCGTACTGTCGTACCTGGGGGCGTACTGGTGGAGCGTGGCGGAGGGGCAGGACGTGTTTGGGCAGGTGCGGGCGGCGCTGGCGGCGTCGGGCCTGGCGGGGCAGGCCGAGCCGTACAAGCACAGGCCGACACAGCAACAGCAGAAGCAGGAGGGGAAGTCGGAGAAGGTGGACAGCGGGGCGGCAGCGGGGGCAGGGGCTGGGCCGCAGGTGGAGTTGTCTCCCGCCGACGCGTTAGCCATGGCGCTGCTGCGGCGGCCGCAGCATGGCGCAGCGCAGCAATGCAGCAACGGTGCAGCAGTGCCCGAGGCCGGGGCTGGTGGGCAGGAGGGCGGGGTGGTGGGGCGGCACGACGAGGTGGACCCTGTGGGTAGGGCGCTGGCGGGTTGGGCGCTGGCGCTTGTAGGCGGCCGGCCTGCTGTCGGGGCAGAAGGCGGGCGGAGCGACACCGTGGAGGCGGCGAGCGGCGGGGGGCTGCGCACGGAGGCCCTCGTGCACCGCTGCCTGCAGGTGGGGCCCTGCTGACAACCAAGGAAAAAGGATGGGCGTGGTTCGCATGGGAACAAGGGCACAAAGTGGTAGTCCACACCTACTGCTCAGCTGGCTCCTAATGCATGTACAGCAGTCCTGTCGCCTGCGTTAACACGTCGCGCCCTTGCCAGCACCTGACGGGCCATTCACTGTCCGTTGGATACCGAACCGGATGCTTACCACCTGGGAACCTTGCATCATGCGACTCTGACCATTGGACCTCCCCGCCATCATTACCATGTCCTGCAGGCCGCGGCGGCCTCGCTGGTGTACGGCACGCTGCAGCTGACGCTTGCCGTACACCGCAGCGCACGCGCCGCCCCGCTGGCCTCCGCCGTAGTGCTGCTGGCCGCCCCGCGGTGCGCCCAGGCCGCCCTGGCGCTGCCCGCCGCGTGCGGCCGCGTGCTGTGCCCCTGGCACGTGGCGGCCCAGCAGCAGCAGCTGCACCTCAGCCGCCTGGTGGTGCTGGCTGCCACGCTGCTGCAGCCGCACATGCAGCAGCAACAACAACCTCAGCACCTAGCAGCCGCAGGGTCAGGGACGGTGCCAGAGGGCGGGGAGGATGGAGGCAAGGGGACGAAGGCAGCACCTGCAGCGGCCGCCGCACAGGCAGGTGTACTGCCAGTGCCTCCGCTGGTGTTGATGGACACGTGCCTGTCGGTGCTGTCCCACGCGCCGGCGGGCGCCGAGGCGCTGTGCCTGCAGGCATTGCGGCTGGCGCTGTGCGGCGAGCTGCTGCGGCCGCTGCTGCAGCTGGCACATAAGGAGGCAGCGGCCCTGGCGTCGGCCCACCCCCAGCTGGCGCTGGCCGCAGCAGGGGTGCCCAACGGCAGCAGCACCGGGTCCGCAGGCGCTGGCGGGTTGACGGGTGTGTTGTTCAGCGCCCCGTACCCGCTGCCGCCAGGCCCGCCGGATGCGGATGAGGCCGCGGAGGTGCTCTTCGAGAGCTTCGCGGCCTCGTGGCTGTCGCTGATTGCTCAAAGACGGCTGGAGGGTGGGGCAAATCAGAGACGGGCGGGCGGGAGCGAGGCGGAGGGAGTGGAGGAGGGGCAGCAGCAGGGAAGGGCCCGGCCCGCGGCGCGCGTGCAGCTTGCTCCCCTGACCCTGGGGCTGTGCCAGCTGCAGCAGCAGGCGGGGTCGCGGCTAGCGGCGCCGCCTCAGTGGATGATGCTGGAGGCGCACCGCCTGCCGGCCACTGGAGGAGGTGGGCAGCAGCAGCACGCAACTCCTCCTCCTCTGCACCCCGTGGGCTGCGCGCTGATGCTGTGCCTAGGGATGGAGGCGGCGCCGGGCGGCAGCCAGCTGCTGCGGGGCCTGCCGGCTGGGTCCAAGGAGGCGGCGGCGCTGCAGGCTGCCTTTGTGTTCCGTGCAGGAGAGATGCTGGCGGAGGAGCAGCGGCAGCAGGGGCGGGGCCGGGGGCCGCGGGGCCAGGGCGGGGATGGGGACGGGGACGCAGACGAGTCGTGGCGGGAGCCGTTGGTGCGGTGGGCCCTGGCCGGCCTCTCGCAGCGGTACCTATGCAAGGGGGGAGGCAGCGCGGTAAGCTGGATGTGGGGCTTGGGAGATTTTGACATGCTAGCAATGAGGTGGGGCCAAGCGTGCTGTTGCAGGACACCCGCTAGACGCACTTGCTATGCGACCGCAGTGACCATGTGGTCCATGGCCAATGCCGCCCTCAGGTGCACCTGCCGGGCCCGCAGGCGCCGCCCGCGCCGTACGGCCGCCCGGGCCCGCTGCCCCCCGCGCCGCCCGCCTCCGCCGCCTGGCTGCCCGGCCCGTTGGCTGAGCGGCTGGGGGAGCTGCTGGCGGCCGCCTCGTGGGGCGACCCGCTGCTGGGGGCGCACCTGGCGCTGGCGCTGCGGCCCGAGGCGCACCCCGTGGTGCGGCTGCAGGTGCGGCGGGAAGGCGGGAGCGGTGGGGGCTGGGTGCACACGTGGCAGCACGTGGCAGTGGGGTGGCTGTGTGCGATAGCATGAGGTAGCGGCGCCAGGGGAATGCGAACGTTTGGGTATCTGACAGGTGCTGTTCACGCCAGTGTCGTCCTAGCCTTGGCTCAGGAGGTTGGAGCCACGTACATACACCTCACAACCATCCCCAGCACCTTCCTCCCCGGCGTAAATGTCATAACAGTACCTGAACACGTGCGCCTGCCCCGCTGTCCTTGCACGGCCTCAGGTGTGGAACGCCCTGGCGATGGAGAAGGCGCTGCAGCTGCTGCCGCCCCTGCCGCGCTGCCTGGGCGGCCCGCAGCAGTACCTGCTGCTGCCGCCGCCCCTGCGGCCGGGTGCGGCTCAGGGCGCCACCCCCGCCTCCGCCCCTGACCCCGCCTTCCTGGCCGCTGCCCACAAATCACTGATCGAGGGCGAGCTTGACAAGAGCATGCAGCCACACCAGGAACACCACCAGCAGGGACAGCAGGAGCAGGGGCAACAGGCGGAGCCAGGCTTACATGCTGGCGGTGGGGGTCGCGGCTCGGGTGACCAGGGCTGGGCTTGGCGCTGTTCCATGGCAGGGGAGGTGGCCCTTAGCCACCTGGCGAGATGGCTGTTGGTGCGGGAGGCGTGGCCGGCGTTGGACGCGGCGCTGGGGGATGCTGTGGAGGCAGCGCGCGGGACAGGGGGTGCGGGCGGGGATGGGGGCGGCGGCGGCAGGAGGGTGCCGGCGGGTGCGGCAATGCTGGGCGGGCTGGTGCGGCATGCGAAGGCGGAGGCGGTGGCGCAGCTGCTGCTGTTTGCGGAGAGGTGGTGTGGGGTGGCGCGGGAGGAGGGGGCGGCGGTGGTGACGCAGACGTGCTCGGGGGGTGATGTGGAGTTGAGGGAGCGGGCGAGGCAGGTGCTGGCGGCGGCGGGCCTGGCGTGATTGAGATGTGGGGGTCGACGGTCGACGGGTGTTGCGCTGTGGGATACGGGTGGCTTACCGGCTGTGAGCTAAGCTAGTTGCTTGGAGAGGGCGAGGAAGCCGTAGAGTTGCGTGTGCTGCAACAATATGCCGGTTGTCCCTGTTGCGGACGTAGTAGGTTGCCGCATTCCAACCATGCGCTGGCATGGGCAAAAGTTTATGTTGGTGTATGACGCCCTGTCGCAAGAACGCAAGTGTCGCAGCTACTGCTGTGCAAGCCAGCGGAGCAGTCCAAGTTGTTGCACGTGTCCAGGCGTTAGTGTTGTGGCAGGGCATGGCAGGAAAGGGCAGCCCTTCTTGCAGGGCGGCTGGCCGCAGGTGGCTCGGCCGAAATGCGTTGGCATTGACACAGGCGCCGTCCCTTGCTTTGCAGTTGCTGTAAGGCCAGTTGTCACCGTCTGGCGTTTAGCAACCAACCTTGCCACGCTGTACTGGGGCTTTCGGTACGCTGCAGGCTGCAGTGGACGCAGACGCCCATCCTACCGATGGCATCCGCCTGCTATAACGTCGTGCGCTGCATACCTGCCTGGTTTGTGCTGCAGGCAATGTATTACCCCTGCAAGCGCGCCACGCTGGGTTGGCGGCCGACCCGGCGGGTCGGCCGATGTCGACGCTACGTTGCGCACATCAACATTTTCAATACAGAAAAACAGGAATTGTGCCATTTCGAGCTGGATGGCCTGCAGCAAGGCATGAGTCACCCGAGACGCTCTCGTCTTACTACCTCGTCAAGGTCACACTGAGTTGGATGGCTTGATGTTGGTTGTCAAGGGGTTATGTACATAGGCAGCATGCTGTCGTGAGCCAGCGAACGCGCCCTAGCAGTCACGCTGCAATGCACATACCTGAATTCCGATTTCCGGGACCAGCTGGCGTCAGTAGCAGAGTCATACCTTACTACCTTATATGACTGGTAATTATCTGGAAGGGAGCAGAGACACGCACGCTTGTGCTTGCGTTCCGTGTGAGCTAGGTGCCTTTCCGTCCCAGTATACCTGAAACGAGGTGAATAGCCAAGCGCTATGCAGAGTCTCTAGGCGAGCGGCCTTGAAGGCCGGCGTCGAACCTAGGGTACCCCCCTGCAGTCCCGTTAGGCACATCACACAGAAGCATTGGCCAAAATGCCTCTCCTCGAGAAGCTCAAGGAGAATCTGCTCAAGTCCAACCAACCCAAAACTCCTGCTGAAGTAGTTACAAAACTAGTTACGGCCCTCGAAGCGCTCTCGGCTTACAAGGGCGATGAAAAGGCACTGGACAAGGCACACGAGTCGGTGGCCAAGTACTTGCTCGCTACGAAGCTGCTATTGTTCGGCGACGACGAGCATGAAGCCACCAAGGAGAACGCCATAGCGCTGGCGCACGAAGCAGGGAGGACGTCCCTGCTGTCGCTGATCGTAAAGCAGATGGTCGTCCTCGAGTTCGAGTCGCGAAAAGACGCCGCCCAGGTGTTCGGTGCGCTTGTGCGCATCAAAGGGAACAACGACGAGCGAGGACCCGGCATCATATACGTGCAGAAACACCCCGAGATACCCACACTCCTGTTCAACGGGTGGGTACTGCCGCCGCCGCCCGGCCCGCAGCGGTGCACGCCACCTGTTGCTCATTGCTGCTGCTGGTGCTGTGGTGCAGGTACGACGAGCCCACCATCGCCCTCAACTGCGGAGCCATGCTGCGGGACTGCCTACGGGACGACCAAATAGCCAAGTGGGTGACCCACATGGGTACGGACCCCGCACCCAGCATGCGCAGAGGCCCTCAATCTGCACGGCAGCTTGCAGACAACAGGCGTCAGCGGCTCACCCTCACAGCACAACCACACCCCACAACACAACACCGGCTCGGGCGGACGGCACGGGTGTTTGCTACAGCTGGTAGTGGGGCCGTTGGGCCAGGTTACGGACCTGGGTCAAGACCTTGCGATGACCTTGCCCACCTGTGCAACACACAAAGCACAGCTGCTGGGTCCGATGCCCCAATGGCACGTGCTGCCGCCAGCGGCCCGACCTCCGCCCCGCCCCTGCGGCACCATGCCCCTGCCTGCTGGCCCCCTCCAGGGCGGTGCTGGAGGGGCCGGTGTTCCTGCGCTTTTTCGACAAGGTGGAGGTGGCCAACTTCGAGGTGGCCTCGGACGCCTTCAGCACCTTCAAGGTGCGAGAGAGGAGCAATGGCAGCCGCAGCAGAGCAGCAAAGCGCTGGGTCTGGGGGCGGGAGGGTTGGGGATTTGGAGAGCTGGGGATCGAGATGATGGTGCTCGCGCGGCGAAAGCGAAGCGCCTTGTGGCACCATCCGTGTCCTGCCCCAGTGCTAAGGGCAGGGCGCCTGCAGCTTGTTGGCGCTTGCAGGGGGCGGGGGCGGCTTGTCATGGAGGCATGGCGTCCGTGCGACCGCATGGCAATGGGCTGTCCCATGGGTTGGACAGCTGGTGGTGGGCTGTGGTGGGCTTAGGGCCCGGACGAGGTCCGCGAGGGGAATGAGGGGTGGATGTGCCGAGCTGCCATGTGCGTGTGCAGATAGGCACACCTTTTGGGCTGGGTGGTGCCACGCAAAGCCACGGGGCGGGGCTCTGCAGGCTGCTCCCTTCCCGCTGCTCACCGGGCTGAGGACCGGGGGACTGTGTGTGTGCAGCTCGGAGCTGGTTGCGCCATAGCAGCAAACGCTGCTTCTGCTCTGCACGTCACAGTGCGAACATGCGCAGACTCGGCCACCGAGGACACTTGGGTACCGTAAATACTCCACAACCTGGCCAATTTTGCTTCTCTCGGTCCGCGCCTGCAGGACCTGCTCACGCGGCACAAGCCCGTGGTGGCGGCCTACCTGCAGGAGCACTACCAGGAGGTGGGGGCCAGGGGGGGAGGGGGGTTAAGGGGGCCAGCATTCGGCTACAGGGTGCGCAATTTAACCACGTCGTGAGTGGGAGCAGGCGGAGGAACGCGATATGCAGGGTGCTACCTGGAGGTGGTCGGGGAGGTGGGGAAGCAGGGCTCGGGCACACGTCAAAGAGGGGACGGGTGGGGCGAGGGAAGAAGGGAAGTGGTGATGTTGTTACCGGGGGTGGATCGGGGGGCTGTGCAGGAGGCAGCGGCGGCTGGAGGGGCGGTGGAGGCAGGCAGCATCGGCAGCAGCAGCAGCAGCAGATGGAGGAGGCGGGGGACTGCTGCGGCAGCGGCGGAAGGAAGCACCCGGGCTTGCAGCAGTAGGAGAGCGGCTCGGCAGACGGCATGCGAGGGATGGACAAGACGAGCAGCAGCAGCGGCGCCTGGAGGGCGAAGGCGACCTGAGGTTAAAGACGCTTTGGCAAAAAGCAGTGTTACGGCTGTCAGCGCCACGGCGCTGGTCCACAGCCTAGATCGCCTTGGGGCATTTGGCGGTCCTGGCGGTATGTGGCCAATTCTGGGGGCGCTGGGTGGGCGGTGTGCACGGTGGTCCGCCACACGTGGGGTGCCGCACTGCCCAGGCAGCGTCATGGTTCCACAGGACAGCTGCATGTGCATTCATGCAGCCCCGGTCGCGGCTGCGTGGTCACGTGCGGTGCATCAACGGGTCCTGGCAGACACCTTCCCCAGTCTGCGGGGCGTTTCATGCTCCTGCAGCAGTGCCACTGACAAGGGGGCTGGGGGCCGTCGTAGAGGCGGCATAGGTGGGGCCGGGGCGCCAAGGGTCCTGGCGCCAAGGGTCCCGCAGCGGAGCCCTCGGGGCCCCAGGGTCCTAGCACTTCTGCTCGTTGGGCTGCGACGGCCTGGGTTCTCCCCGTGCTGCTGGTGCACTTCTGCGCCGGGGGCCTGTTGCTGTCGCGCGCACGCAAAGCCCACAGTACGTTGGCTTCCCTCCGTGCGCACGGCTGCGACCTCCCGTACACATAATGACAGCGACTGCCTAGCCGCCGGCCGCAACAGGCGTCAAAGCGCAGGCATGTACAGACCCACTACGTCTGCGCTTAAACGCCTGGTGCTGATGGCAACCGTATAGGTGGACGTGATTTGCTGCTCATCCTCCCCGCGTCGCCGCCCCTAGCCCCAAACCTCCCAACCTACCGCTCTCCCTCCCCTCCAGTTCTTCGCGGCCTACCTGCGGCTGCTGCAGTCCACAAACTACGTGGTCCGGCGGCAGTCCCTGAAGGTACGCGAGGGTAGCCGACTCGATAGGATGAAGCGGTTTGCAGGTCGCCACTACCTGACAAACGTAACAGCAGGTTGCGTAGGTTGTGGGACGGGGGTTGGGTCCCCCGGTCTGGATGTCGGTATCGCTCAGCAAGCGGTGGGGCGGTGCAAACGTGCCGACACAAAGCCACGTGGGCTCGACTCCTTGCACGTACCCTGCATTGTTGATTGCACGCTGCTTGCTGCTGCGTGGTGCAGCTGCTTGGCGAGCTGCTGCTGGACCGCTCCAACGTCAAGGTGATGCTCAAGTTCGTGAGCGACGTGCAGCACCTCATGACCATGATGGTGCTGCTCAAGGACCAGAGCCGCAGCATACAGTTCGAGGCGTTCCACGTGTTCAAGGTGGGGTGACAGCAGAGCGGCAGAGGAACAGGACCGTGTAAAGGTGGTGCAAGGGAGGGACCCACGGGTCGGTGCACGACGCCGGCGTGCTCAGGTGGCCGGAGGCGCGGGAGCGCCGCCCACCCGCGTTGCGGGCTGCTCGGGCTGAGAACGGGGTCATGCATCATGCTTCAAGCCAACGGCTGTGTTCACGCATTACTGTGAGTATCCTTTTACGGCACATAGGAATGCGCCCACCTACTCCCCCGCCTTTCCTGCCCTGATCCACATCCCTTCCGCAGGTGTTCGTGGCCAACCCCAACAAGCCGCAGCCCATCGTGGACATCCTGGCCAACAACCGGGACAAGCTGCTCAAGTACCTGGAGGACTTCCACACGGAGAAGGGTGAGGGAGGGGAGGGAGGGAGGAGGGCGTGGGTTGTTCACTCGGACCACGGGACAAGGGGCTGCGACTGCGACATGCAGGGGACCTGCGAGGAGGCGCTTGGAGTGGGGCAATGGTTGGATAGGAGAGCGAGGACCAAGAGCCGTTTGGACGCGAAGGGTCTGCAGCGTGTACCTGCATCGCACGGCACTGTGCAATCAGGAGCGCAGCTTGGCGCTTTCGATGAGGCCCTGATGGGCGTGCGAAATGCCCTGCCTTGCAGTGTGAAGTACTGGGTTCAAAGGTTTGGGGTTCTCCAGCAACCCACTGCCAGGGCAGTCCGTCTGGGGCGGGCAGCCCCGGTGTCCTAGTCTGCGATCCCTTCCCGGGGGGATCAGGTTAAGTGAATTCTTTTGGTGATTGACCGTTGACATTTGATCCCCGCCGCCGCCTTTCCTGTACCGGCGCCCCGTGCACCTTACCCTGCAGAGGAGGACGAGCAGTTCAAGGAGGAGAAGGCGGTCATCATCAAGACCATCTCCCTCCTGGGGGTGCCGCAGCAGCAACAGGCCCCCGCGCCGCCGGCGCAAGCGGCAGAGCCGGCGGCCGCGCCCGAGCCTGGGTCATGAGGCGCACGGGGGCCTTTGTGGAAGGGGGCTCCATGCGGGGATCCCGACGTCCCCGTCCCAATAATGAGCAGACGGCCCACCTAGAGGGCTGGGTGGCTCAATGCGCCTCCGTGCAATTCCTGCTTTCCGAGCCGTTGTGTCGGCCACGTGGTAATGATCGGCTGGCGAACATGTCAGGGTGTTATATGTGTCAATTGCGTTGATAAGTGTCGGGCTGTGCTCCTAGCGTCCGAGGATTCCTGGGAGATCCCTGCGCGGCCCACCTGCGTATCAGGGTGGCGCTGCTTGATGGCGCAGGGGCCATAGCGGGTTTTAGAACACATGGCTCTGGAAGGCGTGTGCGCTAGAAGTGCTGCCGGCACCTGCGCCAAGCGATGCTGGCAAGCGGGTGTCGGGTGTGGAGGAGACGCGCAGCACCAGTCGGACGTGTATTAGAGCGCCCGTCCCCGTCGGGAGCTGAGTGCCTCTGCAAGCTGTTCCGTGCAGCTCTGGCCTTACTGTATCTCGTGAGGTGTTGTCGGGGAACGGAGGATATCATGCTGGTCCCGGGGATGTCAAGCTTGCACGCCCGCTGTACTTGGACAAGCGAGGGCAGAGGACGGTTGCCGTCCCTTGGCGCGGAAATTGGGTGCAAAGGAAGGAGGAGGGAGGCGGATGGTAAGCCGTTTGCAGGAAGCGGCTGGCATGGCGTACGCAGAGGTTTCTGTGCGCTTTGGCGGTTACTGGTTTGGTTGAAAGCCCTCAGGGGGGCGAAGCGGGCTACACTGACGTTCCCTCGTGCTCTTCCCTGCCCTTCCCTATGAGGTGCAGCAGCTGTAACAGTATGCGCTGCTCCAAGCTGCTCCTTTGGCGATGGCGTGTGAGCGGCGATCGGGCAGGGTTTTGACCGTAGGCATAAAGGATCACTGGGGAGACGTGGCGGGGCGTGGCTATCAGTGGACACCGTGACCACTCAGCTTGCGAGTTCGTCCAGGTTCGTCGCACTTTTGCACGTAGGGCGGATGCTTACACCCGGGGAGCATCCTTCTCCCTGCTTGCCTAACTCGATGCTTGTACTGCAATCACAAGAGTTACAGCGTCCGTAACGCCTCGAGAGGCCGATAGCGGTCCTACGCACCAGTGACCACCAAGACCCGACGCCCACAGTCAAGCAACCTGCAGATGCAGCTGGTGATGCCACGTGCCATTCTAGGATACCGGTAGATAAGAACCAGGACCTCCCGGAGGCAGGCAACCTTTTAGTATGAAATTACCATGCCAGGGATACGACAGTTGCAGCAAGCGCGCCTACCGTACGCCAGGCCATCCCGCCCCATCCTCATGTTCGCTGCCGTCGTCGAGCCGTCACCAACAAGGCAACCACCTCGCGATCAAAGTTGCATTCCCGGAAAGTAGCCGCATACACGGCACTTGCCTGCCACAAGTTCGCTAGTTGTTGACATGCCGCCTCTGCACCCGTAGTCCGTAGCCCTCCACCTCACCTCCGCAGGCCCCTTGCCTCGCCACCAGGTCCCGATCCCCAGTCCCTGCTCAGCCTCAGCCCCATTCCTTGCATCCTCAACCCCGCCCCTCTCCGCCGCTACCACCATGCCCTGGCCGGCCACACCCACAGCCGCCCCTGCTGCAGCCGCACACGCGCCGAGCAGCCCAGAGCCCCACGTGGAGCTTCCACTGCAGCCCCCGTGGCTAATCCTCGACCCGGCGCTGTCCACAGCATGGCGGGTGGCAGCAACTCGACTCACGTCGCGACCCACGCCAGGACCGGCTGCGTGCGGGAGGAGGAGGCACGTGTCACATCAGGGCCGGCCAAAAACCCTAAGTCCCCCTTGCTGAAGTGTGAGCATGGCTACAGCCGGCCAGCAGACTTCCAACAAACAGAGGAGCCACCGCAACAGCCCAGGCGCTACAATCAGTCCCGGGCACACTGCGCCGGCCACAGCTGCCACGTGTTGCGTGCTTTGACTGCCATACACATACGCGGAGACAGACGGACATGTCAACCCCTCCTCCAAGACCAGGTTCCGTCCTACAACGTCACGGCTCAGGTCTTAGACTGGTACATACGCGGAGAGTTCGTGGCGGGCGCTTACCTTGTAACGCGATGCTTGGCACCTGGCGGCTGGATAGCGGCAGTCCTGCAGCAGCCGCCAGTGCGACGCGAAGGCCCTCCACAGCGCCGCCGTGGCCTCCAGCTGCCCCACCAGGTCCTCACCGAGCAGGGGCGTGGACTCCAACACCTGCAGGGAACACACGGCGCACCCCAGGAGAAAACCATTATTTTGCGAGCGGCATCGCGAATGGAACGCAGCCATGAAGGCCCTGAGCATGGTCCCCATGTCCCCTTGCAAGATGTAGCAAAGGACTGTCCCCGTGTAGCGGCAATGACATGGCAGTTGATGGCAGCCAGGTTACGAGCGTGTGTAGCACCGGAAGGTAGGGTAGTTCGCTAAAACGGAGCCTCTACGCTGATGTGGACTCCAACACCTGCACGAACAAACACAAGGTGTGCAGGGCAGGATAGCCAGTCGCAGGCGGCATGGCCCGCAAGCGGCATCACCGATGGAAACAGAGTCACAGGTCCTGTGACGACATTGCAACTGGTTCATGAGTCTGCCTGAGTACGCGGGTGTCCATGCTTTCCTGACGGCTGACACGGTTTCCTCGTGTTTTACACGTGCCCCCAGCCGCAGCTTGACGGCACAGCCACCCCGGCCCCCAAGATCCTTCCCACCTGGCGGGCGCAGGCTTCCAGCTCCTCCCCCACCTCCTGTATGCTGCCAAGCCGCAGCACCACCGCCCTCACGCCCCCCGCCTGCACCCCTCGCCCCCGTGCCTCCACCGCCGCCGCGCCCGCGACCGCCTCCGCCACCTCCTCTCCCGCCAGCTGCTCCCCGCCCCAGTGCACCAACATGCCGCTTCCCCCCGGCAGCACCACGCATTCCCGCCGCGCGCCATCCTCCGCACCACCCCTTGACCGCCACAGCTGCACCAGTGCTGTCTCCAGCGCCGCCCAGCCCTCCAGGGTCCGGTGCGCAGCCAGGCCCGACACGCCCGGACCACGGAGCAGCACTACACCTGCTCCTCCACCTCCACCACCCCTTCCCCCACCCGGCAAGCTCCGCTGGCGCGCCTCCATCAGCCCCACCGCCCGCTCCCACAGACCGCCCAGGGTGGTGGTGGTCAGCGGCCCAGGGCCCTGCTGACCGGGAGGCTGCTGCGCTGTGCCTGCTGCGGCCCCGCCGCCGCTGCTGCAGCTGGCGTGCGGAGGGCCCACCTCTAACCGCAGCTCCCAGTACCTGTCGAGGGTCTCTTTGGGAATGAAGAAACGCACAAAGCGCGGCAGCACGTGTGCGGATTGCAGTGAGGCTAGATCCAATCCCACGTGCCGCGCCACCAGCCGGACGGTGTCGCACTCCATGCGGTCGGCACGGGAGAGCAACTGCCGCATGTGCTTGCCGTCGCCGCAAGCAGTGTTGAGGGTCCAGTTCACGTGGGTCAGCCGCACAGAGGAGAAGCGGGCGGCCGGGGGCAGGCCGCGCGACCAGGCGCCGAAGGTCTTCACGGCGCACGCAGCGTCACGGCCGTTCCAGTCGAACAGCAGCAGTTCCCGTGTGGTCTGCGAGATGCAGTGTAAGATACAGCAAAGTACGGCATCAACGGCACTTGTGAGTGGCATGCGGGACCCGGGCTCGAACACGAGCAACCGCTTGTGCCTAGACGGGGGTGTTCGCTGCAGTCCAGCAACACCGCTGTACCAGCAACACCCACCATGCCAAAGCGACCAAACAGCAACGCTCCATGTCTCCCATCCCGTCCTTCCAATCAGCTTTCCGGGCCACCCATCTGGACCCCTGCTCTCCCACCTGCCCTCTGTGGTCCTTCCCCAGGCTGAGGGTGGCGCGGAAGGGCCCCGCCCACACGCGCACGCTGTCCACCGTGTCGGGCAGGGCGCCGAGCACGTGCGCCACGTGCTCCTGCGTCCACCCGTCGTCCCCCATCAGCAGGTCCACGTGCCGCACGGTGGACAGCCGCAGGGACGCGAGCGCAGGCTTGCCGACAGGGGGCACCACTGCGCAGTAGCTCTTGTACACGTGCACGGCGTGCAGGACCTGTGGGTGGACGGCCGGGTGGCGCGTGGGGGCAAGGGAATCTCCATGAACGACGGGGGTCAGCCTCACGCAGATGGGCACATGAGAGTGGACGTATGCCAACAAGTGACCTATGCACGACAGCCACTGCTGGAAGTGAATTGCATGCTTGAGAGCAAGTGCTACTGTTCGTTGCGGCACCCACTATTGGGTGCTGATGAGCAATAGCGGCATAGCAAACACTGCGCCCGCCTGTGCGCCTATTGCACAGTGAACAGCGCCCCATTTCCTTGACCCCCACCTTGTGCACCTCCATCCCCTGCAGCAGCTCCACCCCCAGCGTCAGCTCCCGCACGCCCAGCGCCGCCAGGGCCCTGTGGCCCCGGGCCAGGTCCTGGGCTGTGGCGGAGGCCTTGGGGAAGCACGCGTTGCCCAGGTGCAGGTGCACGAGGGAGCAGCAGCCGGTCGCACCACGACCCATACCAGCCCCAGTGCCTGAGCTGCAGGCCACGGCAGCTGAGGATCCTTCGCCGCTTTCCGATGCTCCGCTGGAGCAGGCAGACGCAGGGACCAATGGGTCCGCCCCGCAACTGGCGTCCGCGCTTGTGTCCGGCGCTGGGCGTGTGGGGCCGCCAGCCGCTGAGCCGAGCACCGCGTGCAGCTGTTCGCATAGAGACCCGAAGGAGGTCAGCTGTCCGAGGAGGGTGAGGGTACGCATGCGGCGCAGGGTGTCGGCGGACTGGCCCTGCAGCGGCTCCAGCAGCAGGGCCGGAGGGTACGCATGGGTGTTGGAACGGAACTCCAGGTGTGGCGTGGGCTGCTCGCCCGGTGCCAGGCACTCGTGATGTATGTGGTAGCTGTCATCGTGCCACGCTGCGTCGATGCTCAGCTTTAGGCTGGTCACGTTTGGGAAGCGTGACAGCGACGGTGCAGGGCCCTGCTCAGTGTCCGGCAGGATGTTGAAACGAAGGCTTTGCAGGCCTTCGTCTATGACGGTGCGAAGCGCTGAGCAGCATAAACGTGCTGCGGCCAGGTGCGCTTGTTGTCCAGAGCCTGCGTCGCCTGCTGCTGTGAGGCAGTCGACGAGCTTTAGGCGTGCCTCGGCAGGGAGCTGTCGGACAGCATCCTCCATGCTGCTGCTGGTGCTACCTCCTGGATGACAGGTTGCTCGAATCGCGACCGCAGCTTTGCTTCCGAGAGGGACCTGCTGATCCCATGTTTTTGAGGCCACTCCGCCTCCCCTGAGCTGCGCGCTAGTCCAATAATATGCAAAGTAATTCTCTCCCCTTGTGCGCTCAGTTCGCACCATGGTTGCTGAAAATTCGCGACGGTAGTCTCACAGGGTGCGGTTTGGCGGGAGCGCGGGACCTGGCAATTTCCGCGCTTTAAATGGCTTCCAGCTGCACCTTGCAGATAAGACGCACATATCAACCGAGAAGGGTACTGTTTGGGTGCATAGTGATCGTGTGCCGGCGTCGCAATTCCGGCATGCGCGGCATGAAGTGCATGGCGCCTGATGCTGTGACGGCGCCGTTGCGGCGTTGGGCCATAGTTTGGCCAGGACGTGGTGCGAACCCAACGGCACCATAATAAACCAAGAGACGAAGGTATCTCTTGTTTGCAAGGAATGGGCCCAGCGGAGCTTACACTAGGAGGCCGCAGCGAGGGTAGTCCAGGGTAGCCCTCCTCCATGGGGGTTCTCTCGTGGGGTTCTCCCCTGCTTTCCACCATGGAGTCCGCCATGCCAGCTGGGAAACCGATACCGGCATCGCGAACCAGTATTCCAACTTTCATGATCGCGCTGCTGCCCCCATTGAGAGCACTACACCGCAAGTCACACTAGGACTAGCTGGGGAGGAGGGCAAGAATCGAGGAGCATGGGCGAACGTTTCCACGGCCGCAGGCTGCATGGCTCAGGACACAAGCCGGGGACCAATCAACAGATGTGTAGGGTGCGACGAATGCGTGTATCCTGCAATGCCTGCAAACCCAGTGCAGCGGTCAACCAACCTGGCACCCCGGACGTTCCCTGCAACTGAGCCAGCAGGGCCCAAGCGAGACAGACTGAAATCCTTCTTTCACAGTGGACAGGCCAGGCAAGCAACTTACACTCAGGCAGGCGCCCTCACCCAAGTGCGAAGTCCGTGTGCTGGAGGCACGGCAGTAGCCGTGGCCGACCTTACACCTGCCCCTCCTCACAAACGCTGCCATCGCCATAATCTATACAGACAACCACCATACCGCACGCATATCCTTCGTACTATCATGATGCTGATCAGCTGAACACCGCAGTACCATAACTTTGGCGCCCGCCTGCCATTAACCGCTATTGCCGCTATACGGCCCCTGGTACGGACTGCACCTGTTGAACTCTTGCTTACTACCGCCCCGCCACACCGTCGCTGGCCCCTTGCCCTGCCAACGCGCCTTGCCATCGACTATGAAATCGCAGCGCCTCCGCCGCCCCTACCCCTCGCACTTCTGTACCTTACCCCTTCCCGCCGATGCAAGCGTGCTCACAAGCCGCCACGCCCCCAACCGCCCCTGCTGCTAACACGCACGGCCCGAGCAGCTCAGGGCCCCGTGGCCGCACGGTGCAGCGTTCATTGCTGCCCTCGGGGGTGGTTGCTGCCTCCTTGGGCGCTGTCCGCACCTCTTGGGTCTGCAGAACTTCACTCAACTGCCCAAGTCACGGTCGGCTGCATACAACAGCAGGGCACAAGGCGCGTCGTTAGAACCAGGCCCAACCAGGCGGCAGACCCCGGGTCGTGCGGACAGGAGCAGGGGCATGGCAGGGCCAACAGTCAGGCAATCGGCTTGCAGCTATTACACACCGCTAGTATGCCTAGTGGTCCAGACAACGGCGGACGACGGGGCCTTACCCGGAAGCGCGCTTCCTGGCCTCGGTACACCGTGGTCGGCTGCACCGGCGGCTGCCGCCACTTCGCAATGAAGCCCGTCCACAGCCGCACTGCCGCCTGCAGCTGCCGCACCAGGTCCTCAGGGGGCAGGGGCGCGGACTCCAACACCTACACGAACAAAAACAAAGGGCGCAGGCCAGGCATAAACCCTGTATTTCGCAATCAGCATCGCGAATGGAACCTATACGTTGCATTTAAATGGTTACCATGCAAGATCCAGCCGAGGACTGTCCCCGTGCACTGACATGGCGGCACTTGATGGGCAGCGAGGTGACGAGCGTGCATAGCACAGGTAGATGGGGTGGCGCGCTGGAATGAAAGAAAATTCGCTGATGTCAAGGGCACCGGAGCATAGGGTTACTCAGTTTCCACCAAGCACCGCACCCATATCCAAAACGGCGTAGTAAGCAGCTGCATCCGTTCGCTTGCACGTCAAACGCTCCACACGGCCGCGTGCCCTTGTCCCTGGCCGCACCTTGACAGCCCAGATCCCACATCCCACCCCACCTGGCGAACGCAGGCTTCCAGCTCCTCCCCCACCTCCTCCACGCCGCCATGCCGCAGCACCACCGCTCTCACGCTGCCTGGCTGCACCCCCCGTCCCCGCGCCTCTACGGCCACCGCCCCTCGGATCGCCTCCGCCGCCTCCTCCCCCGCCAGCTGCTCCCCGCCCCAGTGCAGCAGCATCCCGCTTCCCCCCGGCAGCACCATACATTCCCGCCGTGCGCCGTCTTCCACACCGCCCCTCGACCGCCACAGCTGCACCAATGCTGCCTCCAGCGCCGCCCAGCCCTCCAGCGTCCGGTGCGCAGCCAGGCCGGACACGCCCGGACCACGGAGCAGCACCACACCTGCTCCTCCACCCCCACCACCCTCTTCCCCAGCCGGCAAGCTCCGCTCCCGGGCCTCCATCAGCCCCACCGCACGCTCCCACAGGCCGCCCAGGGTGGTGGTGGTCAGCGGCCCAAGGCCCTGCTGACCGGGAGGCTGCTGCGCTGTGCCTGCCGCGGGCCCGCCGCCGCTGGTGGTGGCGCTGGTGGTGGTGCGGTAGCTAGCAGTGTGCGGCGGGGCCACCGCCAGCTTCAGCACCCAGTGTTGGTTAGCGCTGTCCTGTTCGATCAGCAGCCCCACTTTGCGAGGCAGCACGCGTAGGGCTTGCAGCTGAGGCACTAGTCGGTGCACACTATAAGACTTCACTCGGAGGATATCACACTCGACGCGGTCAGAACGGGCCAGCAGCTGGCCCATAGTCTCCACGTCGCCCTGGTTGAGCTCAAGGCTCCTTCCGAGGTGGGTAAACCGCACGAGGGCTAAGCAGGCGGCAGGGGTCAGGCCACGCGGCCAGGCGCCGAAGGCCTTCAGTGCGCTCGCCACGTCGCGACCAGCCCAGTCAAACATATGCAGCTCCCTCGTGATCTGCAAGAAAAGTAGGGTGGCCACAAGTGAGAGGCAGTCAAAAATGGGGCAGTGGTACGAACGCTGCAGACAGATAGCAGTTCGTCGGCGCAGAGGGCGTTCTGTTCTTTCCAACACATCTGGTTATAGTTACTGGCCTGCTGACTGGAGACCGCAAAGCGCAAATGCTGTCGCACTAACGTCGGCATGCTTGGGGCCCCTGGACCCCGAACCGCCCACCTGGTCCTTGTCGTCTTGCCCCAGGCCCAGGGTGGCGCGGAAGGGCCCCGCCCACACGCGCACGCTGTTGACCGGGCCGGGCAGGGCGCCGAGCACCTCGTGAATGTCCGCCTCCTCCCAGCCCTCGTCCCCCGCCAGCACGTCCACATGCTGCACGGCCGCCAGGCGCAGCGACTCAAGTGCTAGGTGCCCAACGGGTTGATGCACTGTGCAGTAATTCTTGTACACGTGCACGGTGTGCAGGCCCTGGGGTTACTCGACCGGGTGGGGTAAGGGGCCAGGGGCAGAGGGGTTACGCGGGTGGCATGTGAGCACCAAGGCGTTGCTTGGGACTGGCCACAGTGGCATGCGGCGGCATACAGAAATTCCACGTTGCAAGTTCAATGGTCGTCAGCAGGCAGTGTGAGGGAGCCTGTCTGTACAGTAAATGGCGGCAAATGGTCCCTCGTCCTACCTGGTGCGCCTCCATCCCCGGCAGCAGCTCCACCCCCAGCATCAGCTCCCTCACGCCCAGCGCCGCCAGGGCCCAATGGCCCCAGGTCAGATCCCAGGTCGTCGTTGACGCCTTGGGGAAGCACGCATTGCCCAGGTGCAAGTGCGCGAGAGAGAGTATCCGGCAGGACGTTGAAGCGGAGGCTGCGCAGGCCGTCGTCGATGACTTCGCAAAGCACTTGGCAGCATAAACGCGCGGTGCTCAGATCTGGAAAGCAAGCAGATCTGAGCGCTTTCCAGAGCCTGCGTCGCCTCCTGCTGTAAGGTAGTCAACCAGTTGCAAGGAAGGGCCTCGGCGGGAAGCTGTCGGAGAGCGTTTTCAAGGCCGCTGCTGCCGCAGCCCGGAAAGTGCGATGAATTGTTGACGACTGCGGCTTTGCTGCCGCCCTGAACCTCCTGGGCCCATGTTGTCGGGGCCACGCAGCCTGCCCTTCGCTGTACGCTAGTCCAGTCAAATGAGTGATAGAGCTCCGCCCTTGAGCGCTTCGTTCTCGCCATGATACAATGACGTTGCTCTTGCGGCGCGTCGAGGCCAGGTCGAGGCGGGGTTCGGGACGGCTGGAAAAGCGAAGAGGCGTAAAAAGGCGGGACTTGGGGCTTGGGATCTTAGGTCCTTACGGTTCACTGTGGTGTTGCACTTGTGAGTTTTGTAATGGACACAAAGTATCCACAGCTGCAAGCCTTCTTGTGACACGGAAACGGTATTGCATGCTGCACCGGTGACGTGGTTCACGGCCAATGTTGCATGGCGCCTTGGCGCCCGCGGATGGGCCCCCGATGTCTTTGGTTGGCATGGGGAAAGCCGGTTTGGCGGCGCTAGGTGTATTCATACAGCGCTTCACCAGGGCGCTGAACCACGATAAGGCATTTTCATATCAATACAGGCAATATGGCTGGTTGTTGAGAGGCTTACGCGTTACGGGACCGCTGGACCGCTGGAGCTGACCGCTGGAGCTGACCGCTGGAGCTGACCGCGCCCGCCACCGGCGTCGCCGCCGCCAAGCCCGCCGCGCCCGCTACCGGCGTCGCCGCCGCCAAGCCCGCCGCGCCCGCTACAGCCGCGCCCGCCAAGCGACAGGGGCTGGGACTAGACCAGGACGACAGGGCGGTCAAGCGACAGCACCTGGGGCGGTAGCCCCTGGAGTGGGAGCAAGGCGTATGGGGGAGCAAGGGAGTAAGTGGGGTGTTTGAGGTGTGGGCTAGGAGTTGAGTAAGCGGTGAGGAAGCGGTAGCTAGGAGCATTTGTGGAGGTGGCATTTTTGCAGTGCTTGTTGCACTTGCGGCTTTATTCTTTGTTGACTTGCGGGCTGGGCCTAGACAACTCTGAGACAACAGTGCTCCGGTATTCCAACAGCTGACATGCGTGCCCAAACATGACCCGGTGTATTGCACTGGCAACTGTACCGTACTCTTGATCGCATGAGTACCAAAGGCGCCGAAAATTATGGACGAATGAGCACATTGCCCCCAAATGTCACAGGGTGGCAAGCGGTGCTTTACCACGGCCGCATGAGCCAGCGGAGACCCAAGCGCCCAATGCCCCACACCTCAGTGTCAGTCGCACGTACCGTCTCGCCATCGTAGGTCTTGACGGACCTGTTCGCACTAACCCGCCGCCAGCCAGGAGAATGCATGCTCAAACAGTCTACCACAACGCCTGCGGTGTGGGAGGAAGAGGAGAGCGGGAGCTCAGCGGAACCAAGATGGGATCCCCCCGGTCAGAAAGCTGGACCGCACACGAAAAGCATGTGGGTATAGTGGGTATAGTGTTTTATGCAGAGCACCAGCACCATTTGCAACTTTGAGGTGGACTTGGCTTGGTCAGCGCCCTTGCCCACGGGCCCTCTCCCCTGAACTGCCTTGCGCCCACGGGCCCTCTCCTTTGAGCCTTGGGTGCTCCGTGCCGAAGCGGTTAGCAAAAGGTGCTAGGAAGCCATGTGTTTTTGAGCCATTATCCGCCTATACAGATACCTTTAGTATGTCGTCGTGCAGTGTTATGAACGTGTAGTCCCTGCGTGGCGTTAAGTCCCGGCCGTTGTTCGTTGCGTCGCGCCTGTAGCTGCGGCAGTGCCGAGGACTCACCGTCTGCTTAGCCAGGAATGTAGAAAGATAGGTTGATATTTTTACATTATATGTGCATACGACGGCTTGTGACCCAAATACTTGATGTAAACGTGCCAAATAGAAGGCGTTCTACTTGCGGAGTAGCTAGCAGCGACTGAGACCAACAAGCCCAAATCAAGCAAGGCATTCTTGCAGCATGTACTCGTCAGCGCGCTCGGGCAATTAGCCTGGCGCGAAGCGGAACAGCCGCGACGACACTACGCATCGTCGGAGGAGGCAACAGCCGGGCTACGTTTGGTGCTGCCGCTCCAGCCAACGTTCATATTGTAGCAATGGAGCGGATGGGGTGAGACGCTGGCTGTCCGACAGAGCGAAAGCACCGCAAGCTACCAGCACGCCCATCAGCAACGCGCCTTCAGCACCCTTGCACCCTTGACACCGCCTATCCGGCCGTGCCTGTAGGAGTGGCTCGGTCGCATCCGGCCAGGACGCCTTCGGCAGTGTGAGTGGTAACATGGCAGGGCGAAGCGTCTCTGCCGTGGAGCAGGCAGCCGCCGAAACGACTCTCGGAAAGTCCCTGGGCAGCTTTCAGTTTGCCCGAAAGGTGGAGCTGTACAGAGGCAGGCAAGTCAAACCCGGGAGGCGCAACCGTGAGCGTGAACCCAGAAGATGCATGTGACTTGAGTACGATATGCACGTGGCTTCCAGCATGTGGGTCACGCAGCTGTATCTCGCGCCTGGGCTGTTTAACCCAGAGCCCGAGGGGCCGTTACGGGATTGTTTTATGTGCCGGTACAAGCGTAGCAGGCCACGATGTGTGTGCGCTAGCTAATACCCGGGGCAGCTGGGGTCCACCAGCACACGGTCCACCTGCAAGAGCTATAGTGAGCGCAGGTATTCTGGTGACCGCTTTCCCTCGGAACCAGGACACGCCTTATGAAATGTCACAACAACGAGAAACGTCACGCCGGCACGCCTGCCCAGACTGGACCTGGGCAGCTGCGCGGCCGTAAGGGATTGTCTGTGACCTCCAGATAACTCCTCCTTCATTCTTATGCACAACGCAAATTGGCTTGCCAACGGTACACTGGTGCTAATCGCCACATGCACGCACCCCGGTCCCCACACCTGCTCCTACCCGCAGCGTGTCCACCGTGTACCGATGCATGCTGGTGGGCTGCGGCGAGCCGGTGGTGGTCAAGCAGTACCACAGGGCCCGCATGCAGCCCAAGCACCTGCACAAGCTGGAGCGCGAGATCGCAACCATGCGCACGCTGCAGCAGCACGCCAGTAGGACAGCAGGGGCGGCAGGGGGAGGCGGCCAGGGGTGTGGGGAGGCGCAGGGCGACGGCGAGCAGGGCGTGGTGGCGCTGCTGGAGGTGTTCGAGGACCCCTCCTCCATCTACCTGCTCATGGAGTGCTGCGAGGGCGGCGACCTGTTCAAGCGCCTCATGCTGCACGGCGGCCGCCTGCCGGAGCAGTGGGTGGCCGTGGAGGTGAGCGACAGAGCGCAGCAGCAGCGGCAGCAGGAAGCCGGGGCGGGGCGGCTGTGGGCGGATCGGGCCCCACGGGGGGCTACGCCAAGGGTGGCGTGCTCGCGGTGCTTGATAATGTATCTGCTGCCCACGTGTTGCAAAGCAGAAAGGAGACGGGCATGCCTGCGGACGCACCGCTGGGTGCGCCACCTTGGGGCCTGCACCCGCTGTGGTTGTTGACCGTGCGACCACGTCGAGTGCGGGTGTGCTTTACCTACTCGCTGCTCATGTCCCTCCAGGTCATCGCCCCACTGCTGCGCGTGCTGCAGCGCATGCACAGCCTGCAGCTGATGCACCGGGACATCAAGGTGCGGCGGCAGCATGGGAACGGAAGGGAAAACTGCACAGCTGACAAGCCTGCCGATTAGGCACCACACGGTGCCAGTTCTAGTGCTATCCTGGTACGGTGGCCTGCTGACACCGCGCCCGCTGGTCTGCCTCTATCTTCGTTGCCGCAGCCTGAGAACATCTTCATCACGGCGGGTGGCAAGACGCGGCTGGGGGACTTTGGCCTGGCCATCGACTGGTCGAAGGAGCTGCCGTTCAGCCGCTCGGGCACGCTGGACTACATGGTGGGTGCAAAGGGTACGGAGTTCACACATGACACGAGGGGGGGATGCTGTGCTCCCTAACCGAGTGGGGGAATACGACACGGGGGCGAAAGTGGTGATAGGCATCGTGTTTCCTGACTGAGCAGACTACATGGTGGGTGCAAGGGGTACGGAGTGCAGGGCGGGTTGTAGGGTGGGAATCGGGGTGGCGATTATCCCAAGCCTCGTGAGGGCACGCTGGACTACATGGTACGACCGGGTGGCGGAGGCCACACATGTTAGGAGGGCGGGATACCAGGCTCCTTATTCATATGGAAGTACGACATGGGGGCGAAACTGGTAATTGACGTTTTGCTTCCTGACCGAGCAAGGGCAGTCAATAAGGGAAGCACAAAGCGATGGTGGTCCTTTCTGACCTATCTCAAAAGTTACAGGTCTGGATCCCACAGAGTGCACAGTCCCTGATCCTGGTGTTACCGCGTGTGTGTCCCCCTCAGGCCCCGGAGGTGCTGCAGAACCCCGCCACACACATGCAGGAGTCGGCCGGCGTGACCCCTGCCGTGCTGCAGGCCAAGAACATCCGCCCATACACGTGCGCCGTGGACGTGTGGGCGGTGGGCTGCCTGGCGTACGAGCTGGTGTGCGGCCGCCCACCGTTTGAGGTGCGTGCGTGGGCCCAAGAAAGCTGGCTTCAACAAGTCCTGTTGGGCTTGAGGATCGCAGGGGGCGGCGGACTTGAAGCGCCTGCGGGAACAAGATGCGTCACAAACCGGCACCTGCATCAAGCACTTGATGTCCGGCCCCTTCACCACTATCGCACATGCAGGTGGAGGACGAGAAGCAGACCGCCAGCCTCATCATCTACAGCAACAACATTCGCTTCGACACCGTGGCCGCCAGCCCCGCCTGGTCCAACTTCGTGACGCAGGCGCTGATCAAAGACCCACGGGTCAGGCCCACCGCCGCCGCCCTGCTGCAGCACCCCTGGCTGCAGGGCAGCCTGCAGCGCGCCGCCGTGGGCCTCTCGGGCAGCAGCATTGCGCACCCCGTGCCTGCTCCTGCCCCCGCAGCCGTGCACACCAAGCAGCACCGCGCCGTGTCCTCCCAGGAGTCAGCAACTGCTGTTGCCGCAAGCGCCATCGTGCCTCCTGCGCCCAAGTCGGCCGAGGAGCCGCACCCGCCCGCCGCGCGGTTGCCATCCGCCGGCCTGGGCCCTGCCCCGGCCGCTGCTCCGGACTCCTCCACAGGGTCTCTCGCAACTGCATCTGGAAGCAGCAGCCACTGCAGCACGGGCGGGTCCTCATCGCACATGGCACATGGTAGCACCTCCAGCAGCGCCATGTTTGAGGTGCAGAGCGTGGGCGGCTCGGAGGCGTCCCGGGGCCCATCAGCTACCCAGCCGGCCAGTCCAGCACCCGGCGAGCGAACAAAGCCCTCAAAGCCTGTGTCTGCAGACGGCAGCTGGAGGCAGCCTGTGCCGCCCCCTCAGCACCATCAGCAGCGGCACGGGCGGAGCTCGCACGGCAACCTGTCACAGGTCCAGCCGCGGCAGCTGAACCCTGAGCTAAGCTTCTCACAGTCGTCAGGCACCTTCACCGTGGCAGCTATGGTGCCCCCGGCGGTGCCGACCATCGCACCAAGGGCGTGCGCAACGCCTCCTCCTCCTCAGTCGCAGGCGGCTAAGGCGGCGCATGCATCATACATCACTGCCAGTGTGCCTCCGCAACAACGGGCCAGCTTACCACCCCGGCCTCATGGCGCCAGCACGGCTAGCAGTACTGCCCAAGGGAGTAGCAGCGGCGGTGACGGTGCAAGTGCGGGTGTAGGTGGCACTGGTGGGTCGGCAGGGGGAGCTCTCCGCAGCCTCCTGGACGCCTTCCGTGCGGCTGCTGTGGGCCCCGGGTCTGCAGGCAGCAGCAGCAGCGGCGGCGGCAGCGGCGGCGGCGTCACCAGCAGCAACACGAGCTTTAGCCAGATCAGCCTGACCGTGTCCGCAACCACGCTTGCGTCTGTGTCTGCCGGAGGCAGCAGCACGGCTACTACACATCATGAGCAGCAGCAACCACAGCAGCTGCGGCCGGAGGCCAGTGGGGCTGGGGCGCCGGGACTCAGCTCACGGTCCCAGCCCCAGCGTGCAACCACCCTGCCGGCGAGCAGTCCCAGGCCCGCAGCGGCGGGCCGTGACGGGTTCGACGCTGCAGCGACGGCAGGCACGCAGGGTTCGGAGTGCTGGCGGCAGGGCGGGGCACCATACTCCGCCGCGACCTCAACGGGGGGAGCCAGCAGTGCATCTGCCACAAGCACAGCCGCTGTTGTGGGCTGGCGGAGAAGCAGCCCCACGACTAGTCCGCTGAGGGAGAGGCACGGGGCGGTACTGGCGTCCGGCAACGCTAAAGCCCCAGTCAGCACCGCAGAACCAGCGGTTGGGGCAGTTGGGCCGGCGCCCGGTGTAACGGCGTCCACTTCTAGCCCACAGCGCCTGCCTCGGCCTGGGAGCGCCTCCTTGGGCAACCGCAGCAACGGCGCGAGCGGCACGCCCGCAGCTGGTGGTGCTAACACCACCGGCGGCGCCAACACCAACGCTAGCTCCCTGCTCGCCTCCATCCTGCGGCCGCTGGCATCCATCTCGGCTGCGGGCGGCTGCAGCCCCTCGCGCTCCCGCGGGCCCAGGGAGGGCCAGCCCTCCCCACCACGTGCCCTCACCCCCACGCGTCGTGGCGGCGCGTCTCCCCAGCGCCAAGGCGCCTCGCCCAAACGCACCGCTGCCAGCCCAGGCCGCCCCCGGCTCTCTTTCAGTGGCGCTGCTGACCCCAAAAGCCTCCCCGGCTTGGCCCCAAGCGCGCCCCAATGCAGCCCCTACCTGCAGCAGCAGCAGTCGCAGGCAGCGCAGGTGCACCCCCCTGCGCTTGCACAGGTCAAGATGCAACGGCGGAGCCCGGCCCGCGCCGGCAGCTACTGCAAGGACAGGGACAGGGACCACGGCGCCATGTCGTCCCCGCTAACCCACATCAAGAGCCAGAGCCACGGCCAGGTGCTCGTCACAGCCACCACGTCAAGCGAGGGGCGGCCACCGCGGCCCATGGCGCGGGCTGGCAGCATACCCGGGGAGGTGGACGGCGGGGCGTTCCCCCCGTGGGGTGACGGCACGGTGGTTGTGCATGCGCGCAAGCCGGCCCGCTCCCTGGACCGTGGCCATAGCACCAGCGGCGCTGTGAAAACCACGGCCAGCACCACAGGCACTGGGAGCGTCAGCATGAACGGGGCGGCGGCTGGTGGCGGCATACCCGCTTATGCGCCTGTGCCCGGGGCCCGGGTGGCGGCCACGGTCCCTGCCGGCCCGTACGACAGCCCCGCGCGGGTGCAGGGCGGCGGCGGCTGGGGCAGTGGCGGGCTGGATGCGTACGGTCTGCCGCCACCCACGCCGGGGTACGTCAGCCAGCAGCAGCAGGCGGGGGGCCCGGGGGCGGGGTGTGCGCCGCCCAGCCCGGGTCCTTCGGCGCCGGGACTGCTTGAGCGGGTCAAGATGCACCTGAGCCGGCAGGGCGGCGTGTGAGGAAGAGGAGGAGGAGGAGGAGGAGGACTGGCGTGTGGGTGGCGTTGGCGAGGCGAGGGGCGATGGCAGATGGGGGAGCTGGGTGTCCAGGGGAAGGCACTGTGATGGTGGACGGTGCGCGCGAGTGATTGTTGTGTCACACGTGGATGGGTTTGTGAGCCAACTTAACAGGGTTACATTGTCGTACAGACAGGACAGGAATTGTCGTACAGGCATTGTAGTACCGGCATCATACGCTGCGTTGGCATGCATTGCACGAGCGACGGATGCGCAGCGGGGCACAAGACTGCATAACGCAACGCGCGTGCTGTCCAACTTGCTTCGGGCGAGCTATCCAGTCGTGCATCGTGATTTGGCGACAGTGATTGATGGTATTCCAAGCGTGCTGCTTATCTGCTGGAGTCGTGGTATGTTTGGTTGCTGAGGTTATCTGTATAGGTGCAGGCGTGCCCCCCTGATGGCGGGCCGTCACACCATCCACATTCATCTTGTAGTACTGCGAGCGTTTAGCGTTCAACAGGCTGCTAGGCCCGGCTGGGTCATACAATGCTGCTCCATTTCGTGGCATGGGACAATAAGCTCATCCGTAATCGCTTCTTGACTAACACTGTAATCTAGACATGGCGTGCATGCGGACGCTGTTTGCGGTTGGGTTGCGGTTGGGCTGAGGAGCAGAGCGCGGATTCGGGCCTCTGCTTTGTGATCAAGTAGACTGACTGCTTGTAACAACGACGGAGAGTCCCATACGGTGTCCGTGTACCGCAACCACACAACCCGTTTTGTTGTCACGATACGAGGCCGCCATGACTGCTTAGCCTGCAACCCGCCGCCACCGGTCGTACCCACGCACCGCGTCAGCAGCCCTGCACAACTTGCAACACCGCCACCAGCACCACTCAAGCGACACACACCCAACGACCCAAGACCCCCTCAACCTCATGCACACATGCCCATTGTCTTCGACCACGCCACATGCACCGGTGCACGCCTTTGCGCTTGGCGCTCACATCCCCTTCAGACGATCAGGTGTAACGACCCATGAGCCTGGGGTTACCAATAGCCGCCAAGCCGCTCCGGCCTCACCACGCCCCTCCTCATCACCCGCCCCTCCCTCACGTGACCCTATACACCACGAAGGGCCTGCTTGACGCCCTGCACACAGGGCACCGCGTCAGCTGCCCCGCCGCCGTACACCTGGAGCACGTGCACAGGTGGCCGCAGTTGAACACCATGTCCGCCTCCTGGTCCAGGCAGATGACACACACGCCCGGCTCGCGCCCGCCGTCATCGCTGTGCTCCTCGCCACCCGCCGCCGCCGCACCGCCGCCGCCCGCCGCCGCCGCCCGCTGCTCCGCCCGCTGGCGCTTGACGGCCTCCGCCTCCGCCAGCCGCTGCTTCACGCGCCGCGCCTGCCGCGCCCGCCACAGCTGCAGCACCACCTTGCGCACACACAGGGCGGCACCGAGGGCACCGAAGCCCCACGCGCAGTACTGTGGGGACGGGGGACGCAAAGGGGAGCATGTACAGGTCGGCAGGTGAAGGAGCGATAGAGAGAAGCGGCTCGCCGAAATACAGCAGTCCCACGCGGGCAGTCAGGGCTACCACCACAAGCGGCTGTGACCTGCAGGCAAATCGGCTCAAAATTACAGCAGGCAGTAGCAGGGCAGGTGTCATGTCAAGGTATCCGCGCCATGGTATCCGCGCTGTCGCCCGCCGCCCGCCGCTCCCAGGACACCGCCAGTGCCATCCTGCAAACAGCACCCGAATCGTCACCTATGCTGACCTTGCGCGCACACTTCGGTGTATCCCTCAGCGGTTGGCCTCCCCCCAACCGGTGCCCTGTCCCTCTCAGCTCTCACCGTCAGCGCTCGGGACGCGCTGGTCAGCCGGGACCTCAGCTGCGCCAGCGTCAGCGTCGTCACGTGGAACGGCCCGTGCTGCGGCATGTGCAGCGCGTACGGCAGCATGCGTACGGCAGCCGCCGCCGCCTGCCCCGCCAGCGCCTCCCCCGCCGCCACCGCCACCACATCCGCCACGCCCCCTCCCCCTCCCCCGCGCCCCCTGCCCTCTGCCGCGCCTCTCCCGCTGCCGCTGGCTCCCTCCCCGCTGCTGCTCCGCCCTGCGTCCTCCACGCCTGGGCCCAGGCCTGCCGATCCCCCACCTGCGTCCCGCTGCGGTCCGTGTGGGTCCGTTTTCAAGCTGGGGGACGCGGTGTGGGTGTCAGGAAGCTTTGCTGGGAGTGCGGAGGTTGTGTGTTGCTGCTGCTGCTGCTGCTGCTGGTGTTGGTGGCGCTGATGTCGCTGCGCGCCCACGCTGTCGCGCGCCAGCTCACCCACAATGGTGACGGTGGTGTCCAGCGGGAGGAAGCGCTCCGTGAAGCGCACACCGTGCTTGATCATGTTCTTGCTGCGGATGGGGCGGGGTCAGTGGGTTCAGGAGGGAATGAGGAGCAGGCTTTCGTTGCCTGCGCGGGCTGTGGGTGCGGGCGGCAGAGTACGGGGATAGCGCAGACAGGGGCCATGCAGGCGCGCAGCGCATACCCGTACGGCACATGGTTGAACATGGAGAATCGGCAGCCCTAGCAATTACCAGCACCCGCACGGCAGGCAGAGGCGCCATAACCCGCAGCTAAGCGCCGCGCGAGTCTCCAGCTGCCGCAACCCCTCCTCACTCCGTTGCCCAGCCACGGCCACCGGTCTCTGCCTTCCCTGTACCTGTCCACCCACTGATACTCCTGCTTCGGCGGCGTCCGTGTGCTGCCCTCCCCTTCCCCTGGCCGCCCCATTAACAGCCTTTGCGCTCCCCTTGCACTCCCAGCTTCAAACTACATTCCTGCTGCTCCCGCCCCCTCCCGCCCAGCCCCCGCCCCCTGTCCCCGCTGCTCACAAGGCCTTGTTGACAACCACCTCCATGAGCGAGCCCGGCCGTGCGTCTGCGGGCGCGAAGCGCTGCCTCAGCTCCATAACGTCCCGCAGCCCCGCCGCGTGCTGCAGGTTGTCCACACGCAGCCGCCCCGTCAGGTCCTCCTGTGCACATGACACGACACAAGATACATGCACAAGGTATGCAAGGGATGCTGAGGAGCAGGAAGTGAGGGGATGGAGGTGCGGGTGTGGGCGATGTGGCGCAGGTGCCGGGGGTCATGGGGCCGGAGGGAGGCCCTAGGACCACAGGCTGCAGAGCCCCGGTGCGCCAGCGGCGGGCCGACGGCATGCACGCGGTGATTGAGAAACGCGGTGGTTGACACGATGGCCCTCCGCGCTGGTCAGGGTTGGCTGTGCAGTATCCTAGATACGGTACTCATTCCTGTGGCCCGCCGGCCCGTGGCCGCTTGGCGGTGCGCACCCACCACCCGCGCCCGCCACCCCCACCCACCAGCAGCGCCTCCCGCTGCTCCGTCTCCCGCCGGACCTCGAACGCCTCCTGCACCATGCGCCCGCTGCTGCGCTCCTTGATGTACACATCCTCCTGGAGCAGCTGCGGGAAGGTTACCAAAAGGTGCAGAAAGGTGGGGGGTAGCGGGTGGGTTTTGTTCGGGTGACATTGAGCCGGTAGGGGCCCTGCACGGCATGTCCCTTGTCACAGGAAACAGGTTGCCCTGCTGGCACTAGGCGCACGCCAAAAAGTAGCCCGTGGATTGCGTCCGTATATCTGTGGGCCATGGGTCCCAAGCCACGAGTTCCCATTCGCTCCTCCTCACCTCACGCATGACGGCTTTGGAGCCGCTCAGCTCGCACTTGGTGGGCTCCAGGCACGTTAGCCGCCCGCGCACCGCCACCAGCATGGGTAGCATATCCTCTATCGCAGCAGCGGCTGCAAGGAAAGGGAAGACAAACGTGGGGGCAGGTGCAGGTGTAGGGCTGGTGCATGAAGGTCAAGGGGTGTGCCACGTTGCACGCAGGGCAGCAAACCCTGGTGCAGGCCCAGAACGTCGGGTCCGCCGCAGCGACGCATACGCTGTTAATTCGGTTTGGTTGTCAGCTGCTTATGGGCTGTGGCGGAAGCAGGGTCCCGAATTGGTCACCCCATGGCTTCCTCCCAGGGCTTAACCAACCTGCGAGCGTCTCCAGAGGCTTTGCGCAGTCCAGCTGCATGATGCATGTATCGGTGTGTCGTGCCACATAGAATAGGGCTGCGCTTACGCCCAAAGACGCTATTCCGCCGATAGAGCACCAGCCCAAAAGACTTCCGAGGCGCGACCCCGTGTCGCCCTGGTTAGGATACAAGAAAGCCATTTCTATTCGGTTGTTGCATGTTTGCAGACGCGCTGTGTGAGCGCTGTGTGTCCATGAGTAAATTTTCGGTTTTGTTCGGTAGTTGACGGGGGCGGGGGTTTCTCTGCACTCTCTGGGTCCCCTTGGAAGCCTCCCGCAAAAAAGGCAGCAGCGATGCAGGTCGTGTCGATGTCCTAGACACAGTCCCACAGAGCAATACCACACGTCGCCAACTCAGTCTCTCAGGAATCCGAACCCTTGTCTTCGCAGCATGCGCTAGTAAAGAGACTCTGCCGCACTGTTAAGCTTATCACTTGTCTCCGATGGTAGTCTTACTGCTCACGGAAGATGAGCGGATACCTGTCGTCGACGCGTGTGGCTCTCCTGATTGGCACGCGTACACGTCACCCGAAGAGCTGCTGCCGCCGGTTGGTCAATAAGTACTTTGAGTTGCATGGAGGATTGAACGGCCCTCGGTCAACCCTGTCACCGTTCTTCTGACAGGGGCCGGTCTACCAGGTGCCGCTGCGCCGTGGGGTCAAGCTTCTGTACACCACCAACGCCAACGCCAACGTAAGGGCCCATGATAAGCCCCATACCCAGAACCACCGCAAGAGAAACCTTGAGACTGGGCACATGTACCCTTGGGCGCCTAAACGCCAGGGTTACCAAAGCGCTTTGGCACCATTGCAGCCTGGGCCAAACTCCTTGCGTTCCACGCCAATCGAACTCACGCGCTCCGAGCCACAATCACCACCCCAAGTCCCCAACACACTCCCAGCTTCACCCTCACCTCTCACTCCCACCCGCTAGGTGAACGCAACCGCCAGCGCCCTGGCAGGCCACACCGTCAAGGGCGAGGCGTGCCTGGTGTGCGGCTCACCACCCTCCGCTTCCGAGCAGGGTCCAAATACACCCACCGGTGCCAACTTCAGCCCCCTCCTCTCCACCTCTCCTCCCACCGCCCCTTCTGCGGCCGCTGCCGATCAGCTCTTGGCTGAGCTGCTCGCTGGCCGCAAGCTGCTGGCCTCAGGACCCACCACACCCCGGCCCGGGGCCCGGGATCAAGCTGCTCCTGCTGCCTCCACACCCACGCCTGCGACGTCGGCTCCGTTGGACGTGCCCCTACGGGCTGTGGGAGGCGCTGCGATGGGCGAGCAGCAGCAGCAGCAGCGGGACATCGTCAGGGAAGGGTCCCCTCCGCAGGCGCCCGCCGCCGTGCACGGCACCATCCGGGCCATCCTGCAGTCCCGCAACGCGCCCATGACGCACCACCAGTGCGAACAGTGCAAACAGCAGCATGCACACCCGCACCCACACCACCACCAGCAGTACCAGCAGCACCCGCAGGTGCCCCACCGCCCTCCCGCCTGGTCCTCCGCCTCAGGCTGCACCTCCCCCGCCTCGCGCAGCTCGCTGGACCTCGACCACATGCACCAGCACCACCAGCACCAGCAGTGCCGTCGCAGCACGGGCGGAGGCGGAGGCAGCGCTAGTGCTGCCGACTGCAGCAACCAGCAGCAGCCCGCGTCGCCGGGCCGACGCCGTTCGCCGCTGTCCGCGTGCCGTACGGAGCCAAGCGGCTGCGCAGCTGGCCAGCCCGCACACGCCGCCACAGGTGCACAAGCAGCCCCCGGCCACCGGCTGCGTGTGGCGCACACCGCAAGCGACACAGCACCGGACCATGCCACCAGCGGTGCTACAGCACTGGGTCCGCCGACGCACGCGCCACCGGCCGCACCACCCTCACCCACAAGTACGGCGGAGGATGACACCGTCAGCCCTACCGGCGCTGCCACTGCCTTGCCCGCAGCCAGCACCGCCCCCGTGAGTGGCGCAGAGGAGCCCCCCTCGGGCGGCCCAGTGCATTGGTCGGAGCTGCCTCAGGACGTGGTGGCCAGCGTGGCCCTGGCGCTGCCGCGGCGTGCCTCCCGCGGCCTGCTGGCCATGGCTGCCACGTGCCGTGCGTGGCGGGAGGTGCTGCTGGGCCATGTGCCCGTGCTGCTGCACGTGGCATTCGGGCTGGACCCCGCGCAGCCGCTGCGGCCGCTGGGAGCTGAGGAGGAGGGTTACGGGCCAGCAGCAGGGGCGGCGGACGTTGGGAGTGGCAGTGAGGGCTATGGTGGTGGCAGCAGGGGTGGTGGGTCGTGGCGTGGGGGCCGGGGGGCAGCGGCCGGGGGCGAGCTGGGGGACGGGGAGGCTGCAGGGGCGGATGGCAGGGACCCTGGGGGAGGCGGAGCGAGCAGGAGGGGGAAGGAGGGCGGCGATGACGGTGACCAGGATGGTGGTTACAGCTATGACGAGCAGGCGGGCAGGCTGCGGCAGTACGCGGCGGGCGCATTCCTGCTGCCCAACCCCGGGCACCACCCGCAGCAGCAGGAGCAGGACGCCGACACTGAACCCCACGGCGGTGAGTGCTGGTATCTATTGGCTTTGCGCGTCGCAGGTAGCAACATCGTCCTCGCCGATGACGTATCACGTGAGCAGGTTGCCAAGCAGCTGCGTCGTACAGTGCGTGAGGGCGTGTGTGTTGAGGGCACAGTCCAACCCCTTTCCCGGCCCATCCGCAGGGCTGGGCCTGCGGGTGTCCTCGCTGCCGCTCCCTCCCCTGCAGCTGCAGCAGCAGGTGGCTGTGCCCCGGCTGCTGCTGGAGGCGGCGCGCGCCTCCAACGCCTCCGCCCAGTTGGTCATGGCACAGCTGCTGGAGGTGGGTTAGGGGTGGGGGCGGGCAGCTGCAGGTAGGGCCAGGCGGCAGTTGAGAGCCCGTTTGCTGTCGCCGCCAGGAACCCGCAATAAGCAAGATTGACGAGACGAGGAACTGGGAAGCGCGCAGCTGCAGACGTTGCCTCGTGACTGGTGACCATCCGACGTCTGACGCTTCACTAGCGCCCTCTGGTTAGCATCTTGGCCCTCCGCTCCCAGACGTGGCATATCCACGTGTCTCATCCCTGCCTTGCCTCCTGCCCACCACCCCTGGAACCTCCGCGGCCCCAGGCGTGGGGCGACGGTGGCGGCGCCATGCGTTGGTGGCGGCGGCTGGCCAAGGCGGGGGACACCATGGCCGCATTCAAGATGGGCATGGCGCACTACGACGGGGCGCACGGTGGGGAGGGGAAGGGAGAGGGATCTCTACGGCCTGTGCTTTGCGTGTGCGTCCTGGCGCGCCTGTTGGTGTAAAGCTTTACGCCAACCAGTGGTGTGTTGATAGTTTGGCCTGTTACGGTGCTTTCCTACGCCTTGCCTTGCTGTTTCCGCTCGTTCTTTCACCTTTCATCCGCCTTGCCCCGCCTGGTGCCCCAGGCGTTGCCTACGACACGGACACGGCCCACATGTGGCTGGGCCGGGTGGTGCGCGGCGTGCTGCGGGTGGAGGGCCTGGGGGTGCTGCCGCTGGAGGGGGGCGCGGAGCGCAGGGCGGGAGCGAGGGCAGCGGCGGCGGCGGCGGCAGCTGCACCTGCCGCCGCCCCACCGGGCCGGAACGGCGGTGCGGCCCTGGGCCCGGAGGAGGGCGGCGGGACGGGGGCAGCACCCCAGCGCACGCACGCGGCGCTGCTGCAGCAGGTGTGTGCGCAGGGGGCGCGATCTGTGCGTTGGGGCAGTTGGGGTGCTGGTGACACTCTTGCGTGTGGGTGGCGGCTCATCGCCGTGTGGGTACGCGTAAAACGCGAGGAAACCGTGTGGTCGCACGGCACTCTGCTGTGGTAGCGCAGAACCGCACGACACGCATCACAGTAGCGTGTGCAGAAGTTGTAACACATCACGAAATAGGATTGAGGAGTGATGCGTTCAAAGTGAGGCGCATAACCAACTCCCCCGCGGCCTCCCAGCCCAAAGGCCCCTGCTCCAACCCTGAGCTAATCGAGACTTTGCGCACCTGCTCTGCCCCCCCTATTCCCCCTTTGTGTGCGCAGCTGCGCTCGCTGCCCGGCCCACTGCTGCGCATGCTGGGCTGCGCTGCGCTGCTGCTGGCCTACCTGGAGTTCGACGGCCTGGCGGGGCGCGCGGCATGGGGTCTGGGCGACAGGGCGGAGGCGGTGAGGGCCTTCCGCCTGGCGGAGCTGTGCGGAGTGGAGGAGGCGTCAACCAGCCTGGGGTGGATCTACAACACGGGGCAGTTCGGCTAGGATGCGGAGGCAAGAGTGCAGGGTTGAATCTACAATACACTGAACTTGGGTAGGATGCGCAAAGAAGGAAGCTGGGGTATGGTATGGGCTGGATTTGCAGTACACAGCAAGGCAGTGGAGGTGCGCTGTGGGCTTGATCTACAGCACGGGGAGGTTTGGGTAGCTGGTAGGGTGCAGAGACGGAGGATGGGGGGTGGTGTTGTGTGGTATTGAAGTGTGGTGGCGGACGGTGGTGTCGGAGTGTGCAGCGATAAAGGGTTGTGGTGGTTAGTGGTGCGGAAGGGGGGGCGGATGTGGGGTGGAAGGTGTCAGGAGATTTGAGGCGGGGCGTGGGGCGTAGGAGATGTGCGAGGATAGGCGGGGGGGCAGCTGGCAGGGGATAAGGGGGCGCATGATGAAAAATGTCGGTAGTGTGGAAGCGGTATGCATGCAGGGGGGCTGACAGCCGCTGTGGTCAGGGCCTCTGTGGCGTCAGTAACTCGATGGTTGTGCATGAGTGCATGAAGAATTCGGTTGCTGGCAGCGCCGCCAGCCTGCCTACGCCTTTGCCTTATTGCTCGTGTGCATAGGGTTGCTGCTGAGGAGTGTCGCCGATGTCATGAAGTCGTATTGCCATCATGGTTAGCGTGCGACCAGAAGTTTACATGTAATGCCGGTACAGGCGTGCTAAGGATGTTGGCAGCAATAGGGCTCGTGCAGATAGAGCAATTTGGGCGATGCCTACACACCAAGCAACAATCTGTTTCAACCCCAACCTGCACCAACTTCATGCTTCGTCCTGATTAGTATCACAACGCTCCAACCTGGACAACAAGTCGACCAAGTCAAGCAACCCGTTACAGCATTTGCCGCCACGGCGGGCGACTGGGGTGAAAAAGCAGTTCTGCTCACATATTATGCCCGGGCCCTCATGTACGTGCGGTGGTGCTCGCAACCTAGTATACAGCCTAAGGCTGTAAGTAGCTGGCAGCAGTACGGGCACCGCACGTCGGTGCATCAGGTAAGCCACCAAGTCGTTGCATGAAGAGACACAGCCATTGAGCAGCCGCAGCAGGATAAGAGTGTGGCAGCACAAAAGAAACCATCCAATTTCAAGTTCAGGGTTTCAGGTAAATGAAACAGCTGCTGGCATGAGCCTGGCAGTGTGGAGCACCATGGCAGTGGTTAAAGTTCAACGAGACAGCGAGCAATGACCCACAATACCATAGTAGACGTCGGGTAGACTCGGAGGACCGCAGCGGACCCTAGACCTCGGACCTCCATTGCCAAGTCAGCACTCCAAAGCATATAGCCCTTTCGTGGGTTTGCGGCGGTTATGCCTCTCCGCACCGTTCAGAAAACAGTTCACTGCGCACTTCGACAGCTCTTCATCACCGCACCGTATTCACCAAGTTGTACGAGCCATACCCCACATCTTCAGGTGCCAGTTATGCCACGCACACCACTCCTTCACCAGGCATGTTGAGTCCCATGACCATGCAACGCACTGAAACGATGACCGCACACACCCGCCTTCCTCAACAAGCTGGGTGTCCCAAGCCCTCCGGCCACAGGGTCCTCCACGCACCACACGACCCCTGCCACCCCTGCCCCCTGCTAGCGTAGAAGGGGCCTGATTAGCTCTGGTGCCTCACCTGCGCTCACTATGCTCGCTTTCACTCGACCTCGTACCGCTACACCCACCGCCATCCCCCCGCGCTGGGGTCTGACAGTCCTGGAGCCTCACATGTAGCTCATTCAGCTCATACAGCTCGCATTCTTTCGGTCTCGTAACGCTTCACCCACACCGACGTCAGTGCGTGAGGCGCCGCACCGCCAGCCACAGCGCCACGTAGGCCAACCCCAGCAGCCCCCACAGCATGGCGAACAGGATGCCTGGGACAGCAGCGGGGAAATCACACACGTGGAAAGCAGCAAGTGGTGGCACCAGCCTGCGCAAGGTGGACGTGCACGAGGCCACAGGACGGGTGCAGCGCCCGCTGTGCTGGGGCACAAGCGTTCACGGGGTTTCCGTGCTGCAGCCCCGCCACAAATGCGTGCCTGCAACTGAAGTGAGGCTCAACGGGACTTGCTGCTGCAGCAGCTGCTTGAGAACACAGCAAGGGTCTGAATGCTTGCTAGTCCCCACAGTCAACTCCCGTCCTGCTAGCGCGCGTTACGTGCCCGAATCACGCCTGGACTCGGGCCCTCGGCACCCACACCTGTTAAGCTACCACTGCCCCTGTTCCGCACCCCCACACGTGTCACGCACCCGTGTTCTGCTCCACGCCGCCCTTGCCCTCGAACCCCATGTTGCGGATGACGCTGTAGCCGTCGTACCCTGGGGCGCAGCCCTGGGACGGATCGCAGTTGATCTGCGCGGGCGGCAAAGCGATACACGCACGGTATCAGGATACCGGTACAGCAAGTCGGCAGAGTGCGAGCACGCTCGCCGCCAACTCGGGTAGGTGGGTTCATATGTGACGCAAGCGCTGGCGCGACGTGCAGCGCTGCTTGACACCCACGGGGGTTTGCAGTTACGGTCTGACGACGATTAGCCATTGCAGTGTGGCTGCATATACCTCCCGCCTGCGGCGTTCCCTTGCGCCCCGGCCCCGGTCCGCCTCGCCCCCTCCCTCCCAGCTGCCCACCTGCAGTCCGCTGAACTCGTTGACCACCAGCGCCAGGAAGCCGTAGCGCATGGGGGAGATGTACTGGATCCTGTGGGGTGTGTGTGAGGGGGCAAGGAGGGTTGCGGGGAGGGACTCAGTCACCTAAGCCACATGCAAGGGCAGTACGTCGAATGCTATACGGTCCTGCGAGCGCCTTGCTGCAGGGAGGGGCAACCGGGGCGCGCACGATGGCAGGGTCCCAGGCGGCAGCGGGCCTTGTCGTGGTGCTCAAGGGGGCCAAATGGCACCCTCCAAGACCAGTTGATGCCGTGTGCTGCAGGTACAGCATGGATGCGGGGATTACTGCTGCGGTACGCCGGCCCCACCAGTTGAAGTACGGCGGTATGGTGCTGCTGTTGACGAAGAATCCGCTGAACACCATGAGGGGCAGCAGGAACATGGGCATCACGGACAGCGCAACTGGGGGCGGAGGGCGGGGAGGGGTGGGACGGGGCAGGGAAGAAAGTGTGTGGGGGACAAGAGCTGGTGTTGGGCGTGGCACGGTGCAGCGAGCAGGCGGCAGCCCTGTGACGACTGCTTGCCGCTGCTGCATTCAGAGAAGCGGTGAGTACGCGTGCAGGCACGCCTGTGCTCCACACTATACCGGTAGGCCAGCTGCCGATTGCTTTGAAGGTGTGCCTACCAAAGACGTAGTAGCCTTTTGGTGCTGGGCTGGCTGCCGCTGTGTTCGCGGTCCCCTCCATGCCATGCGCCCCGCTCGCTGCAACTCATCCGACCGAGGAACACAGCAGCTTACCCCGGGACATACTGGTTGGCCCGCCCCCTTGCGCCCCACCGCACCCACCCGACAGGTCGTTGAAGAGGCAGGACACGAAGACGCCCAGCCCGGCCCCGCAGGCGTCCATGAGCACCAGCGTCAGCGCAAACCAGCCGAACTTGTCGGCGCGCGCCTGGTAGCCGATCATCCTGGGGTGCGGAGGGGTGGGGGGAACAAAGTACTAGTGACGCGAGGGGTGGGGGGAGGCAGGGCAAGGGGTCAGAGGCAGGCTGACGCAGACGGCAGGCAGGGCGGCAAGAGGGGTGCAGCAGCAGGGGCGTTTAACAGGCTGTAGCGGGTTCGCGGCAACGGCTAGGCAAGGGTATGCGTAGCCCTCGGCTGCGGTACGACATAAGTGGCATTTGCACCTGGTACAGGACGCTACCTGAGGTGCGTAATGGAGCCGTGTACCACGTGTATCGAACCAAACCGAGAACCAACCCACCAGTAGCATATGCAGGCCGACACGACGGGCATGATGACGTGGAAGGGCAGCTCCACAGCCCACCTGGAGTAGGGCACATGGCAAAGGGCAAGCAGCGTTTCAAGAATGACACGTGGTAAGCAGCGCACAGGCACGGCGGCCAGTCTCCGCTGCTGGATGCATGCGGCACGCAGCATCACGGATAGCAACTGTGCACGGCGCCACGTACCTGGATATGAAGTACGCTGGCAGGCCGTACATTCGGTTGCCGTACTCCCGCTGGAACACCGCCTTCTCCGCCCCGAACACCGTCAGGATGCCCATCACGCTGCCGAACAGGCCTGGGGCGGCAGCGCAGAACGGCAGGACACAAACAGGATCACTTGCACACAGCGCTGGTGGTTGCGTTGGGAGTGTTGCTGCGTCCCACGGCAAACGGCTATGATTGTGCACCTCGGCACCCGTGTCCCGCATCCTCCTGACGCTCTTCTGCCCATCGCCTGCTAGCAGGGCGGCCTTTTCGGTACTACCGTAGTAACCCGCCCTCACTGCCAGCCGCCCGCTTACCCACCACCCTGTGTTCCCAAAAGGACAACAGGCTGCGAGACCGGGCAGCACCAAGCGGCAGAGCAACCGACCCATGGGCCATGGGCAGCCTGCTTGGTGCTCCACCACCCTGTGGCCCCGCACCCCACACGTGGCCCACACGCCCCCCCCCCCCCGCCTCCCTCTCACCCTGCACCACCAGGAAGAACAGGCTGCCCTGCCTGTCCTGCACGCCAGTCAGGTCGTCGTCCACACGCAGGTAGATGAGGCCCACAACCTGCACAAGAAATAGGGGTCGGGGTTGGAAGTGGGGAAGGCACCGAGCGGGGCTGAAATACGTTGCGGCGCAGCAACGCCCGCTTTCTTTGTGGAAGGAGCGATGAGGTCCTGCTGTGCGGCCATACCCAGACAAACACCGATGAACGTGCACCCTCGTCAGCAAGCTGGTCACGCGAAACAACCAACGACAGGAGTATAGGAGACGATGTGGAGCAGACGTGACGGGTCATGCTCACCAGCGACAGGAATATGGTTTGCGCCAGCTTGCCCTTGAGGACCAGCGGGTTGCGCCACGCGTTGCGGCTGGCGCGCCCGCCCAGCAGCGACAGCTGAGCAGGCGGGACAAGAACGGAGGGGACCCCAGGTGGTAGCATGCTATGTTACCGAGTGCGACACCGAGTAGCCAGGGGGCAACCGCAGAGCGGCAAAGTAACTGAACCGGAATCGGTCGGCCTGCGGGGGCGCACAGTTTCCCGCATGGATGAGTCGAGTGAGGGCGTGAGTACACGCTCAGGAAAGGGAGGACAACCGTTTGAGACGACGGTACACTCCACTGGAGCACCCACAACACAGGGCCTGCATACCTGCTGGTACCAGCTTCGCACCCGGCCTGTTGCACGCGCCCCACACCTGCACCAAGAAGGGCCCCACCTGCAGCAGGAACGACGCCGGCTTGTTCATGGCCTCCTGGCTGATGCCCGTGGCCAGGAACTCGCGGTTGGTGAACGACCTGTGCAAGGGTTGGGAACGTGGGATACATGCCGGTCAGCAACCCTTTCAAGCCAGGCGGCCGCAGGTCCGTACTGTTGGCAAGGGTGCTCATAACCCACGGAAGGCAACCGTCACCAAGCCCCTTGGTACCTGTGATCGTACATCCACCGTGACCCGTCCACCGCTCCATCCACCCAGACATGGCATTGATACCCCCCACCGCGCGATATACCTCGCACAACATCCCCCCACCTCTTGCCCGCCCCCCCCCCCCCCCGCCCCCAACACCCAATGTTTCCGCGTTCGTCCCTTTGCCGCTCTGCGCTTACCCCCCCAACACCAATGCCACACACCTGTGCAGCTTGGCCGTCTGCGGGCTGGCCTTCCACGCCGCAATGAGCGTCGCAATGCGCTCCTCCTCCGCGCGCTGCGCCGCCGCCACCGCCGCCTCCGCAGCGGTAGGCAGCTCGCCGCCGCCGCCACCATCCCCACCTGGGCTGCCCCCTGCCGCCAGCCCGCCTCCGCTCGCCCTGGCGTGGGAGCTGCCGCTGCCGCCACCTCCGTCGGCGGCGGGTGGCGAGTCGAGGTCTTCATGCTGGCCCCCCTTGCCGTGCGGCTGGTGGGTGTGCGGCGGGTGCGGCAGGGGCAGGTGGGCGTGCGCGTGCGCGTGTGCGGCCGCCCCCGGCCCCGCCTCCGCCGCCTCCTCGTCAGTGCTGTCGCGCGCCAGCTGGCCCGAGTTGAGGATGTCCTGCGCGGGCCAGGGGCGCGGCACGGGTTAGGGGTTAGCGGCAGATGGGGTACGAAATGGGGCGAGAGCCGGCGCGCGGTGTGGGGCGCCTCGCCTCGTGGGTCGCGCCAGGTTCCTTGCTGGGCGAGCTCCAAACATCACCATGACGGATCCACCAGGCAGAGCCCAATGCATGCTGCCGTCGCATGCACGAACTGCAACGTCATGGCTGCGCCAAGATATTGCGGTATGTCGCATCAACCTCGTGCGCATATTGAGCGGTGTAACCGTGAAGAAGGATCTCCGCCCCGAACCCCCTCCCCCCCCCTCCCCCCCCCCCCCACCATGAACAGGTAGTCGGCTGGGTTGGTATAGGTGGGGCAGCGGTAGCCCAGCCCCGCAAAGTACTCCACCATGGCCTCGGCCTCGCCCAGGTAGATGATCTGAGGGGGGGGGGGGAGAGAGGGAGGGACAGCGGGGAGGGAGGAAGTGGGGGGGGGGGGGGGGGCCGGGGGTGGGGGGTTTTATTGGGGGCGGGGGTGCCAGGGGCGACCAGGGGGGGGGGGGGGGGGGGG
>VFQN01000605.1_pt1 | contig 65660 bp, 95 predicted proteins | sample 3512371 | NCBI WGS metagenome assembly VFQN01 (sample SAMN10412370, study PRJNA504923) | tailings metagenome | isolation source: Replicate 2 from Balatoc abandoned mine | place: Philippines: Itogon, Benguet | collected 2017-08-28 | reverse complement strand
AGTGGCCAGTCGGCAGTTGTAACGTCTGTGCGACGCAGTGTACAGTCACCTCAAACACACTATCACAGGGAACAGTAAACCAGGGTGGGCAACACCAACTTCGATAAAATGCATGCAACATGCCATTCACCTCCACCATTTGTACCGTATCATGCAATCTTGTTCAGGCTTTTCGTCCGCTCTTTTGGCTTCTGCCACTCCAACGCGCAACCCGCATGATCGTTTCTTCAGGTCACTGCAGTACAAGCCCTTGCCCCGAGCTGCCAAGCATGCATGCCTGGCCACCTTCCTCCACAGCTTCCTCTACAGCTTCCTCTACCGTTGACACACATGCAGCACTCCTCGCATTTCGTACAGCAAGGCCTTCGACCATCCCAAGGCCAACACCCCAACGCCCCCTCACACATTCTTCAATCCCACCTTACTCTTAGGTCACTCTTCAGCCACCGCCGACCCCGCAACTACCCAGCATGCACGCGCCGTCTAGTACCGCCTTCGCCACTACTCCTGCCAACACAATGCCAATCGCTGCTGCTGCCCTTTGAAGCCCTCACGGCAGCAGTGCGTCCACTGTGTCCAGCCGGTGGCACTGGCGCTGAGCAGCGCAGCTAGCGAGAGGCCACAGCACCAGGCGATCCACGCTGCCCCCTCCACAGCGCCCACCAATTCCCAATTTCACCCTCGCTCCTTCCGATCTCTCCAACGCCCCAACGGCAGCAGTGCATGCGTATGTCCACAGCGCCACCCTCACCGCAACAGAGCGCGCCTCTCCCCGGGGCCCTTCCCACCCCCGCCCGCCAACTTACAACTCCACACCCCGGTCCTTCCTCTTTACTGGCACTCCCCCCTCAAGGCTGCGGCATGTCCACGCTGTCCAGTCCAGTTCATCGTGCCAAGTCCTAGTTTCCTTCCTTTATCTTGTCTTCTGCTTCTGCTTCATACTATTCGTCATCCAGTAGTAGTCATATAGTTCCCGCTCACGGCAGCGGCACGTCCATGCTGTCCAGGCTGCTGACGGACGACGCCGACGACGTGGAGCTCAGCACCATGCGCTCCCTCCTCGCCGCCTGGGCCACCTCCTGGTACCGCTTCCACGTACGCGCGGCACGTGCCGCCCGCGCCGCCAGCGCCGCCACGCTGCGCGTCTCGCGGTCGCCCGCGAACGCGCCGCCGCCGTTGCCGTCGCCATTACCGTTGGAGCCGTTGTTGCCGTTGTTGCCATTGGAGCTGCCAGCCTGTTGCTTGGCCTGCTTGGCTTTTTGGGCCTTGTCCGCCTGGTTGTAGAACCTAAGGAAGATACCAGAAACAATGGCAGAGGAGGGGCGATTATGGAGCGTCAGCACGTTTTGCGGGTCTTGGTTTGCCTGAGTCACAGAACCTGCGGGTGGACGGACGTTGCCGGTCCGGGGTGAAGAGGTGCAGGTATCGTTCCCCGGGGGCACACATGTGCAGCGGGCTGGATGTGCAGGCGGAACAAGTATCTATGCGAGGGCCCATGCTCGCTGGGCTGGCCCTCGACGCACCAAGGGGCTTGCCCACACCGTCGCACAACAGCCACAGCCGGACACGTGTCCCACACACGCCCCTCTCGCGCACCCCTCTCCCACTCACGTGCTGCCCGTCGCCGCTCCAAAGCCCGCCCCCATGCCCCAGAAGGACCAGCCAGTCTTCTTGTGGGCCGGCTGCTCGTCCATGTCGTACGAGGCCATGGACGAGCGCGCTGCCGCCGCCTCCACCCGCCGCCGGATCTCGGCCTGGCGCTTGGTCCAAGCTAGGCTCGCCTCCTGTCGATAGGATTGTAGTACGAAACAGTACTTCAAGTGGGTTGCTGGGGACCACAGCAGTGGTACGTAGGCCAAGCTACGTTTCCCGCTGACATGCGACAGCCATGCAGGTCCACAAATCTACAACGGCTTGTGCGGTGCCACTTAACCCACCGTGAAGACGTCTCGGTTGGCACCTGCCCCGCCCATCATGCTCCACACCGCTGCAAAATAACGTCGAATGGGCACGACACGTCAGCTTGCTTAGAGGCGACAGCGAACACACACAGCCAAGGGTCAAGGACGTCGTATGCCAGCTGTAAGGCTTACTACTGGGCTCTCAGCCACTGCGCATCGTGCCCCTAGTACGTGGCGCTGTGCACACACAGTTGTCCACCGAGCACGGTGCACTGTACCGGCTTCTTCACCGGTATCCGACCAAGAAACGTCCTCGTCCCCGTTGTGCTCAGCCGCTCACCGATTCGCTCCATGCGGGCCATGGCGGACTCGAGGAGCGACAGCTGCGGCCCTGTGACCTGCGTGTGCCACGTGCCACGTGTCAGGGTTGACATGCGTACGACACGTGGCAAGGGCCCATATCCCATGCTGCCGACCAGGAGCCGACGTTTCGCATTGCTGTTGTGCGCCGTCTTGCACCTAGCTGGTGTCAAAGCAGAGCAACATGTGATACCCATTGCGGAGATGACATACTTTCAGACCAACAAAGCGCGCGCTAACCGCTGCTCACCCAGTGGATGCAGGACACGGGGCACGTGTCGATCGCCTCCTGCGGAAGAGACAAGAACGGAGTGGCGATCAGCCAACGGACCGGAGCAATTCCTCGCATGTGCTGTCAGTCGTCTACCGTGCTACATCGCAAGTCGCGGTGCGGACTCCACGACTTACACAGGCCACCGAACCGCCTGTCCACCTCACCCTGGCCGCCACCCCATACTGTCTGTCGCCTCACCCCACCCACCTACATACCACCCCACGTTGCGGCTTTTGTCCATAGCTAGGCAAAATACCACCCCAGCCCACCACATCTTTCCCTACCCCGCCACACCAGATGTAACCCACCCTCCCGCGCTTGTGCACCAAGCACCCCACCTGCAGCTTGGCCTCGGTGTCCGCGTCCTGCACCATCACGCGCGCCCTGCCGTACTCCTCCTCCATCGCAAACGTCTTGGGGCACACGTTGTTGCAGTTGCGGCAGCCGATGCACGAGAACTCGTCCACGAACACGCGGTCGGCGGGGAACCTGCGCAGCCACCGGTTGACAGGGACATTTAAACAGTGACAGTCAGTGAGCACGCCACGGGTGATGCAACACGAACCAGCACACTTCAGGCCAAAGCTGGGGAGGAGGGGGCACGGCTGTGGTGCGACCTCACTGTGGTAAATGTCTTGCCCAGCTGCCCTATGCGCAGCGGCTCGCCTTTCTCCCTCCACAGCCATGTACCCTGCGAGCGCTCGCACGTGCGCCCTGTGCCTCTTACCCTCCACACCGTCTACCTGCCTGACTGATACCGGTGCTAGGCCTCCGAACCACATCTATCCAGCCCCAGCCGCCCCCCGCCCCACCCCTCCGTTGCTCTCCGTGTGTCTCTGCCACCCAACCAGCCCCGCTGCCCGCTGCCCCGAAGCCATACGACCAGATCCGCTCTCTCCTTTCAGCTGCTTCGCACCGCTCCGTCATGCATGGCCAAAACTCAGCGTGCAATGGCGGCGAGCCATCCCACCATAGACCCTCCTGCCCCGCTGCCCGGTGTATGGCGCTGTACGGCGCCCACCTGTCGTCCAGGAAGGGGTTGAGGCTGTCCGCCGAGAAGCCCGCCAGCTCGTCGTACAGCGCCCGCTTCACAGGATCCGAAAGGGTCTGTGTACGGCAGGCGGGCGAGCGGATGGCAGGCGGGTGACGGACAAGGAGGGCTTCAGGAGCTGGCACGTGGCAACGAATCGAGGCAAACACTTTGGTAGCCGGATGGGTGGATGCGATGGGGTCAGGGGGTCGGCGTGCGCTGGGTTAGCGTGCGGTGCAGTGGGGCTGGTTCTGGGCCAGCAAGCGCTGGCGCCGCGCAGCCCAATGCCACTGTTCCTTGTGCCCCGGTACTAGTCTGTCCACTTGCTCATGCTGCTTCCAGTGGCGCTGGCTCCTACAGATGTGAATCCCTGGAGGCTCATGCTGCTTCCAGTGGCGCTGGCTCCTACAGATGTGAATCCCTGGAGGCAATGGACTTCTAGAAAAGTGATTAGGACCGCCCAACGGTTAAGCCACCTACGCTACGACAAACCACCCACCTCATACACATCGTTCAGCAGCGCACAAAACTCGTTAGACTGCACAGCAACGTGAAGGGACACGGGACAGAAGAGTTTATATGGCCCAGCTGTTGTCGAAGGTTGGCAGGCACGTCGAGACCGTGAGGAGGGGGGGGGGGCTAACGCACTGGGGCTAACCTGTATGTGGAAAACGCGTATACGCGTTGACATGCATAGCACTGCGGCTCGTGTACAGCTCAGGGCGTTGTGCCTCTGTGTCCTGAAGGGATATGCGTCTCGGCCTGCACCTTGCAGGTAGGTGCGGGCAGGTGCGAGCAGGTGCTGGCAGGTGCGGGCACAGGTGCCTGCCTCACCCACCTCAAAGTCCACTGATCTGTCCGGGTGGCATGTCCGCATCATGCTGTAGTACGCGCGCTTGATCTCCTTGGTGTCCGCTAGCGGGCTCTGCGACAGCGCAGGGGCGCGAACAGAAGGGCACTGCGTGTCGGGTGTCGGAGAGTCATGGTGTCCGACTATCGCAAGCTGAGACCGGCAACGCCCAGGAACTATTTTATCATTCATGTTGACATCATCGCGGCTCCTAGTTTCCCAGCGCGTTACGTGCAGAAAGGGTTTGTAGGAGGGCACGCCACGCTGCGTGTCCTCGTCCGAGCACTTACAACGCCAAGCAGCGCGTAAAAGTCCTCCTCGACATATTCTTCCTCCACTTTTGTTCCCACAGCCTGGCGAGCCCCCGTTGTCGCGGCCTGGGGAGGCCTTGCGCAGGGCCGCATGGGCAGGCCATGCCTCCTCAGCGCCGTAGCACAGCGGGCTCGCCGAGCGCCAATCGAGCAAAGTGATGAAGAAGGCGGGTACAAAATGGCATGCGACATGTTATCAATTGACTTCGAGTCAATAGCCCGCGAACGACAGTATGAGGGTTGGGTCTGAGGGGGCGAGTAGCTCTATGCGCCCTCGCCAGTAAAGGTTGCTGTTATCCAATAGTGGAATGCCGAGTGCGATGGGAGTCACTGGACTTGGCGCCGGGTCCCTGATTGCCGGCCAACCACCCTTCATTCGCGCGACTTGCTGTAAGAATGACGCCACTTGCACCGTACTCAAGACAGCATGAACACGATAGCTTATTACATCACAGTGTTGAATCGCACACAGGCATTGGCTGCCCGCGTCTGGTACCGGACCCGTGGGCCGGATCGGTTCTGACGCTGGGGCAGGTGCCTGGCGCGTGCCCAGCCTTGTCCCTCGCCTGTGCCTTTCGCCACGACATGTCAGCGCCTTACTTTCGTTCCCGGCACGTAAATACAGGCCCCCAAAGAGCCGAGTGAAGTGAACACGTGCATTTATGTGCGGCTGTAAAAGCACAGCGGTGCAATTCGTAACGCAAGTACCAAGCCGACAAGCATGCGAATCGGACCTACTTGCCAGTGCAAGCCACTACGACGTGAATAGTGCACAAAGCGTTACTGGTGTCCCTGATCATGCACTGTCCTTCCAAGACACACTGGTGTGACACGGCCTACCGTCATGTCAGTATTCTGCTGGTGCACGGCCAGTTGCCCCGCCTACCGTATATGTCCATCACAGAGGTGTGAGCTTCCCGCAATGCATGCCATGCCCCACGCTGTTGCACGCGAGCACTCCTTACTCTCCCCTCGTCCCTCCAAGCCCCCACGCACACGCCCCTCACTGCCCCCCACCCAGCAGCCAGTCGATCTTCCTGCCGTACATCTGCAGCTGCTCCCTTCCCGCCTGGCCCCGCGCCCATTCCACCACCTCCGCCCCCGCGCCGCGCGCCCCGCCCACGCCTCCTCCCACGCCACCGCCGTACGCCCCTGCACCCGTTCCTATGCTGCTGCCCCCGCCCCCGCCCCCGCCTGCCGGGGGCGGCCCTGCCACCCGTGCAAGGCTGGCTGTGTCTGCTGCCACAGCCACCCATAGCTGGTTCGCCTCGTCGCGGTTTTGCAGCAGCAGGTGCCGGAAGTGCAGCACGGAGCCGACCTGCGAGCGACGCAACACGACAAAGGAAAGAATGCAACAGTCAGATTTTTTTTGCTGTGGTAGGGAATGGGCGTTTTGGCGCATGCGCACAAGTTGCAGTGAGGTTGGCCACTTGCTTGTGGTCAATGAGCACCACGATAGCGTACTACAGTAAACACCCACACTTCAGGACTAACATGCCCTCCTGCCCCCCACTGCTTTCCCCCTGACCCACCTCGCGGGCAGGGTCAGCAATGAAGTCCACCGACTCCTGCGTAGGAAAACACCACATTCCGGGCGCGCTGGATCAACGTCATGTACACACAGGGGCTACGCACGGACGCCGTGCGTCACAGGGCTCTGTGAAGTAGTCCGCACACCAGACCGTGTGTACCGGTATTCAAAATCCCGCATGGTTGCAACACTCGGTTAGCCAACCCTGGGCAAAGCGCAGGTCTTGATGCCCACACAGCCAGGTCCCAGCACCCCAACACGCACCATTCCGCCAGAACGACTCCTAAACCCACTCACCGGCGCCCCAACCAGCTTCACCGCCAGCAGCCACGGCTGCGGCCCCGCCGCCCCGCCCGCGCCGCACAGCCCCGAGGTGGGGTCCGCCAGGAACACCCACTGGGCCTGCTGCTGCCGCCAGCCGCCGCCCTCCGCCGAACCCATGACCTCCCCGACCCGCACCACACATCCCACAAAGTCAAACTCGAAGAAGCAGGAAAGGGCCTCTGGGTCATTCGGCCCCGGAAGAGCAGCTGCCTGCGCCTGCTGTTGGTGCTGCTGGTGCCCGTGGGCGTGTGGGTTAGCGGCAGCGGAGGGCAGCACGAAGCGGGCGAGCAGGGGCGGGGGGAGAGCGGAGGGGATGTCTGCGAGCTTGAGCAGGCGGCGGGGCAGGGCGTACGGCAGCTGCAGCACGTGGCTTAGGTTGGCGGCCTGGCCCAGCGGCTGCCACCTTGTGCCCTTGGTGGTGTGCAGCTCCAGGCACCTGCGTCGGCAATGCAGGGGAGGAGGTCGTAAGGCAATACGGCAAGGGTTGATAAGTGGGTACCAAGCGGAAGAATGTCAGACAGGAGATATGCACATGCCGGTATGGGCGAATGGCAAAAGGCGCACGTGCCGGCAGGTGCTTCACGTGACGCATGCACAGCAGCTGTGCGAGGGCACAGGCACGGGCGCCCCATGCGTAGCCACCCCTCTTGAGCCGCCCGCAGCCCAGGTCCGCCATGTCTCTGACCCTGCCTTGGCCTTCAAGACACAACTTCCAACCTACCGCCCTATCGCAGCCATGCCATGCCTTCCCCTGCGGTGTACACGTGTACTGCTGCTCATCCCCGGCCAAAGGTCCTCCATTCCAACCCTGATTGCTGACCGCCCCACCTCAGCCGCCCGCAGCCCAGGTCGGCCATGCCTCCCCCAGCGCTGCTGCTGGGCTGCAGCTGCGTCACCAGCAGCACCGCCCCCTCGCGCGCCACCTCCTCCAGGTCGCCGGGAGGGCGCCACACGCGGATCAGCGCGGCGCGGGGCGGGCCTAGGGGCATGGGGCAGGGAAGGGGACGGGACGGAAAGGATTGAGGAGTTGAGGGGGGCCGATGCAGTTGGTATTCAGGCAGGTGGAAGTCGCCCGCCCCTTCAAGCCAGCACATAGCAGGCTGCGTGGGGTTCAGGTCGTGGGAAGGGTATGCTGGGGTGCAAGGAACTATTCGCATCAAGGCCCGGTGTGCCTGCCTCCTGTACCTGTGCCTTGCCACCCCCTTCCACCCCTGCTGTGCCCCTGCCCACCTGACGCCACGCCGTGCGGCGTAACGCCCACCACCTGCAGCCGCAGGTACGGCGAGCCGACGTCGCCGTCGCCCCCGCCGCCGCCGCCGCCACCGCCGCGGCCGCCAGCTCCCTGCCCTTGCCCCTGGCCCGGGTCGTTGAGTACGCGCTGCTGCTCGGCGGCCATGTGGGTCTGCCGCTCCGTCATTAGCCTGTGAAGCGGGCAAGGATAACAGGGGGGAGCAGTAAGTCACAGGACCGGCTGCCCCATGCTTAGGACCCACCCCCAACGCATATTGCTTATGAACTACGGGTCAATACGGCCTAAACCCGCACGACACACCGTGCGCGCCACATCCTAATGTATTTTATGGTGCTTTTGCGTGCCGCACGCAAGCTGCGTCGGCCTAAACATTAACATGAATCAGCAATGAGCAATCCACTGCAGCAGTACCGGTAACCTTCCCCTAGCCCACACCGCGCACCCACCTGTTAAGCGCCGCCCGGTCCTCTGCCCCCAGCTCCCCTCCGTCGCCGCCCCCGGCGCCCAGCCCCCCGCCCTCGTCGCCCTCCCCGCCGCCCAGCACCATAGCCGCGTAGGCCCGCTGCGCACGTGTGGATCGGCCACTGCGCTGCAGCCGCCGGGCGTAGTCGGCCTCAGACCGCCGGACCGTGGCCAGGGCGGCGGCGGCGGCCTGCGGATGGGCCACGAATACAATCAATATATTCAATAGATTAATAATAATGTATTTAATGTAACAAGGAGTAGTCGGCCTCAGCGCGCCGATTGGCGGCCAGGGCGGCGGCGGCGGCACGCAGGGGGGCGGCAATGTGTGCAGCGGTCTGATACATATGGGTATCACAAGATAGACATGTTCCATTACAATGTGAACATGATACATATTCCCAATTTGTTTCAGGTTTTGTACTCCGGGCTGGGGACGGTCGGACGGCTCGCACCTAACGCCTTCCGTACCGGTGCCGTACCTCGCCTTGCGCCGCCGCCCCCCTCCTCAGCCGCTCCTCCTGCGCCTTGGGCGTGCGGTGCACGCTGCCGCCCTCCGCCGTACGTTCGAACGTCAGGATGCCGTACCGGGCCTGTACGAGCACGATGGTGGCGGGCACCACGCCGCCGCCCGCCACCACAGAGTCCAGGGGCCGCAGCGCCACGGGGGCGGGGCGGACCTGGTGGAGGTGGGGGTCACAGGTGGGGGTTAAGCCTGGCGGGAACTCTATCTCCTGTGCACATCCATGTTGCGATAGAGGAGAGCCACGGGGGCGCAGCACCACGGGGGCGGGGCGGACCTGGTGGAGGGGGGTTCACAGGTGCGGGTTGAGCGCGACGGGGAGCCGACCTCCTAGTGCACGTCCTTCGGTGTTACATGTGTTGCGGGAGAGTGGATTGGAGTGACATACAGTCGGGCGTTGAGCCACCAATGAACTTCGCCGCCTGGTGCACATCCCTTGGTGCTATTTGCGTTGCGACAGGGTGCGACATATCAACATTACAACGGATAAAGCCGGTGCGGGCCTGGGTTCAGCCGGGGAGTTAAGAAGTTGGTCCCCGGGGCTAGAAGTCAGCTGAAAAGGTTAATTACCACCGCTAATCAACCGCCATGACTCCCATACGGTCCACATAATGCACCGGACGCCATCCCCGTCCCCCACCTGCAGGCCCAGCTTTGCGTCCCAGGGCGCGGGGCTGACCCCGTTGTGGTGCAGCCGCAGCAGGGCGGTGCGGCAGGCCTCCAGGGGCTCGCCGGGGCCGGGGCTCTGCAGCTCGGCGCCAGACACGCGCACCTTGCAGCCCAGCTGCGGAGGGGGGAACGAGGCGTGGGGAACGGGGTCGCACGCGCGGCCCGTCTACTACGCACAGCATCTTAGCACCGAGTAAAGCAACACATCAGGGGCCCGCTTAAACGCTAACATGCCTCAGCTCCTGAAAGGTCGACGAGCCCCCCTGATGTCCCATGGCCGTACACCGGTACGCGGTCCGTGCCACACGCCGAATGCCTCGACGGTGCAAACCCTGGAAGGATTTGTGACGCAACCAATGCTAGCGCCACCCTGCCTCACCTGCAGCCGCCCCCGCACCACCAGCTGCGCCAGCGCTGCGTCCAGCACTGCGGGCAGCCAGTACCACCCGTCCGTCACCTCCACGCGCATGCCCTCCGCAGCGCCCGTCCAGCCGGACAGCTGCAGCGCCACAGGGGGCCCGGAGGCAGAGGTCAAGTCAGCAGCGCGTGGTGGAACGGAATGGGTTATGGCAATGAACCGTCTTCGGGTGCAGGAACATCGCGAGTCCGACACGGGAAAACAGGGCCTGCCTGACCCAGTCACCCCTTGGCAGGCCGCGGACAGTCACAGGTATGTTGTATGAGACCCCTTATCTCAAGCCACTGAATGTGTTCAGCCCTGACGGTTACAAGTACGCGATTTATGGTGCATTCGTGGATTTTCAAGCCTTAGTTGGTCACCTTTGGCAGGCCGCTGATGGCCAGCACCATGGGGGCAGCTGCCGGCCGGTCGTGCGCCATGATGGCAGCTAGGACGGGGCGGGCCCCGTCAGCAAGCTCCGCCTGGCGGGGTGCATCAAGAGAGTGGGGGCCAAAATACTGTAGCCAGCACGGGGCGCGCGCCGTCCGCAAGCTCAGACTGACAGCATGGGGAAGATGGTTTGAGGTGTGATGAGTTTAGGAGTACAGAAAGGGCGCCGTCAGCAAGTTCGGCTTGGCCGGGTGGCGGGTGGAAGTGGTTGAGTACAGGGGTCACGGGGTCTGGGCAGCACCACGGTGATGCCTGGAGACGCGCTCCTGTGTTTCATTGTAGCAGAGGTGCGGTGTTGTGTTCATGCTGTGTGCTGTGCGCAGTATAATGTCAAAACACGGGCGGTGGGCCAAGCAGCGGCCTGTTGGCGCCCCCACCTGCACGCGCCGGCGGAGCTGGTCCAGCACGCCCTCCGGCGCCAGGCTGCGCCCACGGCAGTGTGCCGGGAACCTGCAGCGCGCATAGCACAGCGCAGCACAGGACAGGAAAATGCGCCGTGGGTTGACAAGCCTTTGTCAGTTGCTTTTGCCGTGCCTGTGCATGCAGCACCAGGTGGGAGGCCGAAAAGTGCGAAAGCGTACTTCAGGGGGCGAATGACGGCTGGGAGCATTGGCATACCGGTATGCAACACCAGCAGCCAGCACTTCCTTCAGGCCAGCGCTCCTACGACAAGCTGGCTGCCGCCCTGCTACTCCTACCATGCAACTCCACACTGGCAGAGTTCTCCAGTAGCCTTCGTGTGCCGTAACGTACAAACCCAGGATGCGACCCCAACCCACACACACCTGCGCTCGTACGCCGCCAGCTTCCACACCACCCAACGGTAGTGGTTGGCCACCCACTCCTCTGTCGCCCGCGCCCGGGCACTGGCGGGCAGGCACTCCAGCTTCAGCAGCGCCTCTCGAGCCTCCGCAACGCCCCACGCGCTGCTGCCGCCGCCGCCGCTGCCACTGCCCTCCGCCACCGTGCCATCTGCACTACCAGTAGCAGCAGCAGCAGCATCAGGCCCTGCCGCAGCAGGTGCGGTTGCAAGGTCCGCACCTCCACCGCCACCCGTTGCGCCCTTGCCGTCATCTTGAGGGGCTTCTGCCATGGCTGTGTCTTGACCCTCTGGCTTGTTGGCCAGCTGCTGGTGCTGGGGAGGCCCCGGCGCTGGCGCAGGCAGCGGGAGCCTGAACCGAAAGTCCTGTGCCGTCTCGGGTGTAATGGCGGCAAGCTCTCCGTCCGATAGGGGGAGAAAGGCACGGGGTGCTAGTGCTGCAACGGCCGCTGCGGCATCGGTTGGCTGCTGGCCGTTCGCCGCTGCTGCTGTCGCAGCCACCGGCTGCTGCCCGGCGGCTGGGCCAACACCGTCGGCGGGAGGCTGTGGCGGCTGTGCGCCAGGGCCCAGCGGGTCAGGGGCGGCGGTGCCTCCGTCGGTTCGGTCTCCCATGGGGGTGTCGGTGTCGTGGGCCACAGGGCCGGACGGAGGTGTGGGCCCAGCACCAGAGGGGCCGGTTGCAGCAGAAGCAGCAGGAACGGTAGGACCCGTTGCGGGTCCAGCAGCAGCGGGATGCAGTAGAGGTGGCGGCGGCGGCAGCGCAAAGTACTCTGCGAGGCCCAGACACGGGCCGCTGCCGCGGAGGTCATCGAAGGCGGACGACACCCGGGGGCGCTTGGGCGCGGGCGTCTCTGAAGGGCACGATACGTAGGCAGTAAGTCCCAATGTGACATTATCAGGACTGCCATGCATCAGCACGCTGTCTGTGGGACGCAAGCTACCAACGGTCCTGTGTTCAGCGCATGGCGTTGCGACACGGTGTTGCTACGGCAACCCTGCCCAGCCTTACACATACCCACTCACCCGGCGGTGCGGCGGCGCCCCGCCTGCCTGCCGCCCGCTGCAGCAGCCGCCCAGCGCTGGCGGGAGCCTTGGAGGGGCTGTAGTTGGCGGGCAGTGGGGACTTGAACTGGCGGCGGCCGGTGGGCGCGCTCTGGGGGCGGGGAGGCAGCCTGGGGCAGGCAGGAACAGGAAAAGGCACGACCATAACCTTTGCAAGAGCGCAAAAAAGCGTACAGGGCATTGTCGCGACGCACATGATACATAGGCACGGCCAAGCGAGGGCCTACAGTACGCAGCAATAGTGGAGTGAGGAAAAGGTTGTCGTGAAGCAAGAAAGCAAGCAGCTCACCGTGTGGCGGACCCGGGGTCTGGTCCCGGGCGAGGGCGCTTGAGGCCGCCTGTGAAGGGCGACGGGGCGCCATGCACGGAGGGTCCCGGTGTGATGGCGCCAGCGCTCTGGCCGCTGCCAGGCAGGGTTATCAGCGGCTTACGCAGCGGTGTGCTGTGTGCAGCTGCCGCGGTTGCGGTGGGAGGGCCCGCTGTGGATGTGGGAGGGGCAGCGGCGGCGGCTGGCGGCCTGTCTGGTGCTCCAAGTCCTGTGGCAGCAGCTGGGGACGGCGGCGGCGGCGGCTGGGCGGCACCGGGGCTGGGGAGGGCGGCGGAGGGCTGCCGGTGCGGCAGGTGCGGAAGGGCCGCAGGATCAGGGTAGAGCGGTCCAAGAATTGGATCACTGCCGCTTGCTGACGCAAGCTGCTTTTCTCCACCTGCGCAGCCGCCCGGACGCGCGGCTGTGTCAGCCGCGTTGAGCAGGACCGCCGCAGCACGGCGCTTCTCGTCGCTTACAGCAACGACCTTCCCACCCGCCGTCATGAGCCCCAAAGGTGCCCCCGCACCTGCTGTGCCGCCGCCCGAGGCTCCCGGTGCATCGGCCCCAGGCCCTACCCCCGCTCCTGCCTCACCCAGAAGCACTGCCGCGGCCCGAAGCCTCTCCTCGCTCACCACGACCGACTTCCCACCAGCCGTCATCAGCCCCGGGGGCCGTGGTGGAGGGGACGCTTCTGGGGCGGCGGTAGGCCCAGGACCTGCGGTGGTCCCTGCTGCAGCCTCAGCCCCAGCAACGCTTGCCTCACCCAGCAGCGCCGCCGCCGCCCTCCGCTTCTCATCGCTCACCACAATGCTCTTTCCACCCGCGGTCACGAGGCCCGGCATGGGCGAGTTGCTCGGCGTTTCGTCGTTGCCTTTGGGTGCTGCTTTTTCTGGCGGTGGACTGGCGGCGCCCTGGGCGGGAGGGCCCTCTCCAAGCAGCGCCGCAGCTGCCCGCTTCTTCTCATCACTAATGACAATGCGCTTACCACCTGCCGTCATGAGTCCCATCACCATACCGTGAGGGGACGCGGGCCCGGGAAGGGCAGCAGCTGGAGTGGAAGCCGGTGAAACGCGGGCAGGGGAGGCTCCCGGCTGTCGCTGCTCGCTTGGCGATACAGCAGCTGCATCGCCCAGCAGGGCAGCCGCCGCCCGCCGCTTCTCATCGCTCACCACGATGACCTTCCCTCCAGCCGTCATGAGCCCAACCGTGGGCAAGGCTGGCAGCGACACAGCGACACCCGTGCCGCTGCCACCCGTAACCTCCACCGCCGCTATCCCTGCTCCCTGCTCCGGTGCTGCCACCCCCAGCCTAGCCGCTGCAGCCCTCCGCTGTTCCTCGCTCACTGTCACGGCCTTGCCAGCCGCCGTCATAAGGCCCGGCATGGGGGACGAGGGAGGACCTGCGACCTGCGCTGACTGTACTCCTGCCAGGGGCGTAACCGGCAGCGACGCCATCGCATCGGCCGCCTGCGTCGCTGCGTCGCTTGGAGCTGCTGCGGCTGCTGCTGTTCCTGTACCCAGCAGCGCCGTCGCTGCCTTGCGGCTTTCCTCGCTCACCTCCACGGGCCTCCCTCCCGCCGTCATAAGACCCGGCATGGAAGGCGGGGTGCCGTGATTCCCAGGTGCACTGGGCTGTGCAGTGGGTCCACCTGGGCCCACACCACCCGCTTCTGCTGCAGCTGCCTCACCCAGCAGGGCTGCCGCCGCCCTCCGCTTCTCGTCGCTCACCACAATGCTCCTGCCCCCCGCGGTCATGAGGCCCGGCATGGAGCCAGCCGCTGCTGAAGCCTTCGGGGCCACAGCACCTGCACTTGCGCCCGGTTGCAGCTGTGCACCAGAAACAAGGTGTGATGGATCCACACCTACACCTGCTCCACCTGCAGCTGCCGTGCGTCCATCTCCACCGCCGCCCTCCTCTCCCAGCAGGGCCCGTGCACGCTGCAGCGCTGCAGGGCCCACCACCACCGGTTTCCCCCCGGCAGTCGTCAGACGCGGCAGGGCATTGTGCGCAGGAGGCAGGGCTACTACCGAGGCTGTTGGCGTGCGGAAGCCTCCAGCGCCGCTCGCGGGCCGCACAACCGAAGGCCCAGCAGAGCTGGGACCCTGCTGCTGCACGGGCGTGACCGTAGACCCCATGCCAGGGGCGGGCGTAACTGCGCTGTGGGTCCCTGGTGGGCGGAAGCTGGAAAACTGTGGGACCGGCGGAGGGGTCAGGTGCGTGCGGGGCTGGGGTGGGTGGGATGGAGGGTTATATGGGGTGGAGAAGGAGGCTGACGGGTGTGGGGACACGCCAGCGGGCTGGTTCCAATGCTGTGGCGGTAGGGCCAAGGGCGTGCTGTGCTGGGGTCCCGCGGGAGGATGGCCCGCAGAGCTTGCGCATTGCTGCTGTTGCTGCCATTGGGCGCCTGCGCTTGCGGGCGTAGGGGCCCAGGCGCGGGACAGGGCCGGCTGCGGGCCTGCGGGGGCCTGCCTCGAATGCAGCTGCGGCATCGGCCGGCTCGTTGGCTGAGGCGTCTGGACCACCACCCCACCACGGCCCATCGGCGTCTGCCCTGCCCCAACACCTCCACCCGTACCAGCCCCAGCCGGTGCGATGCGCCGAGGAGCGGTGAAGCCCCCTGCCCCTCGGCCCTGCGCTCCACGGCCCGCGCTGCCAAAGCCGCCCCGAGCAGCACCCACAGCCGGGCGTGAGCCCCCAGAGCCCCCGCCCCCGCCCGCTTCCTTGGGTCCATCCTGGTCTTCTTCCTCGCTGTCAGATCCCGCCTTGCCGTCGTCCTTCCAGTACTTTGCTAGAAGGCTAGCCCCTTTCTTCAGCACCGCATCGGACAGCTCCACCTTCTTGCCTGTGCCCAAGGTGAAGCCACCTCCGCCGCCTCCGCCCCCGATGCCTCCAGCCCCAAAGCCAAAGCTGAAGCCGCCACCCGCCCCGAAACCCCCGTCCTCGGCAGGCTCTTCCGGACTAGGGAGGCCCATGCCAAAGCTGAACCCACCGCCAGCTGCGCCGCCATCCTCTGCCGCTTCCATGGCGCCCTCCTGCCTCCCAGCCCCGAAACTGAAGCCGCCAGGGGCACCAGCATCCCTCGCAGCTGCGCCGCTACCCGCACCGTCGCCCAAAGGAAGCCCAGGCTCGGCGCCTGCTGCCGAGCCAGCCCCTTGGTGCCCCGCATCCCCCGTCCCGCAGCTGGCACTTGCCTGGATCACAGCCCGCTCCCCGTCTGCCTCCCCTGCAGCGCCGAACCCGAAGCTCACGTCGCACGCGCTGCCAATGCCCCCATGCGAACCCGGCTCCATGCTACCCGTAGCCACGTGGGCACTGGCCGCCGCAGGCTTGTCCATCGTACCTGCCACTGACTGCTCCTCCTGCTGTCGCTGCTGCTGCTGCTCTTCCTGCTGGTTCAATACCTGCGCACCATGGTCCTGCTGGATGTGTCCCTGCACCTCAAACACGCCACCGTCACCTGCCAATAAGCCTGCGCCACCATCTACTGCTGACGCAACGGCCGCTTGCTCCCTACCAATCGCCTCCAGAACAGGTATCTGCCCTTGCCCTTGACCCGGCTCTGAAGGTGGGTCTGCCCTGTGAGTACCTGTCACTGTCGACCGCCCTGCAGTGACCCCGTTCGTGCCGTTGGCTACTCCCGCGGGTCGAAGGGGAGACCCGTACGGCAGTCCTGCATACCGATGGGTGGGGCTGAGCGCCACGGGCTTGTCACGCTCGCCCAGCACGTCCCCAAACGCGTCCAGCGGCACGGTCGGAGGAATGGCTGGAGGGGGCGCCACGGCAGAAGGAGGATCGAAGCTCCCAGGCGTTGGCATCACCCTGTGCAGCGGCTGCGGCTGCTGCAGCGGCTGCGGTGGCGGTGCTGGTGGCATCGGCTGGAGGAAAGGGGCGGGAGAGGTGTGACGCTGCGGGGAGGTGGCAGGACTGTGTGCAGTTGTGCCACTGCGGTTAGGCTGTGGGGACTGGGGGTGACACTGTTGGTAGGGAGGTGGCCCCGGCTGCTGCTGCTGGTGGTGGTGGTGATGCTGGTGCTGGTGTTGCACTGCCTGGTTGGGTTGTTGGAACACGTGTTGGCCCCATGGCTGCCCGGGCTGGGCCTGCTGCTGTGGGTGCTGCGGCTGCTGGCCCTGCCACGTTGCTGCCCCTGTTCCATGGTCGGAGTGATGGGATCCAGCAGGCGCCGGGGGCTGCAGGGACGGAGGTTGAGGCTGTAGGTTGAGGCTGCAGGTGGAGACGCGTGGACTGTTGGCTTGGGGTCCGACAGGCGCCGGCAGCTGAGGGGGCAGGTGTTGAGGTTGCACTTGCAGCTGGGGGCCGAAGCTGGCAGCGTGCAGCGGCCACCCGGTGTGAGGCCCTTGTGGGTTAGGGTGGTGCGGGTAATGAGGACCAGGGCCCTGCCAGGGCACGGTCTGCTGCTGCGGAAACAGTGGACCAAGAGGAAGAGGCTGCTGGTGCTGATGGTGGCTGTGCTGGAAGGAAAGCGGACCGGGAGCATCCGGCCGCACCTGAGGCCCCTGCGGCCACGAAGGTTGTTGCTGCTGCTGGGCCAGTGGGGATGCCTGCCTCTGCGGCAGCTGTGGCTGTAGCGGCGGATGCAGTGGCGGCGCCAGCTGCACCTGCTGCTGGTGCACCGGCCAAGTGCCCTGCTGTGGCCCTCCTGGTTGGCCACCGGCCACCGGGCCAAGCGGGATAGGCGCGGGCGCCTGCCCTGCCGTGGAAGCACCCAGAAGAGCCCCGTGCTTCTCCAGAGCCACTGTCGTTGCAGTGTGCCCTTGCCGCTGTGCGCCTGGCTGGCCATGCGGGGCATGCTGTGAGGAGGGCCCCGGCGGTGGCCCCGGGGAGGGCGGCCTGGGTGCCACGGGGGCTGCCCTCTGGCCCGGCCGCAGCAGCCTGGTGCCTGGGGGCGCAGTATCAAAGCACATGTGAGTCGTGTAAGGGATGGTGGCGTACAAAGAGGGCATTCATTCGTCTGTTGAACGTATTACCCTAGCCAATGGTTGCTCCCTGGGGCTATCGTGTCGATGACTCGAGCAGGGCTTGCGTGGTAGTAGCCCACAATCGCCATAACGAGTCAACGCAACAGTTTGTCCGCTACTGTGAAGCATCAGCTGGGCGACTGCCGTACCTCTAGGCACCTTGGGCCTTGCCGGCAGTCCCGCCAGCAGCTCTTCATCATAGATGTTGGCCGCAGCAGGCAGGGGCAGCAGCAGCGGGCTGGGCCGCTGCAGCCCATCTGCAGCACCCCCGCCACCAGCGCCTCCAGTGCCGCCACCGCGTGACTCCGCCGCCACGCTGCCGCCTCCAAGCAGAGCTGGGTCAAAGTCCTCCGGGACACAGATCGCTTCCGCGGTCACGTCTGGTGTTCCCTGGAATGCCACCGGCGGGCTCAGGGCCCGCAGCTCGCCCGCAAGGCCGGGGGCCGGCTGCGGGGTGGCGGCCTGCGGCCCTGACACTGCCCACCCGGCAGGGAGCCGCTCGTTCGGTCCGTAACTGCTACCACACGTGTGTTGGTCCCCGCCCTCCCGCTGTTGCTGTTTCGGCGGCAGGGAAAGCGAACGCGGAAGCGGCGAAGGCGGTGGCGCCTGGTGCAGCTGCTGGCCGTCGGCGTGCTTGACTCGCCGCTCGAACTGCTCGCCCTGCCCTTGCTCAAGTCGCTTCCCCCTGCCCTCCTCTTCCCGCTGTCCCTGCTGCTGCTGCTGCTGCTCCTGCAGCTGCAGCAGCGGCGGCGGCAAGCCGCCAAAGAGCCGCGGGGGGGCCTGACCCACCAGGTCCTCCGGGTTGGTGGCCGGCACCTCGGAGCCGTCCGACACGGACGCCCCCACCACACCCAGGCCCCCGCCGTGCATGAGGGACATGAGCCGCGCGTCCGCCTCATCCAGGCACGTCTCCGGGACCACGGACATGCCCAGCGACGGGGAGCCGCCGGCTTGGGACCCTCCAAGGTTATGCAACCCAAAGGCGGGGTGCTTCTCAGCGCCGCCCTTGCCCCCCGTTGCCTGCTCGGCCGGATAGTACCAGGTCCGGGTGCCGCCTGGTGTGGCTCCGTCCGCGAACAGGAGGGGCATGCGGCTGTGTCCAGGTCGAGCACAGCCGGTATCCAACTGACCCAGATGGGCAGCGGTGGAGCTGGGCTCGTTGGCGCGGGTGGCTGTGGCAGGCACGACTGCGAGGCTGTCAGCTGCAGGGCTGGCGAGTCCCAGACCCGCCATTGGGCCCTCCATAGCGGTCTGGGGCACCATGAACGCGGCTGCAGGGAAGGAAGCGGGGACGGTGCCGCACAGCTCCGATGCAGGAGGCAGGTTTGGCGTGCGGGTCAGGGTGTGAGCGGTGTGGGTGAGGTCCTGTCCTCCCTGTGCGAGTAGGGTAGAAACGTGGCAGGGACAGCCGGGGGGCACGGCGTCTCCGTTGACGGTGCCAGTTGCGGGCCAGGGGCTGTGGATTGCGGTCAGAGGGCTTGGAGGAGGGAAGGCCACACGTTGCTGCACAGACAAGCCCGTGTGCTGCTCCGGTATGGGGCCATCAGTCTGACGCCCGATCGACATGGCGTCGGCAGATGCGTTGGGTGTTTGCCAAGCGCCGCTGCGTTCCGCGCCGTGGGACCATTGGGCAGGCTGCTGCTGCGGGGTAGAGTCGGTGGAAGCCGCCCAGGGGTTGACGGGTACGCGTTTGCACCCTTGCGCATGTGTGTCCGTGCCGGAGCTCCATAAGAAACCTCCATCTTGCCTTCGTGCTTTGCCGCTGGCGCCATCGCTTTCTGCGATACAGCATGGCAGGAGCAGTGAGCATTGCGCTTTCACAAAATGGAACTATGAGGCGAGGCTTCAGTTCTCACCGCTTTGTAATTGATGAACATATGCCGCGAGCTGAGAATCTGGAAATGATAGCACTTTGAAGGATTGCGCGAAGGGCTGAAACAAAGTCGCCAGCTGCGCGAGCTCCTGGTCCTCTAGCCGCCGACATCGCGACATAGTTAAATAGACAAATATACAAGGTTTAATAAAGACCGCCTGGTGGACGCGACTCCAAGATTTTTGTGATGTGCCAAAGCCATCCCTCTCCCGCGAGTTCCTGTGGTCTCGGAGCAAAGCAGCTGTGGGCTCCGCTTAGCTAGCCGCTGCGCTGTGACTGCACGCGCAGCGGCTACTCGTGTTGCACTGGATCAGACTGGATGTAGCACCGTCAGCGCGTCAGGCATGCAGCTGTGCTGCTGTTCGCACCGCAGCATCCCTTGTGCACATGTCCCGCGGGGATGGCAGCTGCTGCCGTTGCTCCTGCCGCTCCATGCGTGTTGCCTTATCAGTGTAGTTAACTGGAGCGCAACGCAGTACTACTCGTGCAACCATTGTCAGTCGTATGTTACAGCTTCGAGTCGTCCCATACAACCAGGTCTGGGACGTTTCTGGTGTTGCCTCAGCAAATAATGTGATCACAATCGGACAGGTGTGGGTCATCCCATATGACTACATAGACGTCATTGTACTCGCACATGCACTACATGCCTTTCAAAGGTGATCACGTTCGGCCTTAGGACAAGTACAGGCCATGCCGGCCATAGACAGATTGACACTTGCAAGGCTTCTCCCAGTCCAGGTGCGAAGCCTCACACAAAGTACACTGGGACCACAACAACAGACTGACAGCAACATGGAGCGTACGGCGGAAGAAGGTCCACACGCCATGGGAAAGCTGCACGCCGACAGCTCTTTTCTTTGAGGTACAGTGTGGTGGTACGGTCTCCAAGCAATCCTCACCAGCACGGACAGGCGACTTCAAGTGTAGTACACGCAGGAAACCATTAGGAGCGAGGCCTAGAGGCCTTCAACACGCAAGGAATAATGACTGGAAGACTGCCCCATCGCTAAGACGGACGCGAGGTCCCAGGTTGCTTTACTACGGTAGCGGACCATACCAAAAGCCCCTACCACACAAAACTGCACAAAGCCTACCACACACCGGTAGCAAACAAGCACCGGCCTCTACCGGATGCCCGCTGCCACCCTCCAGGGCATGGCTGTATTTGGTCATGGCCGCGCCGCATGGGTGCGTGCAGGCGCATCATGACTTAGTGCCCCACCATCAGGTGAGGCGGGCGTGTTCACGGCGATTGGGTTTCACTCCAAAAAGCTACATGGTGCTGCACAATGCTCATGAAAGACCTACAAGCTGCTTCAAGGGGTACCTTGTGCCGGTTCCCCAAAAAATGCCCTACGCTTGGCACCTGGCCATACCGTCTCCGCAGCCGCATGCCAGACACGATGGTGCACTGCCCGCCCTACTATACCCACAACCTTGGCAATATGCTGTTGCACGCCCGGATCAGCAGAAATTGCTGCTCCTGCGCGACAAAACAATGCTAGCTGAAGCACGCGTTGCATCAATGGCTCCCTGGTCACACCAAAGCTCAGACTCGGCCCTGCCTTTGCTGGCATCTATGGCAGCTCGGCAGGCCTTTATGCCAACCCTCATTTCGCGCAAAGAATTGCCATGCAATGCGTGACGTTATTGGCTACACAACGAGTCAGATAAAGTGGGACAGCGCATGACCTGCAGCCTTAGCTTCCACGTACACCTGCCTGCGACCCATCGAGCTACCACACTCCTGATTTGAGCGACTAGCCCACCAACTGATGGCTACCACGTACTGCATCACCGCGGAACACGGCACCTTTGATCTACCCTCCACAAGCCTCAAACAGGACCAGTCCATGCGTCAAACCGTTACGCAGCCGGCATGGCTCTACTGCGACTTTCTTCGAGCACCAGCATGAAATTGTTTAGGGGGACTCGACTCTACGTATCTGTCTGTACCAACTTGCTTGCCAACCATTTTACTAAATGCTACTCGCCAAGGAACAACGGTGCTACGTTTGCAGCTTTGGCTGCAGGTATGACGCCCCATTAGCTTGTCAGTAATGTCATTTGCAGAGGGAACCCTGCTTGCCTCTGCCAGACCCACCACAGCACGCCACTGCATGGCGACTCGACTTCAGGGGACCCACAAGGCAACCACTGCCAAGAATCGTGAACCGTGCCAGAATCTCTGCCCCCCTACGATACAACACGAACTCCGTGCGCGACCCCGCCACAACGACCTAAGACCCCCCTTCAGGCAGCAATCGTCATCATCAACAGCGTGCTCTCTGCGCCACCAAACCGGATTCTTTATAATGCCTACCACAGTTTTATCAAAGCCGGTCGTACACATACAAGGCAGCAACCAGCACAGGCGGTTGGCCCACAGCCAAGCAACGCCCTAACTGAAGGCGCCAACTGCTACAATGAAGGGCGACCGTATGTGCTCATTCATCGCCCTACTCGCATTCATCGCCATACTCGCATCGTTCAAAGGGCCGTCGGTCCACAACAAAACCCACCTTGTAAGGAGGCCCTTGTCGTCTCTCTGGGCTAGGGTGCCATACGTAAATTGCGCCTGCACTGCTCACGTATGGGGTTGTAGCCCCAGGCCTCTGGCACTTCGTTACCAAAGGGCACCTGAATGCAAATGCGATGCAGCCTCATCGTGGGACTGATGTACTACTCGATACGACAACACAACCCTTGTGACCAACTGCCAACAAACACCATGCGACGCGTGCATGCAGCAGGGGCGGGCCCATGCAATGAGGGGCGCCGCTCTTGCTACTGCAAGCATCCACAAGCCACCAGACATGACCCGGCGCGACGGCGCAGCGCCCTACAGCGCGTGTGCGTTAAAGATGCGCGCACCATGAAACCAGCCAAAACAACCCCGCAGCGGAGAGCGGGCCTCCCCACTGCACAATGAGCACAGCACACTGGTCAACAGCAGACAAACCGGTGTTGTTCCGCAAATCCCAACAAACCCAGAACAACTGCAACCACCTGGACCCCATCGGCCGGAATACTCTGCCATAGGGACAACCACAACCCCAAGCAACCCAGTCATAAGGCAACCACACGCCCATCTGCCAGTAGCTGATGGGCCGGGCCTTGCGACACGGCCGGACCGGCCCAAGACCTGGCTAGCATGCGACGCAGCATAGTATTACGAACATGCCCCATCATCTTTATCACCAAACATGGGCAGATGCTTGCACATCCGAGCCTGACGCCATTCGTTACCGGTATAAGCCTGCCACAGGTCCTTACAGTCTCTCGCAGAACGTTAGCAGCCGCCTCTGCGCTGACTGCAGTGGTCGTCCCTTACCAGGTAAGCCTCTACGGTGCCTTGGGCACCAGGCTGGTTGCAGCCGCAGCAGCGGACGCCGCCGCCACAGCCATCACCGCGGCCATGGGACTGGCGGCGGGCAGGGCCGCACCGCCTCCCATGCCGCCGCCCAAGGGCAGGTGCGAGACCTGGGTCACCGGGCCGCCGCGGCCGTTGCCAACAGCCCCAATGGCGGCTCCCACCGCAGCCACCACCTCATTGCACAGCAGCGCAGCCATCTCCACCTCCGTCATGCCGCCCTCGCCGTCTCCGCCGTTGCCAGAGGTCGCGTTGGGGGTGGCTATGGCGGCTGCGGCCGTTGCGGCGGAGGGCACCGGCGCCCCTGCCGCCGCCAGGTTGCAGGCGTGCGCTGCAATGGCAGCGGCCAGGTGGGGGAAGGCCCTGCTGCCGCTCTTGATCCACTTCTCGAAGTCGGGGCCGGGGCGGGACAGGGACTGGAGCCGCGAGTCGCGCAGCAGCACAGCCTGGGGGGGGGGGGGGGGGGGGGGGGGGGGGGGGGGGGGGGGGGGGGGGAGGGCGGGGGGGGGGGGGGGGGGGGGGGGGGGGGGGGGGGGGGGGGGGGGGGGGGGGGGGCAGGGGATAAGGCCAGCAGGACGGTGCTCAGCGACGGGGCACTAGGCCGGGTGGTACCGGAGGAACCGTGCTTCCTCGATCAGGCAAGCCACGGGATCACAGGCAGGTACGGCTCGCATGGTATGGCTCGTCTTTCCCTCGTTCCCCTGCCCACCTGCTGCGCCGTGTGGTACTCCGCCAGCTCCTCGGCGTACTCGGAGAGCGAGAAGTTGGTGGCGGCGGCCCCGCCCCGCAGCCGCACCAGCGAGCGGTCGTAAGCGGTGGCGGCGTCGCGCTCGGCCTCGAACAGGCCCAGGTAGCTGGCGGGTGAACGGGGAGCAAGAGAAGGACAGGAGGGCGCGTTACTTTGCAGACAGCTGACAGTAGAGCATTGCCGTCGACAGAGAGCGTGTATGATGTCATGCGCAAGGCACTAGCATGTGGAACAGCCAGCTGCTCCTCTCCCAACCAGCCTGTTCCCTGCCCCATGCAATGTGACGGCCCAGCTGACTCACATGTGCTTGGATCCTGGGATGCCGATGCGGCTCTCCCAGCGGCCCGACGGGTGCGCGGTGACGCCCCTGTACGTTGAGCTGCCCCTGCTGAAGCCCTGGCTCTGGCGGCGCACGGCCATGATGAGCTCCTCCAGGCTGATGGAGTCCAGCGAGGACAGCAGCGAGCAGTAGCGGTCCAGCGGGAAGTTGGTGCGGACCTGAGGGGGGCGGGGCAGTGGAGGGAGGGGATAGAACGTGGGTGTGTCGTGTGTGGGGGCAGCGCACCTGGAGCACACTGGGATATATGGTGGCGGTACCGCATAGGCCCGTTGGGGCCGACGGTGCAGTCACGTGCCGGGTGCGGGCACTGAGCAAGGTAGGTTACGCCCATGTGCCGTTGCACAGTCTCACAAGGCTCCCTACCCACGTCCCCACCTTGACGCCCTTGCTCGTGCACCCCCAGGCGGCCCCCCGGCCCCTTCACACCTTGACGCCCTTGCTCTTGAGCGCCGCCACGTCGTAGGCCTCCGCCGCGTGCGCCTCGTCCTCGTAGCCGCCCAGGTACACCTGGCGGCCCATGTCCTTGACCCAGATGTGGGCCTCCCACCTGCAGACAACCCGACAGGTGGAATCAGTCTCAGCAGACGTCACATTGCTGCTGGATTGCTGGGCAGGACGATGCAATTGGGGGCAGAAGACAAGCTTGCAACACCCCTCTTGTCATGGGCCCCACCTGCCGCTGCGGCGATGCTTGGTGACGCCCCTGAACTTGGACGAGCGGCGCTTGTCATCGTCGTCCTCCGCAACCGCAGCAGCGGGCCCAGAGCCGGTGCTGGCGGCCCGCTTGCGTGCCGCCGCAGCAGCTGCTGCCGCCGCCACTCCGCCGCCACCACCGCCCCGCCCGCCTCCCACGCCCCAGCTGCCCTCCTCCATGGACTCCTCCTCGTCATCCTCCTCGTCCTCCGCGTCCTCACTCAGCCGGTAGTCCTCGTCATCGTCGTCCCCGGCCGAGCGGCCCCCGCGCTTGCGGCCGCGACCAGCACTGCCGCCGCTGCCCCTTGCGCCGCGGCCTCGCGCCCTGGTGCCGCCGGAGCCACCGCCGCTGCCAGCGCTGTTGTGGCTGGGCGAGCGGGAAAGCGGCCCGCGGGGCTGGGGCCCGGCGCCTGCGGGGCCCTGCAGGCCGTCGGGGAGGGCGGCGGTGGCAGCGGAGCGCTTGGGGGCGCGGGAGCGGGGGCCCGGGGAGGGCTGCTGCGGCATCTGCTGGGCTAGGGGAGGCAGCATGAGCTGCTGGGCGGCTCCGGCTGACATGGAGCTCTGTCCCACGCTACGCCGGCGGACGCGGGTCTTGGCGGGGGGTTTGGCGGTGGGTACCCGAACAGCATCAGCCTGCAGCGGAAGGCAAGGATCGTGGCAAGCTTAATGCAGGGAGCAGCCATACGGTAACCCGCGCCGCACTGCATGAAGGACTCGGCGGCGCACGCAAGGACACCATTACCTTATTTGGGAAAGGGGCAGCAGAGCCACGCGTTGTCGTAACTCGATAGCATCCTAGAAGCCCCTTCGCAACGTTTTGCCCTTACCTTGGCCGTGTCCTGCTGCACCTGATGCGCGCCCGTCTGGCCCCACTGGCCTCCGCTCGTCTCCGCCTGCTGCAGGCGTGACAGAGAGGGCGGCTGGTCGGCGCCCTCCTCATCGTCCGACATGAGCAGAGCCGCCATGGCACCACGCATGTCTTGGTCCTGGGGCTGCGGCTGCCGGGGGACAGGGGAGCCCCCGGGGCTGTTCGTGGCATCCACGAGGCTGCTGGCGCTGCCAAAGCGGGAGCGTGAACCGTGCTGGTCCACGGCGGCGGTAGGAAAGGCCGGCGGGATGGGGCCGCTGGTGCTGTGGTAGGGCCTTAGGAGGGGGCTAGCCGCAGCGGGCGCAGGGGCGGGAGCGCCGTTGGGAGGTGCGCCGTAGGGTGCAGCCTCCGACTTGGTGTTCTGCAGCTGCTGCTGCCAGCCCGTGGGGTGCTGGCCCTGGAAAGGCTGGGGAGGCGGAGGGCCCATAGCGCCAGCGCCTGCCTCATTGACGGAGTTCCTGTCCAGGAGCGGGCGAGCTGCGGGATCTGCGCCTGGGGCTGGGTAGCAGTAGGCGTATCCGTAGGGGTACGGGTAGGGGTACTGGTAGCCAGGAGGTGCTGAGGGAACCGGGTACAGGTACGGCGAAGGGGGTCCGGAGCAGTAGGGCGGGCTGGGGAGGCTGCTGACTGGGCCGCGCAGAGCCGCTGAGCCGTCGCTGGGGGTGTCTCCCTCCCCAGGGCCGTCGGTGGCAGCTGCAGCAGCGGACGTGACCACTGCGGCGGCAGAAGGGGCACCAAATGGACTGGGCCTCGGAGCGGTAGCTTCAGCTGCGGCCGCGGCTGCTGCAGCGGCCGCGTGCAGACGCGCGGACGCTTGAGTTGGGGCAGGGGCGTTTGCGCTGCTGCCTCCCTCGCTGCAGTTGCGGTAGTCAGCCGGGGCGTACTCACTGTAGGGCTGCGTCACCTCCTGGGCAAAGGTGTGCTTGTCCTTCGTAGCCTGGGCCGGCGCCACGGATGAGCTGCTGCTGGAATCGCGCCTGGGGACTTGGCCGCTGCTGCAGGTGCTGCCTCCGCAGTTGCAGCCGTAACGGGCGCAGCAGCCGCCCGGGTACGGCGGCACGGCACCAGGGTGGCCAGGGTAAGGCACGTGGTGGGGCGGGGGCGGCATGGAGCCTCGGGCGTGGTAGGCGTGGGCAACGTACGGAGGCACCTGGCCGCAGTACGGCGGCGGCGGGTAGAAGCTGGCGTGAGGATAGGGGTAGGCGGGGTGGGGAGGGCAGTAGATGCCGTTTGGTGGCGCGCCGTAGGGCGGGTGGTGGGCGTTGGGCTGGGCGGGAGGCGCCGCAAAGGCGGGATAGGCACCGGCCGGGGGAGGCGTTGGGACGAAGCAGCCAGCGGCGTGGGCCGCTGGGTCGGCGGCAGCAGATGGGACACGTGACGGCGCCACGGCAGGGTTGCTGGGTGACGGGAAGACGTCAGAAGGGCAGCTGGGAGGGAGGTGGTGGGAGCTGGGGCCGCGGGAGGGTGCGGCCTTGGCCTCCCCAGCAGCGGCCTCGGCGGTGGCGGTAACGGTCGCGACAACGGCCGGTGCTGTCACGGCGATGGCGCCAGCGTTGCGTGCCTTGGGCGGTGAGCCGGTTGCACCAGCCATCGCGCTGCCGTTAGGTGTCCCTGCTGCGCCGTCTCCGATGGCGGCAGTCGCCCTTGACAGGCTGGCGAAGAGACTCGCAGCCGTAGTAGCCTTGGGCTTGGCCTCCTCCACCGCCGGCCCCAGCTGCACCTCCACAGCCGCGAAGGGAGACGACACGGCAGGGCCAGCCGATGACCGGCGCTTGCGCGGAAGGGAGGCGTAGCCACCGGCAGGCTCAGCAGCGTCGGCGCTCTCGGAGTCAGAGCCGCTGCCGTTGTCGTCCTCCTGGCCCTTGACGGCTGGCGGCAGCATGCCCGGCAGCTGCGGGGCACAGCGGTCGCCGCCACGTGTGGCGTGACCCATGGGCCCGCCCGTGGCACGTGGCGTGTTGACGCCGGTCAGCGTGGCCGGCGCTCTGGGCGTGCCTCCTCCCGCCGCGGGCCCCATGACCAGGTCCAGGGCCCGCAGCTCCAGGGAGCCCATGCTGCACAGCCGGAAGGCATTGGAGCCCAGCCAGCCGCCGCCCTGGCCGTTTGTGGGCGTTCCAGGTAGTCCGGTGGGAAAGGCGGAGCCGAAGGTGCTGCCTGGGCCGAAGAGGCCGTCGGCAAGCAGCAGGGCGCCGCCGCTGCCAGTACGGGTTAGCTCATCCAAAAATAACGCATCTATACTGAATGACCGGCTCGCTGTGCGCGACATGATGACTGCTTGCCGCGCGCAAGCTGCTGCTGTAGTTGTTTACCGGCTGGGGTGAGGGAGGATCACGCGGCATAAGCAGCGTGATAAGCGTCACACGAAGGGCGCCTGAGGAGCAAGTAGGGTGGCAACCCTGCCGGGCGAAGTGCAAAAGGAGGGGCACGGGAGCACGCCATGGGTCAGCATGAGTTAGGCGTAAGCGGCGGCATGGCAGGGTTTGGGGCTACCCATGCATGCTATGGCCTGTGCCTTTCTTGGAGGGTGAGAGCGAAAGCGCGTCAGGGTTTCTTGCGGACTTCCCGTACTCCGAAATAGGTAGGATGTGGGCCACATAGTAGGGCTTGCGGAAGCCTGCACGTGCGCTGCATGCAATGGGCGGGTGATTGGAGTAGCTCAGGCCAGCCCGACCCGGCCCGGTCCGTTGGGTGGGCCTGCCGATACACGGCAACGGTTGGCTGACTGGGACGAGGCACGCAGCCGAAACGGATGCTGGCTATTATGCACTGTGGTAAATGCTGCGTCTGTGAGAGGCACACGGCGCGGTTCCGAGAGCGAAATTCGTATTCCCGTTGTTAACCGCCGTTATGAAAGGCGGCCTTCGCTTACCCCCGGCTTTCGGCACGCGAGGCCACCTTCTTATCCACCCCTTGTGGCTTTCACAAGCTCAAAGACTTCCGAAGCAGCAGCAAGGCCCGGAGCGCTTAGGGTTTGACGGGGCAGTCTAGGACCACCCCCGGTACGCTAAAATCAATGCGCGGCCAACGATCTTGGGCGCGTCTTGCAGCTGCAGAAGACCCACCTGGCAAGGAGGAGCGGCTGTGCCCGCTACGTCAAGCCCGCAGCGCTGATCCACTCGTTGCGCTATCGGTGGGTCGTCCTCCGCGTGTGTTGAGGTGCGTTGCGCTGTGCCGGACTGTGTGTGTGTGTGTGTCGACGTATGGGTCTGTGGGGTGGAGAAATAGCGGAACATGAGCAAAGTGCAGTCTCGGCGTTGCGTAGATCCGAATAACGAGCTGAATGGGTGCCATGCAGGATTTCGTCGGGGGCGGTACGTTCGAGGCAGGGCCGCGCGGAAAGGGGAGCACGAGGCCGGAGCTGGTGGCAGCCAGAGACGCGACGATGCGAATCGGCACGAAACGGGCCTGGGAGGGTGCAGCACAACCTTAATGGTACCGTGTGGGCAGATTGCTGTGCCGATTGACCCTGCCCCAGGCTTTGTTGGCGCAAGCGACTGGGTCGTCCGTTTTCCCCTGGTTCACACCGATGACCATGCTGACCAATGCGGTCGCACTGCGACATGCAACGGCTGGCCGTCGAGGCCAGAAACGAAAAGAGCGAATGCACGCGCCGGCAACTAGCTGGGTGCTGGGTGTCAGTGCCCCTTCAACCGCAGGCCGGTCACCCAGAGTCCACCCACCTGAGCCCGAGGCATGCACGTGGTTTCCTCTCAGTTGGGGCATGCGAAGGCGCGAAGCCCTGCAGAACAGGCGACAGGGCACCTGTTAGTACGTTCCGTGAGACAGGCGAGGAATGCATAGCGGATGCACAGAGCGCATTAGAGTCACATGCAGCAGGGCGGCAGCATGGCTTTACCCTCACCTTCGCTGTCTGCTAGGGGCGCCCAAAGGAGCCATGTGCGCACGGAGCATAAACAGGTATTGGCACGGGCGCTTGCAAAGCAGTCCGTATGCTTACATGGGCCCCGTTGTGGGGTGAGCATGCATTCTGGTCAGAGGAACTGCCATGCCTGTGGTCTCATGGTCATCTGCCCTTGCCCGGGCACACAGCCACACGCATGCCACGCCTTGCTTGTGCACTACACCTTGGTGCGACAAGCCAGTTGCAAACAAAGCCACGTGTATGAATACGCTTTTATTCCGCATATATGCATCAGGATAGTCCTGCCTCATTGCTGTATGCCCTGCGCAGTCTGGCAACAGTATTCACGGTGTGCACCAGTGCCCAACGTCAAGGTACTCCCAAGTAGGCCATGCGCCCGTCCTCCACAAGCCTATGAATGAAACATGCGCTCCATCTGCCACTACCACGGTCGCTTTAATAGGTTTTGCGCTCCACACAAAGCCGCTACTAGCTGCGAGGTGCCGTCCGCACACCCGACCGCTTGGGCAGGGACGCCCGTGACACGCCAGCTGCCTCAGAACCAGCTTCCGGGCGGCAAGAGCACCACGCGGGTATAGGAGCTGCTGCCTTTATCACTCAAGTAGGGCTTGGAGTCGTCCTCAACCACTGCAGCGTTAGCTACCCTTGAGGTTTGCAACGGTCGCTGTTCAATGGAGCCTTTTGAAGGCCGCGAGGTCACCAGGGGCACACGTAATTGCTTTTCCTTATCAAATTTCTGGAGTGGAGTATTTTCGTTCATGTCTGGGGTTGGCCTAGCCTGCTTTGAACGGCGTCGAGTGACAATGTGGGCCAGACCGAAAGGGCTTCTGCAGCGTTCTCTTGTGTGCAAGTCGAAAAATAAACATTGAAAACACTGGAACGCAATTTGCTATGGCAACTTAGGCAACTGCGCGTGACGCATCGGCAAAAGACGATCTGGGTTTTCGAATTTGCCTGACAGCTCTGCATGACGCCACAACCGCCAGCCAGCCGCATGCTTTGTGGTATACGCGCATACCCCCATCTGCACCCACACGGCACCAGAGTAGAGTACACCCGAGTAGTACTGCAAACATCATGCACCATCCTCGCCTGCCATCATGCATGCCCCGGCCTTGGCTGGACTGGCTTGTGAACCAGGCGCAGCCTACCGCTGGCCCAAGCTCTGCATCCCATGTCGCGAAGGCTACCTCCGTAGGGGAGGTGAATGTTCGTTTGCTCAAAGCTCCGAGGCGACGGCAAGCATAGTGTTGAGAGGTTGCTATGATTGTGCCCCAGAGCATCAACCATCAACTTACGTAGGGCGCTTCCTGGACAAGGGAAGATTCCCTCCTCCCGGCAGGTCCCTGGGTCCCTGGTACTTCCCCTACGGCCAATGGCTCAATGTTAGCAAACATATACAACTGCAGCTTACTGGGCGCAGAAGAATTGGGCGAGACTTCCCCTGGCCGCAGGATCTAGGCTACCAGCGTAGCCTAGCCTTGCTTGCACCATGGTCCCAGAACTGCTACCATGTCCAACCCTGCTCACACGCGGGCGTTGGCATCAACATCCGGTGTCATGCAATATGGACGTGCGCTCGTGCAGTAGTCTGCCACTCTGCTCAATTCCGTATGGGCCCCTGGTGCTCCTGATATGACCTACCGGGCCTGGAACTTAAACTGTAACCCAGCAGGTTGTCACGCCCACGCACTGGCGCTGGTCCTGACAAGGTAGCCCCTGGGTCCCAGTGCCAGGATTCGGAATGTGTTACATGCAATCGCGCTGCGTTGATAGCTTGGTCACCTGGTCGCCCTGTTGGCTGTTACTCCCTAGACCCTTCCCCTACCATGCGTCTTCACACGTTGGACCTCTTATTAAACATCCACATACAAGGAGGCGAGACATCCAACACCATGGCGGCTACTCCAGAGGGCTCACACCATGCCTGACATCCTCACCCTGCTGCCGATCCACTGCGCTCTTGCACGTCTACACTCTCCGGCGGCACCGCCCGTTTCCTCTTTGCGCCCACCTCTTCTCCCTCGCCCCCCACATCGTCCAGCGTGTACCGCCCCAGCGCACCCCGCCGAAACGCCTCCAGCACCGATCGCTGCAGGGACGCCCTCCGACCCACATCCAGCGAAGCACCCCTAGCCATGATCCTCAACAGCTCCTGAACCCTAAGCTCAGTGTCGTCGTACGCTTCGCCATCCATCGACCCATGGGTCGCGTCATGTCGGGGATGACGGGCATCGCTTGCACCGACAACTAAGCTGCGCGCGGCACCGCCCTTGGCCTTTGCAGCGCCGGGACCAGCAGCCTTGCCGCCAGCAGATGGCGGTTCGTATCGCTCCTCCTCGTCATCAATGCCTGAAGCAGCAATTTGTAACGATTGACTACACTTCAATATTTAGCGCTTGCAGTCGCGTTTCTGTGGTCGCGTGCCGTGTCGTGCCTTCATGTGAATACATTACCCTGAAGCATACCATACCACAACAACCGGGCTTGTAAATTGTATGAACAACAAGGCGGACATGCACAAGCCACAAGCCCGGTTGCCTGGAATGCGTAACACGTGCTGCTGCTGCTCTCCCAGGCCATGGGCCCCCCCATCCCATCCCCACTGCCTCTGCCTGCATACCGTACCCCGGCGCACGACACCCTGCCACACACCGCTAAGGCGGACACCCCACACGCCGCACATCCACTTGGTAGGGTTGCCTGACACGTGGTACAGCTGCTCTCACAATCCCCTGGTCCCCACCTGGGTGCCACTGCGGCGGCGGCAACTGCGGCATGGACACCACCTCGTACAGCGCCTTGGCGATGCCCAGGTCGCGCGCCTGCTCCCGCCGGGTCCGGAACTCCTCATTGCTGGTTCCCGAGGGCTCCGCAGCAGAGCCCTGCTCCCCATGCGCCTGCCCCTGGCCCTGCCCCTGCTGAGGGGTCCCGCCGCGCCGCCTTGGGTGCGCTTGGGCGGTGTCGTTATTTGGCTCGCCCCTGCGCTCTTGGCGGACCAGCAGCCCATCCGCGGCGCACCACAGCTGCTGACGGCGCCGCGGGTCCGACACCATGACCTGGGGGCCGCAGTAAGGGGGCACGAAGACGTGCATGCAGTCACGGCCTAGCCTGGCCCGACCGGAATGCAGCACAGTGCCCAAAGCGGAAAACCTTACGGAGGTATGACGCGGCAAACATGGAGCCCTTGGTTGTGGAACCGAACTCAGGGGCACAGTGGCCGCCTGCAACATCCCACCTGTGGTAGAAGGGTACGTACAGCATGGTGTAAGCCTGCGCCTTCCACAGCCTCCCCCTCACGCAAAGCCATCCCTGGTCCGCAGCTGGTCGTCCAGCCCCGCGGCTACAACCCCTCACAAGAGCTGCCCGGTGTGGGTGCAGGTGTGGGTTCCACAGTTGACCCACCTTGACCAGCTCCCTGGTCAGCAGCTGGTCGTCCAGCCCCGCGGCGGCGGGCGGCAGCAGGCCCGCCAGCGCCAGGCGGGCGGCGTGCGCCGGGTCACCCAGCGAGGGCTGCAGCACACCGGGGGAGTCCAGCACGTACACCAGCGGGGAGCGGCACACCTGCAGGGGACCGCGTGTGCAGGGACTGATGCTGTCAGCTGCTGCAAAAGGGCGGGCGGATTAGGTTGCGGCGCACTAACTGGGAGGGCCGCACGTACACACAGGGCAGCAAAGCATAAAGCCATAAGCAGTGTCGCTCTGCGCCGCGGCCGTGCTGTGCAGCACGGTCTCGCACCTTGAATCCACCCAGGTGCTGCGTCACCCCGGGCAGCGGTCCCGCCTTGGCCGTCTTGTGGTACGCCTGCTCCCCTTCCAGCAGACCTGATGAGTGGACGTGTAAGAGCATAGTGAGCAGCGTTCAGCGTTCCCTGCACGCAGTCATGCGCGTCAAGCCGACCACCCAGGCCTGATGCAATGCCGATATTAGTGCCAGCGCTGCTGCCGCAAGGCAGGGCAGAACGCACCACACTTTGTGCGCTATTACTAGCAAGCTATTACTCCGCCCTGTAATTAGTGAAGGTAGCACGCAATGCTGCCCCGTCACGGCACGCACCCTGCTTCTGCGCCGCGCGCTTGAGCGCGTTGATGAGCGAGCTCTTGCCGGTGTTGGGCATGCCCGCCACCAGCACCAGGCTCATGTCGCTGTTGGGGCGGTCGGCGGACAGCCACGACAGAGCGGCGTCCAGCACCTACAGGCAATTAGCGGTTGCCTGTTGGTCCACAGTGCACGCGGCAAAGCTCAAACTAGCAGCGGGACGGGGCTGAGGCACCGGTGAGCCCCTATTGAATGCGAGGGCGGAGAGCAGCCCGTGCCGGACGGAAATCTCCGGCAGCATGTTGCCTGGGTGCTAGGTAGCACCTCTTGCCCCGCAAGCGGTCTGAGCAGTCCGCATCGCATAATCTAACACACCGCACACCGGCTTTGGTCCCCAATGAGCCGCTCACCCGCTTTGCCTGGTCGTCGCGTACGGCCATGGTGGGGATGACACGAAGGCCCTGGGAGCGAAGCAGCGCGCAGGCGGCCTGGGGGCAGAGACCCGGAGGCGACAGCGGGAGCCGGGCGACGGACGGGGAGCAGCAGCGTCTAGTCAGTGGTGGGTAATGTGTACACCGGCATGGAGCTCTCGCCGTAACATTCTTTAAGGAAACCTTGTTGTTCCGGATGACCAGTACCAGGCAGTATGGGGCGCAGTGGCCGGCGAAAGGGTGCAGCAACCCAGGAGCACGTGGCTGATGCACGCCGTTCCTACGCGCTCCTTCCAGCGCACACGCCATACCTGCGTGCGGTAGGGGTCTGCTAGGTCCGTCTTGTTGAGAAGCACAAGGCGGCGCTTGTGGGCGGCCAGGCGCGCCAGGTCCGCGTTGGCAGACGACAGGGGCAGCTGGGGGCAGGTATTGCAGGATTGTTAAGCAATCAAGCAGCAACAGTAATACTTAGGTGTGGCAGTCCATATGCCGCTGCATGCAGGCTTCAGGCCAGGGCCCCAGGCACAGGTGTAGGCCCTGGGGTCGTTCTTGCGAAGTGACTGCTTGCAGCTGTGCGCGACAGCCCTCACAAGCCCATAGGCATGTGCTGAGAGCAGTGCAAAGTAAGATGGGACCACAGAGGTTTGGATAAGATACAGCGCTCGGGCGATTGCACACAGGTAGCGTGTCGTTGGGCGGGCCACCACACGCAAGCACCCGCTGAGTGACCCAGCGGGACACTAAGCGGGCGAGATCACCAAAGAAGCGCAGACACAGGTGTGCCGGGTTGCAATGCTCACCCTCGCATCCCTGACCTCCACGATGAGGTCCACGAGCTTCAGCCGGCTTTCCATCAGGCGAAGTGCCTTGGCCATGTGGCCCGGAAACCAACTTACTCGGGGTCCCATGGCTCTAATGTCTTCTTGTAAGGATCGGTGATCTGTTATGTATGCATATGCGTAGGCCCTGCACAGCTATGTGTCCATTTCGTGCATGGGAAGCGCCGAGTGTACACCATGCCGAGGTTCAGCGCAGTGGGCCATGAGCGCTCGCTCACTCCCTGACATACAGATTCTTACTAGCCGTTTTGATTAGTCCAGATTTCATCCACGCCGAGAGAAGCGCAAGGCCAGGTTACCTTACCGAACAGCGACCTGCGTACCTGCTCGAGCTTGGCGGCCTAAGACCAGTTGTTTCAGATAGCGAACTGGTGCTTAAGTCTCTAATGAGAGTGATCGGCCGGTAGACTGAAGGAGGAAGGGGTCTACCGCGATGCAGCCCACGCCATGGGGCGCCGCGCAGTCTTACGGGGCTCCGGCGGGGCCTCAAATGCCTGCTCAGCAAGCTGACGGACAGCAGCAACAAGCGCCTCAGGTCGCCATGCAGGCGCCCCAGCAGCAATGGCCTGCCCAGGCCGGCGCGTACCCAGCGCAGGTGTACGCCCAGCCGGGGCAGGCGCCCGCTGCGCAGCCCCAGCAGCAGCCCCAGCAGCAATTGTACTACATGCAACAGCCCGCGGCGCAGCAACAGGGGGGCCAGGTTGTGTATTCCAGCGGCGTGCTGCAAGTGGTGGGGGCGGGGCAGCAAGCACAGCAACAGCAGCAGCAGCAGCAGCAGCAGCAACCGCAGCAGCAGGCATACCAGCAGCCCGCCTACGCCCAGGCGCAGCCGCAGCAGGCACAGCAGCAGCCCGCACAGTACCCTGGATGGCCCCAGGTGGCTGCGCAGCCGGCGCAAGGGGCGTACCAGCCGCAGCCGGGCCAGCAGCAGGTGCAGCAGCAGCAAGCGCAGCAGCAACCCCAGACCGCGTACGCGGGGTATGCTGCCCAGGGCTACGGCGCAGCGGCGGCTGCGGGACAGACGGTACAGGCGCAGACAGCGCAGCAGCCTGTGGGCTACTACGGGCAGCCTGCCGCGCAAGCGCGGCCTGCTGGACCTCGGGTAAGCACCGGTACAATTTGTTTGTCAGTTGTGCCAAGGGGTCCATGGGTTGTGCCGGGTGTCTGTGCCTGCTTGCCAGCGGACGAGGGACTTGGTAACATCAGCCCGTTGCCTTTTCCGCGTCGTGCGTTCAGGTGTGGGTGGGCACGGTGACGTCGCTCATCCCGCCCAACTACGGCATTGTGGACGGTGACGCTTTCTACGTCAACGCGGTGGTGGTGGGCAGCCTGCCGCAGGTGAGGAGGGTTGCCCGCCATTGTTATGGTGTAGTTGGTGTGCCCCAGTTTTTACGCTTAGCAAATGCATGAAGGTTGTCGCGTTACTTACGGATGAGGGCGGATCGAATGACTTATCACTTCTCCCGCGTGTTTTCCAGGTGGGCCACCGCGTGCGGTGCGATGGCATCCCCAACACTGACGGTGGGCAGTACGCCTGGCGCATCACACGCGTGGAGATTGAGTCCGCCGCCGCCGCAGCAGCAGCAGCCGGCGGCGGTCAGCCGCAGCAAGCGCAGGACGCCGGCGCCGCCTCTCCTGGCGGCGGCGGCGGCCGCCCTGGGGCCGGGGCAAGCCGGGGCACGGCCGGCGCACGGAGCGGCGGCAGCGGAGCGGCCGCCGCAGGCGGCGGCGGGGTTCCCCGCAGCGGCAGTACCGGGCCGCCGGGGGAGAAGCCCAAATACAACTCCGCGCCGCCGCCAGTGGTGTCGTACACCGCTGACGTGGCGCTGGCGGTGGCTGCGAACGCGGTGGAGGGCGAGGGCGGCAGCGCGCACACCGCCATCGCGGCGCCGTCGACGGCGCTGAAGAACGCGCCGTTCGCGCGGCCGGCCAAGGAGCTGACGGAGGAGGAGAAGCAGCGCGCGGAGCAGGCGGTGCAGCAGTTTGCAGGCGTGGGCGACGGCGTGGGGGCGAGGCTACTGGCCAAGATGGGATTCGGGGCGTCGGAGAGTAGCAAGGGCGGCCTGGGGCGCAACGAGCAGGTGCGGTTTGCGCGAGTGTCCGTGTGTTACGGGTGCGCTGTAGCTCCACGTGAACGTTGCCGGTGCCCAGGGCTCTTGTGGTAGCCTGGTTCAGTTCATCTGGACTGATACGACTGACCTGGGCCGCAATGAGCAGCACGTGCACGTCGACCGACGTGTAGCGCTTTCGCCATCCTTCTGCAGGTCTCTTGCACTGCGTTACACGGGGCTTGTCAGTCGTCAATGTACAACATTCCCGCTGCACGCACGCAAACAGTTGCCGGCTGTCTATGTGCTTGCGCAGGGCATGGCCAAGCCGGTCGACGCCGTCGGCACACGTGGCAACATGGGCCTAGGGTTCCAGGACGCACCCCCGCCCGACCGCGGCGGCAGGCGAGGCTGGGGCGGCGGCGCCGACCGCGCCTCGGACCGTGACAGGGACCGGGACCGGGGCCGGTCGGACCGGTACGACAGGGACCGGGAGCGGGACCGGGACAAGGACAGAGGGAAGGACCGCGATGGCGACCGCGGGCGGGGCAGCACGCGGCGGAGATCGAGGTCCGGCTCGAGATCAAGGTGAGCTGGTTATAGATTGCGGCCAGCGGGCAGGGCGTAAGGCACACGTGCCTGGACAAGTTTGGAGGGAGCAGTTATCTACGCTACATGCCTGGGTGGTGCTTCGTTGGGCTAGGCCGGATGTGGTCATAAGGTTACAAGCAGACCCTTCGTAGCACTCTTTTTAAAGGGACAATTGACTACGCGCTGCATGAGCGCGTTGGCCACCTGCCAAGGCAAATACACTCGTCCCAACAGCATACAAGTACATACGCGCAGCACAACTTTCTCACAACCTGTCTAACCCACCTCCCTCGTTCCCCGCCCCCCGCCTTCCGCCCCCGCAGCTCCTCCGACAGCAGCCGCAGCCGCTCCCGGTCGCGTTCCCGCTCCCGTTCCCGCTCCCGCAGCCGCAGCCCCGGCGGCAGCGGCCGCTACGCCGTCAAGGTGCCCGCCATGCCCACCTGGGAGCGCGTGCGGGGCATCGCCTCCATCAGCAAGCGATACAAGAGCATGTACATTCCCTCGGACTTCTGCAGGTGGGTCGAGGCCCGGGAGGGGCATGACTTGTAGCCCTGATTGCACGGTGCGAAGCAATCTGTTACGCGGCAGCTAGCGCTCAGGGCAGCCCTGTCCTGCCATGTTCGATGCCTGCATCAGGCGTGTTGAACTCCCAGCACGTGACCACGATGAGCACCCTGGACCGCGAGTTTGCCGTACATGGCAGTTTCACAGCCTCCCAATGCGATGCCTTCAGTCGGACTACACCGGTACATAAATGTTCTGCCTGTGACCCGCACAACACCCGCACGTTGATGCAGGCTGGAGGCGTGCTGGCAGGACTGCCTGCCGGACCACGCGCCTATGCCCCTCACGCAGCCCGTGGCCTTCATCATCGCACCAGCGGCAGACGCGGCCGGCAAGAGCGCCGCCGCCGCCACCGCCCCTGCCGCCGCCACGGCCGACGGCGCGGCGCCTGCGGCTGACGGCGCCGCCACGGCGGACGGCGGTGCGGCGGCGGCGACGTCAGCACCAGCGGCGGCGGCGGCGGCCGCCGCCCCTGCGGTGGAGCTGAGTGCTGCGGAGGTTGCGTCGGCCAAGAAGTGGAGCGCCAAGGTGCTGCTGCTCAGCGGCATGCCGCAGCAGGTGGGGAGCCTTGGGCAGTGTGGGTTAGTGTGGGTTAGCACACTGCTACGGGCCCTGCAAACCGTGCGCAGCCCCTGCTGCTCAGCGGCATGCCGCAGCAGATGGGGAGGAGCCTTGGATGGTGTGGGTTAGTGTTGGTTCGTACACAGACTCCCGCACGTCACTGCTACGGGCCCTGCAAGCCGTGCTTAAGGTGCATGCTGAACATAATCCGCGCGCTTTTGCATGGTTCCGTGCTTGCCTCTCATAACACATGCCCTTGCTTGACGTTTGCCTTGGTTGCTACCGCTGCTTGCACCCCGCCATCTCCACAGACGCTTTACACCGACGACGGCAAGGCCTTCCAGGTGAGCATGCCGACTCCGCACCTACAATGCTCACTGCAGCCAAGGCCCGAAGCAACCGCCGTGCATCTGTAATTGGTTGCAACCGTGCGCACATACCCTTTCCACGCCCACCCCAGCGTACGCCGCACGTCCAGTTGCAGGAGTGCCCTCACGCTCATCTCCCATGCCCCACAGCCACCATCCCGGACCCCTGCTTTCCTCCTGCCCCCTTCGCAGCACCCTCTTCACGCGCTTCAGGTGCTGGTGCACAAGCGCGGCCGCGGCGGCGACCTGGGCGCCATCGGGGGGCCCTGGGCGCCGGGCGACGGCGGCCACCCCGCCTGCGACCCCGGGGCCCTGGTGGCCACCGCACGGCGCACCTTCCTGGCGGCAACTGGGGTGGACCTTGCGCCATGCACGCAGGTGAGATAGACGTGTCGCATGGAGCATTATAGCGAGGGACCCGGTGCCGTGTACGCAGGTGGGCAGCGGGGACCTGGCGATAACAACAGCAGCGAGGCATGTTCCGTACGGGCGGAAGCCACGGCGCGCGGAAAGAAGCATGCCGCTGCAAACTCCGCTCGTTGCGGAGCATTCTTTGGACAAAGCCTCGCCGCAACGCTTCAACCTTATCCTGCTCTCGGGGTCTGTAACTGTAACTGCAAGCGTCATTGTCACCTTCTTTGCTACGCTGTGCAGTGGATCCGCTTCGCCGAGGTGGTCTACCTGCGCCCGGACTCGTCCTCCTCCAGCTCCGCCAGCTCCTCGGCGCAGCAGCAGCACGGGGGCGTGGAGGAGCACGTGGTCCTGTTCGTGGTGGGGGACGCGGTGGCGGCGGGGCGGACCAATCCGGCGGCGGTGGAGGCCATCGCAAAGGCGCAGGTGGGGGCGCGTGTGCGTTCGCATGGGGTGGAGTAGGGTCGCATGGGGGCGCGTCGGGAGGGTGTTTGGCTGTGAGTCGCAGATGTGGGATATCTGCGGAGGCGTGCCGAGGGCATGTGGGGCCCACCATAGATCCGTCGGCGTGGTTCGGCCACGTGGCATTCTGAATTAGTGCCACAAGGTCCGCAAGCCGCAAGATACATGTAATTTCTTCACTGACGTCGCCACCCGGCCGCGCCGCCCCCCGCCTCCTGCAGGACGCGGTGCAGGCGGAGGAGCGGCTGCGCGCCGCGGCGGAGGCGGCGGAGGCGGCGTCCGCGCGCGCCGCTGAGTCGGCCGCCGAGCTGCAGAAGGCGGTGGAGGCGTCGGCGGGGGAGGACGCGGGGCTGGAGCCCAACAGCCTCACCGTGGTGCAGCTGCAGGTGGGCACAGGGCGAGGGAGGCGCGGGCCGTTCGCGGGTGTTTGGCGTCGGTGCACAGCGTGGGTAAGGACTGGTCCGTACTAGAGGGAAGGCTCACTGTTTTGCGGCCCACTGTTTTGCAAACGGTGCGGTTGCAACACAACTTCCACGGTCAACCGTGCTGCTTTCTTGCGTGTCCGCAGGAGGAGCTGGCCAAACGCGGGCTGGCTGACAGCAGCATCAAGAAGTGGAACCCGCTGCAGGGCAAGAAGCCGCTGGTCGACAAGCTGCAGGTGGGGACGTGGGGTACGTGGGACACGTGCCACTTCCAAGTGGCCGTTTCCACCGGCCAAAGCTGGTGCTGTGGGCGGCTGGGGATGGCGCTGAAAGCTCGTGCGTCTATCTCGCACGCTACTGCATGCGTAGCGCTGCTCCTTTACTCGGTTTTGGCTGTGCAAAGCCCAGTCGTCGCACCCACAAACAAGCCGCATATCCACTTAGACTTTCCCAATTCTGCCAGCAGCAACTCGACCGCGAGCGCACTCTCGGGAGTGACAAGACGTTAGAGCAAGGGAAGCGCTCAAGATGCCCTGCCTTTGCTGTACCTCCCCTCCCAGGAGCACCTTGACCGCAAGCGGCAGGAGGTGGAGTCCAGCGATACCCCGGCAGGACAGCGCGCGCGGGAGGCTGCGGACGCCAAGGCGGCGGCAGCGGCGGCGGCGCAGCGCGCCAAGGCGGCGCGGGAGGCGCACGTGGACGCGGCGCGGGCGGCCAAGGACGGACGCAAAGTGCTGGCCTGCCCGCCGGTGGTGGTGAGTGGCTGTCGGGAGTGCAAGGCTGGTCAGGGGCGCTTTGGGATGAGGGGTAATCTGGGGCATGGGGCTGTGCTGAGGGGACAGTGCAGCTGCTGCAGATGCGGGGGGTGAACTCGTGGGTTTACCGGTAGGGGCAGATGTCCGTGGCAGGTAGTGCGTCTGGGGGCTATATTTAAGCTGGTTGCAACCGCTACCGCTTTCAGTGCCGCATGGGAGAACGCCATTAAGTTACGCCTGTGCTGCCACGTCTTTGCGCAGGACGCGATCACCTTCCGGCAGCCCAGTGCCAGCACCAGCAGCAGCCGCAAGAGCAGCAGCAGCAGCTCGTCGCACACGCCCACGCTGTCGGTGTACAGCGTGGACCAACTGCTGTCGTACAGCGAGGATGACACCAAGGAGAGCACCTTCGAGGTGAGCGCAGCAGCCTTGTCGTACGATGTACCTTGCCGTACGATGTACAGTATTCCTCTCGTGACATCCCATGATAGTAACAGTACTCGAACTGGCTGCGTCTGCTGCACGCCTCACCGCGAGTGCTCGTTGCCTCATGTAAGAAGCATCCAGAAGCAACAATTTACCGAGGAAAGCAGCGAGTGTGAATGTTTTCGCGTCATTTTCCTGCAGGTGTCTCTGTTCGCCGAGCTGTTCCGGGAGATGCTGCACCAGCGCTACGGGCGGGTGCTGCTGAGGGGTCTCACGGCCCTGCTGGCCAAGGCAACAGCTGCAGCAGCGGCCCAGAAGGCCAAGGACAAGGAGAGGGAAAAGGAAAAGGCCAAGGAGAAGGAGAAAGAAAAGGAGAAGGACAAGAAGGAGGAGAAGGAGAAGGAGGAGGACAACAAGGACAAGGAGGCGAAGGCGGCTGAGACCGAGGCGGCGGCGGCGCCCGAATCGCAGGTGCGGGCGGTGTATTGGTTGTGTGTGTGTTGTGTGCTTATGCGGGCCAGCGCTGCAACTGAATGCCTACGTGTTGTCCGAGCGGGTGAAACTGTGGAGGGAGCTTATGGCTCAGGGCAGGCAGTCCTGATTTGCTGCCTGACGCGTGGTCCATGTAGATTTTCCAGCATGCTTGCAGTTAGGTCCCATGGCGTCATGCATCTATTCGGGCAGACGCCGCAAATCAGTTGACCGTTGTGCTTAGGACGTCGAGCTGGCCAAGGCTGGTGCGGGTGATGTTCTTTTCCTTTTTATTTAAGCTGTAGTTCCTGACCCCGTCCTCAGGACGTGGAGATGGCGGAGGCTGGTGCGGCAGCTGGAGGCACCAAGCGCGCTGCGTCGGAGGCAGCCGGGGCGGGTGCAGGGGCAGGTGCAGGGGACGGCTCGCCAGGGGGGCTGCCCAACGGAGACGCGCAGCCAGCAGCTAAGAAGCAGCGGCCTGCGCAGGTGGCAGCAGGTGCGTGGGGCTTTGCAGTGCAGGCAGGTGACACGGGAGACGTCGGCACGTCAAGGAACTTGCGGCTTGGACACGCGGCAGTGCCACCCGTTTTCGCCAACCCATCTTAGCCATCTCTCTCACCGCACCAGTCAAAAGACCCGCAGAAGCAAGTATCAACCCTTATCCAGTCTTAGCCTTACGCCCTGTGCGGAGTTTGCCTTTGACCCTGCCGCAGAAGGGGATGCTGCTGCTGCTGCCGCTGGCTCCCCGCCCACCAGCCCGCGCCCCGCGACGCCCGCCCGGCCGGAGCCGCTGGTCACCGCCTGCCGCATGTTTGACATGAAGCTTGCAAACTACATTGAAAGCGACGACCTGGAGGAGATCCTGTACATGACGGCGCAGGACATCTCACGTGAGTACGGCGTGTACGGCCGGGGTACGGCGCTGCTGTGACGGGAGACGTGCGGCAGTGGACACCAAACAGCCCACCTTCTGTGTAACCTGCCGCAGCGCGCTCTGTGCTGGGGCTTTGGGTGGCTTAGATGCTTGCTGCTGGGAAAGGCGTCTGCGCACGTTCTGTTTGCCGGATGCCGCGCATGCGTGGCAGCATTTGGCGTTTCAAGGTGCCAGCACACAAATGTCACCGCAATCACAGCTCCTCGACAGGAATGCAAAGCGATGCGCCTGGGCGGTTCCTATGCTACCGCGCTTTGACGATTTCAGGACCGGGCGGGACCTTCGGGACCTTTCCACTTGCCATAACACTCATTCTTCCGTCCCCCTCTGCCCCTCGTTTCCCTCCTCTCCTGCTCGCATGTACAACATATGGCGTTCCTCTCCTGGCGCTTGGTGTTTCTGGTGCAACCGTCAACCGTCTACCAACGCCTTACAAACGGAACGCAACCATAACCTCAAAACCACACCGTGTCTCCCTGCGTGTGCCGTGCCCTTTCCGTTGGCACGCTGTCCCTGCCCTTCCCTCCCTTACCACTCCGCTACGGCGCAACCGCAAATGGGTTGCAACATGGCGGCCGGGTGTCAACTACACCTTTCATTTGCCGTACCTGCGTGATATAGGCCGGAAGGTGCAAAGCCTTGTGGACAACGCTGTGGGGAAGAGGGGCAAGCTCAGGTGCTTCACATCAGGCCCGCTTCCGTTTCCATCCTAGCTTTGCATCACACCCTAGGACTCGTTCCTTGCTCATCAGGTGTCCGTCCGCCATCTGGGTGCGGCTGTCCCTGTAACCTCCGTGATGTGGTGGTAGGGTTCCTCTGCATTCCTCTAACATCCGCGGTGTGTCTTACTACCCGCGCTTTGCCCGTTTGCAGCTACCTGGAGCACGCCGGGCTGATGGTGCCCCCGCCAGAGCCCCCCAAGCAAGCAACGACAACGCAGTCACCCGCGGCAGCAGGGCCGGCCGGGGCCCAGCCCGGAGGCACAGCAGGTGCAGCAGCAGCTGCTGGTGGCGGCGGCGGTGGTGGTGTGCAAATGGTGAACGGCGTCGTGGTGGACGTGGCTGGGCTCCAGAGCCGCCTGGTGGGTGGTGTATTAGCTCCTTCCTGGTTAGGGATGGGTTGGGCTTGCCGTTGAAATATGCAGGTGCGCACGGCAGGCCCTTGCCGGCCGGCCGTGCTGCTGTGCTGCTGTGCTTTTCCACTGGCCGTGCTTCCTGTCACACGGGCAGTTGGGGCTAGCTACGCGCCGGGTGCGCTGCGGTGCACGACGTAGCGCCTGAACAGCCCTCCTTTGCGGCCGCCCTAGCGCCTGTCGTGCAGTGCGCCTGCAATAGCCGACTCCTGATGCATGCTGTTTCATGCGCCATCATCATTGACTTCTGCCATTGTCAACTAACTGCCATAAATCTTACGCATGCTGTTCCATGCAGGCCGCCAGCGAAGCCCAGAAGCGCGAGCTGTCCATCACTGCTTCAAGGCTGGAGGCGCAGGTGGGTGAGGGCGTTGGGGGCGGCGTGGCATGGGGCCGCAGTACCATGCCTGTCCCCCGCGCGTGGACGCATGGCGTACCTACATCCATGGAGCTTGCGGCCCAGCTGTACCAGTGATGCGGTGATCGTTATTGCGGCCCTGGTGTTCGGCCTTGCTGAGCACCTCAGGCGATACGACCTGTCCGAGGAGCAGTTTCGCATTCGTAATACGGCATTCTGCAGAGTCCCCCCGACATTGCAGCTCCAGGAGGCACTGTCGCGCGAGGCCGCCCTCTCCTCCCGATTGAACGGCTCTGTATGTTTCCGGCTTGATTGCGCCGCTGCAGGTCCAGGAGGCGCGGTCTCGCGAGGCGGCGCTGTCCTCGCAGCTGGCGGCGGCGGGCGACCAGGTGGCTGCGCTGACGGCGCGGCTGCAGATCAGCAGCGCGGGGCGAGCAAGCGCCAGCAACACCTTCGCAGCGTGAGTATCTGCAGTGGTCGTGTTGCTCCTAGCGTGGGTTAGCATGTGGTGGACGGTGTTGCTCCTAGATGTGGTGTAGGGTGGTGTGGAGTAGGAGAGGCCCTGCGGTCCACGCGGGGCGGAAGTACCGACAATGGCGCTAGGTGGAGGTCATAAGCCGCGCTGTCGTTCAGGGGAGCCTGCCGCAGCCCTCGCTGGTCGGTGTTTATACCGTATTCGCAGAGCGTGGTGCAGGTTCAGCGGGGAACCACGTGTGAAGGTGCGTCACGGCATGCTGTCACGCCCACGCGGCTGATCCCAGTCAGCCTAGACGCCGGACGTGGTGTCGCTGCTATCACATGCTTTGCTGGTTTCGAAACGGGTACACACTTACGGTTGCGCCCATGCTCTTTCTTTCCGCAGGGTGCTGGCGGAGGTTCAGGCGGCGCAGGCCAAGCTGGCTGCGGCGGTGGGCGCACTGCAGGGCTTCACGGCGGCGGCGGCGGACGAGGAGGGCAACGGTACGGCAGGCGGCGCCGAAGGTGGCGGCGCGGCGGCGGCGGCGGCGGCAGCGCAGGCGGCGCTTAAGCAGGAGGGGGCGTAGGTGGCATGTCGCGGCATATGGCGTGCGTTGGGTCTATCGTTATAGTAGTTGGTTTTGTCGCAGGTGTACGGTAGTCGGGCTGTGAAATGCCAGGAGCAGGGCAGGTGCTGGGGAGCGAGGCTTGGGTGCGTGTACGGCACTGCGGCATCGCAGCTGCTCAGTGCGCATGCGGACCGGCGGGTTGCCCGCAATCTGTTGGCTTGCTTGCGGACAGGGGGCGGCCCCGGATGCGCGTGCACTAGCTGGTGGAGAGGCTTTGCGGGGCGTGTGCGGGGCGTGGCAGCGGCAATAGCTGAGGTGCACATGCGCGCGTCCGTCAGAGTGTGTAACAATAAGGACCAAGTGCCAGGCTGGTGCGATGGCTTGCGAGCAACGGACTTGCACAAGGCGTCAACGACCAAAGTTGATGTAACAATATTGGCAACAGCCGATGCCTCGCTACTGATGCCATGCTCCCCTGGCCTTCGATCTTTGAGGCTGCCAACCAGCTGCATGGCGGTACGCAGGGCGTCCCTTAGCCCAATGCCAGCGGCGCCCCAGCTGCAGGGAGGGCTCAGCCTCAGGTGGGGCTCAGCCCCTATCAGTCCAATCCATGGAGTGCCGCACAGTCCCTTTACGTTACGGTATTTACAGCGGGACACTTTATGCCGGTATGGTGTACTGGTGGCCGCCCTCAGTACCAGTACCTAGAGTTCAAGAGCAAGCCCCGGTGCTCTGCTACGGTATTGCACGCATGCACATTCAGATGCGACTGCATCGCCTAGGGCCTGCCGCCTTCTCCACACCGGTGCCGTACCGTACGCTTCCGGCGCATGTAGCCGGTATCGTGTCAAGGTCCACCATTGGTAATACATGCACAGTACCGTACCCATACGGTAGGTGATGCAGCAGAGCAGCACAGGACGCATCAAGGCACGTAGGCACCCACAATGGACAGTCAAGACACCTGCCTTTCGTGCTTTCCACCGGACGGCATGCCTGCTTTGCCAACAGGCTTGCGGATGCCAAACAGCTAGCCTGTCTAGGAAGACCTGCAGAGCGATGCCGATGATCGCCGGTAACACGCGCTGCTCCTACTCGTATTCCAAACGCAATGGCCATCCCCGCCTCCCGCCAGCTCCCGCCCTTGTCCCCGCATGCACCATCATGCACACAGTCCGTGCTGCACCACATAAATCCTGACCCAGGGCCCCTCCGCCACTCCCTCGTCCCTCCCTCAGTTGCACTGCGCCTCCGCCACCAGCAGCACCTCCTCTATCTCCTTCATGCCCGTATCCCGCGCCGCCTGCAGGAGAGACCTGCCGCCGTGCCACTGCCGCACGTCCGCCCCCGCCGCCACCAGCGCCCGCACCACGCCCACGTGGCCGTTCTCCACCGCAAAACACAGGGGCGTTGCGGCAATGCGCAACCCCGGCGCAGATCCGCTGCCGCCACGGCTGCTGTCGAACCCGCTCACCAGCCGAACCTCCACCCCCTTGACGCCTCCCACAGTAGCCTCCACGTCCGCGCCCGCCGCCACCAGCGCCTGTACGACACCCACGTGCCCCATCTTCGCCGCAGTGAACAGCGGCGGCTCGGGGACACCCGCCTGCTGCTCCTCCAACGACACGTCGGCAGGCGCCCGCCCGGGGTCCTCCCCCGCCGCCACCAGCAGGGGTATGACCTCCGCTACCCCTCTGTGAGCCGCCAAATGAATGACACGCTCCCCGCCTGTCCTCCACCCGCCCCTACTTCCCCCACCGCCGCCGTGGTTTTCAACGTCATCCCCTGGCGGTGCCCCTAACGTGGCCCGTGGGTCAGCCCCAGCCTGCAGCAGCAGGTCCACGATCTCCGCGCGCACCGGCCCCGGGGTGTTGTGCGCCAGGCACGCGATGCCGATGGGGGCCATGCCCAACCCGCACGCCGCCGTTGGGCTCGCACCTGCCCGCAGCAGCACCCCCACCACCTCCACGCAGCCCATAGCGCAGGCAACCTCGAGCGGCGAGTGACGATCACCGGGTAGGAAGTTGGGGTTGGCACCGGCTTGCAAGAGGTCTCGAACGGCCTCTAGGTTGCCATCTTGGGAGGCGATGACGAGGGGGCGGGGGTACTCCTTGGTGGAAACGTCGGGGTTGGCGCCGAGGGACAGCAGACCGCGGATGCGCTCGTTGTCCCAGATCGCGCAGGCCATTATGAGAGCAGTGAAGCCAGGCGGTAGCTGCGCGTCCTCATCCTGCTTTGAACTTTCCCGCCAGCCAGGCGAGGAGGCTGGACAGGCGGTGCGAGGCTTGCGAACAGCTGCATCACCGAAGGTTTTCGGAGAGAGCCTTGGTGCTGCTGGCCGTGAGCGTGGCGCAGAAGGCAGGCGCCTGCTGTGCACAGCGCGGCACTCCGAAAGCCGCATGTCTGGGGCATATGCTAAGCAGCCAAAACTCGAAAACATGCTTCTTTTCTGTTTGTTTAAGTAGCAGATAATAGTTTGTAGGTTGCTGCACAAGGGCTCGACGGCGTGTCAGGTCTCTGCGATGGACTGCCGGCCAACGCGGAAAAGCGCGGCAAATGCCATTGCATCTTAGTAACCCAGGGGGGTGCGCGTGGCCCTCACGTTCTTCAAGTAAGACCCCAATTTATTATTTGCCTTGCTTTGAATTCCCTAACCTGGTGCAGGGCGGCAGAGTTGTTCGCAGTCTGCCCCTGCCCTCACGACCCATGGGTCGGCCACAACGGTCCGCAACCCACATGCCGCACGGCCAGGCTGAAGGCCAAGCCAGCCAAGAACGACGTAAGTGGGACCCTGTTGTAAGCGCTTAATACTTATTACCCGGCTGAGCCGGCTCACGACATTAAAATGCTCAGTCTGCGTGTGCCATATGGCAGCATCAGGCAGGATGTCACGCACGTGCAGCTAACAGCGCTTCTCTATCTACGGTCCTGGCCAGGTGAGTATGCTCATGCCAGAACAAATGGAATTGCTCTGGTGCGGGTATATGGGATTGGGCCTTGCATCCGACAATGGTAGCGTGAGCACCGCCAGTTGTAGGGCGCTAGGGGTTGGTCTTCCACCTGTGCTGTTAGATAGGCGGGTCACGGCGATTCAAGCCTGCAACACACTTTGTTTAGCATGTGGTGGTGTGGGTTCAGCAGTAGCTGCATGGATAACTGTGTGTGTGACATGGCACTCACGCGGCCGGTCCCACGCGCTGCTGTACCGGTAGTGGAGGTGCTGGCTGAGGTGGAAACCTGCTGCAGTAACTGGACTCGTGCTGGCTGAGGTGGAAACCTACTGCAGACGCTCCCATGCATGGCTTTCCCACAAGGGCTGGACCTCGTACGTGCACATAGTGCTCACTGCTGTCCCCACAATCCCATTCTCAGGGTGCTGGTAGAGATGCGAAACGTGCTGATACTCCCCATAACCTGCTCACCCATCGTCCTGCTGATTTCGGTGCCCACAGAACGCCCCCCTCACGCCTTGGGGTGCTGGCGGAGGTGCGGCAGGCGCTGGCCAAGCTGGCGGCGGCGGTGGGCGCACTGCAGGGCTTCACGGCGGCGGCAGCGGAGGCGGACGATGGGGTATGGTACGGCGGGCAGCGGGCGGCGGCACGGCGGCGGCGGTGAAGGCGCTGGTGCGGAGGCTGCCCCTGGCAGCGGCACGGAGCACGGAGCGCGTGACTGCGCCAGCAAGCAGGAGGGGGCGTAGGTCACGTGTCGCTGCACATGTATGTGGTGGGTGTACCACTTTTACAATTTATCGGTGTTGCCGCGGTACGGTACCGTAGTCAGGCTGTCTGGTGCTAGGAGCCACACGCTGGGGAGATAGGTACCGTACGAGGTATGGGTGTGGGGCGTACGTACGGCAGCATGATACTGAGGCGGTGGGGCGGTTGTACGGCAGCGCGCCGTTGAGGCATGGGCCATGTGTACGGCAGTGCGGTAATCGCGGCGTGGGGCACTTGTACGCCAGTGTGACATTGAGGCGTGGGGCACGTGTACGGCACCGCGGCATTGCGGCTTGGGGCGCGTGTACAGCACTACTGCGGTGTTGCGGCGGGGGCCGCGTGTAGGGCGGCGCGGCATTGCGGCTGCTCGGTGGGCATGCGGACAGGCTGATTGCCCGCAATCTGCTGTTGGCGGGCTTGCGGACACAAGCTGCGCCGGACGGACGTGCAGGGACGAACTGGTGGAGAGGCCTTGCGGGACGTGTGCGGATTATGCCAAACGGCAGCAGTAATACGCCTTGAGAACCATCAACGGCGCGGGTGTACCTACCGGTACTTGCTTGCGAGCGGACTTGCACGAGTCAACACGCCCTGAGTACCAAAGGGTCGTAGCGAGCTCTAATATGCTCTGCTGTCGCACACATGCACATGGCATGCATGCCACCCCGTCACGGCAATGCCAGCATGTAGCCAGCCGGCTTCCCCAGTCACGCTGCATTCATGCCACACAGGCCCTACCACACTACCTGCGCCTCCAGCCACCCGCGGCCCGTCGGAGCAGGCAGGACGTCTCCAGATGCTTACGACCTACGCCTGATGATGAATAAGCAACCGCCCGCTGAGCAGTGCTGAAGTGCCAATCGTCCTCGTGCTATCTACCGACCCTCACCTAGGTTGCAAAATACCGTAGTAGCTAACCTGTCCCACAAGAGCTACATAACGACTTCCTGAAGGCTACCATACAACCGTCGGTCCGTTCCTCCGCAGCAACCCAGCCCGTCCATGCTTTTCCTTACCCCCGCTGCAAGCAGAACCGGTACCCCTGCCTCATTCACTTTCACTCCACCTCCGCCGCCAGCAGCACCTCCTCCATCTCCACCATGCCCCCCTCTCGCGCCACCTTCAGGAGGGTGCGACCACCCTTGCACAGCACACGCGTGTTAGCCCCCGCTGCCACCAGCTCCCGCACCACGCCCACGTGCCCCTCCTGCACCGCAACACACAGCGGCGTGAGGCCACCACCAGCACGCCACCCCCCGCCACCATCACCGCCGCCCCTGCCGCTGGCCCCGCTGCCACCCCCGCTACCAGTCCCGCCGCAGCTGCCCTCCACCCCTTTCCAGACCTTCCCCTCGGCATCCCGCCAATCCAAAGTCGCCTCCACGTCCGCGCCCGCCGCCACCAGCGCCTGTACGGCATCCACGTGCCCAGCCGCCGCCGCAATGAATAGCGGCGGCGCGATGGCGCCCGCCTGAAGCTCCTCACCCGACACGCCGGCAGGCACCCGCCGCCCGGGGTCCTCCCCCGCCGCCACCAGCAGAGGTATGACCTCCGCTACCCCAATGCAAGCCGCCAAATGAATGACACGCTTCCCGCCTGCCCTCCACCCGCCCCTACTTCCCCCACCGCCGCTGTGGTTTTCAACGTCATCCCCTGGCGGTGCCCCTACCGTGGCCCGTGGGTCAGCCCCAGCCTGCAGCAGCATGTCCACGATCTCCGCGCGTACCGGGCCCGGGGTGTTGCGCGCCATGCACGCGATGCTGATGGGGGCCATGCCGTTTGTGCCCACCGCTGACGGGCTCGCACCTGCCCGCAGCAGCACCCCCACCACCTCCACGCAGCCATTGTATGTAGCAGGCAGCCTCCAGCGGTGACTGACGATCACCGGGTAGGAAGTTGGGGTCGGCACCAGCCCGCAGGAGGTCATGGACGGCCGCCGTGTTGCCAAGGCAGGAGGCGATGAGGAGGGGGCGGGGCTCGCCCGTGGGCACGACGTCTGGACTGGCGCCGAGGCACAGCATGCCCCGAATGCGCTCATTGTCGCAGGTAAAGCAGGCCGCCATGAGAGCAGTGTAGCGCTGCTTAATCCCTACTACTGCGTCCAGGTTCAGCGCTCGCACGAGGGGCAGTGGCGCCATGAGGGCGACGGCGATCCTTGCAATGGATGTCGGCGACCAGATGAACGCATAGATGATGTAGCACATGGTGAAATATGCTGGAAATTTGAGCGCGAGGTCCACGTACAACGTGATGTAGATGAAAAGGCCGAGGAACCCGAGGAAGCCGAAGGCCATGAGCGCCAGGACCCCCAGTTGAGCCGCTGTGAAGGGAAGCCCTTGGTCATGATCCTCAGGCACAGCAGCAGCTTCCTTTCGGCCAGACGGGTCTGTCAGCTCCTGCCTGCGAGCCCTCATCCTGCTTTGGAGTCTCCCGCCAGCCGGAGAAGAAGGCTGAACCGGTGGTGCAAGGCTTGCGATCATCTGCATCTCCCAGGGGTTTGGAAGAGCACCTTGGTGCTGCTGGCCGTAACCGTGGCGCAGTGGCCGTAACCGTGGCGCAGTGGCCGTAACCGTGGCGCAGTAAGCAGGCGCCTGTTGTGCAAAGCGCGGCACCCCCAAAGCCGTCTGTTTGGGGCCGCTGGTGAGCAGCTAGACCTCGACAGCATGCTTTCTTTTTAACTGTATAAGAAGCAAGACAGTGATTTGTAGGTTGCTGCACAACAAGGCGTGTCAGGCCTATGTGAAGGACTGCCGGCCAACGCGGAAAAGCGCGCGGCAAATGCAATTGCATATTAGTAAGGGGGATGCGCTGGCCTTCACATGCTTTGTATATTATCTCTTATATTTGATTCTTGCTTTGAATTCCATAATGAACCTGGTGCAGGGCGGCAGGCGGTTCGCGGTCTGCCCCTGCCCCCATGACCCATGGGTCGGCCACCACTATCCGCAACCCACATGCCGCACGGCCAGGCTGAGGACGAAAGTAGAGCCCGTCTTTCTTGTTGGCGGCCGAACTTTGCGTGTGTGGGTCCATACTGTAAGCGCTGAAAGGCTGAAGCCTTGATGACCCTGTCCTCAAAACTAGTACATGCCAGGATGTTACGTGCAGCAGCTCATCAAGGGTGCAGCTAGCAGCACTCCTTTCGGGGCCGGGCCAGGTGGGGCCGGATAAGCCTGTCTACGTGCAGCGCGTCAGCAGCATGTATGTTGTATGGAACAGCATTGAGCATGCAGCGACCTACAGCAATGTAGATAAGCGCACAGATGATGGCTGTGCATATCTGAAGTTCCGTCAACAGCTCCAATCCAGACCACCTGCCGCGCTACACATCTTCCTTTCCACAGAGACTGTTTGGCACACACGTACACGTACACGTGCTTGTCCTGAAGCGTTGCTCGCTGCCTTTCCAACCTATGCGCGTTCTGTTGGCTTCATGGATCATGAAACAAGTACTACAGTACGGCATCGAGTCACTGCTCATCAATGCTCTGACACCTGTGCAAGCGTGCCGCAGGGGCCGTACAGGGCCGTTCCGAGCACTAAGATTCATCACTCAATGTCCTTCTCCGCCACCAGCGGCGTGCAACCGCTGCCTAGGCGCAAGGCTGCCCGGTGCTGCTGGTGCTGCAACGCAACCAGGACCGCTCAGAGGCAGCAAAAATCATTGTCACGACAGCTACAAGCCCATGCCGGTGTCTCGCCCACCACCTGCTGGCCTCCATGACCACCCCCGCAGCTCTGGATACCGCATAGGCTGGGCCTGCCTCAGAGCGTGTGAGCGTCCACCCACCGTCACGCGTGCAAAGCATCGATATGCACCATTAGTCACATCCTCCGTATCACGTGCCCTTGTCTTCAAAAACCTCACGTACGTACTCCACGCCTGCTTGTCCTTGTCCTGTGTCTGGATGCCCGACACTCCCCATCCCACCCCACCACATGCTCCCAAGCCCATCCTTCCTAGCCCACCCGGTTACTCCACCAGCTTCCGCCCCATGACCGCGCCGCCCGACTTGCCAGGGAACCTGAACACCTCCTCGAACCCGCACTTGCCATAGAACGTCACAGCCTCCGGGTTCCCAGACACGCACACAGCCCGCGTCGCCCCGCGCTCCACCGCCACCCGTAACGCCCGCTCCAGCAGCGCCCGCCCGATGCCCCGCCGCCGCATAGCCACGTGGGTCACCATCCGGAACACCAGCACGTCAGTGTCATACAGCTGCTTCCCGTGCATCCTCTCCTCCTGCGCCGTGAACCCGTGGGGCCCGTTCTCCTCCTTCTTCCATGCCGCCCCCTGCTTGCCGTTCCCAATACCATTGGCACGTCCGCTGTCATCGGTAACGGTATCTTTCCGCGCGCCAGTGCCCAGCTTGATGCCCACGCCTCCAACCACCTGACCGTTGGCCTCGTCAACCGCCACCCAGTAGTCACGTCCAGGGGAGGTCACCCAGCTGTCGTACAGCGCCCACATGTCCTTGTACTGCGGCTTGATGAAGACGTGCAGCGCGAGGACCTTGAAGATGGGCGTGGCGAGGGGCTTGGGCATGGTGCGCATGGCAACCCACGCCGCCAAGACGACGGCCGCCGGAGCTGCTGACAGAACCCAGGTCGCCGCAGCAAACCTGGACACCCGCTGCACGAGGACGTGCTGGGCAAACGCCTGCAGCGCTGTGTGCGCGCTCGAAAGCCATGACGCCCTGGCTCCCGCGGCGGTTGTGGCTGCTGGTGGTGCTGCTGCTGCAGCGGCGCTGACCACAGCTGGCAGCGCGGCGTGGAGTGCGGCGATGAGGGCCAGGAGCGCAGCTGCCCGCAGCACCTTGCGAGCCCACCTGGCCCACGCAGTGGGCATGAACCGCTCAAGGGTCTCGCCCCAGCCCTCTAGCCACATGTATTATATCGCATTCTGGTCACTGGGGCGGAGGCGCCTGAGGGAGACGCCACAGTCGGCTGGGGCTGCGGCTGGTGGGGCAGCGACCGGCTGCTGCGCTGGGGCCGGGGCCGGGGCCTGCTCGCAGCTTTCCGCCGGGGCGGACTCTGCTCCAGTGTCTATGATCTTTTTACCCATTGTATAGGGACAAATTAGCGCGGAGGAGTGTGCGTGCGCGAGGCAGCGCGCAAGCGAGGAACGAGCGGCGCGTCGTCAAGGGCTGGGGCACGGAGTATAGACAATAAGTAGTACTACAGCGCTTTATTTTTGCCAATATGAGTGACGTGTATCGACTATCGGCGCGTCAGTGCTTTTGCAGTTTCACGACGGTAGGTCCTGGTAGGTCACAACCACAATGCCGAGTCGTCATCCTATCTCAGCTCCTGCTCAGCTCTCCACCCCACACGTGTTTCATATGAGTATCAGTTGATGGAAGCGCAAGTAAGCTGCCGCCGGCGTCACAAACTGCCCCAGTCATCTTCGGAATTCCAATGCACGCGCAGCACTTGCACAGCACTTCAGTCCGGCTCATACAGCAGCCGGCAAGCACAGGAAATTCCAGAAGCATAGCGAGCAACGGTTGTCACACAACATTCCATAAGTGTTATGTCATATACTGCGTTGCAGGGTGACCCATGGGGCGTTGCGTGGTGTTGCCGCTGCTGCTGCGCCGTCCTCCTGACGAGCCCCTCAACAGGGCCCCAGCGTGCAAGCCAGCACCTACAGCACCTACACGCTACACCAAGCTCTGCAAGCAGTCAGCTGTAAGCAGACCCTGCGGATGCAGTCTTCTGACCACAGGCAACACGCACGTCGGTGGCAACCCCGCAGGCGCCTGCGCATGCCTGCTGCATTTCCGTTCAGGCATCTGTATGGGGACACAGGGAGAGCCCCCGAGCGTGCCAGCCTCACAGCCCCGAATCCCCACTCCGGCCCCGAAATCCTGTGCGGGCGCGCACCCGTCTGTGCCGCGGCTTTTGTACGGCTCACTTGGTGAGGAGAGGCAGCGCAGCAGGCAGCACCATGCAGGTTCAACTGTGTAGTTACAGAACCTGTGTACATGATGGCTGGGACTAACCCCCGTGTCCCTGCTGATGGCCAGGACCAGCCTTGCTTGCTAGTTGGGAGCTTGGGACGGGGCTGGGCTCTGTAGCGGGACCAAAACTGGGGCCCACTGCCTTGACTGTGGGCGCACAGCCTTCCAGCCTCACGGAAATGACTGTGGCCTCATCCGTCCGCCGGTCAGCCCTGGCCAGGGGACAGGAGGTGAAGCGAAGGGGTCGGGGCAGGGGTCGAGGGGTGGGAGCACGGGGTGCAGGGGTTCATGTTGTGCATTTCGCTCACGTCCAATCCTGACTTCCTGAGCCAAATACCTTATAAAATCTGTTTGTATATACTTACTTGGTTGCTGGGGCTCTGTTGGGCGTGCACAGAGAGGTTAGGGTTCGGGCCGTGCGGTGGGCTTGAGGTGGCTGCCGTTCTTCACACCTGATTCTCATAGTCCAGGTCACATGCATGAGGGGTTTCACAGCACTATAGGCCACATTCCGGACCGACTGGACTGACGTAGGCACTGGCGGGCCTGGTGCAGTCAGGTGCAATGAAGCCATGAGTGAGGCTGCGCAATTGCAGGTACCGCACCGGGGGGACAACGAAGGGAACCACCACCACAGAACGGTAAAGGGTTGAAGCTAGCTACGTTGTTGCCAGGGAGGCGGTCAGATTGATACCTACCGTATCATAACGTTTCGGTGTTCTTGCTTCATTGCCGCGCGCACACTGCAATTGGCAAGTCGCCTGCCCAGCCCACGGCCCCATGTGCACGTGGCCCCGCAGCCACAGGACACAGAAGATGGGCTGCGCAGGAGGTGGGCTGCGCAGCCGCCCTACCTGCAGAGGACCGTGTGATTGTACAAGTGTATAGCTTTCAATTGCACCACCAGGGTTGGGTTCTAGTAGGCGCGTCACATGAGCCACAGTGCTGCAGTACACTCACAGCAGTCTCGCGGGTCGCCGGCCCGTATGTGTGACGCCCAAGAGCGGCAAGCTGTAAATTTGACCCTGTATGTTTATCACTCTGCAAACAACAGTTACGCTACACTTTCCGGCGGGTTGCACTTTCGTGCTAAAACGCTGCTGTCAAACTGTGTCAGTGTTCTGTTTCAAGCTTACCGAGACAGACCTGAAGAGATGTTTGTTACCGCAAGCAATGAACACATATACTTTTTGAATCAGGGGCAACAGGAACGGCGACATTCTCGGTGACCGAGAACCATTCTGGAGCGGGAACGAACAGCAATACCGCAAATGAATGGCTACACCTGCATTATACTACTTCTCTTGACGACCTCTTGGGCTCAGCTGGCCGTAGCAGGTGTGGACCTCGAGTCCTGCGCCCTCTGCCCAGCTGCCGTTGAGCCCGTGTGCGACCCCGGGGGGCAGCTGACGTTCAACAACAGGTGCCTGGCAGAGTGCCAGGGCGTTCTCAACTCCCTCCCTGGTGCTTGCGAAGGTGCGATGCGCCGCAGCATCACGTTAAACAACACAATACATCCACGCGCTACCTCATGCCTTGGGCAACACCCCTGCTGCCCTCGCCGCAGACCCCCTGCTCGATGTGGGTCAAACTGCAACAGCCAGCGCGCCCCCTCCGCCCCCTGCATCGCGCTTCAGACTCAGCGCAAGGATGGACCTTACCGCGTTGAAACGCTTCTCCTCCGAGGGCTACGTATACCTGGGCCATGCAATGGACCTGGGATACACGGGCATTCCCACGCAGGAGCAGCAGCAGCAGGCCGACGCCAGGCGCCGGCAGCGGCGGCGTGCCGTCCAGGAGACTGACGGGTGAGCAGAGCCGTACGCGCACTTGACCAGCAGGCGGTACGTACGTAGCTGGCGATGTGCTATGGCAATCTGTTGCAGGGGTAGGCCTTCAGCAGGTGCCAGGGGGCGTGAGCACGTGGCCAGGTCGAACCGCACGCAGCCGAACACGCATGCAAGCATGACACTCCCAGTTGCAACGTGAAATCGCAGCACCGAATGTGTATATTGCACCTCGCCAGTCTGGTGAATCATGGTTGCCCATGCTCCGACGACAGGTTCGAGGCCGCAGCGCCCCCCGCGGAGCCCCCCCGCCGCTTGTTCCGCTCCTTCCGCCTCTACGAGGACGGCTCCTTATACGCAGAGGCCGAGCCGTGGGAGTTTGAGGAGACGCTGGCACCCACCGCACAGTCCACGGAAGGCAGCCAACGCGTCCAAAGCAACAGCAGCATAAGCAACAACACCAGCAGCAGCAGCACCGGCGCCGTCTCCTCCAGGCGCCTGCTAAGCATGGATAGGTATACGCGATCGCGCCGGGCGGTGCTGCAGTATGATGCCAGGTACCCCGTGTCCAGCGCTAGCTACTGGCCCAACAACGCCATAGCACACATGGTGTTCACCACCAACCAGGACACGGGCGCGGCGTCGGCGTGCACCGGCACCTGGGTCACGGGGTACGACGTGCTCACGGCCGCGCACTGCCTCACCAACTGGACGCTGGGCAACCAGCCCAACAGCTACAACGAGTGGAGCCGATACAACGTAAGTGCCAAGTGGTACAGTACATGCTGCTGAAGGCTCCATGGGAAAGCCACATGTGATCGCCTTGTAGGCTCTGCACATGACGGTACGGCAGCTGCCCGGGTGAAGCTGTGTGCTCGAGGCAATTAAAGCGAGGATGGGCAGTTTTTGCTGATTTGTGTTTTGGGTGTTGCAGATCCGGCCGGGGCTCAACGGCTCCACTGCGCCCTTCGGGCGGTACAACGCGCTGTGGATCTCGTTCTACCGGGCAGAGTACTCCACCGGCCAGGGCGACTCGTCCGTCAACTACTTTGACATCGGGATGATCCGGGTGCTGTTCACGGCCCTGGTTAGCCTGCCGTACCACTCGTACTTGGGGTACAAGTACGACTGCAGTACGGTAAGCTGTGAAGCTAAACGAAATTTGTGCTAGGACTGACGCTCAAGCTAGGGAGCTGTGAGAACCAACACCCCGGCAAGGCATCGTGATACTGTTGTCTCGGAATCCATGTGCATCAGCAGTGGGCTGAAAAGGATGTGTTTGTCGGCTGCTGCCCTGTGCCGTGCTGCTGCGCAGGAGCTCTATTCCGTCACCACGTGCGGCTATCCCCGCGACAAGGCGGACTCCACCAATAAGACCTACCTTGAGGACTTCCTGTGGTACCAGTACTGCTGCGACTTCACATTCGGGGGAGCTGCGTGCCAGCCCAGCGCGTTGGTGAGCCAGCTACGCACGGCTTTGTCATGGTCACGAAAAACGTTGACTGTACGCATCCAGAAAGCAAGGATATGTGCGTACTGAACGCACTGAAAGGATATGTGCGTACTGAACGCAGCAGTACAAGGCGGCTTCGCGCACTGCCTAACCGCCGCGCGGAAGCCAGCCCGTACGAGAGCGGCACGTCCCGCACAGCCACCCCAAGACACCGCGGGCGCAGTACTAGGCTCGCCACGTGCACGCCGCATGCCTGACCCTTCGCACCCGTCCCCCCCAGCCCCGCCCTGGTGCTGATAACACACGCTTCTGTGGCGCCCGGCCGTACACGGGGTCACGCCATCCAGCTAGCTGCATAGCACATGCAGCGGCTATCAGCATAACGAACACAACTGCCCAACATGCGCGACTCCCCCAGGTGTACGGCGCATCCCAGCGACCTTCGGCATACCGGTACAAAATTTCACCCACTATACCTGTGCAACAAACATGTCGGTCACCATGACTGCCACAAAAGCACACCACCTTCACCGCTTTGCACGGTACGGCAACCCCCAGGTGTACGGCGCATGCAGCGGCCTGCCCGGCCAGTCCGGCAGCGCGGTCATCGACCTTGCGGACAACCGCATCGTGGGCGTGCTGTCGGGCTACTTTGTGGCCGACAACTGGACGTCCATCTGGGTGCCCATCACGGCGCAGCACTTCGCAGCCCTGGAGCGCTGGCGCTGGCGGCCGGGCATGGGCGTGTCGGCCATACCGCCCGCCTACCCCTCGCCGCCGCCCCCGCCGCCCTTCAACGTCTCGCGGCACCTGTGTAAGTGCCAATGCAGCACGCGCGTCAGAAGGCTGATTGCCATTACCCCTTCAGCAGGACCGCACGTGGACATTGGTGTGTAGCAGTGCTTCTTCTTGAAGATTTGTGGCCGTGTCCTGAGGTGTTCCCCGGTGTGCCTCTGGCACGTGACACGTGGCACGCCGCAGGCGACAGCAGCCAGTACGGCGTTGTACGTCTGCAGCCCACCGACCCCGGCAACGGTACACGTGGCCGCGTGGAGGTGTGCCTCACGGACGGCATCACAACCGATTGTAAGTCATGCACGGCACAACAACAAAGCAGGAGCAACTTACGTCGCCTCTAAGGCGTACAGTTATGTCCGCAGGATGGCGCGGTTGCCCAAGGGTGCAGCTGGAGCGTGCGTTGCCTGTGCCACACAAATCCATGCCTGCCGATGCGCTCGTGCTGCTGTCGTAGCGCACTATCCGCACGCTGCGTCTCCCAGTCTCCTTACCAGCCCTTACCTGTTCTGTGTGTCTCTTGCTCCCGCTTTCACCCACGACCTGCTAGTGCGTATTTACACAGACTACTGGGGCGGTGTGTAATCCGCCTAGTGGGGCTGTGGCTTGACTGGTGCCATGAACTATACCCTGTGCCTTCCGCTCCGCGTGCGTTTGTGCCAATACAGACTACTGGGGCGGCGTGTGCTCCACCTCTTGGGGGTACCCTGAGGCGGAGGTGGTGTGTCGGCAGCTGGGCATAGCGGGCGACTCCGTCCCCACCTGGATGGACGCGGGCTCGCAGCCGCCGGACCAGGCGTACATCTGGGTGAGGGGCCTTGAGGGGGCCTTTGGGGGAACACTACTGGTGCAGGACAAGGGGTATGTGCTCGGGCATACCGGTAATCAATGTTGTTTGTCGTCGGCTGCACAGTCCTGCACTGAGGTACCTATCCTTGCGGTGGCAAGCGGCATGCCAGCGCGGCCCGGAGCCTGTCGCACTCGCTCGCTCGCTGCACCACGAGCCCACCGTTGGCGCTGCAGCGCGCTGAGGGACAACTGGTCGATGCAGGTTAGAGGGATTGAGTGCGGCGGTAGCGAGTCGCAGCTGACCCATTTGGCTCCCCCCGACTCCGCCTTGCAATAAACGCCATGTTCGTCAGTATATGTCTTTCGCTGTGCCTCTTGCCGCGCAGGTGAGCGGCCTGGAGTGCGACGGCAGCGAGGCGCAGCTGACGGCCTGCAGCTACCTGGGCTGGGGCAACTTCGAGAGCTGCGCGCTCAACCAGGTGGCGGGCGTGGCGTGCGGCCTCAACCTGGTGGACAGCGGGTCCACGGACGCGAGCATCAACAGCACCTACCAGTACGCGGACTACCCCTGTGAGTGGGCGCGGTGGCGCGCGGATATCGTGTTGCCAGTGCCGTGTGCTTATAGCGGCGCCGTGTGAGGTGTGGTGTTTGCGACACCATGCATCAACGGCACCTACCGGTGTGTCGAGTACACCTGTGCATGGGGGTGCGGGTCTGCTTGAACTCTTGGTCCCCACCAGCCTGCACAACGCTGTCATGCGACAGGCCTGCTGTGCGGTGACGCTTGTCACTCGTCACGCGCGCCAATCACAAGCAAAGGTTCATGTGTCAAAGCTTGGAGCCCAAGACATTGTTGCATTGTGATGTGCTACAGGCACCGCGGGGCAGGAGGACTCACTGCGAATTCTAGGCGCCGGCGATATTGCCGCCGACAGTGGCAGGCTGGAGATATGCCGGCAGGGGCAGTGGGGCAGGTGAGTCGGCCTGCTTGCAAGTGTTGATCAGCCGTGGCACTTGGGGGCAGGACGGGTCGAGGCACAGCCAAAAGGCTTGTTTCTTCGCCAGAGACGCATGCCTGGCGAGGTTGTTCGCATACCTTCTGCTTCCCTAACAAGTTATGCTGGTGCTGCTGCCACTGTTGCTGCTACAGCGTGTGCGACAATCGCTGGGACGACCTGGACGCCTCCGTGGCGTGCGTCCAAATGGGCTATGCGTACGGCACGGCGCTCAACGGCAGCAGCACCCCCAACGGCCCCAACGGCATGCGGACGTGGATGTCCCTGGTCAACTGCGGGTGGGTGGCGCACATCGTGGTGCTGCTACATCCGTTCCACGATAAGTGCATAACAGTGCTCCGAGGACGTCTGCACACCGTACATTGGAGACAGAGCTTTTCAACTTCGCATCCGCCATTCCTACCGCGGCCGCCGTCCCACTGCTGCCCACCACCTGACACGTTCCATCCTTCTTTGTTTCCGCCAGGGCGCAACCGTGAACGAACTGCCCCGCTGCTGCCGCCTGCCAGACAGGTTTCCTACTTTCCCTTGTAACCCTTGTTCCGCCGCAGCGGCTCCGAGTCCGGCCTGGCCGCCTGCTCGTACGGCACGCCCGGCGTGGATGCCAGCTACTGCACGCACGCGTCGGACGCGGGCGTTACCTGCTCCAACAGCCCCCTGGCGCCGGCCATCCCGTACCAGGCAGATACATGTGAGGGCCTCCACAAAGCAACATCGCGGATACCGTACTGCAATGGCTGCGCACGGATTCCTTAGAGCTTGCTCAGTCTTCATCGCACTAGTCACTTTTCCACAGCGGGGCTCGCGCACAACGCTCCGCCGCTTTCCGAGCCTTGTCATACGCAATGCCATGTTGCAAATGCAAATACGTCATTGTACACAATACAGATCTAAGCTTTTGTCAACCGACGCTGCAGGTGGCGCCGACGGGCAGCTGCGGCTGGTGTCTGTTGCTGACGTGGTCACGCCCTCCGGCAGCAGCTCGGGGCGCGTGGAGGTGTGCTACAAGGGCCAGTGGGGCGCCGTGTGCGGGGACGCCAAGTGGAGCTACGAGGACGCCAGGGTGGCGTGCAGGTGAGGTGTTGAGGGACTCACGGCGTCACGGGATGCTGCTGCCCGTCTGGGCTGCGATATGCAGCAAACAACACAGTTGGCACCGTGTGGTAGTCTCCTTTTTAATGGCTGCAACAGCAGCAGCAGCAGTACGCTCGCCGTAATGACGCTGGCACGCATCCTCATTCCGTGTCCCTCCTGCCCTGCCCCCAGGTCCCTGGGTCTGCCGTACGCCTCCGCCTTCAACACCACCCAGGACGGGGGCCTGCCGGTGTGGGTGTCCCAGGTGCAGTGCAGCGGGCGCGAGAGCGACTTCGGCCGCTGCCGCGCCTGGGGCTGGCTGCCCGTGGACAACTGCGCGGGAAGCAGCAGGGCGGCGGCCGTGTGCTCGGCCCAGCCCATCGCCTTCTCGCCGCCGCCGCCTTCGGCGTATGCTTGTGAGTGGTTACAGAACCCTACCTGCGATGGTCACAGTGTATCTAGCGGTGACAGGGCCAAACACGGGCATACGCTGGTGTTTGGCGTCGGGCAGGGACTGGGGTTACGCGCGGGCTAGTAGCTTCCTGCGGTTCCGCAGCATTCAATTCCACCGCTCATAGAACAATCATCAGCACGTGGGTGCGTAACAGATCCTTGCCTACTCGTCCGAAGGCTCTACGACCAGAGCCGTGCGGCTGGGGACAATGCAGGTCGACCAGGTGGCAGCCACACACGGCGCCACCACTACTTGTTCCAATCAGTCCCTACACCCCGTCAACTTGCTCTCCGCAGGCTCGACCACAGGCGCCGTGCGGCTGGGCGCCGTGCAGGTCGACCTGGTGGCAGCCACACACGGCACAACCTACATTAATTGTCCAAATTTCTCTTTCCAACCCTTTCCTTTCTCCCCCGCAGGCTCGACCACGGGCGCCGTGCGGCTGGGCGCCATGCAGGTGGACGCGGCGGCGGGCACCGTGGGCGGCCGCCTGGAGTTCTGCTTCGCAGGCACCTGGGGCACCGTGTGCCAGGTACGGTACGCAGAATAATGTACCGCACCCCTGCGGTACCGGTACCGGTACAGTACCCTGGAAGAAGCTACACCCAAGGCTCGAGATGCGCGCTTTGACTGGGTTGGTCAAAGGGTCCGTATCAGGGCCGTACCTGGGCGCACGGCAGTTCAGCAGCTGAGTCCGGTTGCAGCCCCCGTGTGCCGGCACCTGCACACACCGGCACCGGTACGTGAGAGCACCCGGCCGATGCTAGCAAGCCGTGCCACCGGGCAGCGACCCCCCTCGCCGGTTGCTCCCTGCTGGCTCACTCCCAGCCCGCCGCCCCCTGCCCGTGCCCCATGCAGGACTCCTGGTCCGCCTTCGAGTCGCGTGTCGCCTGCCGCCAGCTGGGCTACCCGTACGGCATCGCTCGTACCGCCGGTACGTACGGCAACGCGCCGGCGGACCAGTACACGTGGCTGGGCTACCTGGCGTGCAACGGCAGCGAGTCCAGCATCTCGCAGTGCGTGGGCGTTGTGGTGGTTAACGGCGTGGCGTACGCCTCCGGAGCCATCCGTACGTACAACTCGTCGTCCACCTCGGCGGCCTCCTGTAACGCCCACGAGAACGACCTCGCCATTACGTAAGTGCCGTACGCACTCTTAGGTGTCAATTGGGGCAGGGGCGCTTGAGCAGCTGCACAGAGGTGTTGCAGACATGGATACCGCATGCCTGAGATACGGTAAGCTGAAGGGACGTTTTTGCTCGCAGGTGTGCGAGCACGCTGCTGTCGCCCCCGCCCGCGGCCGTGTCGTGCGCCGACGGGGCGCTGAGGCTGGCGGACGGCCCCAGCCCTTCAGCCGGCCGTGTGGAGGTGTGCTACCAAGGTAAGCCGCCGCATGCACCATTGGGAGATGATTATGTTACTGTAATGCGGTGCACGCATGGTGTATAGTGTAAGTGAATGTGAAGACCTTGACTTGCGGCTGGCCTCCTCGGTACCGCTGAGTTCCTGGGTCTGCCCGGTCTGCCCGCTCTGCTACCAGGGTAACACTGCGCCAACACCTCTGTACACAGCTGCTAACGTTTGTTGTTCAGGCCTGCTTCGCACGCCCCGCTACACGCACCCGTTCCGAGAAACGTACCGGTAACCCAAATGCCTTGTTTCCCGCCGCCCTGACCCGCGGGTCGCTGCCCTGGCTTGCAGGCACGTGGCGCACCATGCCGAGCAGCAAAGCGGACACCTCCCTTTCGGATCCGTTAGCACCCCTTTTTCACATGCAAACATCTTTCTGGGCGCTGCCCTGGCTTGCAGGCTCGTGGGGCACCATCTGCAGCCAGCAATTCGACAACGTCACGGCCGTCATCGCCTGCCGCCAAGTCACCAACAGCCTCAACGCCGTGGGCCACACCTACGGCCTCAACGGCACCTTCACCGCCACCCAGACCTGGCCGCGCTTCGCGCCCGCGCTCACCACCGTCAAATTCTGGCTGGATGGGCTCTTTTTCAGGGGCAACTGCCTCGGCAACGAGTCGCGCCTCATCGACTGCGTCCCTCCCCAAGCCTGGGGTGCTGTGTCGAGTACCTGTAACACGCAGTCACTGGGCGTGGGCATCTTGTGTTGGCCGACGCCGACGATAAAAGCGGACGAGGACCGGCTGTACCCCGTATCCCAGGAGCCGTACACGTGTACGACGTCCGGCGCGTATCGCCTGGTCAATGGCCCCGCGTTCGGCATCGGCAGAGTCGAGGTGAGGAATCGATGTCTGGGGCTCAGGCATGGGGTTGGAAAGCGCAGGTGGTGCTGGCGGCGGGGTCGAGGATGTCGGTGGCAGTGGGATCTCAGGGCCGCATATACCGGTACCCCTCATCAGCTTTATGCATGTGCCCTGTGTGCCTAGGGCACTGCGTTGGCGTTGTGCCGCGTCATCACCACTTCACCACAACGTCAGCTGCTCGCTGAATCACGGATGCCTAATTAATAAGGCGTTTGTACCCATGCCCTGAATTGTCTGTGCAGGTGTGCCTGAACGGGCAGTGGGGCGCCGTGTGCGGCACGGGCTGGAACCGCAACGCGGCCATGGCGCTGTGCAAGACCCTGGGATACGCCAGCGGCTACATCCCCTTCAACGCCGGCAACAACGTGCTGCTCGCTGGTCCCCTGCTCATGGGCGACAAGGGAACCAACCAGCCCGTGTGGATCTACAACACCAACTGCGGCACCACCGCCGCCTCCATGTCCGCGTGCACCCTCACCTACACCGGCACCTGCAACACCACAACCGCAGGCCTCGGCCGCGTGGTCTGCACCTCCTCCACCTACTTTAACCCACCGCCGCCGCCCGCGCCCTTCCCCCCAAGCCCCGCCCCGCCGTCGCCCCCGTCGCCGCCAAGGTCGCCCAGCCCGCCCAACAGCCCCTCCCCACCGCGCCCTTCACCGCCCACCTCCCCGAGCCCGCCTAGCAGTCCTTCACCACCAAGGTCGCCTAGCCCGCCTAACAGCCCCTCCCCGCCAAGCCCTTCGCCTCCCCTGTCTCCGAGCCCGCCCAACAGTCCGTCGCCCCCAAGGAGTCCATCGCCACCCGCCAGCCCTTCCCCTCCCACAAGCCCGTCACCCCCAAGCTCCCCAAGCCCTCCCACAAGTCCTTCCCCACCTACTTCCCCCAGCCCTCCCACGAGTCCGTCCCCTCCCGTCAGCCCGTCCCCATCCAGTCCTTCGCCTCCCCTTCCTCCTTCACCCCCCATGAGCCCTTCGCCCCCAACGTCTCCAAGTCCTCCCACGAGCCCTTCGCCTCCCACGAGCCCATCACCTCCCAACTCCCCGTCCCCGCCCGTTTCTCCTTCACCGCCCACAAGCCCTTCACCACCCGCCTTTCCATCCCCGCCCACAAGCCCTTCCCCACCCGCCTCTCCTTCGCCACCCACAAGCCCTTCCCCGCCCGCCTCTCCATCACCACCCACAAGCCCTTCACCACCCGCCTCTCCATCACCACCCACAA
>VFQN01000604.1_pt1 | contig 65836 bp, 51 predicted proteins | sample 3512371 | NCBI WGS metagenome assembly VFQN01 (sample SAMN10412370, study PRJNA504923) | tailings metagenome | isolation source: Replicate 2 from Balatoc abandoned mine | place: Philippines: Itogon, Benguet | collected 2017-08-28 | reverse complement strand
ATCGCGTAAAAATCAAAGATGCACAGGACAAGCAGTATGACGATGTCGGATTCCACCCTTCTCGTACCGGACAAGGACTGGTGGCGTGGCGCGGTGATCTACCAGATCTATCCGCGCTCCTATCAGGATACCAACGGTGACGGGATCGGCGACCTCAGGGGGATTGCGGAGCGGCTTTCCCATGTCGCCTCCCTCGGTGTGGATGCGATCTGGATATCGCCCTTCTTCACCTCGCCGATGAAGGATTTCGGCTACGACGTCTCCGACTACCAGGACGTCGATCCGATCTTCGGTGCGCTCGCCGATTTCGATGCGCTGATCGCCGAGGCGCATCGCCTCAACATCCGCGTGATGATCGACCTCGTGCTGTCGCACACCTCGGACAAGCATCCCTGGTTCGTCGAAAGCCGTTCCCGGCGCACCAATCCGCGGGCGGACTGGTATGTCTGGGCCGATTCCAAACCGGACGGCACGCCGCCGAACAACTGGCTGTCGATCTTCGGCGGTTCGGCCTGGCAATGGGATCCGACGCGCCTGCAATATTACATGCACAACTTCCTGACCTCGCAGCCGGACCTCAACCTGCACAATCCGGAAGTGCAGGATGCGCTGCTCTCGGTCGCCCGCTTCTGGCTGGAGCGCGGCGTCGATGGCTTCCGTCTCGACACGATCAACTTCTACTTCCACGACAAGGAGCTACGTGACAACCCGTCGCTCGCCCCCGAGCGCCGCAACGCCCAGACCGCGCCGGCCGTGAACCCCTACAACTACCAGGAACATCTCTACGACAAGAACCAGCCGGAAAATCTGGAGTTCCTCAAACGGTTCCGTGCGGTCATGGAGGAGTTTCCGGCCATCGCTGCCGTTGGCGAGGTGGGCGACAGCCAGCGCGGCCTTGAAATCGCCGGTGAATACACGTCCGGCGGCGACAAGATGCACATGTGCTACGCCTTCGAGTTCCTTGCGCCCGAACCGCTGACACCGGCCTTCGTTGCCGACACGCAGCATGCCTTGGAAAAGGCGGCGCCCGAGGGCTGGGTCTGCTGGGCCTTCTCCAACCACGACGTCATGCGCCATGTCAGCCGCTGGGGCAGCGCCGTCACCGATCATGAGGCCCATGCCAAGCTGCTGGCCAGCCTGCTGATGTCGCTGCGCGGCTCGGTCTGCATCTACCAGGGCGAGGAGCTGGCCTTGCCGGAAGCCGAGCTTGCCTATGAGGACCTGCAGGATCCCTATGGCATCCAGTTCTGGCCGGATTTCAAGGGCCGCGACGGCTGCCGCACGCCGATGGTCTGGGAAAGCACCGAGCTGTCCGGCGGCTTCAGCAAGGGAAAACCCTGGCTTCCAGTGCCGGCCGTTCATCTCGAGCGCGCTGTCGACATACAGGAGGGGGACGCGGCTTCGGTGCTTGCGCACTACCGGCGCTTTCTTGCCTTCCGCAAGGAGCACGTGGCATTGGTGAAGGGCGAGATTGCGTTTCAGTCGGCCGAAGGCGCGATCCTTTCCTTCGTGCGCACGCACGGCAACGAGAAGGTTTTCTGCGCTTTCAACATGAGCCCGATCGCGCGCCTTGCGGATTTGCCTGATGGCACGCTGCAGGTTCTGGAGGGCCACGGGTTTGAAAGCATGATGCATGCGGAAAGCATCGAACTTCCGGCCTGGAGCGGGTTTTTCGCGCGCTTCGTGTAACCGGTCAGAACAATTCCGGCGAAAGTGGAAGGCGGGTCGCCTCCGGAACTGCGCCAAACAGGGACTATAGGGGAGAGAGACATGACAGGGCTGGTACTCAAGGATATCCGCAAGTCCTACGGCGCGGTGGATGTGATCCACGGCATCGATCTCGATATCAAGCAGGGCGAGTTCATCGTCTTCGTCGGCCCGTCCGGCTGCGGCAAGTCGACCCTGCTGCGCATGATCGCGGGCCTTGAGGAGATCAGCGGCGGCGAGATGACGATCGACGGCGAGCGCGTCAACGACGTGCCGCCTTCCAAGCGCGGTATCGCCATGGTGTTCCAGTCCTATGCGCTCTACCCCCACATGACCGTCTTCGACAACATGGCCTTCGGCATGCGCATTGCTGGCGAAAGCAAGGAGGAGATCGACCGGCGCGTGCGCTCGGCTGCCGATATCCTCCAGCTCACCAAATATCTCGACCGCCTGCCCAAGGCGCTCTCCGGCGGCCAGCGTCAGCGCGTCGCCATCGGTCGCGCCATCTGCCGCAATCCGAAAGTCTTCCTGTTCGACGAACCGCTGTCCAATCTCGACGCTGCCCTGCGCGTGGCGACGCGAATCGAGATCGCCAAGCTCAACGAGCAGATGGCCGACACGACGATGATCTACGTGACGCATGACCAGGTCGAAGCGATGACGCTTGCCGACCGCATCGTCGTGCTCTCGGCCGGCCATATCGAACAGGTCGGTCCGCCTCTGGAACTCTACGAGCGCCCGGCAAACCTCTTCGTCGCCCGCTTCATCGGTTCGCCCGCGATGAACATCATTCCCGCGAAGATCACGGCGGCTGGCGCTTCGACGGAACTCGAGTTGACGGGTGGGCGCCGCTCCAGCGTCGACATCTCGACGGCGGCCTCCGAAGTCGGCAAGACCGCGAGCTTTGGCGTACGGCCGGAAGACCTTCAGATCACGACCGGCGAGGATTTCCTCTTCGAGGGTACGGTGTCGATCGTCGAAGCGCTCGGCGAAGTGACGCTGCTGTATATCGACGGTCTCGTGCAGGGCGAGCCGATCATCGCCAAGATCCCGGGCATCCTCGACGTCAAGCGTGGCGACCGGGTGCGGTTCACGGCGGACAAGGCGAAGCTGCATCTCTTCGATGCGGCCGGAAAGAGTTATCGCGCATCCTGAAGGCGAAGGGGAAGCGGCAGGATTTAGCCCTGCCGCTCAACCCGATGTTAAGCGTTGCTCCCCTAGGCTTTTGCCGAAAGCAGACAGTGCCGGGGGGCAGCAGGCCGATGGGTATTCAGGGATCCGTACCGCGTAACAACTACCTGAACAAGGAAGAGTCCTTCATGTACGATCGGGAGAAGAGCTTCCCGATGGAGGACACCTGCAACGAGGCGCGCATCGAGTTCACCGAGAACGGCGGTCTCGTCAACCTGGTCTCCCGCCGCTGCCTGATCACCAAATTGTCGCGCAGCGGTGCCGTCATCACGATGACGACGAAGTTCCAGCTGCCACGCAACTTCTACCTCGACATCGTCAGCGCCCGCCTGCCGATGATCGGTTGCCTGACGCAGCGCGTCTACACCAACGACATCGTTGAAGCGCGCTTCCTGCGCCTGCTCTCCGACAAGGATCTGCAACGCATCTTCGTCTATTCGACGCACCGGAACCATCACGGCCGGACGCTGGATATTTATAGCTGACGTTTTGGGGGCTGCCCCTCATCCCGCTGCCGCGACCTTCTCCCCGCAGGCGGGGAGAAGGGGAATGTGGCGATGCTTTCCCCAAACAATGAGCGGGGAGAGATAGTGGGGCTTGGCCTCTTGTTTCCTTCTCCCCGTTTACGGGGAGAAGGTGGCCGGCAGGCCGGATGAGGGGCGGCAGCGCCCCGCCCCATCAGGCAAACAGCACGCTCGCCCCATGATCCGCCGGCCCCGCAATCGCGCGGAAGGGTGCAAAAAGCTCGCGCCCCATGCCGAATTCGTTGCCCGAGAGATCGGCCGTCGCCTGCGGGCGGGCGGCGAACTCGGCGGCATTCACCAGAACCTCGATCGTGCCGTGGGTCGCATCCAGCCGGATGATGTCGCCGTTGCGGATGCGGCCGATCGGGCCGTTGTCGACAGCCTCCGGCGTGACGTGGATGGCTGCCGGCACCTTGCCGGATGCGCCGGACATGCGCCCGTCGGTGAGGAGGGCAACGCGCTGACCGCGGTCTTGCAGGATACCGAGCACGGTGGTCAGCTTGTGCAATTCCGGCATGCCGTTCGCCTTCGGCCCCTGGAAGCGCACGACGGCGATGAAATCGCCCGTCAGCTCACCGGCCTTGAAGGCGACATTGAGTTCCTGCTGGTCGTGGAACACCTTTGCCGGCGCCTCGATGACATGGCGCTCCGGCTTTACCGCCGAAATCTTGATGACGGCGCTGCCGATATTGCCGGTCAGCATCTTCAGGCCACCCGTAGGCTGAAAGGGCGTCTCGATATTGGCGAGCACCTTCGGATCGTGGCTGATCTTCGGCGAGCGTTCACGCACGACCGCGCCGTTTTCGCCGAGCTTCGGGTCGATCGTATAGGCCTGCAGGCCCTGACCGTAGACGGTGCGCACGTCGTCATGCAGCATGCCGGTCTTCAAAAGCTCCTGAATGAGGAAGCCCATGCCGCCGGCGGCGTGGAAATGGTTCACGTCGGCAAGGCCGTTCGGATAGACGCGGGCGAGCAGCGGCACCACGTCGGACAGCTCGGAAATGTCGTGCCAGGTGAGCACAATGCCAGCGGCGCGTGCCATGGCGAGAAGGTGCAGCGTGTGGTTGGTCGAGCCGCCCGTCGCATGCAGGCCGACGACGCCGTTGACGATGGAGCGCTCGTCGATCATCTCGCCGGCCGGGGTGAATTCATTGCCCTGTGCGGTGATGGCGAGCGCGCGCTTGGCGGCTTCCTTGGTCAGTGCGTCGCGCAGCGGCGTGCCGGGATTGATGAAGGAGGCGCCGGGCATATGGAAGCCCATGATCTCCATCAGCATCTGGTTGGAGTTGGCGGTGCCGTAGAAGGTGCAGGTGCCGGGGCCGTGGTATGACTTCGACTCGGCTTCCAGCAGTTCTTCCCGGCCGGCCTTGCCTTCGGCATAGAGCTGGCGCACGCGGGCCTTCTCGTCGTTCGGCAGGCCCGAGGTCATGGGACCTGCGGGAATGAAGATGGCGGGCAGATGCCCGAAAGTGAGGGCCGCGATCGTCAGGCCCGGCACGATCTTGTCGCAGACGCCGAGATAGACGACCGAATCGAACATGTTGTGCGACAGGCCGATGCCGGCCGCCATGGCGATGAGGTCGCGCGAAAAGAGCGACAGTTCCATGCCCGGCTGGCCCTGCGTGACGCCGTCGCACATGGCCGGCACGCCGCCGGCGACCTGCGCCACGCCGCCCGCCTCCCGCGCGGCCTCGCGGATCAGCGCCGGATAGGTCTCGAACGGCTGGTGGGCCGAGAGCATGTCGTTGTAGGAGGTGATGATGCCGAGATTCGGAACGCGGTCGCCGGCGAGCGCATCCTTCTCGGCGGGGGAACAGACGGCAAAGCCGTGCGCGAGGTTGCCGCAGGAGAGCACCGAACGGTGCACGCCCTTGGAGATGGCGGCGCGCACACGCGCGAGATAGGGTTCGCGATGCGGCTTCGAGCGTTCGACGATGCGGGCTGTAATGGCTTCGATGCGTTTATCGGCGGACATGGGAGCTATCCTTACCTCTCTCGATGGCATTTTCGCATGCGGCAACGCGCGGGAGAGCTGCGCTGTCCGCTTCAATCATCGGCGTTACGCGCCGGGTGAAACCGGTATGACCCGGCAGGGTGCTTCAGGGCGCCCAGTAGATATCGATCGGCGTTGCTGCGCGGCGCAGCATGGCGCGGATCGGCATGTCGCTTTCCGGTCCGTCGGCTTCTGCCGCGGCAAGCACGTCCTTCTTGCCCTGGCCTTCGATATGCAGCACCAGGAGGCGGGCATCCTGAAGGCTCGCGAAGGTGAAGGTGAGGCGGGGTTCGCCCGCGCCTTCCGCTTCCATGGTGATTACGCCGCGCGGCGTTTCCGGCGAGATCGCCTCGGCAAGCCGGCTGCCGCCGGGGAAGAACGACGCGGTGTGGCCGTCCGTACCCATGCCGAGAATGGCGACATCGAAAGGATGGCCAAGAGCCTCGGCGTCCACCGAAACGATCGTCGCGGCTTCCTCCGCACTGCCGGCGTCACGATAGAGCGGCAGGAAGCCTGCGGCCTTCGCCTTGCCCTGGAGCAGGTTGTCGGCAACGAGCTGGTGGTTCGAGCGCGGATTGTCCGCGGGAACGAAACGCTCGTCGACGAGGGTGATCGTCACCTTGCCCCAGTCGATGTCTCGGTTCGACAGTGCCTTGAAGAAGGCTTTTGGCGTCGAGCCGCCGGAGACCGCGATGCTGGCGCGGCCCCGGCTGGCAACGGCGTCGGCCAGCACGCCGGAAACCCGGTCTGCCAGTCCTTCGGCCAAGGCTGCGCCATCCCTGAATTCATGCAGTCTCGCGCTCATCGGGCTTCCTTACGTTTCGTGCCAGGTGCGGCCGTCGCGCTCGATGAGGGCGATGGCCTGGCTCGGACCCCAGGTGCCGGCGGTGTAGCCCTGCGCCTGCTGGCCCGTCGCTTCCCAGGCCTTCAGGATCGGGTCGATCCAGCGCCATGCGGCTTCCACTTCGTCGCGCCGCATGAAGAGCGTCTGGTTGTTCCTGATGACGTCGAGCAGCAGACGCTCGTAGGCGTCGGCATTGCGAGCGTCGAAGGCTTCGGCAAAGCTCATGTCCAGCGAGACGTTGCGCAGGCGCATGCCGCCCGGGCCGGGGTCCTTGATCATCAGCGACTGCTTGACGCCTTCGTCCGGCTGAAGACGGATGATCAGCTGGTTCGCCTCGATGCGGCCGGCCGAGGGGTCGAAGATCGAATGCGGGATCGGCTTGAAGGTGATGACGATTTCCGACATGCGCGCGGCAAGCCGCTTGCCCGTGCGGATGTAGAAGGGCACGCCCGCCCAGCGCCAGTTGCCGATCTCGGCCTTGATGCCGACGAAGGTCTCCGTGTTGGAAACGCCGCCTTCCAGCTCCTCGAGGTAACCCTTGACCGGGCCGCCGGCCGAGGCACCCGCGCGGTACTGGCCGCGTACGGTAAGGCGCTCGACATTGTATTGGTCGATCGGCTTGAGGGCGCGCAGAACTTTAAGCTTCTCGTCGCGCACGGCTTCCGCGTCCATGGAGGAGGGCACTTCCATGGCGACGAGGCAGAGAAGCTGCAGAATGTGGTTCTGCACCATGTCGCGCAGTGCACCGGCCTTGTCGTAGTAGCCGGCGCGGCTTTCAAGGCCGACGGCCTCCGCAACGGTGATCTGCACATGGTCGATATGGGCGGAGTTCCACAGCGGCTCGTAGAGCGCGTTGGCAAAGCGCAGCGCCATCAGGTTCTGCACCGTCTCCTTGCCGAGATAGTGATCGATGCGGAAGATCTGCTCTTCGCGGAACACCTTGCCGATCGTGTTGTTCAGCTCGTTGGCCGAGGCAAGGTCGCGTCCGATGGGCTTTTCGACGACGATGCGGGTCTGCTTGGTGATCAGCTTGTGGTCGCGGATCTTCTCCGAGATGTCGCCGAATATGGCGGGGGCGACGGCGAGGTAGAAGGCCCGCACGCGTTCCTTGCCCTCATCGAGAAGCTCCTTCAGCTTGTCCCAGCCGCCGTCGGACTTGGCGTCGACGGCGACATAGAACAGCCGGTCGCAGAAGGTCTTGACTTCGGCCTCGTCGAATTCGCCGGGCTTCAGGTGCTCCTTCAGCGCATCCACGGCGAACTTGCGGTACTCCGCATCCGTATAGGCGGTGCGCGACGCGCCGATGATGCGCGTCGGGTCGGAAAGCTGGCCGGCGAGCTGCCGGTGGTAGAGGGCCGGAAGGAGCTTGCGTTCCGCAAGATCGCCGGTTCCGCCGAAGACGACATAGTCGAAAGGCTCAACGGGAATGATCTGGCTGCTCATCGGATATCTCGATCTCGTTCTGTTGCCGGGTGTTATAATCTAATCGATTTAAAAACACCAGCGTGCAACGCAACAAAATCGGTGCTTTCGACTCGATCAGAGCTTGTCGCGTAGCGCGTACCACGTCATGGCGAGGAACAGAAGCGGCGAGCGGAACCGGGCACCACCGGGGAAGGCCGGGATTTTCAGGGCCTTCAGCTGGTCGAGTTCCGCGCTGCCGCCGGTTACCCCCTCGGCGTAGAGTTTGCCACAATAGTTCGACAGCATGACGCCATGGCCGGAATAGCCACCGATCGTGGTGATGCCGGGCATGACTTCGCGCACATAGGGCTTGCGCGGCATGGTGATGCCGACGGAGCCGCCCCAGGCATGGGTGAGTTCTATACCCTTCAGTTCGGGATAGACTTCCTCGATCTGCCGGCGGATGGGCGGTGTCATGTCGTCGAGGTTTTCCGAATAGGCCTCGCGTCCGCCGAAAAGCAGGCGGCCGTCGCGTGTCTTGCGGAAATAGCGCACGACGAAACGCGTGTCGGCGATCGCCTCGCCGCCGGGAATGACCGACGGGAACTTGTCGAGCGGCACGGTCGCACCGATGAAGGAACGGATCGGCATGACATGCGCGGCCGTCTTCGGTTCCAGATTGCCGATATAGGCATTGCAGCAGATCAGCGCCTTGTCGGCGCGGATCGTGCCCCGCGCGGTGGTGATGACAGCCTTGCCGCCCGCCCGTTCGATCTTCAGGGCAGGGGTCTTTTCATGCAGGTCGGCGCCGGCTGCCTTGGCTGCGCGGGCGACGCCGACGAGGAGTTTCATGGGGTGGATGTGGCCCGTGCCCGTGTCGCGCAGGCCGAAGAAGAAGCGCTTCGAGCCGACGCGCCCCTCGGTCTCCGCCCGGTCCATGTAGCTCAGGTGCTTGTAGCCGAAGCGGGTCGCGGCGATCTCGATATGGTCGCGGAATTCCTTCTCGTAGCTTGTCTTGTGGCTGACATTGAGCTGGCCGGGCACATAGTCGATATCGAGGGTCTGGCTTTCGGCGAAATCGTGGATGTAGCGCTTCGCGTTCTCCGCAAGGTCGAACAATGCCTTGGCGCGCTCGAAGCCGAGCTCGGCTTCCAGGCTTTCCGCCTCGGCGCGCTGGCCGGTGCCGAGCTGGCCGCCATTGCGGCCGGACGCGCCGTCGCCGAAGCGATGCGCTTCGATGAGCGTGACGCGCACGCCCTTCTTCGCGAGATTGTAGGCGGCCTGCAGGCCGGTGAAGCCGCCGCCGACAATGGCGACGTCAGTATCGACGGAGCCGTCGAGGGGGGCATATTCGGGGCGTTCGCCGACACTGGCCTCATACCAGGAGATGCCGGGAGAAATCGGGCTTTGCCAGGGCATTACACACACTCGTGTTCAAGAGGGTGCGGCGGCGCGCCGGGGCGCCGGCCGCTCTCAGGCTCAGATCTTGTCGGGCGGCCCGGACCGCCGGGGCCGCTCAGACGTTGAGCAGCAGGAACTCGCGTTCCCAGGGGCTGATCACCTGCATGAAGGTCTCGAATTCCCCACGCTTCACGCCGGCATAGAGGCCGATGAACTCCGCACTCAGCACCTCGGCCAGCGCCGGGTCGGATTCGAGCAGCGACACAGCCTCGAGCAGGCCGCGCGGCAGGTCGATCGACCCTTCGTTGGCGGTGTCTTCTGTGGGTGCCGTCGGTTCCAGCTCGTTCATGATGCCGAGCAGGCCGCAACCGAGCGAAGCTGCCAGCGCGAGATACGGATTGGCATCCGAACCCGGCAGGCGGTTTTCGACGCGGCGTGCGGCGGCATCCGACACCGGCACGCGGAACGCCGTCGTGCGGTTGTCGTAACCCCAGGCATTGTTCACGGGTGCCGACATGTCGGGCGTCAGGCGCCGGTAGGAATTCACATAGGGCGCCATCATGACGAGCGTCTTCGGCACATAGGCCTGCATGCCGCCGATGAACTGGAAGAATTCCTTCGAGGGCGAGCCGTCCGGATTGGAGAAGACGTTCTTGCCCGTTTCGATCTCCACCACAGACTGGTGGATATGCATGGCCGAACCCGCCTGTCCCTGCATGGGCTTGGCCATGAAGGTGGCATAGATGCCGTGTTTCAGCGCCGCCTCGCGGATCGTCCGCTTGAACAGGAACACCTGGTCGGCAAGCTCGACCGGATCGCCGTGGCGCAGGTTGATTTCGAGCTGCGCGGGGCCTTCCTCGTGGATCAGCGTGTCGATCTCGAGGCCCTGTCGTTCGGAGAAGTGATAGATGTCGTCAATCAGTTCGTCGAACTCGTTGATCCCCGCGATGGAGTAGCCCTGGCCACCCTGGATGGCGCGGCCGGACCGGCCTTTCGGCGGATGCAGCGGATAGTCCGGGTCGTCGTTGACGGCGACGAGGTAGAACTCGATCTCCGGCGCAACGACCGGCTTCCAGCCACGGTCGCGATACATCTGCACGACGTTCTTCAGGACGTTGCGCGGCGTATAGGGCACGTTCTCGCCGGTCGAGCCGACGATGTCGCAGATGACCTGGGCGGTCGGGTCGCTCTCCCACGGCACGACGGACAACGTCGATAGATCCGGCAGCAGTTTCAGGTCGCTGTCGCGCGGTTCATAGCGGAAATTGCCCGTTTCCTCCGGATAGTCGCCGGAAATCGTGTGGCGATAAAGGGCGGAGGGCAGGGCGAGCGATGTGTTCGAGGTGAACTTCGATGACGGCATCATCTTGCCGCGCGGAACCCCCGCGAGGTCGGGCGTGATGCATTCGATGTCTTCGATGCCGCGGGCGCGAAGCCAGTCTGCGGCGTCCTTCCAGGTCTTTACCCCGCGCGGCACGCTGATGGCGGGAGGGATTTTGGTAGAGCGTGCAGCTTTTTCGATTGTAGGGATAACGACTTTCTTTTTGGACGGCATGAGACACCGGGTTTGGTTGACGATGATGCCATCATAGACGGAGTTTATTGCTTGGCTAGCTCCCCCCGGGGGGTAGAAAACGCGAATTCTTCAAGAAAATCTGTTTTTCCCGTCCCGATTGACTTTCGGTCGCGATGGCGGAAAGGAGAGGCAAACAAGGATCGCACACGTGGCAGAACGGCGGGACGTCGTCATCATCGGGGCAGGCGCGGCGGGCATGATGTGCGCCATCGAGGCGGGCAGGCGCGGGCGCCGCGCGCTCGTCATCGACCACGCCCGCGCGCCGGGCGAGAAGATCCGCATCTCCGGCGGCGGACGCTGCAACTTCACCAATATCCATGCGGGACCGAAGAACTTCCTCTCTGCCAATCCGCATTTCTGCAAGTCGGCGCTTGCCCGCTATACGCCGCGTGATTTCCTCGATCTCGTCGAGCGCCACCGCATCCCCTGGCACGAAAAGACGCTGGGCCAGCTCTTCTGCGACAGTTCGGCGAAGGACATCATCGCCATGCTGCTTGCCGAGATGAAGGCGGCGGGTGCGGAGTTGAGGCTGTCGATGCCGATCAGCGCCATCGAGCACGACGGTCAATCCTTCCGCGTGGTGACAGAGCATGGAACGGTCGAAGCGTCCTCGCTGGTCATCGCCACGGGCGGAAAGTCGATCCCCAAGATGGGCGCGACCGGTTTTGCCTACCGCGTTGCCGAACAGTTCGGCCTTGCGGTTACCGAAACCCGCGCCGGCCTCGTGCCCCTGACGCTCGATCCCGCGACACTTGCTGCCCATGAAGGCCTGCCGGGCGTGGCGGTCGATGTCGTCGCCCGCCACGGCAAGACGGAATTCCGCGAGGCGGCGCTCTTCACCCATCGCGGGCTCAGTGGCCCGGCGATCCTGCAGATCTCGTCCTATTGGCGGGAAGGGGAGGAGATTGCGCTCACCCTCTGCCCCGACGTGGATTTTGCGACGGTGATCGCCGCAGCGCGACGGGAAAACGGCCGGCAGGCGGTGCAGACCGTTCTTGCCGAGCACATGCCGAAGAAGCTTGCCCAGCTTCTCGTCACCGAGCTTGGCATCGACGGGCCGCTCGCCGAACAGCCGGGGCGCCGCATCGATGCGCTTCTTCAGCGTCTGAGGGACTGGCGCCTGCGCCCGCCCGGTTCGGAAGGCTACCGGACCGCGGAGGTCACACTCGGTGGTGTCGATACGGCTTTTCTTGATTCCCGCAGCATGGCCGCGAAGGCGGTGTCGGGGCTCTATTTCGTCGGCGAGGCGGTGGATGTGACGGGCTGGCTCGGCGGCTACAATTTCCAGTGGGCCTGGGCATCGGGCCATGCCGCGGGCGGGCACGCCTGACCTCGCGATACGGTCTTTACCGTCTTTTAAGACCTCGGGGCGGATGCTCTCGCTATGTCGGCGTTTCCGACCTTCCCTCGTGAAGGCGGAGGCAACATGATGTGGGCCGGCTGGCCGGATCATCCGGGTGTCTGTATCCGCGTAACGGAGTATCGCCGCATGCCTGCAAGACGCCGCCCCGCCCGTGCCATCGCGATTGCCGCTACCGCCGAGGAAAGCCGCCGGCGCCTCGTTGCGATTGGCATCCATTGCTCGCTTGCCGCGAGCCTTGTCATCGCCCTCGCTATTGCCGCGTTCTGACAGGCACCTGTCATAAATCGGTTTAAATGGTGATGGAATTTTAAAGATTGCCGCCGATCATCCGCCGCATAGGGTTCCGGATGCCGCGTCCCCATGACGGATGTCGACACGGCTGGCAATGACTGCTCCCCCGGATACGCGGCATTGCGGCCGCATGAAGTCGGTAATCCGGCGTCCGAATCCTGGGGAGGCCTCAAAAAGAGGCAGGGGTGGAGCACGCCGACAACGGATGTTCCGCCATGTTCATTGATAAGATTCTCGCCCGCTTCAAGATCCAGACCAAGGTCCTGGTCTTCATCCTGCCTTTCGTGCTCAGCATCTGCGCCGTGGGCTTCACCGGGCTCTATGCCTCCGGCCTGCTGCAGGGCCGCATGGAGATTTCCAACAGCGTCCTCCAGTCGCTGAGCGGCTTCAAGGATGTCTATGCCGGCATGAACCGGTTCCTGCAGAACACCAGCGAAGAAAACCGCGACGCCGTGCACCAGCGCCTGACCGCGCAGGACGCGGTTCTCCAGGCGACGATGGATGGCCTCGCGCCCGATGCCGACAAGTCCAAGCTGGTGGATGCGCAGGCCCAGACGAAGGATATCGAGGCCCGCATGGACGGGCTGTGGTCGCTCTATGTCAACGAGAACGGCCTGCACGAGACCATGGCCAAGAACCTCAACTATCTCTCCAGCGAGCAGGTGAAGATCCTCGACGAGGCGACGAAGCTGCAGCGCACCGTGCGCCAGAACGAAAATTCCGCAAAGAGCATGCTGCGCGAGGCCGAGCGCCTGACCAATGCCAGCAAGTTCTTCGGTGATCTTCTGTCGGAGTTCAGCCGCGGCGCAACGCCGGAGGACCAGCTGAAGGTCATCAAGGAGCGCTATCCCTTCATTTCGAAGACCGAACGTTCGATCGCGATGATCCTGCCGAAGAACCAGAAGGTCGTCTCCATCACCATCCGCAACACGATCGACGAACTCGGCGGTTTCCTGTCCTCGTCGGATCCGGCGAGCGTCACCGTGCCGGAAATCGCACGCCGGGTGAACCGCTTCCGTCAGGTCACCATCCAGCTCCAGGGCGCCGCATCGGAAAAGATGCGTGAAGCAACCCGCATCTTCAGCGAACTCGACGCGCCGATCATCAAGTCCGAGGCGGTGCTATCGGCCACGCGCAAGCTGGTGTCTTCGATCGACGACATCGAGGTCGCCGCCGCGCGCTTCCTCGGCCAGACGTCGGAGCAGAACCGCGTCAAGCTGCTCGGCAACCTGTCTATCCTGCGCATCGACATAAAGGCACTCAGCGGCAGCGCGAGTGATCTTCCCTTCTTCGACGCCGTTGACGACGCGCTGCGTCCGGTGCTCGACCGCATCGATGCGGACAGCGCCGCACTGGTGAAGATCAGCACCGAGCGCGCCGCCGATTTCGAGGCCGCAGGCCAGTCCATCGATACGATCTGGAATCTCCTCAGCCAGTTTGCCGAGGAACAGAAGACCAGCGCCGGCACCGAGCGTGAAAAGGCCAACCAGGTTTCGATCCTCGCGACCGTCGCGGGCGCTGCGATCGCCGTTCTTGCCGGCATCGCCCTCGTGCTGACGCTGAAGGGCCCGATCAGCCAGATCACCGGCGCCATGCGCCGCCTGGCGGACGGTTTCCTCGACACGGGTATTTCCGGCGAAGGCCGCGCCGACGAGATCGGCGACATGGCCCGTGCTCTCGGTGTCTTCAAGGAGAACGCCCTCTCGAAGATCCGCGTTGAGGCCGAAAGCGAAGAGCAGCGCAAGGCCGCGGAGGCCGAACGCACCCGCAACGATGTCGAAAAGCAGGCGTTCGACCGCGAGATCGACTTTGCCGTCAGCGCGCTGGCCGCCGGTCTCGAGCGCCTCGCGCAGGGCGATCTGTCGCGCCAGATCGACACGCCGTTCTCCGGCCGTCTGGAGCAGTTGCGCCAGGACTTCAACGTCTCGCTGACGCGCCTTCAGGATACGCTCGGCCAGATCCGCAACAATGCGCTGTCCATCCAGCGCAGCGGTTCGGAGATGCTGCAGTCGGGCGATGCGCTGGCCAAGCGCACCGAATCCCAGGCCTCCTCGCTGGAGGAAACCGCCGCGGCCGTCGAGCAGATCACGGCGACCGTACGCTCCTCCGCCGAGCGGGCGCATGAGGCGAACATCGTCGTCGGCACGACCAAGCGCAGCGCCGACAGCTCTGCCGCCGTCGTCAGCAATGCGATTGCCGCCATGGGCCGTATCGAGGGGGCGTCGCGCCAGATCGAGCAGATCATCGAGGTGATCGACGACATCGCCTTCCAGACCAACCTGCTTGCCCTCAATGCCGGCATCGAAGCCGCCCGTGCGGGCGAAGCCGGCAAGGGTTTTGCCGTCGTCGCACAGGAGGTGCGCGAGCTCGCCCAGCGTTCGGCCAGTGCTGCGCGCGAGATCAAGGGCCTCATCGAGAAATCGACGAGCGAGGTCAGCGCCGGCTCCCATCTCGTGCAGGAAACGGGCGCAGTGCTCGCCGCGATCAGCCAGCAGATCGTCACGGTCAGCCAGCATGTGGACATGATGGCGACGGCAAGCCGCGACCAGGCGGCAGCGCTGCAGGAGGTCAACGGCTCCGTCAACCAGATGGACCAGATGACCCAGCAGAACGCCTCGATGGTCGATATCACCACCGCGGCGAGCCGCAAGCTGGCAAATGAGGCCGATACGCTGATGATGCTGGTCGAGCAGTTCCGCCTGGAGGCGGACGAGCAGACGATGTACCGCGCCGCCTGATGGTGTGCATCCCGCGGGCGTGGCGTGCAGCCGCGCCCGCCAGAAGCCTCGCTGCTTCCGTCCGGCAAGGTTGCCCAACCCTGCGCCCTGTGATCCCATGGCCGGCATGACCCACCGCACGATCCTGGCCGCATTGCGGCAATGCGCCCGGCGCCACAGCCGCGTCGCGCACGAGGCGGACGACCTGATGCAGGACGTCCTGCTGTCGGCGCTCGCTGCCGGCCGGCGCATCACGGATCCGGGATTCGTGGCCTGGGCAAAGGGTGCGATCCGCAACCACGCCCGCTTCACCGCAAGGACGGCCGTGCGGCGACGGGTCCGTGAAGCCGCTTTCGAAGCGCCGCAGGACATGCCCGATCCTGCGCCCCTGTTCGCGGCGGTCTTCATGGCATCTTTGCCGCCCGCCCAGCGCGTTCTGGCGCTTCTCGTCAATCTCGGCCTCGGCCGTGCCGAGATCACACACCTGCTTGGATTAAGCGACATGGCCTTCCGCCAGCGTCTCAGCGGGCTGCGCAGCGCGTTCGACGCTTTCGGTGGCGAGGCGGCTTCACTGGACGGGTTTGCACTGCTTTCGGCCGGCGGCCCTGCGCGGCGATCGTTGAAGCAGGCCCTCAAGCCGCATGCCCCGCGCGCTTTCGCCATCCGCGATCCTGATGGCATTCCCATTTTCTTTTCGAGGCGCGATCACGTTTCGCACGGTGACGGCAACTAGCCGGCGCAACAACAGGAGGCTTGCATGACGATAAACTTCAACGGCGTCACCATCATCTTCAACGTCGCCGATATCGAGCGCACGCGAAGGTTCTACAGGGAGTATCTCGGCATCGAATTCGAGCGCCACGAGGACGAGGATGCTGGCGCCTTCCTGATGACGAAGATCGGCACGGAGGTGGATCTCATGGTCTTCAAGGGCGATCCGCAACCCGGCAACACGCCCAATGTGGTCTTCGGTCTTGCCGATGGAGGCATCGATACGGTGATCGAGCGGCTGGCCGCGGCCGGCGTCGAGATCGTCACGCCGGTCTCGCACGCGCCGGGCGGCTGGTTCGCCGACTTTCGCGATCCGGATGGCCAGATCGTGTCGTTCTATCAGTCGGCTGAGGTGCCGAGAGCTCTGACCTAAGGGGCCGGGCTCAAACGAAAATCCCCGGCGCGCAGGGAGCGCCGGGGATCTTGCTTCGACTGGATGGTGCCTGTCAGCCGCGACCCTGCGTGACGATCACGGGGATCAGGAGGTCGCCCCAGTTGCCCTCGCCGCCATGATGGCGGGCGGAGCGGACCAGCTCCACCGAAACGCCGGCCTCGACCGCCTTCATGACGGACTGGTTGAGGCGGTGCAGGTCGTTGGCGACCATGCGGATCATGGCCTGCTGGTCGGGGGTCATGGCGGAGGCCTGTTCTTCCGCGCGTTCCTTGACTCGGGTCTGGACTGTCATGGCATTTCTCCTCTTTTGAGCATTTGCAGGCAGGCGGTAAGCCTGCCGTCGCAGGAATGCGGCTCTGTTGGGGTTCTTGAAAGGTTGACGGGTCGGGTTACTCGGCGGCCGGGCGGAACTGCTCGTGCTCGGTCGATTCATGCATGGCGGTCGTCGAGGACTGGCCGCCGGTAATGGCCATCGAGACGGCGTCGAAGTAGCCGGTGCCGACTTCGCGCTGGTGCTTGGTGGCGGTGTAGCCGTTGGCCTCGGCCGCGAATTCCGCTTCCTGCAGCTCCGAATAGGCCGCCATCTGGCGATCCTTGTAGCCGCGGGCGAGCTCGAACATGCCGAAGTTCAGCTGGTGGAAGCCGGCGAGCGTGATGAACTGGAACTTGTAGCCCATCGCGCCCAGCTCGCGCTGGAACTTGGCGATCGTCGCGTCGTCCAGGTTCTTCTTCCAGTTGAACGAGGGCGAGCAATTGTAGGCGAGCAGCTTGCCCGGATGCGCCTTGTGCACGGCTTCCGCGAACTTGCGGGCCTGTTCGAGGTCCGGCTTGCCGGTCTCCATCCAGATCAGGTCGCAGTGCGGCGCATAGGCGATGGCGCGGGCGATGCACGGCTCGATGCCGTTCTTGACCTGGTAGAAGCCTTCGACCGTGCGACCCTTGTCCCTGTCGACGAAGGGCTGGTCACGCTCATCGATATCGGAGGTGAGAAGCTTGGCGGCCTCCGCATCGGTGCGGGCGACGACCAGCGTCGAGGTGCCCATGACGTCGGCGGCAAGGCGCGCGGCGTCGAGGTTGCGGATATGGGCTGCCGTCGGGATCAGGACCTTGCCACCGAGATGGCCGCACTTCTTTTCAGAGGCGAGCTGGTCTTCGAAGTGGACGCCGGCAACGCCGGCCTCGATGAAGGCCTTCATGATCTCGAAGGCATTGAGCGGGCCGCCGAAGCCGGCTTCCGCATCAGCGACGATCGGGGCGAACCAGGTGTCGACCGAAAGGCCGTTGCCTTCTGCCGTTTCGATCTGATCGGCCCGCTGCAGCGTGCGGTTGATGCGCTTGGCGAGCTCCGGTGCGGCATTGGCCGGGTAGAGCGACTGGTCGGGGTACATGGCGGAGGCCGTATTGGCATCGGCGGCGACCTGCCAGCCGGAGAGGTAGATCGCCTTCAGGCCGGCGCGGACCATCTGCATGGCCTGGTTGCCCGAGAGCGCACCGAGCGCATTGACGAAATCTTCCTCGTGGATGAGCTTCCACAGGCGGTTCGCACCGTTCTCAGCCAGCGTGTGACGGATCTGGACGGAGCCGCGCAGCTTCTCGACCGTCTCGGCCGTATAGGGGCGCTCGATGCCGTCGAACCGGCCCTTCGGTGCGCTCGGGACGAGATTGTAAAAATCGGTCATAATATCCTCCGGTACGATGTCTCAGGATCGGGCTTGGCTTTCTTCGTTGCCCGATTTCATGTGACAGTATTTACATCGCAGCGCACAATAGGGCGAGAGAAAACCGGAAAATCAGCGATGCAATCGGGTAATGATGTCTTGTCTTTGACAGAAGTGCTCTGTAAAAAAGTAAAAATTGTAAATCTTCCGGTGGTGGCATCGGTGTAAAGGATTTGACACATGGCGGAGAACAAGATCTTTGCCGGCCCGAAAGTCCGGCGCATCCGCAACACGCTCGGCCTTACCCAGACGGCAATGGCCGAGGGGTTGTCGATCTCGCCGTCCTATCTCAACCTCATCGAGCGCAACCAGCGGCCGCTGACGGTCCAGCTGCTTTTGCGCCTCGCTTCCGTCTACAAGGTGGATCTCGATGAGTTGCAGGGCGAAAGCGCCGGCAATGCGCGCCAGCTGCGCGAGGTCTTCGCCGATCCGCTGCTTTCGGGAGAGTTGCCCGGCGATCAAGAGCTGGTGGAAATCGCCGAAGCGGCGCCGAACGTGGCAAGTGGCATCCTGAAGCTTTACCGCGCCTATCGCGAGCAGGCTGCGCGTCTCACCGACCTTGCCGATCTTCTGGCCCGCGAGGGCCATGCGACGACGCTGTCGGGTGCGCTGCTGCCGATGGACGAGGTGCGCGACAAGCTGGAGGGGCGCCCTAACTATTTCGGCGCCATCGACGAGGCGGCGGAGCGGTTTCATGCGGCGCTGGCGCCCGGCGACGACCTGGCCGCCGCCCTGAAAGGCTGGCTGCGCAAGGAGCACGGCGTCGTCGTGCGGCTTCTGCCCGTCCACACCATGCCGAACCTGCGCCGTCGCTTCGACCGACATTCCATGCGGCTTTTCCTGTCGGAGCGCCTGTCGCCCTTCGACCAGCTGCGCGAGATCGCCATGGAAACGGTGCAGCTCGCCCTTCAGGACGAGATCTTCGCCGAACTCGACCAGCTCGCCTTCTCGACGGCGGAGGCGAAGCGCATCGCCCGTTTCGAGCTGGCGCGCTACGCTGCCCACGCGCTGATGATGCCCTACGAGACCTTCCATTCGACGGCCCAGCGCGTGCGCTACGACATCGACGTGCTGCGCTCGCGCTTCGGGGTTTCCTACGAGCAGGCGGCAAACCGGCTGACCATGCTGCAAAGGCCCGGCAGGGCGGGCGTGCCTTTCTTCATGCTGGAGATCGACAATGCCGGCAACCGCTTTCGTCGGGCGGGCGCGCAGGGCTTTCCGCAGGCGCGCTTCGGCGGTAGCTGTCCCAAGCTCGGCGTTCACTCCGCTTTCTCGCAGCCCGGGCAGATCCTCGTCGACCGGGTGGAAATGCCTGACGGTGCCGCCTTCCTCGCCATCTCGCGCACGCTGGAAGGGCCGCAGGGCGTTTTTGCCGAGCGGGTGCGCCGGACCGCGCTGTTGATCGGCTGCGATGCCGCCCATGCGGAGGAGACCGTCTACGGCGAAGCGGTGCGGCGGGAGGGCGCGGTGGCGGTCGGAACGGCCTGCCGGCTCTGCGAGCGGCAGGGCTGTCTTGCCCGCGCCGAACCGCCCGTCACGCGGCCTCTCGGCCTTGACGAAATGGTCGCCGGCCTCAGCCTTTTCGACTTCCAGTGACTTTTTGCTTGATTTCCGCCGCCGTTAGGGCTTCAAATCTGATAGGAATGGGAACAATGTGATATCAAAATTCGCCCTGTGTTTGAGTAGAATGCCGCTTGTCGCCTCTTGAAAAACATCCATAATCGGTGACTGTTCTTCATACGAACTCATAGGTCCGAGAGAAAAACTGGGAGAAAAATCAATGATAAAACGTACTCTTTTGGCGACTGCCGCCACGCTTGCGCTGTTTGGCGCGGGCGGTGCGCTCGCGCAGGAAAAAGTCGTTAACGTCTATAACTGGTCGGACTATATCGATTCCTCGATCATCGACGATTTCACCAAGGAAACCGGCATCAAGGTCGTCTACGACGTCTATGACTCGAACGAGATCCTCGAGACGAAGCTGCTTGCCGGCGGTACGGGCTACGATGTGGTGGTGCCGACCAACACCTTCCTGCAACGCCAGATTTCGGCCGGCGTCTACCAGAAGCTCGACAAGTCCAAGCTGCCGAACCTCAAGAACATGTGGGATATGGTCGCCACCCGCATGCAGCCGTTCGACCCGGGCAACGAATATTCGATCAACTACATGTGGGGCACGATCGGCATCGGCTATAACAAGGCCAAGATCAAGGAAGCCCTCGGCACGGACACGATCGACAGCTGGAGCGCGATCTTCGACCCGGCCAACGCCGAGAAGCTGAAGGATTGCGGTATCAATCTCCTGGATTCGCCGACCGACATCATTCCCGTCACGCTTGCCTATCTCGGCCTCAATCCCGATAGCCATGACCCGGCCGACATTGCCAAGGCCGAAGAAGCGCTGATGAAGATCCGCCCCTTCGTGCGCAAGTTCCATTCGTCCGAATTCATCAACGGTCTTGCGAATGGCGACATCTGCATCGCCGTCGGCTGGTCGGGTGATATCTTCCAGGGCCGCGACCGTGCGGAGGAAGCCGGCAACGGCGTCGAGGTCGGTTACACGATCCCGAAGGAAGGCACGCAGATGTGGTTCGACCAGATGGCGATCCCCAACGATGCACCGCATGTCGACGAGGCGCATGCCTTCCTCGACTACATCATGCGCCCGGACGTGATCGCGAAGGCCTCGACCTACATCCACTATGCCAACGGCAACAAAGCGGCACAGGCCGTCATGCCGAAGGAGATCCTGGAAGACGCGACGATCTATCCTGACGATGCGACGCTGGCCAAGCTCTTCACCAACACGACGCTGGACGCAAAGACGCAGCGCCTGTTCACACGGACCTGGACCAAGATCGTGACCGGTCAATAACCGGTCCGGAACGAATTGCCCGGAAGCCTCTTCCGGGCAATTTCATTTATGCCGCCAGAAAATAAGAGATGGGGACAGGCAATGAAATCTCTCGGCAATATCCGTCGTTCCTTCGCACCTTGGACGGATCCGGACGCAAAACCATTCATCACGTTCCGCAATGTCACGAAGAGGTTCGGCGATTTCACTGCCGTCGATGATCTCACCCTCAACATCTATCACCGCGAATTCTTCGCCCTTCTCGGGGCGTCCGGCTGCGGCAAGTCCACGCTTTTGCGCATGCTCGCCGGCTTCGAGCGGCCGACCTCGGGTGAAATCATCCTTGATGGCCAGGACATTGCCAGCATCCCGCCGTACAAGCGGCCGGTCAACATGATGTTCCAGTCCTATGCGCTCTTCCCGCACATGACGGTCGAGAGCAATATCGGCTTCGGCCTTCGCCAGGACGGCATGCCGAAGAACGAGATCGCCGAGCGCGTCGCCCAGATGCTGAAGCTGGTGAAGCTCGAGAAATTTGCCAAGCGCAAGCCGCACCAGCTTTCCGGCGGCCAGCGCCAGCGCGTGGCGCTCGCCCGCTCGCTCGCCAAGCGCCCCAAGGTGCTGCTGCTCGACGAGCCGCTTGGCGCGCTCGACAAGAAGCTGCGCGAGGAAACGCAGTTCGAACTGATGGACCTGCAGCAGGAGCTCGGTCTCACCTTCGTGGTCGTTACGCACGACCAGGAGGAGGCGATGACCATGGCCGACCGCATCGCCGTCATGAGCCACGGCAAGGTCATCCAGGTGGCGACGCCGGCGGAAATCTACGAAGCCCCGAACTCCCGCTTCGTCGCCGACTTCATCGGTGACGTGAACATCCTGGATGGCAAGGTTTCGGCCAATGGCAACGGCAAGATCGAGCTTGCCGTCAACGAGGGTTTCACCATCCGCACGGTGACGGGAAACGGCCCTGCGCCGGGCGCTGCCGCGGGCTTTGCCATCCGGCCGGAAAAGATGAAGGTGACGCGGGCCGCCCCTGCCGACGCTTCCGTCAATGCGGCCCCGGGCGAGATCTGGGATATCGGCTATCTCGGCGACATGACCGTCTTCTACGTCAAGCTCGACAGCGGCAAGGTCGTGAAGGCCTCCATGCTGAATGCCCAGCGCGAAGTTGAGGATCCGATCGCCTATGACGAGAAGGTCTGGGTCTCCTTCGGCGAAACGGCCGGCGTCGTGCTGAAGGATTGACCTGATGACCAAGCTCGGCTCCGCCATCTTCAGCCGCCTTGTCATCCTCATTCCCTATGCCTGGCTGCTGTTCTTCTTCCTCATTCCCTTCTTCATCGTCTTCCGCATCTCGCTGTCGACCACCGCGATCGCGCAGCCGCCCTATGAGCCGGCTTTTGCGCTGGCGGACGGGCTTTCCGGCATCCTTGCGAAGATCGGACAGTTCAGCTTCGACAACTACGTCTGGCTGACGGAGGATGCGCTCTATCTGAACGCCTATCTGTCGAGCCTCTGGATCGCCGGCGTTTCCACTTTCATCACGCTTCTAATCGGCTATCCGATCGCCTATGGCATGGCGCAGGCGCCGCGCACGCTCAGGCCCACGCTGCTGATGCTCGTCATCCTGCCGTTCTGGACGAGCTTCCTGATCCGCGTCTATGCCTGGATCGCCATCCTGAAGCCGGAAGGCCTGCTCAACCAGTTTCTGATGGGCACCGGTATCATCGACGAGCCGCTGATCATCATCGGCACCAACTGGGCGATCTATATCGGCATCGTCTATTCCTACCTGCCGTTCATGGTGCTGCCGCTCTATTCGGCGCTGGAGAAGATGGACAACACGTTGATCGAGGCGGCGCAGGATCTTGGCTGCCCGCAGATGTCGGCCTTCTGGAAGATAACCTTCCCGCTCTCCATTCCGGGTGTCGTGGCGGGCTGCATGCTCGTCTTCATTCCGGCCGTCGGCGAATTCGTCATTCCGGATCTGCTCGGCGGATCGCAGACGCTGATGATCGGCAAGACGCTGTGGAACGAGTTCAACGCGAACCGCGACTGGCCGGTCTCGGCCGCCGTCGCCACCATCCTGTTGCTGATCCTAGTCGTGCCGATCGTGTTCTTCCAGAATGCGCAGGCGAAAGCCGAAGAGCAGGGGAGGTAAGCCCATGAACACCTGGTCCCGTTTCAACATCGCCTCGGTCGTTCTCGGCTTTTCCTTCCTCTATCTGCCGATCGTGCTTCTGGTCGTCTTCTCGTTCAACGAATCGAAGCTGGTCACCGTCTGGGCCGGTTTTTCGACGAAGTGGTACGTCTCGCTCTTCAACAACCAGGGCCTGATGGATGCCGCCTGGGTGACGATCCGTGTGGCGTTGCTCTCGGCGACCGTCGCGACCGCTCTCGGCACCATGGCAGCGCTGGCGCTGACGCGCTATACGCGCTTCCGCGGCCGGCTGCTGTTCTCCGGCATGGTCTACGCACCGCTCGTCATGCCCGAGGTCATCACCGGCCTCTCGCTGCTCCTGCTTTTCGTTGCCATCGGCTTCGATCGCGGCTTCGTCACGGTGACGCTGGCGCACATCACCTTCTCGATGTGCTTCGTCACCGTCGTGGTCCAGTCGCGCCTGCTCTCCTTCGATCGTTCGGTCGAGGAGGCGGCGATGGATCTTGGCGCCACTCCTGTGAAAACCTTCCTCGAGGTGACGTTGCCGATCATTGCGCCTGCCGTGTTGTCCGGCTGGATGCTGGCCCTCACGTTGTCGCTCGACGACCTCGTCATTTCCAGCTTCACCTCCGGTCCGGGGGCGACGACCTTGCCGATGAAGATCTACAGCCAGGTACGCCTCGGCGTGACGCCGGAGATCAACGCGGCGTGTACGCTACTCATCGGCCTTGTCGCCATCGGTGTCGTCATCGCGTCGATCATGACGAAGCGGCGCGAGGTGCAGCGCCTGCGCGACGAACAGGCGGCCTTCGCCGGCCGCTGAGGCTTGCCTCAGGAAGCCTACTGGCGGGGTTGCTGCCCCGTCAGGATGGAGATCGGCGAGATCACCGGCTCCGGCCAGGAACCGCCGACGAAGAAGCTGATCGCCGGCGTGACGACGGCGGCGGCATCCGCCTGGGGCCGGTCGGCGAGCGTGCCGGCCAGCGCTACGCTGCCGCTGCGATAGGGGATCATGCCGGACAGCGTCAGCAGCTTCTCGTTGCCTTCGATCTGTGCCTTGGTCAGTTCGGCAAGGCCCCGGTCGAGTTTGGCCTCCACATCGGCCCGCACGAAATCAAACGATCCCTCCGAAGCTTCCGAGAAATTGAAGAACGCGTTTTTCGCCGCCCGTTCCTCGAAGGCCTGACGGTTGAAATGGGTGAGCGTGCCCGGTCCCATGGCCAGCCGGAATTGGCCGGACATGTCCGAAGCCGTCGTCGCCCAGAGCGGCCGATCCGTCGACAGTTCGAAATCCGCAGATCCTCGTCCGGAAGGCAGCGGCCCGGGCAGGGCGAGCGTGTTGACGATCGCACCGATATCGACGTTGCTCAGCGACATCTGCAGGCGCCCGCCGCCGCGAAAGCCCTGTTCGGTGAGCGCGATGCGCCCGGTCATGCGCCCGTCCATGAACTGGCTGTCGCCGACATCGAAGGAGGCACGGCCATTTTCGATGCGCATGCCGGCAGCAAGGTCCTGCAGGGAGAAGGGTGCGAAGTCCGCGCTTTTGGCGGAAAGCCGCAGGTCCATGCCGAATTGATGGATGAAGGCGGTGTCGATACCGGTCGTGGTCTGGTCGGCGCCGGGAAGCGGCGAGAGGGCAGTCAGGAAGGCGCGCAGATCGATCCGGTCGAAGGCCAGCGTGCCGCCCACCTGCGGCAGGCCGTCCGGCGGCATGTTGACGTCCAGCACGCCGGTCGCCTGCGCATTGTCGAGGGTGAGCTTCAGATTTTCCAGCTTGGCCGTGTAGCCTGCCGTCGTCACCTTCGCCTCGGCATTGATATGGCCGAGATTGCCGACGGAGGGGATTTCCTTGCCCTGCCAGGCAAGCAGATGCCCGAGCGACGGCGTCGACAGCGTCATGTTGCCGGCGATGAAGGCGTTGGTCGAAAGATTGGCGATGCCCTCGAAGGTCATCGTCGTCGGATCGGCGGAAAGGTTGGTGCGGACATTGGCATTGAGGCCTGCGAGCAGGGCGAGCGGCTGGTCGCAGCCGAAAGTCCAGCGGCTCATCTCGCCGTTGACGATGCCGGAGAGCGTGAGGTCGAGCGGCCGCCTGAGGGCTGGCCAGTCGATGTTGCCGTTGATATCCGACATGCGGAAAGGCGCTGCCCCGCCGTCCTGCGCGACCTCGATGACGCCGTCGACCACGTTGATCGTGCCGATACGCTCCTCCGGCAGCTCCGGTATCGCTTGCCCCTCCGGCGCTGATTTGGTCGCGTCGATCGCCTGCATCAGCCAACCGCTGTGGCGCCAGTTGAAGACCCCCTCGGCATCCCAGCCGACATGGATCGTCGGCCGGATCAGATCGAAATCGCTGAAGACCGGTTTGCCGCGCACCGCGCCGAAGAGGTCGAAGCTCGCCGAGATGGCGTCGACATGCGCAAGCTCGCTCCCGTCGGCCGCGGCGGTGACCCGCACATTGCCGAGCGTCACACGCGGATAGGGCCAGAAGGCGAACTCCGCTTCGTTTCCGATATCCACGTTGGCGCCCGTCCAGGCTTCGAGCGTCCGTTCGATCTCCCTGCCGACCGTGTCGGTCTGGATGAGGAAGGGAAAGCCGATGCGCACCGCGGCAAACAGCACCAGAACGACAAGAATTCCCCGCACGAAATGCCGCGACTGGATGAAACGGGAAAGGGTCATTCGGATGCAGGTCCTTTGCCGGCAGCGTACACATCATTTCAAGCGAACGGGGATAGGCGCTTGGGGCGAAGAAATCAAATGGCGCCATGGCGGAATTGCGTCCGGCAACGGCGTGAACCGGCGTTCGCCACTTTATACTGCGGCGCAACATGCTATACGAAAGCCATGGAGTGGAGGAAAGCATGACGTCAGAAATGCCCTTGTGGAAACCTTCGGCGGACATCTTGGCAAAGAGCCCGATGGCCCTGTTCATGAAGGCCGGCAGCCATATCGCCGGGCGCGACCTGAAATCCTACGACGATCTGCACGCCTGGTCGGTAGAGGACCGTGCGGCGTTCTGGACCGCGGTCTGGGATGACGGCGCCATCCTTGGCGAAAAGGGCGGTGTCGCGCTGGAAAACGGCGAGCGCATGCTGGAGGCCCGGTTCTTCCCCGAGGGCCGGCTGAACTTTGCGGAAAATCTCCTGAAGGCGAGTGGTCCGGACGACGCCATCGTCTTCCGCGGCGAGGACAAGGTGTCCTATCGCTGGTCGTGGGATGCGCTTCGCGCCCGGGTGTCGAAGCTCCAGCAGGCTTTTGCTGCAATGGGTGTCGGTGAAGGCGACCGCGTTGCCGCCATGATGCCGAACATGCCAGAGACGATTGCCTGCATGCTGGCCGCTGCTTCGCTCGGCGCCATCTGGTCCTCCTGTTCTCCTGATTTCGGCGAGCAGGGTGTGCTCGACCGTTTCGGCCAGATCGAGCCGAAACTGTTTATTGCCTGCGATGCCTACTGGTATGCCGGCAAGCTGCAGGACGTCTCCGCCAAGGTGAAGGCCGTGGCCGGGAAGCTTGGCGCCCCCGTCGTGGTGGTGCACTATGCCGGCGACGCCGAGGCGCTTGCAGGCGCCCTGCCGGACGGCCGCACGCTCGATGCGTTGATGGCACCCTATGAGGCAAAGCCGCTCGTCTTCGCGCAGCTGCCGTTCCGCCACCCGCTCTACATCCTGTTCTCGTCGGGCACCACGGGCGTGCCGAAATGCATCGTGCATTCGGCCGGGGGCACGCTGCTGCAGCATCTCAAGGAGCACCGCCTGCATTGCGGCCTCGTCGCCGGCGAGCGGCTGTTCTATTTCACCACCTGCGGCTGGATGATGTGGAACTGGCTGGTCTCCGGCCTTGCGGTCGGCGCCACGCTCTGCCTGTTCGACGGCTCGCCCTTCCATCCGGACGGCAATGTGCTGTTCGACTATGCCCGGGACGAAAAATTCGCCGTCTTCGGCACCTCTGCCAAATACATCGACGCGGTGCGCAAGGGCGGTTTCACGCCGCGCACGACGCATGACCTTTCGAGCCTGCGCCTGCTGACCTCCACCGGTTCGCCGCTCTCGCCCGAAGGTTTCTCCTTCGTCTACGAGGGCATCAAGCCCGACGTGCAGCTCGCCTCCATTTCCGGCGGCACGGATATCGTTTCCTGCTTCGTGCTCGGCGTTCCGCTGCGGCCCGTCTGGCGCGGCGAGATCCAGGGGCCGGGCCTCGGCCTTGCCATGGATGTCTGGGACGAGGACGGCCATCCGGTGCGTGGCGAAAAGGGCGAGCTGGTCTGCACCAAGGCCTTCCCCTCCATGCCCGTCATGTTCTGGAACGATTCGGACGGCGCAAAATATCGTGCCGCCTATTTCGAGCGCTTCGACAATATCTGGTGCCATGGCGACTTTGCCGAATGGACCAGCCATGACGGCATCGTCATTCACGGGCGCTCGGATGCGACGCTGAACCCCGGCGGCGTGCGCATCGGCACGGCGGAGATCTACAATCAGGTCGAACAGCTGGAAGACGTCGTCGAAGCCCTCTGCATCGGCCAGGACTGGGACGATGACGTGCGCGTCGTGCTTTTCGTACGCCTCGCCCCGGGCAAGGTGCTGGACGAGGCATTGGAAAAGACGATCCGCACGAAGATACGCACCGGTGCCTCGCCGCGCCACGTGCCGGCGAAGATCATCGAGGTCGCGGACATTCCGCGCACCAAGTCGGGCAAGATCGTCGAGCTTGCTGTGCGCGAGGTGGTGCACGGCAGGCCGGTCAAGAACAAGGAAGCGCTTGCCAATCCGGAGGCGCTGGAGCTCTTCGCCAATCTGGAGGCACTGAAATCGTAAGCGTCTTGCGCGTTAACGATTTCGGCCTTCGGCATTAACCAAGTTTTCGAAGTTGTGAACGAAAGGTTTGTGCCGGAACTGGTCAGGTAAGGATTTGTTAAGCCGGAATGGCGCAAGGTCGTGCCAACTTGAGCGCGCCCGATGACGGGCGTTCCGGTCGCACCCGACCCCGATGGCATGAAGCCGTTCACCACGCTTTTGTTGGACAGCATTCAACTATCGGGGCGGCTTATGCCGCCCTATTTTTTATCCACCCTTCCGGTCGAGCGATCGCGAGACGAGGAAGACGGGAATGAGCCCGACCGCGACGATGATGATGGCGGGCACGCCGGCATCCTCCACCTTCGCCCGCGAGGCGTCCTCGTAGACCAGCGTCGCCAGCGTGTTGAAGTTGAACGGGCGCAGCATGATCGTCGCCGACAGTTCCTTCATGGTCTCGATGAAGACGAGCAGCGCTGCGGTCAGCGTTGCCGGGCGCATCATGGGCAGGAGCACGCTCCAGAGGGTCTGGCTGCTGGTGCGCCCCAGCGTGCGCGCCGCCATGTCGAGATGCGGGGAGAGCTTGTGGAAGCCCGCGTCGATCGTGCCTTCCGCCATGGTGAGAAAGCGCACCGTGCAGGCATAGATGATGGCAAAGCCGGTGCCGGAGAGCAAAAGGCCGGTCGATATGCCGAACTGTGCGCGCAGGAACGCGTCGACGGCATTGTCGAAATTGGCAAGCGGGATCAGCACGCCCATGGCCAGCACCGTGCCCGGCACGCCATAGCCGAAGGAGGCGAAGCGTCCGGCGGCGGCATTCAGGCGCGAGCGGGTGGTGCGCGCGGCATAGGCGAGCAGGAAGGCGAGCAGAACCGCGACAAGGGCCGTCGAGCCCGAAACAAGGACGCTGTGCCAGAGGGCAGAAAGAAGGCGTGTGGAGGCGAACTGCTCCAGCCGGCGCGCCGCATATCCGCCGAGCACGAAGACGGGAATGGCAAAGCCGATGAGTGGCGGTAGAAGGCATGCGAGGCTGGCCGCCCATTTCGTCCAGCCGGCAAGCTTCAGGCGCACGGAATCGTGTACGGCCGCCGTCGTCTTCTGGCTGGAAAAGCGCTGCCGGCGGCGCGCGGCGCGCTCCACCATCATCAGGCAGATGACGAAGACCAGCATGATGCAGGCGATCTGCGCCGCCCCGGCAAGGCTGCCACGGTTGAGCCAGGTGTCGAAGATCGAGAAGGTGAGCGTCTGCACGCCGAGATATTCCACTGCGCCGATATCGTTCAGCGTCTCCATGGCAACCAGCGTCAACCCGACCATGATCGCCGGCCGCGCCATGGGAATCTGGATCTTCGCAAACACCTTGAGTGGCCCCGCGCCGAGCGTGCGCGCCACGTCGGCCGCCGCCCGGCCCTGCATCAGGAACATCGAGCGGGCGGAAAGGTAGATATAGGGATAGAGCACGCTGGACAGCACCAGCATCGCCCCGCCCGTGGTGCGCACCTCCGGAAACCAGTAGTCGCGGCTCGTCTGAAAGCCGAACAGTGCGCGATAGGCCGTCTGTACCGGACCGGTGAAGGAGAAGAATTCGGCAAAGGCATAGGCGCCGAGATAGGCGGGAATGGCGAGCGGCAGCACGAGCAGGCCGGAGAGCAGGCGCCGCCCGGGAAACTCGCAGCTCGCCACCAGCCAGGCCGTGACGACACCAACGATCGCCGTGATCGTGCCGACGCCGGCAAGAAGGATCAGCGTGCGCAACGTCGCGCGCGGGATCACATTGCTGAGAAGATGGGGCCAGTTGTCGGTGCCGCCGGTCGCGGCGATGACGACGATGGCGATCGCCGGCATCAGCACGATGGCGGCTGCCAGTATGGCGGAGGCCGACAAGAACGGATGGCGCCGCGCACCGGTCCTGCGGCCGAGCACCGGCCTGGGTACGCTTTCGGAAGATACCTGCAAGGCGTTCACCTCGGGAAAAGGGGTCCTTCGGCAGGCAGGCGCCACGAACGGTTTCCCATCACCCCGCGTCACGCGGAAACCTCGCGGACGAGGCGGCGGGAGCCGGGCGAGGGGGTCGTCATTGCGCCTTGCCCTCGTTCCCCCGCTCTAATCCAATCGGTTCAATCTGCCAACACGCGCGGCGAAGGAAAGATCACTTCGACCAGCGTGCCTTCGTTCGGCGTGGAGCTGATCGCGAAGTTCGCCCGGTTGGCATCGACCATCGCCTTGGTCAGCGGCAGGCCGAGGCCGGTGCCGTCGCCCCGCTTGCGCGCGCCGGTCGTCACCTGACGGAAGGGCTTCATCGCCTGCTCCAGTTCGCTGCGCGTCATTCCGACGCCGGTGTCGCGAATGCGCAGAACGACGCTGCCGTTCGCCTCATAGGCGGTCGATACGACGATCTGCCCGCCCGGCAGGGTGAAGCGGATGGCGTTCGACAGGATGTTCAGCGCGATCTGCTTGATCGAGCGCAGGTCGGCAACGATCTGCGGCACGGTGGCCGAAAGCGAGGTGCGGATAATGACGCGCTGCGCATTCGCTTGGGGTTGCACCAGCGAGACCGCCTCGGCGATCGTCTCGTTGAGACCGACGGCGGTGAATTCCAGCTCCATCTCGCCCGCCTCGATCTTCGAAATATCGAGCAGGTCGTTGACGATATCGAGCACATGGCGGCCGGAGCGGCCGATATCATTGGCATATTCGATATAGCGCGGATGGCCGATCGGCCCGAAGCGTTCCGTCGCCATCATGTCGGAAAAGCCAATGATGGCATTGAGCGGCGTGCGGATCTCGTGGCTGACGCGGGCGAGGAAATCGCTCTTGTGGGCATTCGCCGTCTCGGCGGCCCGCTTGGCGTTGCGCAGCTCCTCTTCCGTGCGCTTCCACTGGGTGATGTCGCGGATGACGGCGCAATAACCGGCGGAGGAAGAGAGGCGACCCATGGTCATGAAGAGCGGGATGAAACCACCGCTCGCCTCGCGGCCGATGACCTCGCGCCCGTCATTGAGCACGCTTGCGACGCCGTGGCCGGAAAGCCCGGCGAGATAGTCGAGCACCGCCTTCTGGCTTTCATGGGCAAACAGCATGGCGAAGGGCCGGCCGCGGGTCTCGTCCTCGTCATAGTTGAAGAGGGCGCTGGCCGAACGGTTCATCGAGCGGATGTCGCCGTCCTGTCCGACCACGACGACGCCGTCGGTTGCCGTTTCGAGGATCGAGCGCAGCTCGCTGACCTCGACGCGCAGCGCGGCGGCGCTCGTCTGGTCGGCATTGCGCTCCTCGGTTTCGACCGCCGGCGCCGGTACGGTCTCGACCAGCGAAAGGGCCGGTCTCGCGTGCAGCGGCGTCAGCGCCAGCATCAGCGCCGTGCCATCCTCCCAGCGGATCGACTGGAGCCGGGCGTGCACGGCGCTCGTGTTTTCACCGTCGGCATGGCGCAGGGCCATCGTGCCGTCGCTATCCTCTGTATCCTCGTCGGGGCCGGCCAGAAGGATGTCGAGCCCACCGGATGCCTCAAGATCCTCAAGGCTCGTATACCCCGTCAGGCGGTAGAATTCCGGATTGGCATGGATGAGCCGGTCGCCGACATGCACCAGCAGGGCAACGGGCAGAACATCGACGACGGGGGCAGTGAGGCCATACTCCATCTGCCGGCGCGGTGGGGCGATGGCCGTGCGCGTCTCGGCCTGGGGCTCGCTCAGGAGATCGTCGGCATGCGGGCCGATTTCGAGGCCGGGCACTTCCGTATCGTTTTCGCCGGCTGCCAGCGCAACGGCGGTATCCTCGTTCTCAACCGTTTCCGGCTGGTTGTCGCGGGTGGTTTCGTCCAGCTGTTCACCACCGTTTGCGGTTTCCACGGGCGTGGCCGGCGGCTGGTCTTCCGGCTTTCGCTTGCCGAAGGTTTCACCGAGCTGGCGGGCGATCTCGCGGAAGGCGGCCTGTTCGCCAGTCGAAAGGCCGTCGAAAAGACCACCGCGATTGCGCCGGGTCTCGAGCTGCACGATCTTGTCGGATTGCCGGCGTGCCGGTGTCTCGACAAGGCGCAGCGCCGGGCGCTCGCCGCGGAAGGCGTCCTGTTCGTCCTCAAGAGGGGCTGCCGGCGTGCCCTCGTCTTCGGTAGCAGGGGCAGCCGCTGTCGCGGCCGTTTCGTCGGCGTCCTGCGCTGTCGGAGCCGGCTCGTCCGCTTGGACGATCTCCTCGGGCACGGTGGAGACCGCGGCAGGCGTGTCTGCAGCGTCCGCAACAAGGTCTTCCGCCGGCTCGACCGTGTCGTCCAGCTCCTCGGCCGCGCTCTCCAGGAGGGTGCCGGCTTCTTCGGCGAAGACCTCCTCCATTTCGGCAGCCTGCTCATCCTCGGTAACACCGAGCGTCAGGCCGCGCGCATGCGAGTCCGGAGCCGCATCGGCGATGCGCACGATGCCGAAGCCGCGGAAGCCGTCGAATTCCCGGTTGCGCGAATAGGTCGGCAGGGCGGCGAGATCGACGGGCACGACGAGGTTGGTGCCCTCGGCCGGCCAGAGGATCGTCTTGCCGGACCAGGTGTCGCGGCGGCGCAGGAGGTCGCCGATCTTGCCGTCGGGGTCGAGGTCGAAGCGCGCGGCGACGTCGGAGAAGCGCTCGCCGGAGATGGCGGCGGCATGCGGGCCGACGGCGGCGGCAAACTCGTCCGATATCTCGCTGAACCGGCCCTCGGCGTCGATCTTCCAGACGAAACGGATCGGCCGGCCCTGCGGATTGAAGGTGAAGCCGGCTGTCTTCCCGTCTGCCGCGCCGTTGCTTGCCGCAACCGCCTCGGGTTCGGCGGCGATCTCATCCGCATGCGCCACGGCTTCTTGCCCGGCGATTGCGTCCGGCATGTTTTCCACGGCTTCCGCAGCCTGCGGCAGAGCGTCGGCAACCGGGGCTTCAATGGCGCCCTCGTCGGAGGTGGCCATGATCTCAGCCGGGCTTCCCGTCGCCGCGGCGTCTTCGATTGCCGGCATGTCCTCTGCGAGGACCGTTTCGGTTTCAAAAATCGGTTCTGCCGTCTCGACGATCTGCTCGGGCTCTGCCGGCGCCTCCAAGGCGGGCGTCGGAATATCGGTGTCCACAGCGGCTGCTGCCGGCGTTGCGGCGGCGGGTTCTGCCGCGTCGTCGGCCGGGTCGAGATGGCCGAGAATCGTTTCGACGGCAAAGAGCAGGTGGAGTGGCGGATCGGTGGCGATGCGGCCGATGGCGGCGGGAAGATGGCCGCGGCCGGTGGCGATCGGGCGTTTGACGAGGCGCTCGATGCTGCGTCCGGCGGCCTCGACGAGGGCACGGCGCGTTTCCGGGCTGATGGAGAGGCTACCGAAACCCTCCGATGCGGCAACGATCGCACCGGCGCTGTCGAGCACGGCCATGTGCGTGTCCGGGTCGTCGAACCCGGTGAGCATGGCGGCGGCGGTCTCGTGCAGGTCCTGCCGTCCGGTGCCGATGGGCGCGCTGAACAGGATCGCGTCGTCGCCGGCGCGGATGGTGACGGTCTCGACGGCGGCCGTTACCGGCACACTGCGAAAGCCGCTGCCGATGCGCATCAGAAAGGTACGGCGATCGCCCGGCGCCTGCACCTGCTGGGCGGTCGCGGCCAGCTGGCGGAAGGTCACATCGGCGCGATCCGGTCCGGCATCGAGGAAGTCGTAGATATTGTCGTGGCCGAAGAGGGCGGCGCCCCGGCCGTTCGCCCACAGCACGCGCGCCATGTTCCTGGAAAACAGCACGACCGCCTCGCCCCGGGCGAAGGGCAGGCGCACCCGTTCATGGACGGCGACGTCGATAAAGGGATACTGTTTTGCGGACATGTTCAGGCCTGTTCTGGCTTCCGGCGTCCCGGCTTTCGATTAACGCTTTATTAATAGCGACGCACAGGCGGAGGGTCCAGCGCCTGGCCCGCAAAGCCCCGAGCTTTCAGGCAGAAGGGTTAACGGCCATGTGGGTTTTTGTGCGTTGCACAATTTTGTTGCAATGCAAAAGAAGGTCGACTATATAGAAGCCATCCAAGAACACGGCGCCTCTAGAGAGGGCCAAACCAAGGAGCGCAGACAATGGCTACCAAGAAGACCGACGACGTATTCTCCATCGCATCCATCGACCCGAGCAAGTTCTCCGAGAGCTTCCGCGAGTTCGCCGAAAAGGGCGCCGCGCAGACCAAGGAAGCCTATGCCAAGATGAAGGAAGCTGCCGAAGACGCCACCAAGACCGTCGAAGCGACGCTCGAAAGCGCCCAGGCCGGCTCCGTCGAACTCGGTCTCAAGGCCATCGAAGCGCTGCGCACCAATGCCGAAAATTCGCTTTCGCACATGGAAGCCCTGCTCGGCGTGAAGTCCGTTTCCGAACTCTTCGAACTGCAGACCGCCTTCCTGCGCAAGCAGGCTGAGGTCGCCGTCGAGCAGGCCAAGACCCTGCAGGAAACCTCCAAGAAGGTTGCCGAGAAGGTCACTGCTCCCGGCAAGTCTGCCGCCGAGAAGGCCATGAAGTCCTTCAAGACCGTCTGATACGGACGATAGCGCGGTTTTCCACGTCGTGATAAAATGGCCAGACGATCGTCTGGCCATTTTCGTTTGTGCAAGCCTTTAAAAAAAGGCTTGAAAAATGGTGCGACTGCCCGTATGTGACGCACCAAGCGCGGTTGACGCGCCCTTGTGCGGTTGTAGCTCAGTTGGTTAGAGCGCAGGTTTGTGGCACCTGAGGTCGGTGGTTCGACCCCACTCAACCGTACCATTCCTCTCTCCTGATAAGTTGTTTTCGATAGGACTTATCGGGAGAGAGGAATATCCCTCCCTTCATTCTCGGCTTCGGCACCATGGCGCCGTCGTTCCTCCCCTTTCTCCCAACGCCGCGGGAGCGGCTACCGGTGGTTTTCGATTTCTGGGTCGATCACGCCGAACGCGCCCATAGTTGGGACTGCCTGCTCGAAGCTGTTGCCGGGCTTCCCGTCGGCACTGCTCTTCGTTCGCCAAATCCTGGCCTGCCCGGACGACCGCAATCTCCTGTTTCCGCCCACCCCTGACGCTGCGTAAACCCTTCCTTTACCACGCTTTTGGCGCCATTCCCGTTTTGGCACTCCATTAGGAATCCATTGACCAATAGATCCCTAATGTCCTCCCGTTCCTGTTCGGAACCGGTCCGCATGACGCGCTGCCGCGATGCAAATGGGGTTCTTCAAATGCACATGACGTGCGTCAAATGGCTGGCGATTCCCGCCGGCATGTTCGGGCTGTTCCTTCTCTGGCTGCCGATCAGCCTTCAGGCACAGCTTATCTTGAGTTTTGCCGTGCTCGGCGTGATGTTTCTGGCGATGACCCGCCCGAAGAGCGCGACCTTCCGGCTCGTCACCTTCATCTTTGCCGGCATCCTCGCCATGCGCTACGCGTTCTGGCGCACCACCGAGACGCTGCCGAGCATCTACGAGCCGCTGAATTTCATTCCCGGCCTGGTCCTCTATCTGGCGGAAATGTACTGCCTCGCCATGCTGGCGATCAGCTTCTTCATGCTGGCCGATCCGGTGAAGCGCGAAAGCCCGGAGGAGGGCGATGCGGCGAGCCTGCCGACTGTCGACGTCTTCATCCCATCCTACAACGAGGAGCCGGAACTGCTCGCCGGCACGCTCGCGGCAGCAAAGTCGCTGCGCTATCCGAAGGACAAGCTGAACGTCTATCTGCTTGATGACGGCGGCACGGAGGCCAAGCGCAACCACAAGGATCCGCGCATCTCGATTGCGGCGATCCGCCGGCACGAGCAGCTGAAGGCGCTCTGCGCCTCGCTCGGCGTGCACTATCATGCCCGCAAGCAGAACGACCATGCCAAGGCCGGCAATCTCAACGAGGGCCTGAAGGTGTCGAACGGCGAACTGGTCGTCGTCTTCGACGCCGACCATGCCCCGGTGCGCGAGTTCCTGCGCGAGACGGTCGGCTATTTCCGCAAGGACAAGAAGCTCTTCCTCGTCCAGACGCCGCACTATTTCCTCAATCCCGATCCGCTGGAAAAGAACCTCCAGACCTTCGCGCGCATGCCCTCGGAAAACGAGATGTTCTATTCGATCCTGCAGCGCGGGCTCGACAAGTGGAACGCCTCGTTCTTCTGCGGCTCGGCGGCGGTGCTGCGCCGCGCGGCGCTGGTCGCGGCGAACGGCTTTTCCGGCCAGTCGATCACCGAGGATTGCGAAACGGCGCTGGCGCTGCATTCCAAGGGCTGGCACAGCCTCTATGTCGACAAGCCGCTGATCGCCGGCCTCCAGCCGGAAACCTTCGTGTCCTTCATCGGCCAGCGCGCCCGCTGGTGCCAGGGCATGCTGCAGATCCTCATCCTCAATCGGCCGTTCCTCGCCAAGGGGCTGACGCTCGCCCAGCGCATCTGCTATGCCGGCATCAATCTCTTCTGGCTGTTCCCGCTGTCGCGGCTTGCCTTCGTCTTCTCGCCGCTGCTCTACATCTTCTTCTCGCTGGAGATCTACCAGGCCAATATCCTGGAATTCGCCTCCTATGCGGTGACCTATCTCATCGGCTCCTTTGCCATGCAGAGCTACCTCTACGGCCGCGTGCGCTGGCCCTGGGTCTCTGAGCTCTACGAATACGTCCAGTCGGTGCTGCTCTTCGGCTCGATCGTCAGCGTGATCCGCAACCCGCGCAAGCCCACCTTCAACGTGACGGCCAAGGGCCAGACGCTCGACCGCAGCATGCTCTCGCCGCTGGCACGACCCTATTTCATCATCTTCTTCCTGCTTCTCGCGGCCGCGCTCTATTCCGGCTATCGCTTCCTGACGGAACCGGTCGCGACCGAACTGCTGATGATCGTGGCGGGCTGGAACCTCATCAATCTCGGCCTTGCTGGCGCTGCCCTCGGCGCTGTCGCCGAACGCCGTGAACTGCGCCGCAACCAGCGCCTGCCGGTCAAGCGCCACGCCTTGATGAAGGCCGGTGGCAAGCTCTCCAACGTCATCATCCAGGATGCTTCCTTTGGCGGCGTCTCGGTGGAATTCGTCGAGAAGGCGCCGGAGATCGATCTCGAGAACCCGCTCGAGGCGACGATCGAGCTTCGCCGCGCCGGCCAGGTCATCACCTTCGACGTCGTCTGCCGTTCCAGCCGCGAAGCCGGCGAGGGCGCGGTGCATGGCTTCGCCTACAAGGAGCGCACGCCGGAAACCTTCCTGGCGATCGCCGAGCTGATGTATTCCGACCAGGCGGTACTGCAGGAGCGTATCGCCCGTCGCCAGGTGCGCCGCAGCTTCTTCTGGGGCACCTCGCGTTTCGCTCTCTGGAGCATCCGCGAGACGCTGCGGGCCTTGCGATACTCCGCCGGCCTCATCCGTGAAAGCGCCGTCCAGTCCTTCGCCGATGCTCCCATCGTCGTGAAGGAAAACAATGCCAAGATCCCAGGCCGTGCAGCCGATCTGCCGCCGGTCCTCACAGGAACCCAGGCCTATGGCTAAGACATCTCTCCTTGCTACACTCGGCCTTGCTTTTCTCGTCGCCTCGGCCGCCTCCGGTCGGGCAGAGGGCCTGGTCGCCGATGCGGTCAAGCCGCTCCTCGAGGGAACGGCGCTTGCCGGTGGTCTGCTGCCCGGGCCGGTCAATGTCGAGAAGGCCAGAACGGCGGAGAACGCCGCGGCCATCACGCTCGTGCCCTTCGAGCAATCGGCCGGCGCCTTCACGCTCGCCGGCGAGGACGATGTCGCGACCTTTACCTTCCAGCTGGATGGCCCCCAGGTTTCCGCCGGCGGTGCCTTGAACCTTGCCTATATCAACGCCGTCTCGGTGCTTCCCGACACGGCGAAGGTGGATGTCGAGGTGAACGGCCGGGATGTCGGCAATTTCGCCATCGCCGCGCCGAACGGCACACTGACGCAAAGGATCGCCGTCGCTCCGGAATACCTCCGGGCCGGCCGTAATGTCGTGCAGGTCCGCGCGCGCCAGCATCACCGCGTGGATTGCTCGCTCGATGCGACCTACGAGCTCTGGACGAAGCTCGATCCGGCGCTGAGCGGCTTTGCCACCGGCGTTGCCGCACCCTTCACCGATTTCGACAGCCTGCTCGCCGTTCGCCGCAATTCGGCGCAGCGCACGGAAATCCGCGTCGTCCTTCCCGGCGCGTCCGGTGCCGAGGCGCTGAACGAGGTAGCGCCGGTGCTGCAGGCTCTCGTGCTCTTCCTGAATCGCGACGACATCACCGTAGCGATCGCGGACAAGCCGGGCACGGGTCCCGGCATCGACCTCGTCATGGCGATGGACCGCAGCGGCGGCACAGTGCTTGCCGGGCTCGGCCTTTCTGCTGCCCCGCGCGGGCTGTCCGTACAGGCCGGCGCCACGTCCGGGCGTGCGGCGGTCGTATTGCGTGCGGCCAATCTCGGCGATGTCAATGCCGCGGTGCTTGCTGCCGTGAAGGGGCCGATGGCAGACGGGCTCAAATCCGGCATCTTCGAGAAGGGCCGGGGCCTGCTTTCGGTCGATGCCGGCGAGCGCCGCACGCTCCGGGAGGCGGGCTACGAGACCCGCGTCTTCTCCGGCCGCCTCTCGCGCACCGATTTCGCCGTGGAGATGCCGGCAGACTTCTATCCGGCGGAATATGCGACGCTCGATCTGCGCCTTTCCGCCGCCACCTCGCCTGGCCTCGAACAGACCGCCCAGCTCCTCGTGCGCGTCAACGACAAGGTCGTGAAGAGCTATCCCTTCCGCAACCGCGAAGGCGAGCAGTTCGACGGCAAGCGCATCGAACTGCCGCTGCGTGCCTTCCGCCCGGGCGTCAACCGCGTAGAGCTGCTGGCCGAACTGCCGACCGCGGCGGATAATGCCTGCCGACCGGAAGAGCGTGACGACGGCAAGCCGCGCTTCATCCTGCTCGATACGACGGCCATCGAGGTTCCCGCGCTTGCCCGGGTCGGCCGGCTTCCCGATCTCGCGGCGCTTGCCGGCAAGGCCTATCCCTATGGCGGCGGCAAGCCCTTCGATCTCGTCGTCGACCGGGCGGATCACCAGTCGGTCGGCGCCGGGTTGACCATGCTCGCGCGGCTTGCCCTTTCCGCCCGCGCGCCGCTCAACGCGCGGATCGCTATCGGTACGCCCGCCGAGGGTTCCGGACGGGATGCGCTGGTCGTCTCCTCGCAGAACGATTTCGCCGAACTCGGGCCGGCGGACAAAGCGGCCTTCCCGACTGCGGACGATATCAGCGCGTCGGTCGCCGATCTCCTGAAACCCGACGCGGTCGTCACCGCCTCGGTATCCGGCGGCGCTGCGATGGGTAGCGAGACCGCCGATCTCCTGCAGGCCTTCCACGATTCCACGGCGGCGGGGGAGGATGAGCTTTCCTTCGGCGCCCGGGCGCAGCTCTGGCTTGCCGCCGCGACGAACAGTTTCGGCCGCTGGCTGAACTACGAAGGCGAGGACGAGGCGCGGCTTGCACCCCATGGCGAGGGCTCTCTGGTGACGCTTTCCCAGATGCGCTCGCCCGATGGGCTGGCCACCTGGACCGTCATCAAGGCCGATGCGCCGCGGGATGTGGAGGCGGGCGTCAACCGGCTCGTCGAGCCCGCCGTCTGGCGCGATCTTCAGGGTGGTACCGCGGCGATCGAGACGGCGAGCCTTTCGCTCGTCAGCCTGCCGGCCGCGGATCGTTACATCGCCGACCTGTCGGACCGCAGCCCCGGCAACCTGCGCCGGGTCGCGGCGGCGTGGTTCTCCGACAATTTCCAGATCTATGTGCTGCTCGTGCTTGCCTGCCTCGGTGCCTTCGCCGCCTGGCTTGGCCTGACAGTGCCGAAAAAGGGCGTGAGGTCCGACCGATGAGAACGCTTTTCCTTGCGACCCTGCTGCTTGGCACCCCGGCCCTGTCATCGATGGCGCTGGCGGCCGATGCAAAGGCCGGCCCCGGCGAGGTCGAGCTGGCCGCGCTCTATTATTATGCCGAGCAGAAGCAGCAGGACCGGCTGGAGGCCGAAACGAACCGGTTGCGGCTGAAATATCCGGATTTCGTCGTGCCTGCCGACGTCTATTCGCCCGCCGCGCGGCAGGTCGATGAAAGCGCTCTCTGGACGCTCTACGACAAGAACGATTTTAACGGCATCGAGGCCGAAATCGGCCGCCGCCGTTCGGAAAACCCGCAATGGGCGCCGAGTGCGGATTTTTCCGGAAAGCTTGCCCGCCGCAAGCAGCGCGTCGAGATGATGGCTGCGACCGCCCGCAAGGACTGGATGGGCGTCATCGAGGCTGGCAAGGCCATCGACCCCGCAGGCGAGACGGAAGTCGATCTCGTCTGGATGCTGCTCGACGCCTATGCGCAGACCGGCGCCAAGGATGCGCTGGCGGGTGCCTATCGTGGCCTGCTCTTCCGGGAGGGCGACAGGCGTCTGCCGGATCAGCAGATCCTCACCACCCTCCAGAAATCGACGCGGGATTTCCCGGCTGAGGACGTGCGTAAGGCGATGAACCTGCTGGCGACCTCGCCGCTGCTGCAGGCCGGCTTGCAGCCGGTGGAACTCGACCTCACCCGCAAGGACGTCGCGGACTTCAACGCGGATGAAAAGCGCCAGACGCCGATTGCCGAAGGCGAGGTCGGCCGGCTGCGTGCGGTGGCGGAAAAGGGCGAGCGTCTCGAAGACCTCTCGTTGCTCGGCTGGTACGACCTGAAACTCAAGTCGGCTGAAAATGCCGAACGCTGGTTCAAGGCGGCGCTCGCCAAGCGTCGCGAAGTGGAGAACGCCAAGGGCCTCTACCTCTCGCTTGCCGCGCAGAACAAGCAGGACGCGGCCTATGCCGTCGCGGAAGACTATGTCGACGACCTCTCCGCCGATCCCGAATTCCTGATGAATGCGCTGTCGCTGCGCTTTTCCAAGCCCGACCAGCCGGATGCGGACGTGAAGACGGTCACCGCCTACAGCAACGCCATCCTCGCGACGTCGAATGCCGACCATGCGGAAATCCTCGCCTGGTATGCCTACAACTCCCGGCAGTACGAGGCATCGAAGGCCTGGTTTGAAAAGTCACTCGACTGGGAAAGCGCGCCGGTGCGCGTCAAGGGCCTTGCCCTCAGCCTGCTGCGTCTGGCTGCAAAGAAGGACTATGCGGCGCTGGAGGCGGAATACCGCGAAGTCTACCCGGAAATCTGGGCGGAGATAAAGGTCGCGACACCGCCGAAGGGCCGGCGCAGCGTCGCCGTCGAGATGCCTGTCGCGACTGCGACTGGCGGCGGCACCGGCTATCTCGCGCAATTCAAGGCGAAGCGCTTCAGCGCTTGCATCAAGGAGATTTCCGCGCTGGAGGCGCGCGGCGCGATCTCTGCCGATGCCATGCTGATCAAGGGCTGGTGCCATCTCGAACTGAACCGGCTCGCGGAGGCCCGCAACGCCTTTGAGGCGGCGCTCGGCAACAGCCGCACCCAGGCGGACGCCGCCTATGGCGCGGCGCTGACCCTGTTGCGCGGCCGGCTGACCGACGATGCCGAGGCGATGGTCGGCCTCTATCCGCTGGCGGAAAAGCGGGACCGCGAGGTCCGGGCGGAAATCTACTGGCAGCGCGCCCGCTCGGCCTTCGACCACAAGCAGTACCAGCGTGTGCTCGATGCGTTGAACGCTCGGGCCAGCCTCGTCGCCGAACCGGCGGATCTCAGCCAGCTGCGTGGCTGGGCCTACTACCATCTCGGCAATCGTGGCCAGGCGCAGGCGGTCTTCGCGCGGCTCAACATGCATCTTTATGATCCGGCGGCCGCTCGCGGCCTTGCCGTCTCCACGGCTCCCATCCGATAGGTTCTTCATGCGCTGGCTGTTTCTCGCTGCACTTCCGCTCCTCGCCACGGGCTGCACCGCCGTGCACGACCCCTTCCTCGAAACCGGATCCATCCGTCCGGACGCGCCGCCGATCTCGACGGAGGTCTCGCCGGAATTCGCCGCCGCCTACCTGCCGTCGATCTCCGGACGTATCGAAAGCGTGCGCCAGACGGTACGCGGCGATTTCTTCGAGCAGGCGATCGTCTATTCCAACGCGACGGCTTCTGCCGGCGAGAACGTGCTGACGGTGCGGGTCGGCACGCCCTCCGAGGGTGTCTCCTTCCTGCGCGCCCCGACGCGACGGGCGATCCTCGCCGAGATGCGGCAGGCCCTGCCTGATGTCGCGATGAGGATCAACGCCGCCGCCGGCCAGAACACGCACGGCATCTATGGTTATGCGACGGGCCCGCTGGGCGCCTCCGGCAGCTGCCTCTACGCCTGGCAGTTCACCAAACGGACGGCGCCGCTCAGCGAAACGGCGATGGGCCGTCTCGGAGACGGCAATTATTCCGCGCAGGTACGCCTGCGCTTCTGCCATCCCTCCATGCCGGAAGAGCGCATCGCCGCGCTGATGGCCGGAATGCGGCTGAAGCCCGTGACGGACCAGACCTTCGACATGCTGCGCTATGCCGGCGGCAGCGGCGTCCTGCGCAGCCAGCCCGTCGCGGTGCGCGCCGAGCCTGTGACGGTTGTCGACGACGGCGTGGTGCCGCGCCACACGCCGAAACGCCGGCTCGTGGAGGAGAAGCGGGCCGAAGAGCCGGCCGTCATCCGCAATGCCGTGCGTGTGCCGCTCCCGGGCGAGGCCGGCCAGGAGAAGGTGAAGGTTGCCGTCTCCGAAAAGCCGGTGGAAACGCTGGAAGGCGCGCAGACGGCCCGGGCGAAAAGCGCACTGGTGCCGATGCCCGAAACCGCCGCACTGACCGCGGGCGACTGACGCCTACAAGAAGATGTGGTGCTCCTGCTGCACGAGTTCCTGCACGAATTCGGCGACGGTGCGCACGCGCGTCAGGTCCCGCGCACTTTCGTGCCAGGTCGTCCAGTAGGCGCGGCGGATGGCGGTGCCGGGCAGGAGGCGGACGAGCTCGTCATACTGCCGGGCGATATAGTCGTGCAGGATGCCGATGCCGGCGCCGGAACGCACCGCCTCCGTCTGGCCGGTCGCGCTGGAAATCTCGAAGCCGGCATCCCAGCTGCGCATGATCTCGCCGGTGAAATTGAGCGAGGCGGTGAAGATCAGGTCCTCCACATAACCGACACGCCGGTGGGCTTTGAGGTCCTCGACGCCCTGCGGCGTGCCGTTTTCCGCGAGATAGGCGCGCGAGGCATAGAGGCCGAGCGTATAGTCCGTCAGCTTGGAGGAGACGAGGCGTCCCTGTTCCGGCCGTTCCAGCGTGATGGCGATGTCGGCCTCGCGCTGGGAGAGCGAGAAGGAGCGCGGTACCGGCACGAGCTGGATCTTCAGTTCCGGGTGCCGCGCCGTCAGCCGCCCGAGGCGCGGCGCGAGGAAGGAGACGCCAAAACCATCCGGCGCCCCGACGCGCACCGTGCCGGCGACGGCCGTATCGATACGACCGATGCTCGCCTGCACCGCGAGCATCTCCGTCTCCATCCGCTCGGCCGCGCGAAAGAAAGCGTCGCCTTCGGCGGTGAGATCGCAGCCATTGGTGCGGCGGATGAGGAGCCGCGTCTTCAGCGCTTCCTCCAGCGCGCTGACGCGGCGGCTGAGCGTGGCGTGGTTGACGCCGAGGCGGCGGGAAGCGGCAAGCAGTTGCCCGGTACGGGCCACCGCCAGGAACATGCGGGCGTCATCCCAGTTCATTTCTGCCTCCGACTTTAATTTCTGCACAACGGTTCCTTATCCAAGGTGATTGAGTTGTGCAAATTGAAGTGCGATGATCTCTTCATACCAACGGAGGAGCTCCCCATGTACGAGATCGGCCATTTCATCCACGGCAAGAAGGTCGCCGGCACCAGCGGCCGCACCGCGAACGTCTTTAATCCGGCGACGGGCGAAGTCCAGGCGACGGTGGCACTTGCCAACGACGCCGACCTGCAGGCCGCGATCGACAGCGCGCTTTCCGCGCAGCCGAAGTGGGCCGCCACCAACCCGCAGCGCCGCGCCCGCGTCTTCATGAAGTTCGTCGAGCTTCTGAACCAGAACATGGACGAGCTTGCCGTTCTGATCTCCCGCGAGCACGGCAAGACCGTTGAGGATTCGAAGGGCGACGTCATCCGCGGCCTGGAAGTCTGCGAATTCGTCATCGGCATTCCGCACCTCTCCAAGAGCGAATTCACCGAAGGCGCCGGCCCGAACATCGACATGTATTCGATCCGCCAGCCGGTCGGCATCGGCGCCGGCATCACGCCGTTCAACTTCCCGGGCATGATCCCGATGTGGATGTTCGCCCCCGCTATCGCCTGCGGCAACGCCTTCATCCTGAAGCCCTCCGAGCGCGATCCGTCGCTGCCGATCCGCCTTGCCGAACTGATGATCGAGGCGGGCCTTCCGGCCGGCATCCTCAACGTCGTCAACGGCGACAAGGGTGCGGTCGACGGCATCCTGGCGCATCCGGATATCGCCGCCGTCTCCTTCGTCGGCTCCACGCCGATCGCCCGTTACGTCTATGGCACGGCTGCCGCCAACGGCAAGCGCGCCCAGTGCTTCGGCGGCGCTAAGAACCACATGATCATCATGCCCGATGCCGACCTTGACCAGGCCGCAAACGCGCTGATGGGCGCCGGCTACGGTTCGGCCGGCGAGCGCTGCATGGCGATCTCGGTTGCCGTCCCCGTCGGCGAGGAAACCGCCAACCGGCTGATCGAGAAGCTGACGCCGATGATCGAGAGCCTGCGCATCGGCCCCTACACCGATGACAAGGCCGACATGGGCCCGGTCGTCACCAAGGAAGCCCAGGCCCGTATCCTCGGCCTCATCGACAAGGGCGTGGAAGAAGGCGCCAACCTCGTCGTCGACGGCCGCGGCTTCAAGCTCCAGGGTTATGAAGACGGCTATTTCGTCGGCGGCTGCCTGTTCGACAACGTCACGCCGGACATGGAAATCTACAAGACCGAAATCTTCGGCCCGGTCCTGTCCGTCGTTCGCGCCAAGAACTACGAGGAAGCCCTCGACCTTCCGATGAAGCACGAATATGGCAACGGCGTCGCGATCTACACCCGTGACGGCGACGCGGCCCGCGACTTCGCCAGCCGCATCAACATCGGCATGGTCGGCGTCAACGTTCCGATCCCGGTTCCGCTTGCCTACCACTCCTTCGGCGGCTGGAAGTCCTCGTCCTTCGGCGATCTCAACCAGCACGGCACGGACTCGATCAAGTTCTGGACCCGCACGAAGACGGTCACCAGCCGCTGGCCGTCGGGCATCAAGGACGGCGCCGAATTCGTCATGCCGACGATGAAGTGATCCGTCCCGCCGGAAGGATTGAAAGGGCTCCCGCAAGGGGGCCCTTTTTGCATTGCGAATTTTTTGTGCCCTGCGAAGAATAGCCATCGATCCCGGCCCGTTAAGCCCTCGTGTCTATGCATTCGGAAGGGGCAAACGATATGTCATTCGCAGCATCTGCTGCGCCCGCGGGACAGGCGGGCGGTTTTCACCGCATCACGTTTACCGGCAAGGCGTCGGAATATTTTGGCATCTGGATCGTCAATGTGCTGCTGACGATCATCACGCTTGGCATCTATTCTGCCTGGGCCAAGGTCCGGCGCAATCGTTATTTCTACGGCAATACCGTGCTGCTTGGCCGATCCTTTGAATACCATGCGAAGGGTCTGCAGATCCTCATCGGCCGCCTCATCGTTCTCGGTGCCTTTATCGCGCTCAACGTGATTGCGACGCTGGTGCCGATTCTCGTCCTGCTGCCGACGCTCGTCGTTCTGATCGCGTTGCCCTGGCTTGTCGCCAAGGGCCTGCGCTTCAGCGCACGTGTCACGAGCTACCGCAATGTTCGCTTCGATTTCGTCGGCGGTGCGGGCGGTGCGTTCAAGGCCTTCATTCTCGGCAGCCTGCTCGCCGTCATCACCATCGGTATCCTCACGCCGCTCGCCAGCCGCTGGGTCTCGCGCTATGTCGGCACGAACCTGCGCTACGGCGGCAAGGCCTTCGATACCGACCCGCAGCTCGGCCCGCTCTATAAGTCCTGGCTCCTGTCGTTCCTCATCGCGCTGGTCGGCCTCGGCATCATCGCGCTCATCGTCTTCATGAATCTCTCGCTGATCCTGCCGATGATCGAGACGCCCGGCGCTCTGACGCCGGAACAGCAGATCCCGCTCGTCATCAGCGCGGTCATCGGCTACATCGTGCTCTTCGCGACCTTCGGCATTGCAGGCCTCTTCTATCGCGCGGGCGTGCGCAACATCGCCTGGTCGGCGACCACCTTCGATGGCCAGCACCGCATGCTGAGCGACGTCTCGCGCACCCGCTACACCTGGATCGCCATTTCCAACGTTATCGTCACGCTGCTAACCCTCGGCCTGATGCGGCCCTGGGCGGCGGTGCGCATGGCGCGCTATACCTGGGAGCACACCGGCATCCATTTCACGGGGGATGTCGGCGAGCTGTTCAGCCGCATCGAGGCGCAGGGCTCGGCCGTCGGCTCGGAGTTCATGGACTTTGAAGGTTTCGACTTTGGCTTCTGACAATGCCACCATCGCCGGCGGGGATTGGCATCCCGCCGGCTCCAGCCGCTCGGTCGAGGCCCGCCTCGTCGAGCGGGCCGGGGAAATCACGGCGGTGCCGGTCGGCGGCGAGAAGCCGCTTGCCGGCGCGGGCCTCTCCTGGGTCGAGATTTCCGGCCGCGTCGGGGCCATCCCGCGCCGGGTGACCTTTCCGGACGGCTCGGTCTTCGAGACCTGGGACAATGACGGCATCGACCGCTATCTTGCCGCGCGCGGCAAGGGGGGCGCCGGCCTCGTGCACTGGCTGGAGCAGTTCCGGCTCCGCCTGATCGTCATCGTGCTCGCCGCCTTCGTGCTGGGTGGCGTGGTCTATCGCTGGGGCGTGCCGGCGCTCGTCGAGGTCGCCATCCTCACCACGCCGCCGATCGTGCCGCAGTTGATGGCGCAGGGCACGCTCGAAGCGCTCGACCAGACGACCTTCTCGCCGACGAAGCTGCCGGACGGCCGCCGCAAGGAGATCGCCGACGGCTTTGCCCGCATCGCTGCCCAGTCGCCGCGCGGGGCAGGGGCCTATACCCTCAATTTCCGTGATGGCGGCCTGATCGGACCGAATGCCTTCGCGCTGCCGGACGGCACGCTCGTCCTCACCGACCAGCTCGTCGAACTGGCAGGTGGCGATACGGAGATGATCATCGGTGTGCTCGCGCACGAGATCGGCCATGTCGAGCTGGAGCACAGCCTGCGCCAGTTCTATCGCGCCGCCGGCATGACCGGCCTCATCATGCTGATTGCCGGCGACGTCGGCTCGGCGGTCGAGGATGTGCTGATGCAAGGTGGCGGCCTCCTCGCGCTCTCCTATTCGCGCGGTGCGGAGGCCGAAGCCGACCGGCGCTCGGTCGAGCTGATGGCAAAGGCCGGCTACGACCCCACCGCGATCGCCCGCTTCTTCGGTCTCCTGGAGGAAAAACTCGACGACAAGGGGGATACCACCATCCTCTCCACCCATCCGGGCACGCCGCAGCGCAAGAAGGACATCATCGACTACAGCCGGATCATCTCCGGCCAGTCGGATCCGGACCTGCAATGAACGAAAACGGCGGCCCGAGAGCCGCCGTTTCCTGGTTTGGCCTTGGGAGGCATTCCTGTTACTGCGACGGGCCGTCGTTGTAGCCGACCTTGTCCACCAGCTCGGATGCCTTCTTGCGGTTCGCCGCGATGTCGACGAGCGGCAGGGCATCCGGCTTCAGCGTGCCGAAGGACTTGACGACCTCGGACGGCTCGGCGCCCGGCAGGACCGGGTATTCGTAGACCTGCTCGGCATAAATCTTCTGCGCGGTGCCGGCCGACAGGAATTCCATCAGCTTCAGCGCATTGTCCTTGTTCGGAGCGTTCTTGGCGAGCGCCATGCCGGAGACGTTGACGTGGCTGCCGCGGTCGGCGGTGTTCGGGAACAGCACCTTGATGGCTGCCGCCCAGTCCTTCTGCTCCGGCTCCTTCTCGTTGGTCATCATCAGACCGACATAGTAGGAGTTGCCGAGTGCGAGGTCGCATTCGCCGGCGAGGATCGCCTTGGCCTGGTCGCGGTCGCCGCCGTCGGGCTTGCGGGCGAGGTTGTTCTTCAGGCCGGTCAGCCACTTCTCGGCTTCGGCTTCGCCGTGATGGGCGATCATCGAGGCGATCAGGCCGATATTGTAGGAGTGCTGGCCGTCACGGGTGCAGATCTTGCCCTTCCACTTCGGGTCGGCAAGCTCCTCGTAGGTGATCTCGTTCTGCGCGACGCGATCCTTGGACGCGTAGACGACGCGCGAACGCGTGGTCAGGCCGAACCAGTCGCCATCCGGATCGCGGTACTGCGCCGGGATGTCCTTGTTGATGACGTCGTTCTGGACCGGCTGCGTGACGCCGCCTTCCTTGGCTTCCGTCAGGCGCGCGATGTCGACCGTCAGGATGACGTCGGCCGGCGAGTTCGCGCCTTCCGCCTGAATGCGCTCCACCAGGCCCTTGTCGAGGAAGAGCACGTTGGTGGTGATACCGGTTTCCTTGGTGAATTCGTCGAGCAGCGGCTTGATCAGATCCGGCTGACGGTAGGAGTAGATGTTGACTTCACCATCTGCAAAGGCGGGTGCGGCAAGGGCCAGACCGGCGGTCGAGAGGGCAAGGGCGGTGAGAGACGTCTTAAGCAGTTGCATCGGGTCCTCCTGGTGCATTTATTCTTAACTGCTAAAGTCGTGTTTAACGGCTTGCCCCTCGCAGTCAACCGTGCGATCCCCGCCATAACATGAATGTGATTTTCCGCTTTTTGGAATTGTTCTAAATAGCGAAGTGTCCTATATGTGTGCGGACTAGAAAACCGGATTCGGAGTTCCCGATGCGTCTGACGAAACAAACCAACTATGCGGTGCGCATGTTGATGTACTGCGCGGCGAATGGTGACAAACTCAGCCGCGTTCCGGAAATCGCCAGGGCCTATGGCGTATCCGAGCTGTTCCTGTTCAAGATCCTCCAGCCGCTGACGCGGGCCGGCATCATCGAGACCGTGCGCGGCCGCAACGGCGGCGTACGTCTGCCGAAGCCGGCGGCGGAGATCACGCTGTTCGACGTCGTGCGGGTGACGGAGGATTCCTTCGCCATGGCCGAATGTTTCGAGGCGGGGGAGATCGAATGCCCGCTGGTCGATAGCTGTGGCCTCAATTCGGCGCTGCGCAAGGCGCTCAACGCCTTCTTCGAAGTGCTGCAGCAATATACGATCGACGATCTGGTCAAGGCCCGCCCGCAGATCGGCATGCTGCTTGGCCTGGAAAATGCGGCCGTGCGGCAGCCCGCCGCCTGAGGCTTGAGACAGGGCCTTTCCGCTTTCTTCGCCGGGTGCAATGCCCGGCGCCTCCAGCTTGGTATCGCGCTGGCGGCATATCCATTTCACAAATTTCTGAAAGTGCACCAGACGCCGGAGGTTACTCTCCGGCGCTTGTGTCCTGCCTGACATATTCCCTGAGGATGAACTCGACGGCTGTCGGGTCGAGCTCGGCCTTGTCGATGCGGAAGTCGACGCCGTAATCGTCGATCTTCTGAAAATAGGCATCGCTTATCGAGGAGGAAATGACGCCGACCGGGCCGATGTAGCCGTTGCGCCGGAGTTCCGGCACGGTCTCGCGAAAATCCGCCTGCGGCTGGAGCCGGTTGTCCATCAGGATCATGTCGAGCCGCACCCCGTCAGCACGGATGAAATCCAGCGCCGCTTCCACCGTCTCTACATAATGAAGGGTGATCGCATAGCTTGTCACCTTGCGCATCAGCGCGCTGAGGATGACGTTTTCCGCAGGGTCGTCATCGACAAGCAGGATATGCACGGTTGCGGTCATAGTGGTGGGTGAACCTGATTGCATCGAATGGTTGGCCGGAAGCCGCGGCTACTCTCATCCACGCGGCACGCATTAACAAGTCCCTAACTCTGCTATCGGTAACGCCGCGGACCTGATTTGCGGCATTATTGGATGATTTGCTCGCGGATTGCCTTTGCCACCATCTGCGTACGGTTCACCACGTCGAGTTTCTTCAGGATCGTTGCCGTGTGCGAGTTCACCGTGTGCTCGGAAACCGAGACGATGAGGGCGATCTCGCTTGCCGTCTTGCCGTAGGAGATCCAGCGCAGGATTTCCGTCTCGCGCGGCGTCAGACCCATGCCTGCCTTGTTGGCGAGGACCTTGCGGTAGAAGTAGTCGAAGGCGCAGTTCGCCTCGTAGCAGATCTCGTAGTGGGCGCTGCGGCCGATATCCTCGCCGTCGCCCAGGAAGAGCACCACATACCGTATGCCCCCGATGGAGTGGACCGGAATGGCAAGCGCCATGTCGAAGCCGATCTGCTCGAGGAAGTCGCCGCTGCCGACCGCGCCGTTCTCCACCGGGTCATCGCTCAGCCACACGGTCGGGATGGTCGATTTGTAGAAGCTTTTGAAGATGGCGGAATCGTTCAGGCGATGACGCTTGTCATAGGCCTCGGCAAGGCCGGCTGGCAGGTCGTGCAGCACAAGGCGGCCCGCAAGGTGGCTCGTCTCGTGTTCGTTGGCCAGCTGCAGGATTCCGAAATGCTCGAAACCGTAGCGCAGCGCCAAGGTATGGAAAATGCGAAAGAAATCGACGCGATTGAGAGCCTTCTCAAGATCGCTTTCGAAATCATAGCGCCGGTAGTGTTTGTTCAAGACGGGCACGTGGTCTCTATCCCCAGGGATTCCACGCGTCAAATCTAGCGCCACAATCTTTGGCGGCAAAGGGTTTTGCCGGACAATTTCGTGATGGCGGTCCACTTTTTTGTGGCCGTTCGAACAAGGTGCTGAAAACAAAGGAAGAAACGAAAGAAGGACTGCCCTTCGCTCTTGTCGTCTCGCCCCGCCGCCACAGGGTGAAACAGCGAAGGACAGTCCCTCTTGCCTCGATGTCCCGTTATGGCACGACGCCGACGTCGCCGCTATCCATTCAGGTCGGGATTGACAAGGCAGGGGGTGGGTGATTCGCGTTGCTTTTGAAGCCGTTTCTAATGCTGTGGAGAATAATCTTCCGCGGTTTTTTCCGGTTGGACAAATTTGTTCGCGGACTTATTGCAATCCTGCGGCAAATGTCGTTCCATCCCCGGCAAGGTCGGGGCCGGAAGTGTACCCGAGCCTGCACAAGAGAACAAAAAAGCAAACCTGGGAAGCTCACTATGAAAAAGCTGACTACTCTCCTCGCAGCGACGGCGCTTGCCTCGTTGATGGGTACGGCCGCTTGGTCGAAGACCTTCGTCTACTGCTCGGAAGCGTCGCCGGAAGGCTTCGATCCCGGCCTCTATACCGGCGGTCAGACCTTCGACGCAGCAGCGCACACGGTCTACAACCGGCTGGTGGAATTCAAGCGCGGCACGACGGAACTGGAGCCTGCGCTGGCCGAGAGCTGGGAAATTTCCGCCGATGGCAAGGAATATACCTTCAAGCTCCGCAAGGGCGTGAAGTTCCAGACGACCGAGTATTTCACCCCGTCGCGTGAGCTGAACGCAGACGACGTGATCTTCTCCTTCGAGCGTCAGTACAAGGAAGACAATGCCTGGAACAAGTACGTGCCGGGCGCATCCTGGGAATATTTCTCCGGCATGGGTCTGCCCGATGTGCTCGACAAGATCGAGAAGGTCGACGACCTGACGGTCAAGATCACGCTGAAGCGCCCGGAAGCACCGCTGCTCGCCAACCTCGGCATGCCCTTCATCTCGATCGTCTCCAAGGAATATGCCGACAAGCTGCAGGCTGACGGCAAGATGGAGCTGATGAACCAGCAGCCGCTCGGCACCGGCCCGTTCACCTTCGTTGCCTACCAGCCGGATGCCGCGATCCGCTACAAGGCCAACCCGGACTACTGGGGCGGCAAGCAGAAGATCGACGATCTCGTCTTCGCAATCACCACGGACGCTGCCGTTCGCGCGCAGAAGCTGAAGGCTGGCGAATGCCACCTGATGTCCTATCCGAACGCCGCTGACGTCGCCGAGCTGAAGGCCGACCCGAACCTGCACATCTCCGAGCAGGCTGGCCTCAACGTCGCATACCTCGCCTACAACACGCTGGTTCCGCCCTTCGACAAGGTCGAGGTCCGCAAGGCCCTCAACATGGCGATCAACCGCCAGGCCATCGTCGACGCGGTCTTCCAGGGCGCGGCAACGGTTGCAAAGAACCCGATCCCGCCGACCATGTGGTCGTACAACGACGCCGTCGTCGACGACAAGTTCGATCCGGAAGCGGCCAAGAAGATGCTTGAAGACGCTGGCGCTGCCGGTCTCAAGATGAAGATCTGGGCGATGCCCGTCGCGCGTCCGTACATGCTGAACGCCCGCCGCGCAGCAGAACTGATGCAGGCTGACCTTGCCAAGATCGGCGTCGAAGTCGAGATCGTCTCCTACGAATGGGCCGAGTATCTGAAGCTCTCGTCTGCCAAGGACCGCGACGGCGCGGCCATCCTCGGCTGGACGGGCGACAACGGCGACCCGGACAACTTCCTTGACACCCTGCTCGGTTGCGACGCCGTCGGCGGCAACAACCGTGCGCAGTGGTGCAACAAGGAGTTCGACGACCTGATGACGAAGGCGAAGGAAACCGCCGACGTTGCAGAGCGCACCAAGCTCTATGAAGAGGCCCAGGTCATCTTCAAGCGCGAAGCGCCCTGGAACACGCTCGACCACTCGCTCGCCGTCGTTCCGATGAGCAAGAAGGTCTCGGGCTTCGTCCAGTCCCCGCTTGGCGACTTCGTCTTCGAAGGCGTGGACATCGCCGAGTAATATCGGCTACGAGAAAGCGCACGCCGCAAAGAGCGTGCATTGGCCGGCGGCTCGAAGACATTCGGGCCGCCGGTTTTTCACAAAAATGAAGGGATTGGCTCCCATGTTTCGTTTTATCTTCGGACGGCTCGCCGTCCTGATACCCACGTTCCTCGGGGTATCGCTCATCGCGTTCTCCTTCATTCGACTTCTTCCGGGCGATCCGGTCATGCTGATGTCGGGTGAGCGCGTCATGTCTCCGGAACGACACGCCGAGCTCATGCACCAGCTTGGCCTCGACCGACCGATGTACATCCAGTATTTCGACTATCTCGCCGGCCTGCTCACGGGCGACTTCGGCTCGTCCATCGTGACCAAGCGGCCGGTGCTCGATGACTTCATGCTGCTCTTCCCGGCAACGCTGGAGCTTTCGCTCTGCGCCATCATCGTCGCCGTCGTGCTCGGCATTCCCGCCGGCGTCTTCGCCGCGGTGAAACGCGGGACCTGGCTCGACCAGTCGATCATGGGCGTCGCCCTTGTCGGTTATTCGATGCCGATCTTCTGGTGGGGCCTGCTGCTCATCATCTTCTTCTCCGGTTATCTCGGCTGGACACCGGTCTCGGGGCGCATCTCGCTGATGTACTTCTTCCCGCAGGTCACCGGTTTCATGCTGATCGACAGCCTGATCTCCGGGCAGGCGGGGGCGTTCAAATCGGCGCTGACCTACCTGATCCTGCCGACGGTCGTCCTTGCGACGATCCCGCTCGCCGTCATCGCCCGCCAGACCCGTTCGGCCATGCTCGAAGTGCTCGGCGAGGACTATGTCCGCACCGCCCGCGCCAAGGGCCTGCCGCCGTTCCGGGTCATCGGCGTGCATGCGCTGCGCAACGCGATGATCCCCGTCATCACCACGATCGGCCTTCAGGTCGGCGTGCTGATGGCCGGCGCTATCCTGACCGAGAGCATTTTCTCTTGGCCCGGCATTGGCAAATGGATGGTCGATTCTGTGTTCCGCCGCGACTATCCGGTGATCCAGGGCGGTCTCCTGATCATCGCCGGCATCATCATGCTGGTGAATTTGGGCGTGGACCTGCTCTACGGCCTCATCAATCCGCGCATACGGCATTGAGGAGCGGGACAATGGCTGACACGACTTCGGAAGAAGCCCACGTACAGGATCCCTCGAGCGCCCGGCGTTTCGCTGAATTCTGGTATTATTTCTCGGAGAACCGCGGCGCCGTCATCGGGCTCTTCGTTTTCACGCTGCTCGTCATCGTCGCGCTGCTGGCGCCGCTGATCGCGCCGCATGCGCCAAACGCCCAGTATCGCGACGCCGTGCTTGTGCCGCCCTTCTGGCAGGAAGGCGGCCGCATGACTTACCTGCTCGGCACCGATCCGGTCGGGCGCGACATCTTCACGCGCCTCATCTACGGCGCGCGTTATTCGCTGTTCATCGGCGTGGTGGTCACCAGCATCGCGCTGGTCGGCGGCATCGTGCTCGGCGTTATCGCCGGCTATTTCCGCGGCTGGATCGACACCGTGATCATGCGCGTCATGGATATCATCCTGGCCTTCCCGTCGCTGCTGCTCGCCCTCGTGCTGGTCGCCGTACTCGGGCCCGGCCTCACCAACGCGATGATCGCCATCGCATTGGTGCTCCAGCCGCATTTCGTGCGTCTGACCCGTGCCGCGGTCATGACCGAGAAGAGCCGCGAATATGTCGTCGCCGCCCAGGTGGCGGGTGCGGGGCCGCTCCGGCTGATGTTCAAGACGATCCTGCCCAACTGCCTGGCGCCGCTCATCGTCCAGGCGACGCTGTCCTTCTCTAACGCCATCCTCGATGCCGCCGCGCTCGGCTTCCTCGGCATGGGCGCGCAGCCGCCGACGCCGGAATGGGGCACGATGCTCGCCGAAGCGCGCGAATTCATCCAGCGCGCCTGGTGGGTCGTCACCTTCCCCGGTCTTGCCATCCTCATCACCGTGCTTGCCATCAACCTCATGGGTGACGGCCTGCGCGACGCCCTCGATCCCAAGCTGAAGAGGTCGTGATGTCGCTTCTCGAAGTCAAAAACCTCACCGTCGAATTCCAGACGGCTTCCGGTCCCTTCCGCGCCGTGGACGGCGTTTCGCTCAAGGTCGACGAGGGCGAAGTGCTCGCCATCGTTGGCGAATCCGGCTCGGGCAAGTCGGTCTCCATGCTCGCCGCCATGGGGCTTCTCCCGTGGACGGCGAAGGTGACCGCCGACGTGCTCACCTTCAACGGCCGCGACATGCAGGCCATGTCCGACAGCGACCGGCGCAAGATCATCGGCAAGGATATTGCCATGATCTTCCAGGAGCCGATCGCCAGCCTCAATCCGTGCTTCACGGTCGGCTACCAGATCGAGGAAGTGCTGCGCATCCACACGGATCTCTCCCGCAAGGCGCGCCGCGACCGGGCGATCGAACTCTTCCAGTCGGTCGGTATTCCGAACCCGGAAGAACGCCTTGGCCACTATCCGCACCAGATGTCGGGTGGCCAGTGCCAGCGTGTGATGATCGCGACCGCGCTCGCCTGCAATCCGAAGCTGCTGATCGCCGACGAGCCGACCACTGCGCTCGACGTGACGATCCAGAAGCAGATCCTCGACCTCCTGATGAAGCTGCAGGCCGAACACGGCATGGGCCTCATCATCATCACCCATGACATGGGCGTCGTCGCCGAAACCGCCGACCGCGTCATCGTGCAGTACAAGGGCCGCCAGATCGAGGAGGCCGACGTGCTGTCGCTCTTCTCGGCCCCGAAGAGCGTCTACACCAAGGCGCTGCTTTCGGCCCTGCCGGAAAATGCCACCGGCGAGCGCCTGCCGACGATCACGGAAAAGCTGACCGACGCCGAGATTTTTGCAGGAGCAGTCCGATGACCCCTGTTCTTGAAGCAAAGAACCTGAAACGCGACTACCATATCCCGGGAAGCCTGTTCAAACCCGCCAAGACCGTCCATGCCGTCAAGGGCGTGAGCTTCAAGGTCGAGCAGGGCAAGACGCTTGCCATCGTTGGCGAAAGCGGTTGCGGCAAGTCCACCCTTGCCCGCATGGTCACGATGATCGATCCGATCACCGAGGGCGATATGCTGATCGATGGCCGCAAGGTCGACATCGCGCATGAGCCGCTGACCGCGGAAATGCGCAGTAAGGTGCAGATCGTCTTCCAGAACCCCTATGGCTCGCTCAACCCGCGCAAGAAGATCGGCGACATCCTCACGGAGCCGCTGGTCATCAACACCAAGGTGCCTGCGGGCGAGCGGCGTGACCGCGCCATGGCCATGCTGAAGAAGGTCGGCCTTGAGGAGAAGCATTACGGGCGCTACCCGCACATGTTCTCCGGCGGCCAGCGCCAGCGCGTGGCGATCGCCCGCGCGCTGATGCTCAATCCGCGCCTGCTCGTGCTCGACGAGCCGGTCTCGGCGCTCGATCTTTCGGTTCAGGCCCAGGTGCTCAACCTGCTCGCTGACCTGCAGGACGAGTTCAAGCTCACCTATGTCTTCATCAGCCATGACCTTTCGGTGGTGCGCCACATCGCCGACGACGTGATGGTGATGTACTTCGGTGAAGCCGTGGAATACGGCAGCCGTGATCAGGTGTTCGAAAACCCGCAGCACAACTACACAAAGACCCTTTTCGCCGCGACGCCCCGCGTCGACGTGGACGCCATCCGCGCCCGCGTCGAACGCCGCAAGCGCGTGGCGTGAGGACGAACAGCCCATGACGGCGACCCGCGCGATCGTCGTCATGGGCGTTTCCGGTTCCGGCAAGACCTCGGTCGCCGAGGGCCTGGCCGCCGCCCTCGGCACCGCTTTCATCGAAGGCGACAGCCTGCACCCCGCCGGCAATGTCGAGAAGATGTCCCGCGGTGTTCCGCTGACGGACGAGGACCGCTGGCCCTGGCTCGATACGATCGGCCAGGCGCTCGCCGGCAGCCTCGACGCGGGAAAGAGCGTTGTCGTTTCCTGCTCGGCCCTGAAAAAGATCTATCGCGACCGTCTGCGCCAGTCGGCCCGTGGATCGCTGACTTTCGTCTTCCTCAAGGGCAGCCGCGATCTGCTCACGGCCCGCATGGCTGCGCGGCATGGCCATTTCATGCCTGCAAGCCTGCTCGACAGCCAGCTTGCCACGCTGGAGGATCCGTCCGGTGAGGCTGGCGTCGTGACTGTCGGCATCGACGCCGCCGTCGAGACGATCGTTGCCAGGGCGCTCGACGGATTGAAAACTGTCGGCTGACCCACGGTGCACGCGAATTTCCCGCCGGGCCACTGGCGTCCGTGCGCCGGGCCTCGTATAGACGGCCACCGCCGGCCGTTGCGTGCCCGCGGCCTCCCGCGAAGAATTTCAAGCCTGACAGGAATGAGACATGGACATCAAACGCTTTGAAACCGGCCCGCGCATGAGCCAGGCCGTCGTGCACAACGGGACCGTCTATCTGGCCGGCCAGGTCGGTGAGGCGGGCTCGGACGTCACCGAGCAGACGAAGCAGGCGCTGGCCGAAGTCGACCGCCTGCTGGCGCTTGCCGGCACCGACAAGACCCGCATCCTTTCCGCCCAGATCTGGCTCGCCGACATGGCCGATTTCTCCAAGATGAACGCCGTCTGGGATGTCTGGGCACCGCAGGGCCACACCCCGGCCCGTGCCACCGGCGAATCCAAGCTGGCAACGCCGGACTACCTCGTCGAAGTCATCGTCGTCGCCGCGCTCTGAGCCAGGCCTCGGCTGAAACGAAAAGAGGCCGCGGTTTCCGCGGCCTCTGCAATGAAAGCGGGCGCCTCAGGCGACGCTTCGCAGCCTCTCCGCCGCGGTCGGCCGCAGCGCAGCAGGGATCTGCTGCAGCACTTCCAGCGCCAGCGCCCTTGCATTCTCCTGCGCCTTGTCGAGATTGCTGACGCGCCGGGCATCCATCGTATAGAGCGTGCCGCCGCAACCGAAGATGTCGCGGAAGGCCGAACGTTCGATGATCGGTGTCTGCAGAAGGTGGACCCGGCGGGCCGCGAGCAGGTCCTTGACCGCATGCATCGCGCGCGTCGTCACCATGGAATTGACGCGGGTGAGCACGACGGAATGGCGGATATGGATATCGGCCTTGTCTTCCAGATATTGCAGGAGCTCGATGACATTGGCGCCGCCCTGCGCGTCCATGGCGGAGCCCTGCACGGGGATCAGCACGTAGTCGGAATAGCCCACCGCCTTGGCGAGGAGCGAACTGCGCGATCCCGGCAGGTCGATCAAGACGAAATCGGCGCGTGCCTTCTCTTCGGCCAGCTGCCGGTCGATCGTGCCCATCGTCACATAGGGCATCACCGCGAGACGATTGCCGAGCAGACCTTGGGAGTTTTCGTGCCAGCGGGTGATCCAGTGCTGCGGATCGGCGTCAAGCACCGAGACGCGAAAGCCGAGGCGGGCAAGCTCGGTCGCTAGCAGCAGCACGGCGGTGGTCTTGCCGGCGCCGCCTTTGGTGTTGGCGAAGGTGATGACGGGCATGGGGCTCCCCGGAACGGTTGTCGAGCCGGTCATCGCTCTCAAAGCACCTCGCATGGTGCTTCGCCATCCTCGGTGATTGTGGTTAATGTCCGATGAAAGCGCCTGCTTTGCCGGGCGCAAAACCATCGCGCAAGCCGCTGGAACAGCCTATCTCCGCCGGTCGGCGGCGAGGATTTCGCGGGCGATCTGATCCAGCGGCAGGATCCTGTCGACGCCGCCATGGGCGATCGCCTCCTTTGGCATGCCGAAGACGATAGAGCTCGCCTCGTCCTGCGCGACCGTATAGGCGCCGGCCTGGTGCATCTCGTTCATGCCGCGTGCGCCGTCGTCGCCCATGCCCGTCAGGATGACGCCCATGGCATTCGCTCCGGCCGAACGGGCGGCGGAGCGAAACAGCACGTCGACGGACGGCCGGTGGCGCGAGACGAGGGGGCCTTCGCGCACGGCGACATGGTAGCGCGCACCCTGCCGCTCCAGCATCATATGGCGATCACCGGGGGCGATCAGCACATGGCCGCGCAGCACGGGATCGCCATGGACCGCTTCCTTGACCTCCACTTCGCACAGGCTGTTGAGGCGCTTGGCGAAGGCGGCGGTGAACTTTTCCGGCATGTGCTGCACGATGACGATGCCGGGGGAGTTGGCCGGCAACTGTTCCAGCAGAACCCGCAGCGCCTCCGTGCCGCCGGTCGAGGCGCCGACGCAGGCGACCATTTCGGTCGTCTTGGCCATGGCGCGGCCGGAGGGCGGGGGCAGCACGGCATCGGCCGTGAGCTTTGCGGTCGGCCCGTTGGCGGCGGCCGAGCGCCGGTTCTGGCCAAGGCGGGCGACGGCCGCGCCCTTGACGGCCTCGCGGATGCGCGTGCCGGACTCGGCGAGATGGTCGGCCGCGCCGATCTTCGGCTTCAGGATGATGTCGACAGCGCCGGCTTCCAGCGCCTGCATCAGCGTCTCCGAGCCCTCCTCGGTGAGCGAGGAGCACATGACGACGGGGATTGGCCGCTGCGACATCAGTTTGCGCAGGAAGGTGATACCGTCCATGCGCGGCATTTCCACGTCGAGCGTGATGACGTCGGGCACCTCTTCCTGGATCTTCTTGGCCGCCATGAAGGGATCTGAGGCCGCGCCCATCACCTCGATCTCCGGATCCTGCTCCAGCACGTGGGTCAGCGCCTGGCGCACGCTCGCCGAGTCGTCGATGATGAGAACGCGGATCTTTTTGCCGGGAAGGACCATCAGATCTTCTTGAAAACCGTGTTGGCGACCTGGCGCACCGGCAGGGAGATGCCGGTGACCGTTTCGGAATGGCCCACATAGAGAAAACCGCCGGGCACCAGGCAGTCGCAGAGCCGCGACAGCACCTTGGCCTGCGTCGGCTTGTCGAAATAGATCAATACGTTGCGGCAGAAGATCATGTGCATGGGGTCGCCAACCTTGTAGACGCTGTCCATGAGGTTCATGCGGGCAAAGCCGATCGTCGAGCGCAGGCGCGGATGGATTCGCACCTCGCCGCGCCCGGCATGGCGCGAGACCATGACGTAGCGGCGCTGCATCTCGGCCGGCACGGGCTGGATCATGTCGCGCGGATAGACGCCGCGCCGGGCGGCGGCAAGCACTTCGGTCGAAAGGTCGGTGGCAAGAATGCGATAATCGAGGCCGGACGACGCATCGACGAAATCCTGCATCACCATCGCCATCGTATAGGGCTCGGCACCGATGGAGCAGGCGGCGCTCCACAGCCGCAGCCGCTTGTGGCCGGCCGCCACCATTTCCGGCAGGCCGGTCGCGGCCATGTACTCGAAATGCTTCGGCTCGCGGAAGAAGTCGGTCTTGTTGGTGGTCACGGCGTCGATGAGGAAGATCGCTTCCTTCTCGATGCCGCCGTGCTTGAAGAGATAGTCACAATAGTCGTTGAAGCTGGCAATGCCGGTTGCCCGAAGGCGCCGGCGCAGCCGGCCCTCCAGCATCGTCAGCTTCGTGATCGGCATCTTGATGCCGCTGTAGTCGTAGATATAGCGCGACAGGGCTTCGAAGTTCCGGTTGCTTAGCCCGTCCTCCGCCCCTTGCGCCCGCAATGCTGCTCCCACACCCATGCTCCCGAAACTATGCCGTTGCGGCGAGGCGACCCGCCGAACCCATCATCGCCATCTCGGCGCCGGAGAACAGGCGCGCGAGATCGACGATGACGACGAAACCGCCGTTGCGGCGCACGACGCCGGCAATGTAGTCGGACGGCCAGCGCACGCCGATGTCGGGCGCGCCCTCGATCTCGTCGGTGCGGAAGGGGATGACCTCGAAGACCCGGTCGGCGACGAGGCCGAGGGTGAGGATCTTCTCACCGATCGGCACGTCGAGCACCAGGGCCCGCGTATGCGGGGTCTTCTCGGTCTTCGTCATGCCGAGACGAAGACGCAGGTCGATGACCGGCACACCCTGGCCCCGCACGTCCCGGAGCCCAAGCAGGTATTCCGGCCCGTGCGGGATCTTGAAGGCATCCTCGTGGTCGAGGATTTCCCGGACGACCGAGACGGGCACCGCAAAGACCTCGCTGTCGAGACTGAAGGTGACGAATTGGGATTCGGAGGATGTGCCGGCCATGATCAAGCGCTTTCCCTGAAGTCTGCGTCGTCGGCATCCGGGCCGCCCATCGACATGTCGAGGGCAAAGCCGCGGGCGCGGGCCTGCTGGCCGTTGACGCTGTTGTCGGACTTGCGAAGCGGCGCGGCGGGCGCCTTGGCAACCGGACGCGACGCAACCGGCGCCGGGCGGCGCTGCTGGGCGAGCGGGGCGCCGGAGGCGCGATCGACGCGGAAGAAGGCGATGGAGGTCTGCAGCTCCTCGGCCTGGGCGGCCAGTTCTTCCGAGGTGCCGGACATTTCTTCCGAGGCGCCGGCATTCTGCTGGGTCACCTTGTCGAGCTGCTGGATCGCCTCGTTGATCTGCGAGGCGCCGATGTCCTGCTCGCGGCAGGCGGCGGAGATTTCCGAGACCAGCTCCGCAGTCTTGCGGATATCCGGCACCAGCCGGTTCAGCATCTCGCCGGCTTCGGTGGCGACGGAAACCGTCTGGCCGGACAGCGTGCTGATTTCGGCAGCGGCTGCCTGGCTGCGCTCGGCGAGCTTGCGCACTTCCGAGGCGACGACGGCAAAGCCCTTGCCGTGTTCGCCGGCACGGGCCGCCTCGACGGCGGCGTTGAGGGCGAGAAGGTCGGTCTGGCGGGCGATTTCCTGCACGATGGAGATCTTTTCCGCGATGGTGCGCATGGCGCCGACGGCGCGGCCGACGGCTTCGCCCGATGCCTCGGCATCCTTGGCGGACTGGCGGGCGATCTTTTCGGTCTGGGCGGCGTTGTCGGCGTTCTGCTTGATGTTGGACGCCATCTCCTCCATCGAGGCGGAAGCCTCTTCGGCGGAGGATGCCTGTTCCGTCGCGCCCTGGGAGAGCTGTTCCGAGCTTGCCGAAAGCTCCTGGCTGCCGGAGGAGACGTTGTTGGCGGCGGAAAGCGCATCGCCGACGACGCCGCGCAGGCGCTCCACCATGCTTTCCAGCGACAGGCCGAGCGTGTCCTTGTCGGACAGCGGCTTCGGCGTCACGGTCAGGTCGCCATTGGCGATCTGGTCGGCGATGGTCGCCGTGTTGCGCAGGTTGCCGGTCATGACATTGATCGTATCGACAAGGTCCTTGATCTCGTCGTTCGTCTTGATCTCGACATTCTGGTCGAGGTCACCGATGGCGACAGCCTCGGCGACGGACTTGATCTTCTTGAGGCCGCTGTTGATGCCGAGTGCGAGCCAGACGGCCGCGCCGACGGCGAGCACCAGGGCGATGCCGGCAATGACGAGGATGAGGTTACGTGTCGTTGCGTAGAGGTTGTCGGTATCCTCGTCCGCCTTCGTCATCAGCCCCTTGTTGCTTTCGATGCGGACGTTGATCGTCTTTTCGATCTCGTCCATCAGGCTGCGGCTTTCCGTGGAGACGATACGGACCGCCTCCGTCGAATTGCCGGCGGCGACGAAGGAGCGGATCTTGTCATCAATGCGGACGAGCTGCTTTTCTTTCTCGGCGACATCCTGCCACTGCTGGACGGCGACCGGGTCGGTCGAAAGGCTGATCAGATTGGCAAGGGTTTCCTCGAACATCTGCCGGTTGCGATCGCCGGATTCGAGATGCGTGGCGGCTTCGCTGGAGTTGGTGGAAAGGGCAAGGTTCATCTGCGCGCGCGCCAGACGAAGCTGGTAGTTCGCAAGGTTCTGCGCTGCCTCGAGGCGCGCGGAAGGACCGGCGAGCATGTCGGAAATCGCCTGATTGAGCGAAGCAAGGCTCAGGATGGCATAGATGGAGGTGCCAGCCATCATCAGGATGATGGCGCCGAAGGCAACGGCCAGTTTGAGTTTGATGGTAAAGCGCATCTCGTAGGGGCTCCTTTGGTCGCAGATGCCGTTCTTGGGCAGGGTACCCGGAGGCCGGGACCCGTTATGCGAGAAGACCGATACACTCACCCTTCCGCGGGCCGTTCTTGGCCCTTCCACCGGCGCCTACACACGCCGGGTCGACGGTGCGGCGCATCCGTTGCCGGATGCGCCGCGATTTTTGTCCGATCAGGCGCTTTCGCGGAAATCCGCGTCGTCGGCGTCGGGGCCACCCATCGACATGTCGAGGGCAAAGCCGTTGGCGTTGCGGGCTGCCTTGCCGGCCGTCGATGCCGGGCGGTGGGCCGGGGAAGCGGCCGGACGCTTGGCGATGACGGGGGCAGCCATTTTCGCTGCGGTCACCCGCAGCTTTTCGGCGTGGTTCGGCTCCTTGCGGGCCGAGTTTTCAACCCGGAAGAAGGCGATCGAGGCCTGAAGTTCTTCCGCCTGGGCGGCCAGCTCTTCCGACGTCGCCGACATCTCTTCCGAGGCGCCGGCATTCTGCTGGGTGACCTTGTCAAGCTGCTGGATCGCCTCGTTGATCTGCGAGGCGCCGATGTCCTGCTCGCGGCAGGCGGCGGAGATTTCCGAGACCAGCTCCGCAGTCTTGCGGATATCCGGCACCAGCCGGTTCAGCATCTCGCCGGCTTCGGTGGCGACGGAAACCGTCTGGCCGGACAGCGTGCTGATTTCGGCAGCGGCTGCCTGGCTGCGCTCGGCGAGCTTGCGCACTTCCGAGGCGACGACGGCAAAGCCCTTGCCGTGTTCGCCGGCACGGGCCGCCTCGACGGCGGCGTTGAGGGCGAGAAGGTCGGTCTGGCGAGCGATTTCCTGCACGATGGAGATCTTTTCCGCGATGGTGCGCATGGCGCTGACGGCGCGGCCGACGGCCTGGCCGGATGCTTCCGCGTCACGAGAGGACTGGCGGGCGATCTTTTCGGTCTGGGCGGCGTTGTCGGCGTTCTGCTTGATATTGGAGGCCATCTCTTCCATCGAGGCGGAGGCCTCTTCGGCGGAGGATGCCTGTTCCGTGGCGCCCTGGGAAAGGGTCTCGGAACTGGCCGACAGTTCCTGGCTGCCGGAGGAGACGTTGTCGGAGGCCGAAAGGGCATCAGCGACGACGCCGCGCAGGCGCTCGATCATCGTGTTGACGTGGCCGAGCAGGTCGCCGATCTCGTCCTTGGAGGAAATCTCGGCAAACCGGGTGAGGTCGCCGTCCGCCACGTTCTGCACCACGCCGACGGCGCGGGAAATGCCGCGGTTGATCGATACGACGATCCACAGGGCAGCGCCGGTCGCTACGAGAAGCGCAATGGCCGCAACCGCCACCATGATCGTGCGGGTGCTCTGATACTGGGCGTCAGCTGCCGCTTGCGCCTCGTTCAGGCGGCCGGCCTCGAGCTTGACGACTTCGCCGAGCAGCTGGTCGATCTCGTTGGTGGCGGCGCGGGCGTCGGTCGTCGAAACACGGGTGGCACCCGCGGTATCGCCGGCAAGCGCCAGCGCGCGGATGCGGTCGTCATCGCGGCGGAAGTCCTTGGTGAAACCGTCGAGCTTGTTCCACAGAACCTTGCCCTGTTCCGTCGCCTTGCTCAGAACTTCCTGGAAGGTCGTGTCGAATTCCTTGCGGGCTTCGTCGCTGAGCGCGATGTAGCGGTTGGTTTCGGTGGGGTTGGCCGAGGACAGCATGTTCTTCTGCTGGCGGATCTGCTGGAGTTGCAGGTTGTTCAGTGTCTGGGCGAGTTTCAGGCGCTCGGCGGGGCCGTTCAGTACGTCGCCCAGCGTCGTGTTGAGGCCGCCGAGGCTCAGGATGCCATAGGCCGCCGTGCCGATGAGGACGGCCAGCATGAACGCAAAGGTCAGGAATAATTTGAGCTTGATTGTAAAACGCATGGATGTCTCCTGATGTCCTAGTTCGGCGGAGGTGCCGGGCGGTCTTTCTGGGAGGAAAAGATCGCGTGAAGGTTCGGGACGATGATGAATTCGCCACCTCGCTTGACGAGGCAGTTGATGTAGTCCGCCCGCCAGCGCATGCCGACGCTCGGCGGCGGCTCGCTGGCGACTTTCGGCAGGGTCGTGACTTCGTTGACCTTGTCGGTGCGGATGCCGATCAGCGTCGCCTCGTCGTCGAGATCGAGCTCGATGACGACGATGCGGCTGTCGATGGTGGTTTCCGTCGCGTCCATGCCGAAGGCAAGGCGGATGTCGGCAAGCGGGATCACCTTGCCGCGGAAATTGATGACGCTGGAAACGAAGGGCTTGCTGCCGGGCACGTGGGTTTCGGGCAGGAGATCGAGGATTTCCTGCACGACGATCGCCTCGATGGCGAAGGTCTCGCCGTTGAGGTTGAAGGTGAGGACGGAGAGGTCCTCTTCCGCGCCCCAGATCGCGTCGTAGTCGAGTTTTCGTGCCGCTTCGCTCATCCTGCCACGCGCATTTGCGCCTCCTGCTGCTGTCCGGCCGCGACAAGATGCGTGACGTCGAGGATCAGCGCGACGCTGCCATCGCCGAGGATGGTCGCGCCGGAGAAGGTGTCGACGTCATGGTGCAGCTTGGACATGGATTTGATGACTGTCTGGTGGTCGCCGATGATCTGGTCGACGACGAGGCCGACGCGCTCCGAGCCGGTCGAGATGACGACGACCTTCTGGTGTTGATCCGGCTGGGTGCCGGTTCGGAAGAGTTCCCGCAGGCGCAGGAAGGGCACCAGGCTGTCGCGCAGCGAGATGAAGCTGCGCCCGCGCGAGCGCAGATCGTCCTCCAGCGAGAGTTCCAGGCACTCCTCGACCGCCGAGAGCGGAATGACGTAGCAGCCCTGGCCGACCCGAACGAGCAGGCCCTCGATGATAGCGAGCGTCAGCGGGATGCGCAGCGACACTTCCGAGCCTTCGCCCGGCTTGCTGGTGATGTCGATCGTGCCGCGCAGCGCCTCGACCGTCTTCTTCACCACATCCATGCCGACGCCGCGGCCGGAAAGGTTCGTCACCGCCTGGGCGGTCGAGAAACCGGGCTGGAAGATCAGTTGGAGGAGGTCCTGGTCGGTCAGCGTCGCGCCCGGCTGGATGATGCCCGACGATTCCGCCTTGGCGCGCACGCGCTCACGGTTGATGCCGCGGCCGTCGTCCTTGATGGTGATGATGACCTCGCCGCCCGTCTGGTGCGCCGAAAGAATGACCCGGCCCTTCGCCTCCTTGCCGGCGGCGATGCGCTCCTCCGGCTTTTCGAGGCCATGGTCGATGGAGTTGCGCACGAGATGCACCAGCGGATCGGCAAGCCGGTCGATAACCGTCTTGTCGACTTCCGTGCTCTCGCCCTCGGTGATCAGCTCGATTTCCTTGCCGGTCTCGCGCGACAGATCGTGCACGAGGCGGCGGAAGCGGCTGAAGAGGCTCGCGACCGGCATCATGCGCAGCACCATCATCGTGTCGCGCAGCTCGCCGGAGAGGCGTTCGATTTCCTCGGAAACCGAGCGCAGGCCGAGATCGGCCGCCGCGCCCGCAAGCTGGGTGAGGCGCGACTGGGCGATGACCAGCTCGCCGACCCG